>Ga0255101_1000142_pt1 | contig 18975 bp, 10 predicted proteins | sample Colum_Colum_RepC_2_FD_188588 | JGI IMG/M metagenome (GOLD analysis project Ga0255101, IMG submission 188588) | Freshwater microbial communities from Columbia River, Oregon, United States - Colum_Colum_RepC_8d | ecosystem: Environmental > Aquatic > Freshwater > River | place: USA: Oregon...
GCCCCAAACGACTCATGTGCCAGCACTCCGACGCGGTTTGCCATGCAACATAACCAAGGCTAAGAATAGATAAAGCCCATGCACGGCCCAATTGGCACTGCTGCGTAATGACTCTTCTTCAACACCGTTTTTCACAGCCGCCAGCAGCACCACATAGCTCAAATACAACACGATTGCGGGCAACAATTTGAGATAGCGTCCTTGGCGCGGATTGGCCTTTGCTAAGGGCAGCGCCAACAAAGCAATAATCGGCACCATTAAGACCAAGGAAGTACGCCAACCCCACTCTGCGGCCGCCATAGGCGAGCCGGTGCGGACCTGCCAAAGCGCTGGTGTAGAGAGTGCCGATAAATCCTTACTGACCACCTGCGTTTCGGTTTGCTTTAAACGCAAGCGGTAGCGCTCAAAGGCGACTCGTTGATAATCCGCGCTGCCAGCACGCAGCAGCCAGCGCTCACCATCGCGCAATTCGACGGTGTCTGGACCGAGAACGGGATCGTTCACACGTCGCCCCTCGCGTGCCCTAACAATGACCTGTCGCTCTCCCGTGGCTTGATCATTCTCCGCACGCGTCTCTAACAACACCACCGAGCGCAAAACGGAGCGATCAGGGCTTAAATCGGCATACAGCATGCGTTCACCAACCCGCTGAAAGCGACCGGGCTGAATCAATTCAAAGGTGCTTCGGTTGGCTTGCTCAGCGTAAATACGATTGGATTCGGCAACCCCGCTGGGCGACCACCAAAGCGCCATCAACGCGGTTAGGCCTGCAACAAAGAGTGTGCTAGGCAGCAGCCAGCGCATGAGGTGTTGAGGGCCGATCCCCGCCGCCGCGAGTACGGCAATTTCATTGTCTAAATAGAGTCGGCCTAGGGCCAGCAACAGACCAATGAAAAGACCCAGAGGCAAAATGAGCTCGAGAAACCCCGGTAAGCGATACCATAGCACCGCGGTGAGAAGATCCACCGCAATTTTGCCATTTGCCGCCTTCTCGAAAAACTGAATGACGCGACTGCTCATCAGGATCACCGTGAGCAAGCCGGCTACCGCAAAGCTGGTCGCCAAGACTTGTGTGGCGAGGTATCGACGGATGATCACACAGGCGTCCTTGAATAAACGACACATTGAAAATAGCGATCAGGGCGCGTGCTTCGCACTGGCAAAAGCCGTCCTGACCATTACACTAGGGCGAGATTATCAAACATCCATCCGGCTTTGTCTTGCCACATGATGTTACCGCCATAACCCTGCATTTTGTCTGGAGAAATTCATGGATCTCGCCGTTGCTGCTGTCGCCCCTGCCGCCCTTGCCTTAGATAAACACCCGGCGTTGGTTGTGGCTGTTTCTGGAAAATCCCTCAGTGCCAGCGCTACCGCACTGGATATTGCCTCCGAAGGTGCGCTCGCCAACGCCCTGGCACATGCAGATTTTGATGGCAAAGCCGGTCAAACACTCGCCCTATACAGCCTGCCCGGCATCAAAGCGGGTTTAGTACTGATTGTAGGCACGGGCAACCTGCCTGAAAGTGGTGAGCTTTCCATTCAGGTCTGGCACAAAGTGGCGATAGCCAGCGTAAAAGCGCTGCCAGGAAAAATGGGTAAAGCCTTATCGACGCTCGCGGAACTGCCCGTTACTGGCAGCACATTGTCCAGCCGTATTAGCGACCTTGCACGCTTTGCACTGGAAGCGAGCTACCGTTTTGATACTTATAAATCGAAAAAGCCAGCATCCGGTGACTTGCTGGCCAAGCTCACATTGGCCTTTGCCGATAAAGCGGATTTAAAAGCCGCTAAGGAAGCCTTGGTCTGGGGCCAGTGCATCGGCACCGGCCAAAACTTTGCGCGTGACCTCGGTAACCAGCCGCCCAACGTAGCCTACCCCGGCTATCTCGCTGAAATGGCGCGCGCCTTAGGAGATGACGGCAGCGTGGACGTCAATGTGTTGGGCGAGGCCGAAATGCACAAGCTCGGCATGCATTGCCTGCTTTCCGTCTCGGCCGGCTCCGCACACGAAGCCCAACTGGTGACCATGACCTACAACGGCGGCAAGGCCAAAGATGCCCCCGTGGTGCTGGTCGGCAAAGGCATTACCTTTGATACCGGCGGCATCAGCCTAAAGCCGGGCGCTGGCATGGACGAAATGAAGTACGACATGTGTGGCGCTGCGTCGGTGCTTGGCGTGATGGCGGCAGTCAAGCTCGCCAAGCTGAAACTCAATGTGGTCGGAGTCATTGCCTGTGCCGAAAACATGCCCTCGGGCACGGCCACACGTCCTGGCGATATTGTGAAAACCATGTCTGGCCAGACCGTGGAAATTCTCAACACGGACGCGGAAGGTCGCCTCGTGCTCTGTGATGCGCTGACCTATGTTGAGCGCTTCAAGCCTGCCGCCGTGGTTGATATTGCCACCCTCACTGGCGCCTGTGTGGTCGCACTCGGCAAGGTCGCCTCCGGCCTGTTTTCAACTCAGGATGCGCTGGCTGACGAACTCCTCGCCGCCGGCCAGCGTGTCGATGACCGTGCTTGGCGCATGCCCGTCTGGGACGATTACCAAGAACTGCTGGACTCGCCCTTTGCCGATATCGCCAACATCGGCGGCCCCACGGCCGGCTCCATCACGGCAGCCTGCTATTTGGCACGTTTCACTAAGGCCTATCCCTGGGCACATCTCGACATCGCCGGCACGGCTTGGCTGAGCGGCGCGCAAAAGGGCTCGACCGGTCGCCCGGTGCCGTTGCTGCTGGAATTCCTGCGCGCCCGCGCGGCAGCCTGAGGCGCTCGTGGAAATCACCTTCTATGTGCTCGCAGCGGACGCGCCCTTGTCGGCGCGCCTGACCACGGCCTGCCGGCTCGTCGATAAAGCCTGGCAACAGAATCGCAAGGTCTTGTTGCAGGCGGCCAGTCGTGCCGAAGCGGAAGCGCTGGATGAGCTGCTCTGGGCCTTCAAGGCCGAAGCCTTTATTCCGCATCACTTGGTCGGTGACGGCCCGACGCCGCCACCGCCGGTACGCATCGGCTGGGAGGCACTGCCCAGTGACAGCCGCGACATTCTGATCAATCTCAGCGCTGACATTCCGGCCGGTTTCGAACATTTTCAGCGTGTGATCGAGATCGTCGCCGGCAGCAGTGAAGAGCGCGAGCAGGCACGCGGGCACTGGAAGGAATACAAGCGTTTAGGCTATGCCGTTCAGGCTCATGAGTTGAAAAGTTGAGATGAACTGGCTCGCCGTGTTGTCGCCACTCAGTGCTTGGTTGGTCATGCTTGCATTGAGCGCGCGTGCTGCGGGTGAGGCCCGCCTGCCGTTTCGTGAATTACTGACGCTACGGCACGTGTTTTGGGCCTACGCCCTGCCCACGTCGTTCATTCTGCTGCTGCAATTCCTTGCATTCATCGACCATTTGGCTAGCTTAGGTTTGCTCATTTGCCTCTTGTCGGGCTGCGGCACCTCAGGCGCCGCCCTTGCGCGTAAGACCGGCACGGCCTCGAGTAGCGTCGTGGCACTCATGGTGGCCAGCGCCGCCATCGCGATGGTGACCCTGCCATTAGCCACGCTGGTCTTACTGGGAGGCCATGAGGCCTCCATCAGCGCCTTTGTGGTTTTAGCCTCACTGATTTTGGCACAATGGCTGCCCTTCCAACTCGGGCTGGCGTGGTTTCAACGTCACCCCGTCTCTCCCAGTCTGGCAGCCAATCTTGAGCGCATGGCCTCACTCTCAGTCTTAGTGCTGATTGTGCTGATTGCCTGGCGTGAACTGCCGCGCCTGCCCGATCAACCCCAAATCGCTGCTGCTGCTGCAGGGCTGGCAATTTTGCTGGGGCTGGTCAGCCATCAAGCCACAGCACCGCATAAAGGCCTAAACAGCATGGTCGTTATTCGCAACCTCACCGCCGCCACGCTGGTGGCCAGCCAACTCACCGTTGCTGAGACGGTCATGGCGGCGCTCTGTGCCTTTGGCGTGGTGATGTATCCGGTTGCACTTCTGCAAGTTTGGCGCGCTGGCGCCACACGCAACGCCAGCGCCCCGCTATAATCGGCGTTTTCCACGCTACACCGCTGTGCATGCCGGGGTAGCCGACTAGTTTTTTGCGAGATCATGATGGAACCGACTTTTAACCCCGCCGATATCGAACGCCGCTGGGCCGAACGCTGGGAAGCCGAAGGCTGCTTTAAGCCATCGGGCACCGGCACGCCTTACTGCATCATGATCCCGCCGCCGAATGTCACCGGCTCGCTGCACATGGGCCACGGCTTCAACAACGCGATCATGGATGCCCTCGTGCGCTTCCACCGCATGCGCGGCCACAACACGCTCTGGCAGCCGGGCACCGACCACGCCGGCATCGCCACGCAGATGGTGGTCGAGCGCCAGCTCGCCGCTAACGGTGTCAGCCGCCAGGACCTCGGCCGCGACAAGTTCCTGGACAAGGTCTGGGAATGGAAGGAGGAGTCCGGCGGCACCATCACCCGCCAGATCCGTCGCCTCGGCTCATCGGTGGACTGGTCGCGTGAGCGCTTCACCATGGACGCGGGTCTGTCCAAGGCCGTGCAGGAGGCCTTCGTGCGTCTGCACGAGGATGGCCTGATCTATCGCGGCAAGCGTCTGGTGAACTGGGATCCGAAGCTGCACACGGCGATCTCCGATCTGGAAGTGCTGTCGGAAGAAAAAACCGGCTCGATGTGGCATTTCCGCTATCCGCTGGCGTCGGGGAATGGCCATCTCGTGGTCGCCACCACGCGTCCGGAAACGATGCTCGGTGACAGTGCCGTCGCGGTGCATCCGGACGACGAGCGCTACACACACCTGATCGGCGAGATGATCCGCTTGCCGGTCACCGGCCGCCTGATTCCGATCATCGCCGACACTTATGTGGACAAGGACTTCGGCACCGGCTGCGTGAAAATCACGCCGGCGCATGACTTCAACGACTATGAAATGGGCAAGCGTCACGACCTGCCGCTGATCAATGTGCTCGACCGCGATGCTGCCATCCTGGCGACCTTCGAAGTCATGGCCGGCGGCACGTTCGCGCCGCTACCTGCAGAGACCTGCCCAGCTGCTTTCGCTGGCCTCGACCGTTTCGTGGCGCGCAAGCAGATTGTGGCACTGGCCGAGGCCGAGGGCTGGCTGGAAGAAATCAAGCCGCACGCGCTCAAGGTACCAACCGGCGACCGCTCCGGCGTGGTCGTCGAACCTTGGCTGACAGACCAGTGGTACGTGAAGGCCTCCGTGCTTGCCAAACCCGCGCTGGAAGCCGTCGAGGACGGACGCATCAAGTTCGTACCCGAGCAGTACCAGAACATGTACTACGCCTGGATGCGCGACATTCAGGATTGGTGCATCTCGCGACAACTCTGGTGGGGCCATCGCATTCCGGCCTGGTACGACAACGAAGGTCGCGTCTATGTCGGTCGCGATGAAGCCGAAGTGCGCGCCAAGCACGGCCTCGCCGCCGACGTCGCGCTGCGTCAGGATGACGACGTGCTCGACACCTGGTTCAGTTCGGCGCTGTGGACCTTCTCCACGCTCGGCTGGCCAGACAAGACGCCGGACCTCAGCACGTTTCATCCGACCAATGTGCTGGTCACCGGCTTCGACATCATCTTCTTCTGGGTCGCGCGCATGATCATGATGACCATGCACTTCATGAAGAACGAGGATGGCACGCCGCAAGTCCCGTTCAAGACCGTCTATGTGCACGGCCTCGTGCGCGACGGCGAGGGCCAGAAGATGTCGAAGTCCAAGGGCAACGTGCTCGACCCGCTCGACATCATCGACGGCATCGCGCTCGATGACCTCGTGGCCAAGCGCACCACCGGCCTCATGCAGCCTAAGATGGCCGAGAAGATCGAGAAGGCAACGCGCAAGGAGTTCCCGGAAGGCATCCGCGCCTTCGGCACCGACGCCCTGCGCTTCACCAACTGCGCGCTGGCCTCGACCGGCCGCGACATCAAGTTCGACATGAACCGTGTCGAAGGCTATCGCAACTTCTGCAATAAGCTCTGGAACGCGACGCGCTATGTGCTGTCGCAGACCGAGGGTCAGGATGTAGGGCTCGATGAATCGCTGCCCTTGGCCCGCTCGGTAGCCGACCGCTGGATCATCTCTCGCCTTCAAGAAACAGAGGCCGCCGTCATTGCGTCGATGCAGGAATACCGTTTCGACCACGTCGCTCAAACCATCTACGACTTTGTCTGGAACGAGTATTGCGACTGGTATTTGGAGCTGACCAAGCCGGTGCTGGCTGAAGGCACAACGGCCAGTGCCGATGAGCAGCGCGCGACTCGCCGCACCTTGGTGCGCGTGCTCGAAACTATCTTGCGCATTACGCATCCGCTGATGCCATTCATTACCGAAGAGATCTGGCAGCGCGTGAAGCCGCTCGCCGGCGTCGAGGGCGAATTCCTCATGCTGGCGCGCTTCCCCGAGCCTGATCTGTCACGGGTAGATGCCGACGCGGCGACCGAAGTGGCGTGGATTCAACAGGTCATTGCCGGATTGCGCAACATCCGTGGCGAACTCGGCATCTCACCGGGTAAACCGCTACCGCTGCTGGTCACCAACGCCTCAACGGAAGACGCCGCCCGCCTCAACCGCCAAGCCGCGCTACTGCGCTTCGTGGGTCGCCTCGAAAGCATTAGCGTGATTGCCAGCGAAGCCGAGCTGCCACCCGTATCGACCGCACTCGTCGGTAACATGACATTGGGCGTGCCCCTGGCCGGGCTGATTGATGTGGCCTCGGAAATCGCGCGTCTAGACAAAGAGATCGCCCGACTAGCGCAGGAAGTCGCCCGCGTTGAAGCCAAACTCAGTAATGAGTCTTTCGTGGCGCGCGCACCGGCTGATGTCGTTGCGAAAGAGCGCGAGAAAATCGCGGATAACCAGCGCGCTCAAGGGGCACTGGCGGCACAGCGCGAGAAGATAGCGGCACTCGCCTAAGCGTCAAGAAGCCGCTGCGTGGGGCATGATTTATGCCCCACGCAGGCTGCGACGACTCACTGCATCCACGGTCTAAAACTACACTGCTCGCAGAAGCGCGTGTCTCTACCCGACTCGTCAGAAATGTAGGGGAAATCTGACGTATACGTTCGGCGCCACGGCCCATCGGTTACGCGGAAAGCATTCGAGCTCAGCTCATAGCGCGTGGCGCCACCCGGGCAATCCATCGGCATGATTTTGCTAAGCTGATGGTCGAGCAGATCCGGTAGTAGCGCACGCAAACCCGTTGCTGCGCGGCCGGGCAAGTGATCGGCCGGAGCGGTCATCACATCCTGAATACAGCCGATGACCTCGAAGCGATACAGGCCCAGAGGCGTACTACCCATACGCGCAGGGAAGGCTTTAAAGGCCTCAAAGTTGGCCGTCCACTCCCAAGCAAATTGACCTGCATAGGTAGACACCATGCCCGGCAAACCTTGCGGCCAATGCACCCGCGTTTGCACCTCACCTGTCATGTCCGCAAACGGTTGCCAGCTTTGGCAACTTCCTGCATTTTCCTGAATACAACGAGAAACCGTCACGAAAGGATTATCGATTTGGGTATTTCCCCCGCGCCAACGGAAGGTAGCGGCACTAAAGAGCGGAATCGTGCTGGGCTGACGCACCGCTTGCGCCGGACCTTGATCAGCTGGCAATGCCGCCAGCCAGGCATCGTAGGCAGCACCGGTGACTTGGCCCAACGCCAACGATTGCGCCTTCTGACGCACCTCATCCACTTGCGCTAAGGCATCATGCGGTTCGGCCAATAACTCAGGGCCTCCCTTCATCGCGCCCGCCATTTGCACCAGGCGAGTCACCATATAATCCGCTGTATGCGGGCCGTAACTGGTCAGCGCCTTACGGTAACTATCGCGGCTCATAAACTCTCGGTAACTCACCGTGTAGCCGACATAGTCGCCGGCATGACCAATGCCCACGGGCAAGGCGTAGCCGCGTTGAGGTGGTAGCTCCGTGCGACTGAAGTTGCCCCAAATACGGCGTGTATCCGTAGCCTCGGCATTCGCAGCCAAGACATTCTCCACACGATCCCACCCTTGGGCATCGTTATGAATTTGCGCACGCACGCGATCGCGGCGGCCTCCCTCGTTATCTAAGACGCCGGGGATATTGGTGGGGAACTCGCGAACATCGTAGTAGGCGTTGCGCTGCAAATTACAGGCTGCAGCGTAGCGAGCGTCACGTGGGATTAAGCCCTTATCTTCGGCGACGCAGTACCAATCAAAGCCCGCATAAATATCATCAGCTGTTTGATTTAAACGGGACTCCAAATTCAAGATAAGGTCCGCCTGAGCCTCGCAAGCGCAGGAGGCCAGCAATACTTCCCCGATACGAAAGGCCTGAAGGAAAATGCGTAAATTCTCTTCAATACCCGTAAATGCGGTGGCGTCGTAGTGATCGGGCAAGGGAATGCCTTCGGCTTTCAACGTGGCATAGACCAACCCAAGCTGCCCGCTCAGCGGATTGTCGCCCGGGAAGCCATAGCGGCCACAGTCCGGGAAGCCCGCAATTGGCACCCCCACATCGCCCTCTACGGTCGTCTTGGTACTGCAATTCGACACCGCAGGGTATGGGTGCGACAGCGGCCCAGGAACTTTCGCATTGCGATAATCCACGACAAAGTCGCTGCTTAATTTCACTGAACCTTCGTTACGGCCAATGGCATGCCAGGCCTTCAGAACATCATCGGCGAGAAAGCGCACGGCACGCTCTAGTTGTGCATAGCCTTTGTGATTCCAATCACGCACCACGCCTTGGCCCGGCGCACATTGCGAGTCCCGTGAGCCCGAGGGCGCATGACGACCACACACTTGGCCATCATCAGCCATGAGCTGCTCGCTATTGCCCGAGGCTTCCGCACTGCCCACATCGCCCTGACTAAAGACCAAGGGAACACCCGCCTCACGATCCACAAATCGCTCCAACGCCGCGAGAAAGTCGGCGCTATGCAGCTTGTGGGTATCTAAAGACTCTGGGTGCTCACCCCAGTTCATCCAAATCGCCAACGGCTTAGGTGCTTGCGGTTTAGACATATCGTCCAGACGCATCACGGTGAGGCCAAGATCGCCGTACTCCAGCGGATAACCCGCCGGCGTGCCGTCATTGGCTACTGCCAATCTCACCACATTGCCTTTAAAAATCTTGTGACGAATCACCGTGGCACCCATGCGTGCTGGCACCAGATTGGTTTCCGCCTGCAAAATGGCAGAGGCCATAGCGCGTGCTTGGCGCTCAAAGAAACGCGGGTCAAAAATATCTTGGAAAATCCAGACACCCCAGGCCGGTGTAGCAGAGTAGGACGACGAGTGATTGTGCGTCACCATGTGTAGAATTTGCTCGTAGCCGACCTGCGAACCGGCGGCTTGCAAGAGCTGGCCAACGCGCCGGAGCAATGCATCTTGCGCTAAATAATTGTCGGTTTTGATAAGCGCAATGCGCTTCTTATTAATCCCTTCCAGCACAATGGCACGCGCCGTTAAGCGCGACTGCACACCATAACTGGACTCTTTAGACTTATGCGTCAGGAATGGGTCAATGTCGCCACCACTTAAGCCATCTGGCTTATCGGTGACATCGCAATACTGGCCAGCGCAGTAACCAACATCGGGCGTCATATCCACAACGGCAACACCGGCACGGGCCACATCACCGGGAGCCACGCCCGTCAACAAATTGCTCAGGCCCGTCGCCGGGTCCTCACTGGCAAACACCGCCAAGCCGGCATTCAATAATTCACTCGCGGCTTGGATGGCATGACTCAATACCGTTTGGACACCGCTCACCACCCCATTCCATTGCCCGGAAATGGCTGCTTGGATCGTATTTAGGAGATCCACCAGCGCATTTTGCAGCATGCCCATCAGGCTGACAGGTGCGGAGCGATCAGCGCCCACAGGTACTTGAGCGCCCACCGATTGGCTAGGTGATAAGACATCGTCCGTTGCCGTTAACAGTTGGCATTGCGGCGGCAGTTCACCGGCGGTGAAGCCGATGCGCGCGCTGGCTTTCTGAATTGAGCAAGCCACATGATCGCCAATATGGGGCGATGACATAAGCACAAAATGATCCGGGCAAGAGCCCTCATCCATTAAGCGCCCCGCCTCATAGCCTAAAGGCGAGGTGATGGGGCTTAGCACATCGCGACCGTTGCTTTCAAACTCGCCCGGCGGGCAGAAAAAATACGTCGCACCTTGGGCGACGACCTGATCATAACTACTGGCCGGCCCCATATAACCCAAGAAGTCATTCGTGGCACCTAAGAAGAAATGCATTTGCGCCCCGCCTACCCCACCGGCGTCACGCAGCTGTTGCTGAGCATTTGGGAACTCTTCGCCGGGGGCCGTGCCGAAGAACAAATCGCCAATACGGAATGCGCCCGCAAACGTACCCAGGAGGTTGCCATTGAGGAAGGGCGGCAAAATGGCGCGGTCAATGCTGGCCTGGGTATCGGAGGGGTAGCCGCGTCCAGGAATGCCGACAAAGGGCGCATAGTTGCCAAAGAAAATGGGGTTCGTCACGGTTTCACGAATAAACCACTCTGCGCTCGCGATGCGGTCTCCCTTCACGCGCACAAAGGGCTTCACCCCTGGCACTCCTGTCGTCGCTGACTCACTTTGGTAAAGCGAGTCGAGGAAATAGCGTAGCCGCGCACGCGCTGACTTTTCACGCGCTAAGTTGCGCACGGTGCCATCACCTTCATCATTTTCAGATTTGAAGTCGGTGCGACCCAAGGTGCCCACAGTAGCCAAGCCCACAGCACCGTCTGTATCCAGCATGGCGGCGGCCCAACCGGTCCAGTCTCCGGAAAAAACAGCATCGCCGGTGTCGTCTAAGACTGTGGCATGGGGCGAGTAATTGATAAATGTCGCGATACGAGCACCCGTATCGGGGTGACGAGCCTCGAGCACACGAAACTCATCGTCAACCCATTTATTGGGGTCAAAGTTGTACAGCGACTTTACCGTGCAGCGCGGCAACTTGGACTTTCCGAGGTTCGCGTTTGCATCAATAAAATACTGGGCAGGACAGGCAATTTTGTCGCCATCAATCGCCCCAACATACAGCTCAGCGGGCTGGCGCTGCTGCCACGCTTGTTTGGCCGCCGTCAGCATGTCTTGCTGGAGTCGACTGTAGAAGCTGGCTGGCACGCCACCCCAAATGCCAATGGTGTCAGGGGCGCGATGCGAATGGTCCGACTGAATAAAGATCCGGTCCACGGGGATGCCCAAAGCCTCAGCCAAACGTACTCGCGTGTCATAGAGGCCAGGACGCTTAAGCACACGACCATCGGTGGTCACTTCATCTTTATAGGCCGCGAAAACACCAATGGCGCTGGTCGTGATGATGACGACCGACTGCTCTTGCTCAGTGGCAATCGCCTCGCGGCTCACCGCCATCGCACGGGTAAACAGCGTGTCCTGGCCACCAATCGCATTGGGTCGAGACGCCGCGGCATACCAGCCGCAGAAAATGCCATATCCGCCGGTACACAGCGATTCGGTTGGCGTGCTATCCACGCGTGAGGCGCCGACCTTGAAGGGCGACTTCAGGTCGTCATTATTAATCGTGATTTCCGCGCGATCTTGACCCGCTTCTGCAACCCCACCAACGACCTCTAGAATTTTGACGGTGAAGGATTCATCGGGTTCAAAACGCCCATCGCCACGAATATCAAACGGCACCACTACCGAGAGCTGGCCCGCAGGAATGGTCACTGAGTCACTGACACGCCCGACATAATCGGCCAGTCCGCTGGTGCTGATGGCCGAGTTATCAACACTGGTGAACTTGACCACAGTGGCTTGGTCCAATACCTCTGCTAATCGAAACGTTGCCACGGCCTGCGTTACGCCACGCTGACCTTCTGCCACCGACTGGCCCAGCACACTCACGCGCGCTTGCGCTTGGTCGTCATTGGTGAGTGTGAGGCGTTGATTCAGCAACGGCAGAGTGGCTTGTTGCGGCTCGGACAACCGCAACGTCAAGGCTTCATCGGGCTCCACGGTGGTATCACCGAGAATGGTGAGATTAACCGTTGCTTCGGTTTGCATCGGCGCAAAGGTCACGACCGTGTCTAATACCTCAAAATCTTGAGCGGTCGCTGTGTCTGGCAACGCCTGAAGGCGAACGGAACTCGCCGCGGATAGATCTTCGCCTTGTCGCCGAAGTGTTAGCGCCAGAACACGAGGGGCATCACCCTCTGGCACAGCCGCCGGGCTAACCTGCATCGTTATCGTGGGCAACGTACGTGAGCTGGGGATTTTGACGGACGAATCTTCGCCACAGGCGACTAAAAGGGCAGTTGTCAGCCACAGGCATGAGCTCAGAACATGGCGCATGACATTTCTCTTTATTATTTTTATTACCGGCTTTTTTGACCGGCTGTAATGTCAGTTTAAAGCGAAAGCCCTCAGGCCGCCAGCTTAAAAAATGTACTGATAAATCTGCATGCTGCCTAGCTGCTGCTTACGAGGGAACGACCCAACCCTTGACCCCTAACTCCTTGCCTATACCCGCCATGATCCGCTCCATCCCTTCAATTAGCTCTTGCTCAGGCTGCATAAAGTCAGTCGCAATCCAACCATGACAGAGATGAATAATGGCGCCCACCATGCCCTTTGCCATGACATTGAACACACCATCGGATGGCGCATCCTGCACCAACAATGGACGCGTAAAATCGATTAATAACTTCACGAAATCGTCATAACGCTGACCAAAGACGTGACTTAACTGCCCGCGAACCGACATCGCCTCAATCATCAACAGGCGACCTTTTTCGGGGTGTCTTTTCACAAAGCCAAAGGTCGCTGTAAGCCCCGAGCGAACCAACTGGCGCGCATCCTGAAGATGCGGCAGGGTCGCTATTAATATGCTTTGCAGAAACTCTTGGGTGACTGACTCATAAGCCGCCGTGAGCAAACCTTCACGACTCGAAAAAGCCTCATAAAAATAGCGCTTGGTTAGCCCCGCCTCCGCGCAAACAGCATCAATGGTGACCGTCGCAAAACCATCGCGGCCAATCAGTACCACACCCGCCTCGATCAGCTTATTTCGACGCTCAAGCTGGCGCTGTGTTGCCGCCATGCCCGCATAAGGACGCCCCTGTTTGCCAGTAGCTGCGGTTGTTTCAGATTCCGAATCAGTCGTGGGCGAAGTCATAACGGCTACATAAAGAAAGTTGACACTAGAAAGTATCACATTTATTCTGACACTTCAGCGTATCAAATAAGAATAACAAGGTATTGAAGCCACCATGACTTCTCACGTTTCAACGCTTGGCTCGCTTGTCTTCCCTTCACTGGCGTTTGCATTACTAACGGCATGTAGCGACCGTCCCAGCCAACAGGAGTCGGCAAACAATCGCCCTGCGTCATCGCTCGAAAAGCCCTGCACGCCGGTCTCCGATACCCACGAGCAGCACATCGTGACGTCCTGGAAAAATGCCCCCAGTGACGCCCTCATCACCCACCCGATTTCTGGCCTCTCGGTGCGCCAGTCCTTCGCACCTCACTGGCCAGGGCAGACTGTTCGCCTTCGCATCACCAATCGCTATTCCAGCCTGCCGGTAGAGCTGGATCGCGTGCATGTTGCACGCGAACGCGCGCCGGGCAGCGCCGATGTCATACCCGACAGTCAGTGCTTGCTCACATTTGATGGCCAATCCAAAGTCACCCTAAAGCCCGGTGAAACGCGCGTCAGTGATTGGACTCATTATTCGATTACCCCATTTGAGCGCGTTAGCATTAGTTTTCATGCCCCAGGCCTCACGCCACAAGTCACGCGCCATTTGGGGGCAAATGAGTTCGTTTATCTCAGCACACCCGGGGATCATGCCGCCGATGCCAGTGGCGCCGCCTATCAGCAATCACCCGAAGGCTATACCAGCAACTTCCTGGTCATTGAAGCGCTAGAGGTGCTGAGTCGCCCGAGCGTAAAAACACTGGTCGTTGTGGGGGATTCGATTACGGATGGCTCCGACTCCACCACGAGCTTTCTCGACAACCAAGGCCAAGGCATGACCGCCACCGATCAACGCTATCCGGATCATTTACAGCGCCGCATCCTCAAAGCCGGGCTTCCCATCGCTGTGGCCAATGCTGGCATTGGCGGCAACGAGCTGCTTAATGATGGCTGGCTGCCCCAGTTTGGCCCCGCACTCGTGAAACGACTGGAAACGGACGTTCTGCAAACCACCGGCGTTAGCCATGTGTTGCTGATGATCGGCACCAATGACTTTGGCAACCCCCATCTTGGCGCGGCCCCCACCTCTGCAGAAATGATTGCGGGCTTGAAATCCGTTGTGGAGCGCGTGCAAGCGGCTGGCCTAAAAATTGTGCTGGGCACTATCCCGCCAGCCGAAGGCAGCGTCTGGGATGGCCTTCCCGTTTTAGGCGCGACCCCTTTGCATGTGCAAATCCTGCACGGCACTGCAGAAGCGCGCCGGGGTCGTGATGAAACCAACGCGTGGATTCGTCAGCAAAAATTAAGTGACGGGGTAGTGGATTTCGAGGCCTGCCTGAGTGACCCAGACCGGCCGGGCTATCTAGCACCTCAATACAACAGTGGCGACAACTTGCACCCCAGTCCATTGGGCTATGCCGCCATGGCGGATTGCGTCAATTTGAATTTATTTAGCGGAGCTTAAAAAGATGCGCCCTTCCTTCCTTGCAACCTTGCGGCCAAAAATACGATCCACGCGTTGGTCGCTGCTATTTTGTGCGTCACTACTTCCCTTCGCTTTGAGTTCCTGTAATAGCGAAAAAGAAACCGCTGCCAGTCGCCAAGCCGCTGCGTCGCAGTTGGTCATGGGTGAGCAAATGCTCACGCTCAAGTCCGCGTCGGGTCGCGTCGAAATTGATCGCAACCCCCTGCAAGTCCGATTTTTTAATGCGCAAAATGCCTTGGTGCTTAAACAGGCAAGCTCCCCCGCTGGCCCGTTGCAACCCGGGCTTGTACTGGATCAACCCGCAGGCGGCAATCTGATTCCAGACCAACTCCTTCATGCCCCATTCAGTTTTTTGCTGGGAGCCTCCGTATCGCCCCAGTTACGCGCCACGCCTTGGGTAGGGAATTACATTACTCAAGCACTGGTCGGCGTTCAGTTTCACGGCACCCAAGTCACTGCGGCGAAGGCCATTCCTCGTGGCGTTGAACTCACCATTGCCACCAATGACCCGACGGGTCGCGTCATTACCGCACGCATTGTTGAAGACGAAGCCTCCAGTTTCGCAGTCAGCGTCTCCGTCACGCCTTCTGCCGGCGTCGCATTTATCGCTGACAGCTTTGTCCTGAAAGCGGATGAGTCCTTTCATGGTTTTGGCGGCCGCCACAACGCGGTAAACCAACGCGGCAAGTCGTTAACCAACTTCATTCAGGCACAAAATGTGGGTGCCGGGCCCGCAGCACCTGTTGCCGACCCACTCTCCGGCAGCGGTAATTCGTTCATGTTTCCCTCCGGTGAAGACTCGGCCTACTACATCTCCACGGCCTTTGCGTCCACCGGCGGTTACGGCTTCTTTTTGGATAGCACCAAACCCTCGCGCTACAACCTGGGCGCTGCCAACCCGAATGCGTGGCAAGTCAACACCCTTGGGGCTGAAATGACCTACCTGGTCATTCCCGGCAGCCTGCCCTCGATTGTGAAAAGCCTGTCGAGCATTCAAGGGCGGCACCGCGTGCCCGACCCCGCCGACTTGGGCCCAACGCTGTCTCGTGCCGTGCGCGTACTCTCTGCCGAGGCCGATACTGCCGAGACCTATGAAGCAAAAATACGCGATGACTTAAAGCGCATTGACGCAGACAAGTTGCCGATTAAGGGCTACGTATTTGAGGGCTGGGAAATTCTCCCGCGTGAGAGCAGCCGAGAGATCATCCAAACATTGCATAAGCGCGGCATTCGAGCCTATTTGTATATTCGCAACTATGTGGGCATTGACCCCGCCAATACCGAGCGCCAAGAAACATTTGTGGAGGCGATTACCAACCGATATGTCACCACCGACCGCTTGGGCCTGCCCTATTTCTTTGGCACGCCCTTTGGCGGTCTCGGAGCAGCTATCGACTTCACTAACCCAGAAGCGGTGAAGTGGTGGCAGGGCCGCATCCGTGAAATGGTGCTGGATCTGAGCGCCGATGGATTCATGCAAGACTTTGGCGAACACATTGCGTTGGATATGCATTTTCACGATGGCAGCACCGGCGAAACCATGCATAACCACTACCCCACGTTGTTCCATAAAACCACGCGTGAAGTGCTGGATGAAGTCGAGAAAAAAACAGGCCGCAAGGTATTTTTCTGGACTCGCGCAGGTTACTCCGGCCGCAAAGGCAGCTCCGCCTATGAGTCGGCCAACTTCCCTGGCGATGAAACCAGTGACTGGTCACGCGCCTCCGGCATCGCCTCACTCACTACCGACATGTTGAGCCGAAGCGCGACGGGCTCCTATGGTTTCAATACCGATATTGGCGGTTACTTTGACTACCATGTGGGCGCTGCGGATGCAGAGCTCTTTACCCGCTGGTCATTCTGGGCCGCGTTATCGCCCGTTTTCCGCGTGCATAACTCATCCAGCAATGGCGTGCGCATGCCATGGTTCTACGGTGATCAAACCTTAGCGCATTGGCGCAAAGCCGCCGACTTACACTTGGCCGCAGCGCCTTTAATTATGCGTTTGTGGAAGGAAGCGCAAGAGACCGGCATTCCACCGACACGCGGCCTCTGGTTCCACTACCCAGACGACGCCCGTGCCCGCTCTGAAGACCAACAATGGATGCTGGGGCCAGATGTCATCGTTGCGCCGGTTGTTACCCAGGGCGCGATCACGCGAAAGGTCTACTTACCAAAAGGTTGCTGGGTGCATGTGGAAACCAGCCGCGAATTTAAAGGCCCCGCCGATGTCACCGTACCGGCCCCGGTCAATTCTTTACCCTACTTTTTTAAATGTGGTACCAAGCCGTTCTAGACAGAACGGCTTGGAGCGCTGAGTTGAAGTTGAGCAGCACGTCTAACGAAATGGATGTGCTGCTTCTATCGCTTGGAAAATGATGCTATCGAATGATCAACATCATCCAAAAGTACATCTCGACAGCGATTGGACAATAACTCGTTAACTGAGCGATGGACGGCGCATTATTCACGCCAAGCTGTTGATTTATATGGTGCCGGCAAGAGGAGTCGAACCCCCGACCTTCGCATTACGAATGCGCTGCTCTACCTACTGAGCTATGCCGGCAAAATCACAAACGAGCGTTTGTGTGGGCGGCGATAATAACGAGCCACCCTCGCCCTGACAAGCGCAGCCCCCACACCGACCTGCTTAAAATTTAGTTTCAGACGGCCCTAGCGAAAGCGATGTTTCGTTCCTAGCCTTTAGTCATGAGCATGCGGCTCTGCGTGAGATCACTCAGCATCTCCCGCCTTGGCAAGGAGGCCACACCATGAAATATCCCGTTCAGTTACAGCACCCATCACAACACGGATTTAGCTTGATCGAGCTCATGATCGTGATCGCGATCGTCGGCGTTCTCTCCGCTGTGGCAATTCCGCAATATCAAAACTACGTCATGCGGGCGAAATGGTCCGTCAATCTCAGCCAGATCGAGCCGTTAAAGTTAGCTATCTCCGAGTGCCTACTAGAGAACGGAATGACCAGTTCAGCGTGCGATACCGCCGCTGAAATTCAAACCACCCTGCCTCAGCCCAAGTATGCGGCCAGCAATGGCATCACCGTGTCGAGCACCAGCACAACCCTGACTGTCGCGGTCGTAGGGAATAACGAGGCGGGGTCCTGCAAAATTGAAATGCAGGTCGACACCAGTGCCGGCGATGCCATCTGGACTGGAAAAACAGTGGCCAACGGGTCTGCGCCTAGCTGCAGCAAACAGCAAACCGGTCTCGCAATTTAAGGGCAACTGCCATGAGCCTGATGTTGTCGGAAGGCTTGGTTTTGCCTCGGCAAGACCAAGAGGTGGTGCCCTGGGTCACCTCGCTCTTGATACGAGCTCAGCAACTCGGGGCATCTGATCTGCATATTGATCCGCAGCCGCAAGGAGCCTGCCTGCGCTTAAGGATTAATGGTTTACTGCAGGACTGGCTCGATGTACCCCCACTTTGGCAGCCACGACTGGTTTCTCGGCTGAAAGTGATGGCGCAAATGGATCTGGCCGAGAAGCGACTACCTCAAGATGGTCGCCTTGGCGATGCTGGCCAGGGGCTGAGCCACATTCGTGTGGCGAGCATCCCTACTCTGCATGGCGAGAAGCTGTGCTTGCGACTAGCGGATGCAGGTAACACGGCAACGCTAGCCGCATTACATCTTCCCGCGAGCACTGAGCATGCCTTGCTTCATCATTTGACCCGGCCGGACGGTTTGATCCTGATCACCGGCCCCACCGGCGCCGGCAAAACCACCTCGCTCTACGCCTGTTTACAGCACCTAAATGCCCGTCACCGTCACATCGCTACTATTGAAGATCCCGTTGAGCGACTACTACCCGGCATTAACCAAACGCCCATACAACCGCGTATAGGCTTGGGCTTTGCTGAAATACTTAAAGCCCTGCTTCGTCAGGACCCAGACGTTTTAATGGTCGGTGAAATTCGTGATCGTGAAACCGCAGAAATGGCTTTACAGGCCGCGGAAACCGGGCATCTCGTGCTGTCCACATTACATTCAGGCACTGCAATTGAAGCACTCGGCCGATTGCGGCATTTAGGTGTTCCCGCCTACCTGCTCGCCGATAGTTTGCGCTTGGTTGTCACGCAGCGACTTATCCGGCGCTTGTGTGATCGGTGCAAAGTCATTGACACCCAGCACGGTGGTTTTAGCGCCGGACACGGTTGTGAGGCCTGCCAACAAGGCCATAGCCAGCGCATTGGTTTGTTTGAGCATATTGAGATGTCACCCGCACTGGCCCAGCTCTGCCTCTCGGGTGCAGACAGGCATGCGCTTCAAGCCTGTGCGGTAAAAGCGGGCT
>Ga0255101_1000146_pt1 | contig 18813 bp, 17 predicted proteins | sample Colum_Colum_RepC_2_FD_188588 | JGI IMG/M metagenome (GOLD analysis project Ga0255101, IMG submission 188588) | Freshwater microbial communities from Columbia River, Oregon, United States - Colum_Colum_RepC_8d | ecosystem: Environmental > Aquatic > Freshwater > River | place: USA: Oregon...
GACGGCACCTCGGGCATGGCAGGATGGCGCTTGTCCGACAGCACCGCCAGCACACGCAAGCCCTTGCCCTTGATGGAGGACAACGCCGGGGCTGCCGCATCGAGTTGACCACCCAGGAGTTGGGGCAACATGGGGCCATCGCCCTTGAAGGGAATCCCGTTGAGTTCGATGCCCAGTTCTTTTTCAACGGCCGCCACGCCCAGGTGCGGCACCGACCCATTGCCTGCATGCCCATAGGAGATACTGCCAGGTGCCGCCTTGGCACGAGCCACCAGATCCTGAATGGACTTGATGGGAGATTCCTGACGGACCGCGAGGGTAAAGACATTTTCAAACACCTGACACACCGGCTCAACCTGCTCGTTGCGAAACGGCATGGTTTTCATCAGGAACGGCGAATTGGTCAGCGCCGATGCCGGGGAGAAAACCAGGGTGTTTCCATCGGGAGTTGCACGCGTTAACGCAGTGAAGCCGATCACACCGGCACCGCCATCGCGGTTGACCACCACCCAGTTCTGTCCGGTGATTTGCGAGGCCTCACGCGCAAAGGCTCGCCCCATGGCATCCACGCCACCGCCGGCGGCATAGGGCAGGATGACTTCCACATGACGCTTGTCTTGTGCCGTCACGCCAGTGACGCCACACACAACCATCAGACTCAACAGTATTTTTTTCATGATCTAAACGCTTTGAACTTGATAACAGATAAAACTATTCAGGCTGAATACCGATCTCGCGGGCCATGGCCTGGTAGAGACGGGTTTCATCGTCAAAGAAACGCTCCAGTTCCTGCAGCGTCATGGGAGGCGCTGGTTCACTGCCGCTGGCGGCCGTTTGGGCTTGAAATTGCGGCTCATGACAAGCCACGGTTAGCGCTTTGTGCAAGCGACGCACCTCTTCATCGGGCAGGGAGCGGGACACAAAAACGGCCCCCCAGGTACCGTGGACAAAATCGGACAGGCTGGGGTCTAGCTTGGACAGCGGCAAGGCCTCGGGCAAGCGATCCGACGCGGCGGAACCCGTGGTGCCCAACACTTTCACCTTGCCGCTGGACGCCAGATCGCGCACGGCACTTTGCGGCACAAAGGTGATGTCGATCTGACCGCCGATCAAATCCTGAAGCACGGGCGGCACGCCCTTGTAGGGAACCTGGGTCAATGCAAACCCGGCTTTGCGGGCCAGACGCTCTCCGAGGAGGTGGATCATCGAACCGTTGCCAATATGGCCGCAGGCCAGTGGACGAGACGCACGTTGTCGCGCAAGTTGGATCAACTCACCGAGATTGCGCGCCGGCAGATCGGCGCGCCCCAGCAACACATAGGGACCCCGGGTGATAAGCAACACGGGACGAAGTTTGTCACTGCTGTAGCGGGCGGCCTTGACCGACAGAGGCGTGAGAATCGACTCGGTCTGCGATGCGATCAGCAAGATCGGCGTGCCCGTCGGGGCTGACAGCATTTTGTTCACCCCCAGCGAGCCACCCGCGCCAGGCAAGTTGTCCATGATCAGCGGTTGGCCCAGCTCGCGCTGCGCCACCATCTGCAAACGCCTGGCCAACACATCGGTGGGATTGCCCGCAGGTTGCGGCACGATGAAGCTGATAGGGGGGCCGGACAGCGCTTGTGCACTCACCCTGACAGAGCCTGACAGGCCAACAGCCAGCAAGGTAGTCAAGCAATCGCGTCGATGGATCATGGGCAGCCCCTCGTGAAGTGTTGTGTCATCATCCCGCGTCACGGGCCGCATCGATCAGCACAAATGCAATGCGTGCAGGTTTTCCCGATCGGTTGGCCCAGGCGTGGTTGGTGCCGCGCTGGATCAAAATGTCTCCAGCACGCAGGATGGTCTCTTCTCCTTCCATGATCGCGGTGATCTCACCGGCGAGCATGATGGCGTAATCGATGGTATCGGTCTTGTGCATGCCGGGGTGATCGTGTGGCTTGAGGGTGTGGTCCGCATCCGGAAACAGACTTGCAAAGGTCGCTGCTTGCATGCGCTGGACCTCTTGCGGATTGGTCGGTTCAGGCGGGTAGTCAATGACGCGCACCACGGTACCCCGCGTGGGAGGCAACACGCCTTGTTGTTCCATGATGCTGTCGGGCGCATGGATCGGCGAAGGTGATGCCCCCGTGCGCCAGACGTTGGTGACCCGATATCCTGGTCGTGCCGGCACCACTTTGACAGCCGGCGACAGCGCATCCTCCACAAAAACGGCCTTGCCGTGGGCATCTTCACCGGTCACCACTCGCCGAACTGGCGGCAACAATTCGCTCATCTTGATGTCTCCTGGTCATACAAATCGGCAACCATCGGGGTCATTCCGCCTTGATGCCGGTTTCACGCACCACGGTGGCCCACTTGGCAATTTCCTGTTTGATATAGCGAGCAAAGGCATCGGGGCTTCCTCCCACCGGATCAAACCCCACGGCGGCCAATTGCTCGCGCACCGCCGTTTGCTGCAACAAGGTTTCAATGTCGGCGTTGATGCGGGTCACCACGGCTTTGGGGGTGCCCACGGGTACGAAGACGCCCACCCAGGTGTAGTCCTCAAACCCGGCAAAGCCAGATTCGGCCACCGTGGGCACATCGGGCAGCGCGGTGGTGCGCTTGACGCTGGTCACGGCCAGACCGTTTAACTTACCGCCCTTGACCAAGGCAACTGCGGCGGGCATGGCCACGCTGGCAAACTGGATTTCGCCAGTCAAGGCACCATTCAGCGCCGGGCCGGCACCCTTGTAGGGCACATGCAGAATGGGCGTCTTGGCCAGCACCTTGAACAGGTACTCGGCCGACAGATGCGGGGTCGTGCCCGTGCCGGGTGAGCCGTAGCTCATCTTCCCGTTCTTGGCCGCCTCCAGCGCTTCACGCAGTTGTTTGGCTTGCAAGGATGTGCCTGCCACGATGACATTGGGGCTGTTGGCGACATTGACCACACCCACCAGATCTTTTTCGAGGTTGTAGCCGGCGGAGGTGTAGAGGCTGGCGTTCACGGCCACTGAACTGGTGTTTATCAGAATCGTGTAGCCATCTGGCGCAGATTTCGCCACTTGCGCACTGCCCACGTTTCCACTGGCTCCAGCCCGGTTTTCAACTACCACGGGTTGTTTCCACAGGTCTGCGAGCTTGTCGCTGAACATCCGCGCAATGATGTCGGTGGGCCCACCGGGTGCGTAGGGCACGATGAAGCGAACGGGCTTATCGGGGTATGACTGGGCTCCCACGGACATACCCAGGAAGGCAATGCTGACAGACAGCAGGACTTGACGCCAATATTTCATATTCACCTTAGTTCAGTACTCGACCACGACAACTGCCAAATCCGATGGACACAAAGCCAGGGGCCTCGCATCGGCCATGAAAGCACACTTCATCTCCCGCATGCAGATACTGACGCTGCTCGCCCGTGGGCAGTTCAATCGGTTGCCGACCATCCAGCGTGATTTCTTTCATGCAACCCAGCTCGGCCTGAACGGGTCCCGACACCGTGCCACTGCCTAACAAATCGCCTGGCACGAGGTTGCATCCGTTGCTGGTTTGATGCGTCAACATCTGGAAAATGGTCCAGTACTGGTCTTTGAACCGCGGACGACTGATGACGTGAGGGGCCAGACCATGCTCACGCATGGCCGGACTCAACAGACTGATTTCCAGCTGCAGATCAATGCCACCCCATCGACGATCTGTCTCGTGGCTCAAATACGGCAACAGTGCGGGCGCGTCATGGCCACGGGCAGCCGCCGCAACCCTGAATGGCGCCAAAGCCTCCAGGGTGACAACCCAGGGCGACAAGGTACTCATGAAACTTTTTGCCAGAAACGGGCCCAACGGCAGGCTTTCCCAGGTTTGCATGTCACGGGCTGACCAGTCGTTGAGCAAGGACAGGCCAAAGACATGCTGAGCGGCCTTCTCCAGCGACACGGTAGACCCCAGTGCACTGCCCTGCCCCACATAAAACCCCACCTCGCACTCAAAGTCCAGGCACTGACTGGGCGCATAGCGTGGCAGTGAGTCGCCCGCTGGCTTGATTTGCCCCGAAGGCCGGTGACACGGGGTGTCACTCACCACCAACGATGACACCCGGCTGTGATAAGCAACCGGCAAATGCTTGAAGTTGGGCAGCAGCGGATTGTCCGGTCGAGACAAGCGTCCCGAGTTGGTGGCATGGTGAATGGACGTGAAGAAATCGCTGAAGTCCCCTACCTGCGCGGGCAAGGTCATGGTCACATCAGACTGGGGGGTCAAGCACTGGCCCAGTTGGCCCTGATGGGGCGAATTCGAACTCAGCAGCGCCGACAAGGCTTGTCGCAACGCCGAGGCATGCTGCACCCCCAACCCCATCAATTCGTTCAAACGACCGCTGCGACATGCCTCAGCCGCCTGGGCAGACAGCCCTTCAAACAGACCCAGATCCAGCGCCTGGCCGATATCGAGTGCTTGATCCCCGATGGCCGTGAGCACACGGGGTTGGCCCGCGTTCCCGCGTATCCCCACGCCCAGGGGAAGGTTCTGAATGGGAAACTCGGTATCGGCTCGGTTGGCACTTGTGACCCAGCTGCGCAGGGTGGGATTGTGGGTGGGGTTGATCAGACTCATCAAGGCATCGTAGGTGTGGACCTCCAGGTCGTCAACACACAAGCGACAGAAGTCGTCACCAAGTTGATTGGCGCTCCATCACCTATCGTCAACTGGCGTCAATCCCCGACGATCTTGCGCTCGCGGATAATGACACCAAAACGTGCCGAGTCTTCGCTGGCTTTGGCAGCGAATTCGGCGGCACTGATCACCAGCGATTCGCCGCCCAAGGCCTGGATTCGGTCACGCACCGCCGGCAAACCCAGCGTGCGGTTGATTTCCCGGTTGAGTCGACTGACTACGTCAGGCGGCGTACCCGCGGGTGCGTAGAAACCAAAGACGGTGTCAGCATCAAATCCCTTGAGCCCGGCCTCGTCAAGGGTGGGCACTTGTGGAAACAAGGGCGAACGCTTGGGACTGCCGACCGCTAACAACTTCAACTTGCCCGCACGAACCTGGTTCAGCCCAATGCCAGGATCAAAATAAAAATCCAACTGACCCGCCAACAGATCCTGCAAGGCAGGCGCGGCCCCCCGATAAGGCACGTGCACAGCAAACAGCCCGGCCTGACTCTTCATCATCTCGGCGGCCAGGTGAGGAGAGCTGCCATTACCGGCCGAACCAAAGGTGAGCTTGCCAGGATTGGCTTTGGTGTAAGCCAGAAATTGCTGCACGTTGTCCACGGGCAAGGAGGGCTTGACCACCAGAAACACCAGCACGCGTGCGGCGGCGGCCACGGGCGTAAGATCCTTGATCGGATCGAAGGACATGCGGGCATAGATGTGCGGGTTGACGGACACCATGCCGCCTGAACTCATGAGCAGGGTGTAGCCATCGGGCGCTGACTTGGCCACCGCCTCACCGCCCAGATTGCCGTTGGCCCCGGCACGATTTTCAATCACCACCGGTTGGCCCAGGGCTTCGGACAGGGGTTGCCCGATGACGCGGGCAATTTGATCGGCCGCCCCACCTGGCGGGAAGTTGACGACCACCTTGATGGGCTTGGCTGGCCAGGGCTGCGCCGAGGCGATCGTGGCAAGCAGGCCAAGCAGGCTTCCCACAGCGATGCGGTGTATGAAGCGGCGAAAAGTCATGCGTTTCTCCTGTCGGATTGTGGCGAAATGGGGAATAAAACCCCTGTTGTCAGCAGACGGCGACATTTTTTACCCAGCAGTGACATGGTCTGACCTGTCGAGTGCTGTGATGGGCGCATGAGATCAACCCAGCATCGCGGCCCAACGCTGCTCAAACGTGGGCCAGACTTCGGGGTTGATCAATCGGGGGGGGCGCTGGCCCGCCAGCAGCGTCACAATCTGCTCGGCTGCGATGGCTGCCACGTTGCGCCGCGCTTCATGCGTCACCCCCGCCACATGGAAAGTGGCATAGACGTTGTCCATCGCCAGCAGGGGATGATCCAGCGGCGGGGGTTCCTGCTCCCAGACATCAAGCCCGGCGCCGGCCAGATGCCCTGATTGCAGGGCCTGCACCAGGGCAGTCTCATCGTGAACGCCTCCACGAGCAGTGCTGATGAATATCGCACCCGGTTTCATGGCAGCAAATGTGGCGGCATTCATCATCTTGAGGGTGGTGGCGTCGCGTGGGCAATGCAAGGACACGACATCGGACGCTGCCAGCAATTGATCGAAAGAGACCGGCCGAGCACCCCGGTGCTCGATTTCGGCATGGGTCAACCAGGGGTCGAAGGCCACCACCTGCATGCCAAACGCACGCGCCAGCGCCGCCACACGCGAACCGATATTGCCAATCCCCACCAACCCCACGGTCTTGCCTGCCAGCTCGTGCCCCATGACGTCTTCACGGGCATAGCCCACCTCGCGCCGCATACGGCGGTCACCCTCCAGCATGCGCCGTGACACCCCCAGCATCAAGCCCAGGGTGTGCTCGGCCACCGACACCGCATTGCCACCCGATTGGTTCACCACTGCCACACCGGCAGCGGTACAGGCCGCCACATCCACCGTGTCATAGCCCGCCCCGCCTGCTGAGACGCAGAGCAGGTTCGGACACATCGACAACAACTCGGCGCTGGCAAACCACTCGCGCGGTAACTCGTCCTTGGCGGCCGAGATGTGATAGACGTGGGCCGCTGACAACGCGTCCCGAGCGACCTGTGCAGCTCCGCGGATAGAAAACTTCACCACCTCAATGTCCGGTTCGCGTGACAAGCGTTCTTCAAACACACCGTCCACCCACAGGTCGGAGCGGACCACACGCTTGATCAGCGACACCATTCAGCGCGGCTCCGTGTTGCAACCTATGCGCTTGAGGGTGGCGTCGATCCAGGCCGTGTCCAGACGACCCGCTGCGATATCCGTCATCATCTGTTTTTCCTGCTCCATCTTCTTGTGGGTAGCAGCCAGCAGGGTTTCGGCGTCCTCGTAGGGGACGCACAACAAACCATCGGCATCGCCCAGCACCAGATCGCCAGGCCGGATGAGCATGCCATCCATCGCGATCGGCACGTTGATTTCGCCAGGGCCGTCCTTGTAGGGACCCCGGTGCGTCACTCCCGCGGCATAGATAGGAAAGTGTCCCTCTCCAATTTCCTCCGAATCCCGCACGGCTCCGTTGAGCACAACGCCGACCACACCATTTTTGATGGCGATAGCCATCATGATTTCGCCAAATAAAGCATTGGTGAGATCCCCCCCGGCATCCACCACGATCACATCACCGGGTTGCGCCATGGTCAGCGCCTTGTGAATCATGAGGTTGTCGCCGGGCCGGGCTTTGACCGTCAACGCAGGGCCCGCCAGATAGCCGCTCTTGTGCATCGGACGCAGGCGGGGTCCACCCGCCGTCATGCGGGCCATGCAGTCGCTGATGTTGGCCACCGGCAGGCCTTTGAAAGCTTCGACGAGATGCGTGGGCACTTGGCGCTCACGCTTGAGAATTTGGAGTCCGTTCATGAGAAGATGGAGTGGGTTGTATGAGATTTTAAATGTACGATAAAACAACCTTGTGGTCTGTCACCGGCTGGGGCTCAAGGATAGTCCTAGGACATCTTGGATTATGTGAAAGCCGCCTGTGTGACATATCCTGTCGAATGGTGGGTTAACCACAGTACCCAGGCGGCCAAAGAACACTTAGCATGCTTCGCCGAGTGCTGCTTCGCCAGCACTGGTTTGATGTAGCGAGAATCAATCATGGGAGACCTTATATGAATGCCCTGCACAGACGTCATCTTCTTTTGGCTTGTGGTTTGGGATTGACAAGCTTCGCCCAGGCCGCTGATCAATTCCCGTTCAAGAATGTCAAGATCGTGGTGCCCTACCCACCGGGTGGCTCCAACGACATCGTGGCTCGAGCGCTGGCGCAAAAACTCTCCGAAAAAAGCCCGTTCCCCTTCGTGATCGAAAACATCAGTGGTGCAGGCGGCAACGTCGGCGCAGAGGCCGTGGCCAATGCTGAACCGGACGGGCACACCTTGCTGCTGACAGCCCCGCCGCCACTGACCATCAACCAGACCTTGTACAAAAAGATCAACTTTGATCCACCCAAATCATTTGCGCCGGTCAATCTGATTGCTGGCGTTCCCATTGCACTCGCCATCAGCACACAACTGGAGGTCAAGAGCATCAAGGAGTTGATTGCTCTGGCCAAGGCCAAACCGGGCAGCCTCACCTTCGGCTCCTCGGGCAATGGCTCCACCAACCATCTCACTGGCGAACTGTTCAAAAGCCTGGCGGACATCGACATTGTTCACGTGCCCTACAAAGGCGCCGCACCTGCGATGAACGACTTGATATCGGGCCATATTCACATGATGTTCGACAACTTGCCCGCAGTGTTGGCACAGGCTCGCAACAAACGAGTGCACATCCTGGCGATGGCATCGAGCCAACGTATCAAAGCCTTGCCCGACACGCCCACGATCGCAGAATCCGGTGTGCCAGGCTTTGACGCCAATTCGTGGTTTGGCCTAGTGGCGCCTGCCAAGACTCCTGTGACCACACTGAACAAACTGTCGGCCGATGTCATTGCCATCCTCAGCCAATCCGATGTTCAAGCCCGCTTCGAGCAGATCGGTGCCCAGCCCATGGGGTTGTCGGGCGCGACCTTTGGAAAATTCCTGGATGAGGAGCGCACCAAGTGGTCAGCCATCATCCGCAAATCCGGCGCCAAGGTGGACTGACGCATGAACCTGGACCTGAACGGCAAAGTCGCTGTCATCACGGGCGGCAGCCAGGGCATTGGACGCGCCATCGCGCAGGAATTGCTGCACGAGGGCGCACATGTCGTCGTCGTGGCCCGCAACCAGGATCAACTGGCTCAAACCGCCCACGAGATCGCCCCTGGCGCCACTGGACGCCTGGCCACTTTTTCGGGCGACATGACACAGCCTGACGAGATCGAGGCCGCATTGGCCTTTGCGAGGTCCAGCTTTGGACCGATCAACATTCTGGTCAACAATGCGGGTTCCTCCCCCATGGGCCGTATTGCTCAGACCACCGATGCCATCTGGGAAAAATCTATCCAACTCAAACTCATGGGTTATGTCCGCTGTGCGCGCAACGTATTACCGGACATGCGCGCCCGACGCTGGGGGCGCATCATCAACATCATCGGCCGCAGTGGTCATCAGCCTAGGGCGGCCTACCTGACAGGTGGTGCGGTCAATGCAGCGCTGCTCAACTTCACACTGGCTCTGGCCGAGGAATGCGCGCCGGACAATGTACTGGTCACCGGGGTCAATCCCGGTCCCGTGCAAACCACTCGATGGGACACACTCATCAGCCAGGGGGCGGCCATAGCCGGCACCGACGCCAACAACGCCAACGCAGCAGCCGTTGCATCGGTGCCCCTGGGTCGCGTGGGTCGACCCGATGAAATTTCCGGCATGGTGGCCTTTTTGTGCTCAGAGCGTGCCTCATTTGTCACAGGCACCTGTATCAATATCGACGGTGGTGGAACAAGGTGTATTTGATGACAAATTCTGTGCAAAAAATCCGCGTCAGTCCCGACTGCGAACTGGCTGTTCGCATGGACGACTATTTGCTGCCCTGGGACGTTCACCCCCCTGTGGTGATGCTGCATGGATTGGCCGAGTCCGGCGAAACCTTTCGGCGCTGGGCGCCCTACTTTGCCAGCCACCATCTCGTGGTACGCCCGGATCTTCGGGGTTATGGAAACTCCACCCCCATGTCGGGCGATTACCACTACCAATTTGCGCAATTGGGGCGAGATATTATTGCGATGCTGGATCAACTCAAAATTGATAAGGCCTACCTCGTTGGCGCCAAAATCGGCGGCACCCTGGCGCTGCACTTGGCGGCCAACTTCCCTGACCGCGTGCTCGCCGTGGCCGCTGTGGGCACCCCGGCTTCGCTGACCTCCTTCGCCGAGCGCGCACCCACTTGGCGTCAACAGATCCGCAACGAAGGTGTGAAGAAGTGGGTCAAGGAAACCACCGAGGGTCGACTGGGCACCTCCCTGCCACCTGCAGCGATCCAGTGGTGGGTTGACATGATGTCTCAAACACCGGGATCCACCCTGGAAGCCTTTTTGCAAATGGTGCCCACAGTCGATGTCATCCCTGAACTGCCTCGGGTGCAATGCCCAACCCTTGTTCTGACCACCACTGGGTCGATGCTTGGCAGTGTGGAGGCCGTGAAAGCCTGGCAATCCACCATTCCTAACTCTCGTCTGGAAGTGATCGAGGGTGATTCTTACCACGTGGCAGCCACCCACCCCGATCAATGTGCACGAATGGTTCGACAGTTCCTTGATAAGTTAGATCACTGAAAAATCCAGACATCCGGTCACCCGCCCTGAGTGTGTGGCGACCTCACTCGCGGTAAGCCCCCCAGCCTGGGGATGACTTTGATGCGTTGAACCGGCCACGGCCCATTGCAACCCAGGACATGAGCGCTCGCTCTATACTCAAGTCAGCGACAGTTCGCGCAAATCTTCGGGTGGTTTGACGATGAGCGGGATGGCAAAGGCCCTGACTCGATCACGATCCTGTTCCGCCGTGATGTATTCCACCGGTGACTTGCCATCCACTCGCGCCAGCATCAAAGCGGGCAGCAGTTGAGCGCATCGTCTCTCAAGCGCCCAACGCGGTTCAAAGTCGACCGACTCAAAGTATCCGGTTACCCAGGCCTGCGCAGCGTCTTGCAATTTGGCACGACGCGCTGGCACCGCCACCTGCTTCAACAGCAAGTGGTTAAGACAGAACGCCACATCAAAGGCTGGATCGCCAAACCAGGCACATTCGGCATCCAGTAGCACGGGGCCATGAGGGCCCATGAGTATGTTTTTCGGGCTGATATCCCCGTGAACCAGTGCAATTCGAAGCTGGGCCGTTTGATGGACCAAGGCATGCAGCTGCGATGTGAGTTCCGGATGACGAGCAGCCGTGGCTACCAGGTAAGGCTCCAATCTCAGCGCATGAAAATTAGCCCCCGTGTCAAAGCGTTGGGCCAAATCCGCTCGATGAGCGCTGGCCTGGTGTAAACGCCCCACCACACGCCCTACTTCGCCTGCCTGCCGGACATCCACAACTCCGGCCAGCAACTGCTGCTTCCAGACAGGATGCGAAGCTGGATCTAAATAACCCATAGCGAACATGCCAGCGGATTCGTCATGCGCCAACGGCACCGGCACGGAATGCGGCAGAACACCACCCGCAAACTGTATCCAAGCCCATTCATAGGCATTGCGCGACACCGGCGCTTGCCAATCGGCAGCCACTTTCAACTTGGCCAAGGCACGCTTGACACAGAGGCTTCGGCCATCAGCCACCTCCACGCGCCAAATGTCGGAAGACACTCCCCCGGTCAGGGGCGTCAGATGCCTGGGGACGTCCCGCTTGACCAGCCCCGTCCGTTCGAGAAAGGCATCCAGTTCAGGGATGTTCATGGTCGACCCGTGAGCGCGCGTAACCCGTGGTAAGGCGCGCCACTCGCTTCCTCGATGCGCAGCAGTTGGTTGTATTTGGCGACGGTGCTTGACGTGCGCAATGAACCAATCTTGATTTGCCCAGCGCCTGTGCCCACAGCCAGATCCGACATGAACGCGTCTTCCGTCTCGCCTGAACGGGCCGACACAACCGTGGCATAGCCAGCGGCCTTGGCCTGTGCAATGAGGGCAATGGTGCCCGACAAGGTGCCATTCTGATTGGCTTTGACCAGCACCCCGTTGGCCACTCGCTCTCGCACGCCACGCGCCAACCGTTCTGGATGGGTGGTGAACAGGTCATCGCCAACCAACTGGACCTGATGGCCCACACGACGAGTCAGTTCAGCCCAGGCCGACCAGTCCTCCTCGCCCAATCCATCCTCGATGGAGACCACGGGGTAGTGATTCACCCAATCGGCCAGCATCTCGATCATGTCAGCTGAGGTGGCTTGCCGCCCTTCACGTCTGAGCGCGTAACCGCCCTGCGGGTCTTGCAAAGCCGTCGCGGCCACATCAATAGCGATCACGATATCGTGCCCCGGCCTGAGGCCGGCACGCTCGATGAGTCGCATCATCATGTCCAGAGCATCGCGCCCGCTGGGAAGCCCCGGGCTGATGCCACCTTCATCTGCAAGCAAGGTGGACAACCCTCTCGCGCACGCCTCATCGGTGGCGGCATTGCGCACACGCGACAACAGATGGATGGCGTCCGCCACGGACGTGGCATTTGCCGGCATGGCCAGAAAGTCCTGGACATCCATACCGCGGCCTGCATGCAGCCCCCCGCTCAGAATATTCATCATGGGAACGGGCATGCTCAGGGGCGGCTGTCCAGCAATGGATTGCACCCGTTCAAACAAGGACTGACCCAAGGCAGCAGCGCTGGCTCGGGCTGTGGCAATTGAAACAGCCAGGATCGCATTGGCGCCCAGGCGTGACAACTGCGGCGTGCCATCCAGACCGGTCAGGGTGCGGTCCAGCGCAAATTGGTCCAGTGCATCGTGGCCTGTCAACGCCTTGGCTATGTCGACGTTGACATGCCCAACGGCCTTGAGCACCGACAAGCCGGCATAGAGCGAGGGATCGCCGTCCCGCAATTCGTGTGCTTCGGCACTCCCCGTGGAGGCTCCTGAAGGGATCGAGGCACGGCCCGTGTGTCCTCCCGTTAACATCACATCCGCCTCAACGGTAGGTCGTCCCCGGGAATCAAGAATTTGACGAGCGCGAATGCTGACTATCTGCATGGTCATGGTGTTCATTGAGAAGCATTTTGCATGATTCGGCTCGCCCGCCGGGCGTACCCTCGCCTGCATGGCTAACATCGAGGTCAACACACTTGAGGTCCTGGACCCTCATCCTTCAGGCGCCCTTGGCGCAAAACCAGGTATCTGACACACCCCTGATCCATTGAAAGACTGCCATGACCGCCTCGATCACCGATCTCGATGCTTGCGAGCTCTCCCAGCACATTCATGCCCGTCAGGTCTCATGCGTTGAGGTCATGCAGGCCTACCTGCAGCGCATTGAGCGTCTTAACCCCGTTTACAACGCCATCGTCAATCTGGCCCCAGCGGACACCTTGATGTCACAAGCCCGTGAGTGCGACGAAGCGCTGACCCGTGGCCAGTCTCGCGGTTGGCTGCACGGAATCCCACAAGCCATCAAAGACACGGGCAGTGCCTTGGGTTTTCCCAGCACCCGGGGCAGTCGCGTGCTGGCCAGCAACATGCCACTTCACGACAGCATCATGACTGAACGGATGAAGGCGTCAGGTTGTATTGTGATCGGCAAAACCAACGCCCCAGAGCTTGGACTGGGCTCGCACACTTTCAACACCCTGTTTGGAGCGACGTGCAATGCCTGGGACACCCAGGTGAGCGCGGGTGGGTCCAGCGGCGGTGCTGCAGTCGCGGTGGCGCAACGCATGCTGCCGATGGCGGACGGTTCGGATTTCATGGGCAGCTTGCGCAACCCGGCGGGCTGGAACCATGTGTTTGGCATGAGGCCCTCCCAGGGTCGTGTTCCGAATGGTCCCGACACTGAAGTGTGGGTGGACCAACTCAGCACCGAAGGACCGATCGCGCGCACGGTGCGCGACTTGTCGCGATTGCTGGCCACACAGGCTGGCAGAGATGATCGGCACCCGTTATCCATTTCAAATTCGCTCGATGTCGGCGCAATTGCATCGACTCCTGACGCCTTGAAGGGTTTGCGCATCGGTTGGCTGGGCGATCTGAATGGGCATTTGGCCACGGAACCCGGCATTCTGGATGTCTGCGAAGACGCGTTGCGCGTGATGCAGGGGGCGGGCGCTGTCGTCGAACCAACGTCATTGGGCTATGACGCGTCGACCCTGTGGGAATGCTGGTTGGTGTGGCGCCGAGCACTGGTAGGGCCCAAGGTGGCCGCTTTGCTGCCCTTGCCGCATGCCGCTGAATGGCTCAAGCCTGAAGCCCTCTGGGAATATGACAACTCACTCAAGCTGTCTTACATGGACTTTCAGCAAGCCAGTCAACGTCGCACGAATTTTTATCAGCAGGTGCTGAAACTCTTTCGAACCTGCGATGTGCTGGCACTGCCGACAACTCAAGTCTGGCCGTTCCCGCTGACCGAGCGTTGGCCGCAACGGATCGGAGACCGCCCGATGGACACCTACCATCGCTGGATGGAGTGCACCATTTACGCCACCCTGGCCGGCCTGCCCGCACTCAGCATGCCGGCGGGGTTTCATCCGCAACACCCCTGGCCCATGGGTATTCAACTGATTGGTAAACCGCAGGGCGACCTGGCATTGCTACAGGTCGCAGCAGCCTATGAGGCGGTGCGGCGTAAGTGGCTGATGCAGCGTCCTGACATTCGCCACTGAAGTCGCGTCAGGTGTCCGATCGAAATGCGACGGTCATCCTGACCACCTCCACTCATTTCTTGGGTAATTTACCGCCACTCTTCAAGCACTCGTCCACGCTTTTGTATTCCGTGAATTTTTTGGTCTGCTCGTAGGAGGCGCTGGTCTTGTCGTGGCAAATCCCGGACTCGGACTTCTTCACCACCTCGACCACCGGTAGCGTCTTGCCTGCGGGGAGCTTACCCCCGCTTTTGACGCACTCCTCCAGGCTGTTGAAGGGAGTGAATTTTTTGGTATTGCCGTAAGAGGAGCTGCTGGCATCGTGGCAAATGCCAGCGTCCGACTTCTTGACGGTGGGATCTTTGGGGGGATCAGCGGCCAGGACTTGGCACGTCAAAACCCCAAATGCCGTTGCAAAAATTAGGGATTTGATGCACGATTTTTTCGGGTATGCCATCGATATCTTCTGCTAGTTATGTTGATCATCATAACCGCAGAGATGGTCCTGATCACGCTCCTGGTATGGCGTGAAAATCCAAGGCCCCCTAAACTTTCACAGGGGGATAAGCCTATGGCTGGGAGGTCGGTTGGCCATCCAACCTCCCAGGGGCAGATCAGCCGCGCCCTTTGAGCTTGCGGGCCATGTAGTTATCTTGAGTGCCCTCCACCACCTGGAACCAATCGACTTGCGACTTCAAGTACTTGTTGTACGACTCGTACATCACCTTGAATTCGGGATGCTTCTCAGACCATTCGGCGTATTGGTCTTGGGATGCCTTGTAGCAAGCATCCAGTACAGCATCCGGGAATCGTCGCAACTGGGCTCCTTTGGAAATCAAGCTCTTGAGCGCCGTGGGGTTGAGGTGATCGTATCGGGCCATGGACACTGCGTTGCTCTCGCCGCACGCTGCCATGAAGGCCGCCTGGTATTCCTTGGGCAAGGCCTCCCAGGACTTGAGGTTCACAAACATGCTGTTTTGCGAGTTAGGCTCCCACCACCCGGGGGTGTAGTAATACTTGGCCACCTTGACGAAGCCCAGCTTCTCGTCATCGTGGGGGCCCACCCACTCAGCTGCATCAATCGTGCCTTTTTCCAAGGAGGGATAAATGTCGCCCGCAGCGATTTGCTGCGGCACCACCCCCAGTCGTGTCAGGATCACGCCCGCCACGCCGCCGACACGAAACTTCATGTTCTTGAGGTCGTTGACGGATTTGACCTCCTTTCGGTACCAGCCGCCCATCTGACCACCCGTGTTACCGGCCGGGATGCACTTGATGCCATAGGACTTGAGGAAGTCGTTGTAGAGGGCCTCTCCTCCGCCGTGGTACCACCAGGCGTTTTGCTGGCGGCAGTTCATGCCAAAGGGCAGGCACGAGCCAAACGCGAAGGCAGGGTTTTTACCGAAGAAATAGTAGGGCGCGGTGTGACCGGCTTCGACCCCTGAGTTCTGAACGGCATCAAGAATTTGCAAGCCGCCCACAATTTCACCCGCTGCATAGCTGGTGATCTGAAACTTTCCACCCGTGAGTTCAGACACCCGCTTGGACACGTTCTCACAGACCCCGTACAGGGTATCGAGCGACTTCGGCCAGCTGGCGCTCAAACGCCATTTCACCTCGGGCAACCCCTGAGCCATGGCGGGTGCCACCCCTGCGGCCAATATGCCCGCCATTCCACCGCGTTGTATCAACTGTCTGCGTTTCATGAAACACTCCTCTGTATGCTGTGAAACTCATGCACTGATGCATGTGCACCAGGTTTCTGAGGCCGAGCTAGACAGTACCAAATAGTGCCACTGGGATATCTATCGTTTTCCCCATCTCGGGAATACACCAACGGTCTCAGGCGCCAGCGGTGCGCGTCGCAGTAGCACGCGTTACAGCCTTGCATGAAAACCCTAGTACACAGTGTGCCGGCTCTCCTCTATCGTGGGTCGAGATCTTGTCACGCCCATACTGCCATGCAAGTGGCCCTGGGAGGGATCCCACACGACACATTAACAAGACACCTCAGGAGACACCCATGACCTTTTTACGCCGAAGCCTCATTGGCGGATTGCTTGCCGCTACCTTCTCATTGACGGCCCAGGCCCAGCAGGCCATCACCCTGCACGGTGCCTCCCAGTTTGGCGACGACCATGCTTTCACCAAAACCATGGTGCGCTTTGAGGAGTTGGTCAAGAAGTATTACGGCAAGCCGATCAACTTCGTGCTGCACAAAAACAGCGAGCTTGGCCTGGAGAAAGACTACTTTGCCTATATGAACCAGGGCAAGGCCGTGGATTACGCCATCGTCTCTCCCGCTCACATGTCCACTTTTTCCAAGGCAGCCCCCTTCATTGATGCCCCCTTCCTCTTCTCGGACCTAACACATTGGAACAAGGTGCTCGACCAGGACGTGCTCAAGCCCGTGGCCGACGAAATTGCCCAGAAAGCCGAAGTGATGCTGATTGGCTATGCGGGCGGTGGGGTTCGCAATATCTTCTCGAACAAATCGGCCACCAACCTGGCCGAGTTGAAAAATCTCAAAGTGCGCGTTCAAGGCGCCCCCATCTGGAGTCGCACCTTCCAAGCCATCGGCATGTCGCCCACGGTGATTGCCTATAACGAGGTGTACAACGCGATTCAGAACAACGTGATCAATGCGGGGGAAAACGAGGCCGCAGGTGTGGAAGCCATGAAGTTCTACGAGGTGGGCCCCAACCTTCTCATGACTCGCCATGCCATCACCATCCGTCCCCTGTGCTTTTCAGTCAAAACCCTGAAGAAACTCCCGCAAGATCTCCAAGACGCCATCATTCGAGCTGGCAAGGAGGCGGGGACCTATGGCCGACAGATCGAATCTTCGGAAGACCAAGCCAAGCTGGATAAATACGCCAAAGAAGGCAAACTCAAACAAGTGGCCTTCAATGACCGAGCCCAGATGCAAAAACTGGTGGAACCCGTGATGGCTGCTTACGCCAAAGAGGTCGGTGCAGAGGCCATTTACAACAAGATCAATACCCTCAAGTGAGCTAACCCCCCTCCATGTCCACATTGTTGCGTCTCGCGCACCAGCTCCTGATTGCCCTGCTGGGCATCACGGTGCTGGTGCTGATGGTGCCGGTCTCGATGCAAATCGGCTCGCGGTTTTTTGAATGGATTCCCAACTACATGTGGACCGAGGAAATGAGTCGGTTCTTTTTCATCTGGATGGTGATGATCGGCGCCACGGTGGGCGTGCGCGAAGGCTTGCACTTTGATGTGGATATCTGGGCCAACCCCAGCCCTGCCCTAGCGCGATTTCTGCGTTGGGCCAGCCGCCTGCTGATTATGGGCTTTGCCGGCGTGGTGCTGTACTGGGGCATCGAGTTCACGAAGTTTGGCTGGAACCAAACATCTGAACTGGCTGAATTGCCCATGTGGATGATCTTCATCGCCTGGCCGGTAGCCGGATTTTTCTGGATTGCCTTTCTGATCGAAAAAATGTTGGTCGACAGCGAACGCGACGACCAGCACGGAATGCACCTATGAGTTCTGCTGTTTTGACGCCGGGCACTGCAGCCCTGGTGCTGTTTGGTGCATTCTTTTTGTTGCTGATCTTGCGCGTTCCGGTGGCCTTTGCACTGGGTTTGGCCTCCTTGCCCGTGTTGTTGATTGAGCCGCGACTCTCACCCATGGTGCTGTTCAACGAGATGTTCAAGTCCTACAACTCGTTCATTTTGCTCGCGGTTCCGTTCTTTTTGCTCACCGCCAACCTGATGAACGTGGGGGGTATCACGGACCGCATGCTGAGACTCTCGCGCGCCCTGGTGGGTCACTTTCCAGGCGGTCTCGCACAGATCAACGTGCTGTTGTCGGTGTTCTTTGCAGGCATCTCGGGCTCCTCGACGGCTGACGCGGCGAGCCAAGGCAAGCTCTTCATCGAAGCACAAGTCAAAGAGGGATACGACTTGTCCTTCTCGATTGCCATCACGGCAGTGTCTGCGGTGCTTGCCGTCATCATCCCTCCCTCCATCTTGATGGTGGTGTGGGGCGGTGTCATTTCCACCTCCATCGGTGCCATGTACTTGGCCGGTATCGTGCCAGGCCTCCTCATTGGCTTAGCCCAGATGGCTACCGTGCATGCCTATGCCAAAAAGCGCAATTACCCGGTCTACCCGCGGGCTAAATTTTCAGAATTTTTGCAAGCCGCTGCTGTTGCCATCCCCGCCTTGGTCACGCCGGTCATCATTGTGGGCGGCATTCTGATGGGATGGTTCACGGCAACGGAATCAGCCGCCGCCGCAGTGCTTTACGCTGCGGTGCTGTCGCTGGTGGTGTACCGAGAAATCAATGCGACTCAATTCTGGGAAGCCGTGGTCGACACGGGCAAACTCGCGGCCGTGGCCTTGTTTTGTGTGGGCACGGCTTCGGTGTTTGGATGGCTGATGGCCTACTACCAAATACCCAAGGCTCTGCTCTCCAATGTGCAGGACTTGGGCTTGGGTGTG
>Ga0255101_1000156_pt1 | contig 18381 bp, 21 predicted proteins | sample Colum_Colum_RepC_2_FD_188588 | JGI IMG/M metagenome (GOLD analysis project Ga0255101, IMG submission 188588) | Freshwater microbial communities from Columbia River, Oregon, United States - Colum_Colum_RepC_8d | ecosystem: Environmental > Aquatic > Freshwater > River | place: USA: Oregon...
GGCGGAATGCCATGTGTATCGAGAAACACATCGAAGAGCCGAGCAGACAGTGCATCGAACAACTGTAAGGCAGCCTCTCTAGCTTCGCCCCGGCGATAGCTTACGAATACCCGGCGCTGTCGAGGAAGTAACCCGGCACACTCCAGCAAAGCAGTTGCGACACGTTGCGACCCACCAGCGGTGTACGCCAAGCAGTTGAGCGGCTGCAGCAAGGCCGGGATCTCTGCACCAACTCGATTGACATCTGTGGCAACCGGCAGCAATGGGACGCCTCGTTCCAGCAGCTTTGCTACGTTGGCCAGGGGCGGGTTCTGCCCTCCAAAAAATACCGCAGCAGATGATCTATGCTGGTCTGGGTTGAATTCTTCGGGACGAACCTCCCATCCGATCTCATGCCCAAGTCGCAAATTGAACATGTCCACAGCCTTTCCGATGACTTCTTCAAGCTCGGAAACCTGAGCATCAGTTGGTGCGCCAAGCAGAGCAAGTTGATAAAGGGCGGGCATGCCTTTCCTTATGATTTCAATGTTCTCGCCTATTTGACTTTATGAAACCCAATGAGGGAATCTCCTACTGCTCAAAGATAGCTGATTTTAGGCGTCCCCGGTCGGACCGCGCTGTCATGCGACGCATCAAGCCCCACTGCGCGAATCTGACCCCCCTGCGTGCTTCTATATTTCCTTCGCTCCGCTTAACATAGATCATGTATGGCATGGGGCCTCTTGCTACTTCACTTTCACCGTACCACGACGTTCTCACCATCAAGGTCGGCGCCTTGGCGACCGACCTCGCGCCCATGACCAAGCCCGCTCCCGCCGAATACCGTATCACCAACTGGAAGACTACTACGCCGCCATAATGTGATGACTTCAGGCCTCATCGCCGATGACCTCATCCCGAAAGCGCTGATCCGGGAAAAAGGTCACATGCCGCCCATTGACCTTCTGACCCGCCGGCCGGTACTGCAGCAGCTTGTGAGAGAGCGCCTGCCAGGCGGGCACACTGTGGCGCAAATAATCTGCTTCATCTGACCAGTCGAAGAATTCGATACCCTGACGGATGTGGGACTGGATGCTGCGATTGATCCCGCTGACATAAATGATGTTCTCGGGCAGTTCTCTGTCCAGCCAGTCTCGCACCCGATCCTCTGGCAGCTGCATCGCAGCCCCCGTATCGCACACCAGCTCCCTGAGCAGATCGGGCATATGGGGAAACTCGGGCTTGCGAAGGTTAGGCACAAACCAGCCCATGCGCGTGCGCTCGTGCATGGCCAAGACCAGATTGCCGCGATGGCGCCTGACAACGTGGAACGCCCAAGCCGCATCTGCACTCAGCCCCTTCTCGGGGGACACCAGCTTTCCCAGCATGGCGGCATAGTCTGCAGTGCAGGCAATCAAGGTCATCAGCACTTCACTCGGTTAGAAAGGCCATTCATTCGCAAGCTGTCTCAATCAGACAAATTTGACCCGCAAACCAGTCGCCAGATACCAAATCCTTGTCTTGTGTAACACAAAGACACAAGACAAGCCCGGCGACAACATTATTATTTCTTATATAACAAGTATTTACATATATTTCGCATGGATATTCTGCCCTCCGGGGCAGAAGGAAGGACAGCATGGAGTTGCGTCACCTGCGGTACTTTGTCGCCGTTGCCGAGGAGTTACATTTTCAACGCGCGGCCAGGCGTCTCCACATCGAACAGTCCCCGCTCTCGCGAGCCATCAAGGATCTCGAAAACCATCTGGGCGTCCGCCTGTTGGAACGCACAACCCGCTGCACCAAAATCACCAAGGCCGGCCAGATATTCCTGATGGAAGCGCGTCGGATACTGGCCTCCGTGGAGCAAGCCAAATCGGCCATCCAATCAGCCTCGCTGGGCTACTCGCAACAGCTGCGAATTGCCCTGACTGAAGGCGTGCCCATGCAGCGCGTGACCGCCCTGGTCGCCAAGCAGCGACGCATGAACGAGGAGCTGGATATCCGGCTCTACGAGATGCCGCCAACCAGACTGGTGCAAGCCGTGCAATCGCAAGAAGTCGATCTCGGACTCGCTCTGCAGGGGTTTGAAGAACACCCTAGCATCACGTCATCCAGCCTCTGGCATGACGGCTTGTGCGCCCTGCTCCCAGCGACCCATAACATGTCACGCGGCAAGTCCTTCTCGCTGACCGAGCTGACCCACTATCCGCTGATCCTGCCGGCCGCGCGCGGCTCGAACTCCGTGCATCAACAGATTCATCGTTTGGTGCGACAGCACAACCGGGCAGTGAACATTGTCCAGCTCACCGACAGCGTCAGCCTGATGCTCAGTCTCGTGAAAGCTGGTCTGGGTATCGGCTTCGCCACGCAGGCGCAGCTGCGTGGACACGATAACCATGAGGTCGTGGTCAGAACGCTGGATGGCATGGCACCAGTGATCACCACCCACATGCTGCATCACGCCGAGCGACTGACCGATACGGTACTGCCCTTCATGAAGCTGCTGGAGGACGATACGCCCGATGCCATTCCATCCTGAGCAAACCTAAGCGACTCTGCCAGCTGCTAATGCCACCAAGCGCTGTTTGATCACTGGCAGGCGCCCTGCTTCAAGTACATGTCCGGGCAACGCCTGCATGAAGCCGGCCATACCAAGAAGCGTAGTCAACTCATGCTGGAGATAACTGCGCAAGCTATCATCTGCACCCGCACATTCCGCCATGACCTCTGGCCGCCCCTCGATCAAGCCAATGATGTCCTCAAGGTCATGGCTGGCGAGATAGTCTCTCTTGCCACGCCCGTGGAATGCCTCCAGCTTGGTGGCGATGAAACAAGGTGCCGTGATGACGCGGATACTGATCCCCTCACCCAGCGACATCGGGATGGCCGTCTCGGCCGCCAGCCCATACCAGCGATTACTGAAACCCAGAATCGTGGCATGCGTAGGCATAACATCAAGTATCCAGCCACCTGCGACCCATCGGCACAGCGGTGCTCCCTCCGACTGATCCTCTCTGAAGCCACGTTGCCGTAGTGCCTCTCCCAGCAGGTAGTAATCGGAGTGAGACTCGATGATGGCGATGACATCGACATCCTTCGTGGGCCTCACGCTCGGCGCTGCCGGATCAGTGATCAACAGCCCTGCCGTGACCCCACCGACAAAGATGAGCTGGTCGGTCAAATCGCCAAGCTGCAATGCAACCTGGCGCATCATTTCCCGGTTTGGATCAGGCCGCACTCATGCCTCTGCTCAAGTGTTCATGCAGCATTTCAGCAGCCAGCTTACGCTCACGGGCCCTGCCTCCACGCAACGCATCCACCAAGGCAAGCAGCTCATGCAGGTCATGGTCACGGCGCGCAGCCTCCGGGACCGAGCGGTAGAGCGGCGAAAACGAGATACCTCGTACGTTACCCTCTGGATCGGGCCAGACTGGCGGGAGATCACCATCGTGGATCAATGCTGACAAGCCAGGCCCCGCATGCGCAGTAGGAGTGCCCCTGACAACGGCGCCCAGCTCCGGCACAAAGACATAGCGCAGGCCATGCACCAAGAACTCTTCGAGAGCGGCTGTGATCGGCCTGCCCTCCGCCATCAGTCCTGCGGATTTCAGGCGCTTGTCCGCTGCATGCACTTCGGACACGCTCATGCCAAGCTGCATGGCGCGGTCCAGATAGGTCGAAATCGCTGGGGGTTTGAGCACAGCCCCCAGTGCGACAACAACATCCTGCGGCTTCAAGTTCATGGAACACCGTTCTTTATTCGCGATTTGCGAATGAAGAATACCAGTACCTGCGCCGTTAGCAAGTGCTAACCACATCATGAGGTCACTCCCGCCTTGCGGGCGCTTTGCCGAAACCCCCGATCCCGCGCCATGAAGGCCTCCAGCATGTGCGGAATCAGTGCTGTGGCATCCACCGTGTCGCCCCAGGTCTGGCTGTGCAGTTCGGCATAGCGGTCGAGCCGCTGCTTCAGCTCCGTGGTCAGCGTGATAGTCAGCTTCACGGCTTCCGTCTTGGGCAACGGCCCCAGTCTCAGCGTCGTCATTGCGGCAGCCCTCGGGCATAGAACAGCGGCTGATAGGGCCTGAGCACCAGATCCTTGTTCACCATCACCCGCACCGGAAAACCCGGCCGGATGGTGAGCGTCGGCTGGACGCTCAGGTTGCGGCGAGTCAGCTCTTGGCCGACCGTATTGATCGATTGCTGCAGCCCTTCGCGCGTGGCGACGATCACGCGACCATCCGCGCCGTTGTTGGTGGGGGCGGCCAGTTCGGCGCCCACACCCAGCAGCGTCGACAGCGCAGCGCCCGCGATGATGCGATCCCAGTGCCAGTCCACGTCGTCTTCCAGGCCGGCATAGCCAGCGGCGTCCACGCCGGGCAAACGGTCCAGCGCAATGGACGAGGTATCCGGCAGGATCACGCGCTGCCAGACCAGCAGCACGCGGCGCTGGCCGAAGGCCACCTGACTGTCATAGCGACCGATCAGGCGCGAGCCCTGCGGGATCAGCAGATGCCGCCCCGTGGCCGTGTCATAGACCGGTTCGGTGGTCGAGGCGATGACCTGCCCCCGCAGATCGGACTTGAGCCCCGTGATCAGGGCGGCCGGAATCAATGTGCCGGCCATGACCTGATACGGCGAAGCCGGCAATTTCAGGGAAGACGGATTTCCGGTTTCACTGAAATCCGCTTTGTCGATAAACGCCTGTTTGCGGTCCTGCAGGTTCTGCGACACCGTGGGGTCGACCGGCTGACCCACCGCGCCCGCGCCCATGGCGGCGGCTGACAGCGCATTCAGCGCGGAGGCATCCGCCGGTTGGGGCATGGCACCCGCAGCAGGCGCGCCCTTGCCCTGCCCCGTCTGGCTGCTGCGGAAGAAAAGCGCCGACTTGGCGATGTCATCCCGACTCTGGCCCAGGTTGCCACTGGCCATGGCCTGCGAACCGCCGTGATAGGTCGGCGTGTACGTGCCGGCGCGCTGGGCATCGAGCATGGGCTTGGCGAGATCACCCGGCAGCGGATCACCCAATGCCGGTACGCCGGGCGGCAGACTCGCGCCCGACATTGGCAGCTGGCTGTATTCCTGCGGCAAGGCATCAATGGTCTCGGCGCGCGCGACACGCTCGACGTTGTGCAACTCGGGCTGCTGCTCGCCAGCCTTGCGCTGCACTGGCTGCAGCGACCAGACCGTGATGCCCAGCAGCGCCAGCGAGACCGTGCCGGCACCTGCGATCAGCACCTTGCGATTGAGTCGTGTCACCGGCTTGGGCTGTGCCCGCAGAGCCAGACTGTCGGGATCAACTTTGGGTGGCAGGCTGCCCGTCTCAGTCGGCATTGTCGTCATGGCGACCTCCCTGCTTGAGGTCATTGCGCGCTATGCGCACCACTTCAGCCTGCTTGCCGCCCAGACGCAGCTCGGCTATGCCGAACAGACGATCCACAATGTAGTACGGCGCCTTGAAGCGGTAGTTCACCAGCTGACCGTCACCATCTGGGCCGACCACGAACAACGGCGGCAGCTCACCCTGAGCGATGCGAGCCGGAAACTGGATGTAGACATGCTCGCCATCATCGAAAGCGCGCACCGGCCGCCAGGCCGGCTTGTCGCCGCTGATGTCGTAACGGAAACGCAACTGCTCCAGACTCAGGCCTTCGGCGACCGGCGTCTTGGCATCGGCGATGGCTGACTGCCGCTGCAGGGCCAGCGCGCGATCCTTGGGATACTCCCAGGACGCGGATGCCATCCAGGCCTTCTCGGTCGAAGTCATCTCCAGCAGGTAGGTGCGTCGCGTGGTGGTGATGACCAGATTGGTCCTCAGGCCGCTGCGGATGGGTTTGACCAGCACATTCACGCGCTGGCTGTTACCTGAACCACTGACCGTGTCACCCACGATCCAGCGCACGGTGTCACCGGCCGAGAACGCCACCAGCTCCTCGCCCTCCTGCAAGGCCACGACCGTGACGCGGCCGGGGCTGGTGTAAAGCTGATACAGCGCGCCATCCGCATAGGGCCAGACCTGAATGGCGTTGATGTAGCCTTCACGCGAAGGCACCACGCGCGCCTCCTGATTGGCACGAGCGACCCGCGCCTTGGCATCCAGCGGCTCCTTGATGCCTTCCTGCCCTTCGGGCGGCAGTCGCTTGAGCTGATTGGGCAGCGGCAACGGTCGGGGCACCTCGATGATCTGCACAGGCTTGGGGATCTCCGGCAGCGGTTCAGCCTTCACGGCGGCATCCAGCGGGACCGACGGCTGACTGGCGCAACCAGCCAGCACGAGCACAGCAAACACAGGGGAAAGCTTCATGGTGTCACTCCTGACGGGAAGGCATGGTGTCGGCCGAGCCCAGCTCGCGGCTCCAGCTCAGGCCATTGATGTAGATACCCAGCGGGTTCTTGCGCAGGCGAGCCTCATCGCGAGGCGGCTGCAGCACAGTGGACAGCACCGCCGTCCAGCGCTCCTGTCCGGTGGGCGTGCCGCTGTCGTAGTGGCGCTCGATCCAGCGCACCTGGAATGAGCTGTCGCTGGCGCGCACGACGCTGGTGACCTCGACCGACACCGACTTGCGACCGACGCTGGCGAAGGGATCGTTCACACGGGCGTATTCGTTGAGCGTGGCCGCACCCTTGTCAGTGGTGTAGTCATAGGCCTGTAGCCAGTTCTGACGCACCACCACCGGATCGATGGCCAGCGAGCGCACGTTGTTGATGAAATGCGCAAGGTGGAAGGCGATCTGCGCATCGGCAGGCTGATAAGGGGTGAGCGCCTCACCCACCGCCCTCACCTGCCCGGTCTTGTCGACCTCGACGACATAGGGCGTGACCAGCGACTGACCGGCTCGCCAGGCCAGCGCGCCGGCCATGATCAGGCTCAGCGACAGGCAGCCGAAGGCCATCAGCCGCCAATTCTTTGCCTGCACACGAGCACTGCCCAACCGCTCATCCCAGACCTGACCAGCTGCCTGATAGGGTGTGGCCGGCACCGGGGTTTCCGCATAGCGCACTTGCGCGCGTCTGAATCGCATCATGACTCTCCTTGATCACGCAGACTGGGGGTGGCACCGCTGCCGCCGTGATCGGCGGAGCGCATGACATGAGCGGTGGTGGTGACGCCTTGCGAGATACGCTGATTGCGCTGTAGGCGCTGCGCCCAAGCCGGCTGTTGACCGGCTTGCCCGGCCTCCGGCGAGGCATCACCTCCCTTGAAGTGGTCTTTCACAGCGGATGCGCCTGAGCTCGCGACATTGGCCATGCCGGCGACCGCGCCTCTAAAGCCGCCATCGGTGGTGGCCCGTCCGGCGCTGTAGGCCTCGCGAGCTCCAGAGGCCATTGAGCTAGCAGACTTCACGGCCGAGCCACCGACCGAGCCTGCCAGCTTGCCGGCACCCAAGGCCGCCGCACCGCCGCCGACCGCGATGGCGGCAGCACCCATCGCAGCACCGGCTGCCGCGCCTGCACCCAGCTGAGGCGCACCCGCGATCAGGCCACTGGCGATGCCAGGACCGAAGATGCCGAGGGCGAACAGGGAGAGTGAAGCCAGCATCAAAGCCAAGGCTTCATCAATCGATGGTTCGGCACCGACAGGCGCCTGAAACCCACCAAAGATAGTCGTGCCAATGCCGACGATGACGGCCAGCACCAGCACCTTCACGCCGGACATCATGACGCTGCCGAGCACGCGCTCGGCGAGGAAGCTGGTCTTGTTCCAGAGCGCGAATGGCACGAGCACGAAGCCGGCCAGCGTGGTCAGCTTGAACTCGATCAGCGTGACGAAGAGCTGCACGGCGAGCACGAAAAAACTGATGATGACGATGACCCACGCCAAGAACAGCACCGCGATGGTATCAATGTTCATGAAGAAGTCCGGAAACCCGGACAACGTGCGAATGTGCTCCATGATCGGACGGCCAGCGTCGATGCCAACCTCGGCCAAGCGGCCAGGCTGCAGCAGCTGAGCCGGCGTCATCGTGCTGCCGGAGGCCATCAGGCCCAGACCGGAGAACGAGTTGAAGATGATGCCGGCGAGCTGGTTGAAGTTAGTGATGATGAAGGCGAAGGCACCGACGTAGAGGATCTTCTTGATCAGCTTGCCCAGCACCTCATCTCCGGCCATGGCCCAGAACAAACCGGCCAGTGTCATGTCGATGACAATGAGGGTGGCGCTGAGCCAGGCCACCTCACCGCCCACCAGCCCGAAACCCGAGTCGATGTAACGCGAGAAGACATCCAGAAAGCGGTCGATGATCCCGATGTCATTCATGGCTCACCCCGCCACCCGGCGTGTAGCGGGTCTTGCTATTGCCCCAGAAGCGGCGATGCTGCGCCTCGCTTACAGTCACACAGGTCTGCGCACTGACCGTGTCGCGCGCCAGTCGGCATTGCTGCTGCAAGGCCTTCAGCTCTTCCGGGTGCGCCAGCAGATACTCGATAGTGACCTCGGGTGCTGGCTGGCTGCAGCCGGCCAGCACACCGAGTAACAGCCCCACCGTGAGGTGACGGATCAGGCTCATGGTCATCTCCTCAGCGGCCGAAGAAGTTCACGGACTGCGGCGTGTAACGCGTGCTGCCACTGTCGAAGCGACGGCGCACTTCACGCGCGCGCTCCTCAGCAGCGACATTGCGTGCCTGCTCCACCGCCTCAGCCCGCCCCTGCGTAACCTGCAGCTGCTGCGCCTGAATGGCCTGACGCGCCTGCAGGGCGAGCAGCTGGTTCGTCGCCTGCGTGGCCTGCAAGTGACCGACCGCGCCCTGACTCTGAGCGACCAGCTCGGTCAGCATGGATTCGTCAGCCGCGAAGTTCTGCGCCGCCTGCGCCTGCATCTGCAGCGTGGTGCGCAAGGCCTGCAGCGAGTTGTTCCAACGCTCGCGGGCATCCACCGCCATCTGGTTGCCCGAAACCGAGCCCGCGTAGGCCTGCGGGTACAGACGGGCGAAGGTGGCATCGGCCTGTGACACCTCGTAGGCCACACCCTGCGCCTGCTGGATGAGTCTTGCCGTGGTCGCCAGCGTGCTACGCAGCTGTGCGCTGGCGTTGTAGTCGAGGCCGCTGAGGTTCTTGGCGTCGTTGCTCAGCATCTGCGCCTCGTTCTGCAGCTGCCGAATCTGGTTGTTGATCTGCTCCAGCGTGCGGATGGCGGTCAGCAGGTTCTGCGCGAAGTTGCTGGGGTCAAAGACCGTGATGGCTACCGCCGGCTGGGACAGTCCCAGAGCGATGGCGAGAGACAACGCGAGACGAGTCTTCATGAGGATTACTCCGTATTGCGGGGATTGCTTGGATAGCGGGCCAGCAGGTCGGCGGCCCAGGTCAGCCCGGCCCGCTGCAGCCAGGACCGGGCAAAGTCGGATACGGGGATTTCCTCCAGCAAGGCATTCATTGCCTGCTGGTCTTCAGGACGGGAGGCGGCGGCGAAAGCCAGTGCTACTGGCCCAAGACCCAGCTCAAAGATGCGATTGCCAAGGCGGGACTGGTAGTAGTACTCGCGCTTCGGCGTGGCACGTGCGATCAGCTGGATTTGCCGGTCGTTGAGGCCGAAGCCCTGATAGATACCCTGCAGCTGGGGTTCCAACGCCTGCGGGTTGGGCAGGAAGATACGGCTGGGGCAGCTCTCGATCAGTGCCGGTGCGATGCTGGAGCGCTGAATGTCGGCCAGCGACTGGGTGGCGAAGATCACCGAGACGTTGCGCTTGCGCAGCGTCTTCAACCACTCGCGGATGCGGCTGGCAAAGGCCGGATCATCGAGAAAGACCCAGGCCTCATCGAGGATGAGCAGCGTCGGCGCGCCATCGAAGCGCTCCTCCAGCCGCCTGAACAGGTAGCTCAGCACCGGCAGCACGGCTGACGGGCTGTGCATCAGCTCTTCCATCTCGAAGCAGAGCACATCAGACACGGCGAAGCGGTCGCGCTCAGCATCGAGCAGTCGTCCGAACGGGCCGCCCAACGTGTAGGGCTGCAACGCGGTGCGCAGGGCATTGGATTGCAGCAGCACAGACAGACCCGTGAGCGTGCGCTGCTCGACCGGCGCCGAGGCCAGACTGGTCAGCGCCGACCACACGGCTTCCTTGACCTCCGGGGTGAGCGTCACGCCCTCATGGGTCAGCAGACCGCCCAGCCATTCGGCGGCCCAGGCACGCATGCCCTCCTCGTCGATACGGGCCAGCGGCTGAAAGGCCATGCCACCTTCCAGTGCGAGGTCGTAGTGATCACCGCCCAGTCCCAGCACGGTGGCGCGGGCGGAACCGCCTTTGTCAAAGACGAACAGGCGCGAGCCGGCATAGCGACGGAACTGCAGCATCAGAGTCGCCAGCAGCACCGACTTGCCCATACCCGTCGGCCCCACGACCAGTGTGTGCCCGACATCTCCCACATGCGTGACCAGCCGGAACGGCGTCGAGCCTTCCGTGCGCGTGACCATCAGCGGCGGTGCAGCCAGATGGTCATTGCGCTCCGGTCCGGCCCACACGGCCGAAACCGGCAGCAGATGGGCCAGGTTTAGCGTTGAGATCAGCGGCTGGCGTACATTGGCGTAGCACTGGCCGGGGATGGTGGACAGCCACGCATCCACGGCATTCAGGCTTTCCGTAATGGTGACAAAGCCCCTGCCCTGGATAACCCGTTCGATGGAGCGACGCTTCTCGTCGGCACGTTCGGGGTCGACATCCATGACCACGACCGTGGCCGTGACATAACCGAAACTCACCGCATCGCCGCCCAGTTCCTGCAGCGCGGCATCGGCATCCGCCGCCTTGTTGTCGGCATCGCTATCGACCAGCGGACTCTCTTGCTGAAATACGGTTTCCCGTAAAAGCGTGAGTACGGATTTACGTTTGGCGAACCACTGCCGGCGCAGCCGGGTCAGCTCGCTCTCGGCCTCGGCCTTGTCGAGGCAGATGAAGCGCGTACTCCAGCGGTAATCGAAACCCAGCCGGTTCAGCTCATCAAACAGCCCCGGCCAGGTCGAGGTCGGAAAACCCCGGACCGAGACCATGCGCAGATGCTGATCACCCAATCGCGGCGCAAGGCCACCACACAGAGCGGTATCAGCCAGCAGCGCATCCAGATAGACCGGCACCTCGGGTACCGCGACCGGATGCCGGACTGTCGAGACCGTGCCATGTAGGTAGGTCAGCGTATGACTGTCATCCAGCCAATCCAGCTCAGGCATCACGCTGTCGAGCAGATCGAAGAAACGATCTGTCTCGGCGATGAAGGTAGCCAGCTGCTCACGCCAGTTCACCCCGGACTGGCCACCATGCTCATAGAGCAGACTGCCAGCCTTGGTCCGTGATTCCTCGGGAGGCAGAAAGACCAGCGTGAGATGAAAGCGACTCTCGTAATGACTGCCCGCCTCCTCGAAAGCGGCCTTGCGCTCCTGCTCCACCAGCCAGGACAAGCCATCGGGGAATGCCGATTCGGGATAGCCAGCGGCCGGCTCACGTGCGGCCTCGACAAACAGCGCCCAGCCCGAGCCCAGCCGGCGCAGCGCATTGTCTCGGTGACGCTGTCGACATCCGGCCCACGAAAGCGCGCCGTGCGCTGAAAGGAACCGTCCTTGTTGAGCACCACACCGGGTGCCACCAACCCTGCCCAAGGCAGCCAATCAGACAACTGGGCAGGACGCTTGCTGAACTCGGCGAGATTGATCATGGCGACCTCACACGTCGAGCAGCGATTTGTGCTTGAGGTGCCGGGCGAACACCTCCATGAACTGCGCATCCTGCTTGGCGCCCCAGACAGCCAGCGTGTGCCCGGCCAGCCATAGAGCCAGACCGGGCAGCCAGAGCTGCAGGCCCAGTCCGACCGCAGCGGCCAGCGTGCCGTTGACGACCGCAACGGTGCGCGGCGCACCACCGAGCAGGATGGGCTCGGTCAATGACCGATGCAGAGGCACCTCGAAGCCCGGCGCAATGGGCAGGCTCATGAGACCACCGCCCCGCCGGAGAAGCTGAAGAAGGCCAGGAAGAACGACGATGCCGCGAAAGCGATGGAGAGTCCGAAGACGATCTGGATCAATTTGCGAAAGCCACCGCTGGTGTCGCCGAAGGCCAGCGCGAGGCCGGTCACGATGATGACGATGACCGCCATGATCCGGGCCACTGGCCCCTGTACCGAATCCAGCACCGACTGCAGCGGACCTTCCCACGGCATGTTGGAGCCGGCTGCCAGCGCAGCCGGGCTCAGCATCAGGTTGATGAGCAGCAGGCCGGCGGCCTGTGAAGCACGGGCAAGCGTGTTTCCGTAAAAGCGTGAAGGCGTCATGACGTAACTCCGGGTTCGGCAGGGATGGCAGTGAGGGCGTAGCTGTGGGCATCAAAGCCGGTCACGCAGGCGATCTCCTGCACGCGGCGCTCGCGTCCGCGACCAGCGATGAAGACGATGACGTTGACCGCCTCGGCGATCAGCGCGCGGGGTGGCGTCAGCGCCACCTCCAGAATCAGTTGCTCCAGGCGTGTAAGCGCGCCCATGGCGGAACCGGCATGGATGGTGGCGACACCACCGGGATGACCTGTACCCCAGGCCTTGAGCAGGTCCAGTGCCTCAGCACCCCGGACCTCGCCGACGACGACACGATCCGGGCGCAAGCGCATGGTCGAGCGCACCAGGTCACTAATGGACACCACACCGGGCTTGGCACGCAGTGACACGTGATCGGGTGTGCTGCATTGCAGTTCCAGCGTGTCTTCCAAGAGAATGACGCGATCTCCCGTGACCGCCATTTCGGCCAACAGTGCATTGGCCAGCGTGGTCTTGCCGGAGCTGGTGCCGCCTGCAATGAGGATGTTGAGGCGCTGATGCACGGCCTTGCGCAGGAAGTCAGCCTGCTCGACTGTGAGGATGTGCTCACTGACGTAGTGCGCTAGCCGGATCACCCCGACCGCGCGCTTGCGGATAGCGAAAGTCGGCGCCCTCACCACAGGTGGCAGTAGCCCCTCAAAGCGCTCGCCGGTCTCCGGCAGCTCGGCCGACAGAATAGGCGCACTGGCATGCACCTCGGCTCGCACATGAGCGGCGACCAGCCGGATGATGCGCTCGGCATCCGCCGGGGACAGGGACAGACCGACCGGCGCCCTGCCCGCGCCCAGCTTGTCCAGCCAGAGCGTGCCGTCCGGGTTGAGCATGACCTCGACGACCTCGGGATCATTCAGTGCCGCCGTGATGGTCGGCCCCAGCGCCGTGCGCAGCATGCGGATGCGCCGGCTTATCGCCTGCGACTCGCTGCTCTCGGGCAGACCCGTGACGGCGCTGTTCATGCCAGCCGCTCCTCGTCCGGCGTGCCAGCACCCGGTGCCGACGGGTCATCCATCGCGAAGAACTGCCCGGCATCCGGGAAGACCTCTTCATGGACTTCCTTGACCAGACTGCGGCCCCGCATCAGGTTGCGTCCCAGCTGCTCAATGAACTGCTGAAAGCGCAGGCGGCCCTGTGCGCGTGCCGCCTCCTGCTGGGCCTCCGGCACGGGTGCCGAGACCGTCAGGAAGTAGCGGACATAGAGCGCCAGCGTCTCGATGAGGATGGTCTGGTCGCGCTCCAGCTTGTCGAACTGGTTGGAAAGACGATCCAGTCGCTTGGCGAAGGCGGCATCACGGCGATCCGCCGCGTCCGGCGACAAGAAGGACGCCAGAGCGGCGGCGATGATGGAGGACTTGGACAGGCCTTTCATGGTGGCCAGCTCATCAAGCCGGCGGGCATGGTCAGGCTCGATGAAGATGTTCAGGCGAGCGCGGCTCATAGCGAGATTCCATCGTTGGGATCGAGGGCAGCCATCCGCGCGGCGCGGTTGGCCTTGAGGACTGGACGTGTGGTGACAGCGGCCTCATCGTCATCGAGCAGGCCGACATCGGTGGATGGCTTGCTGGCCGGTTTGTTAGCCAAAGCAGGCAGATCGCTGTCGCCGGGCAGGCCCGAGGCCAGCAGCGCGCCATCGCTGTCAGCGAACAAGGCCAGCTGACCGGACCAGTCGTTGGGCCGGGCCTCGGGAGAGTCGCGGTAGCCGCACTCACCGAGGACCGGCGGCGGCAGCACGCGTGCAGTGAAATTCCGGTCGCTGTAGTAGCGGATCTTCTTGGCCTGAATCGGCGGATGGCCGGAGACCATCACCACGGCATCATCCGGCGGCAGCTGCATGACCTCGCCGGGTGTCAGAAGCGGCCGTGCCGTCTCCTGACGCGAGACCATGAGATGCCCCAGCCATGGTGCCAGCCGGTGGCCGGCATAGTTGCGCTGTGCCTTCAGCTCGGTGGCCGTACCCAAGGCATCGGAGATGCGCTTGGCGGTGCGCTCGTCGTTGGTAGCGAAGGCGATGCGGACATGGCAGTTGTCGAGGATGGCGTGGTTGGGCCCGTAGGCCTTGTCGATCTGGTTCAGCGACTGGGCGATCAGGAACGCCCGCAGGCCGTAACCGGCCATGAACGCCAGTGCGCTCTCGAAGAAGTCGAGCCGTCCCAGTGCCGGAAACTCATCGAGCATGAGCAGAAGCTTGTGCTTGCGTGCGATGCCGTCGCTGCCATCCAGCGACTCGGTCAGGCGACGACCGATCTGGTTCAGCAGCAGACGAATCAGCGGCTTGGTGCGGCTGATGTCCGATGGCGGTACCACCAGGTACAACGACACCGGATGCTCGGCACTGATGAGGTCAGCGATACGCCAGTCGCAGCGCGAGGTAACTTCGGCCTCCGTCGGATCACGGTACAGACCCAGAAAGCTCATGGCCGTGGACAGCACACCAGAGCGCTCGTTCTCGCTCTTGTTCATCACCTCTCGGGCGGCGGATGCCACCACGGGATGCGGTCCCTCCGGCAGGTGCCGGGTGGTCATCATGCGATGCAGCGCATGCTCGAAGGTACGTGCCGGATCGGAGAGGAAGTTGGCGACACCGCGCAGCGTCTTCTCGCTGCCGGCATAGAGGACATGCAGGATGGCACCGACCAGCAAGGCATGGCTGGTCTTCTCCCAGTGGTTGCGCTTCTCCAGCGCACCCTCCGGGTCGACAAGGATGTCTGCGATGTTCTGCACGTCGCGGACTTCGTGAGCGCCGCGACGGACTTCCAGCAACGGGTTGTAGGCTGCCGACCGGACATCGGTCGGGTTGAAGAGCACGCAATGCGAGAAGCGTGAACGCCAGCCAGCAGTCAGCGTCCAGTTCTCGCCCTTGATGTCGTGAATGACGGCCGAGCCCGGCCAAGTCAGCAACGTGGGGACCACCAGACCAACGCCCTTGCCTGAGCGAGTCGGCGCGAAGACCATGACATGCTCTGGCCCCTCGTGCCGCAGATAGCTCATCGCATGGCGGCCCAGGAACACACCTGCAGCTCCCGTCAGACCAGCCGCATCAACCTCTTCATCAGCTGCCCAGCGTGCCGAGCCATAGGTGGTGACCAACTGAGACTGCCGGCTACGCCACACCGACATGGCGATGGCCACCGCCACAGCGACCAAGCTGCTGCCAGCAGCAATCAGCCCGCCAGTCGCAAAGATATGCGGCGCATAGACATCGTAGAAGTACCACCAGTGCAGGAACTGCCAGGGGTAAAAGACGGGATGATCAACGAGGAGAAACCACGGGGTACCGAGCTGCGCCTGATAGGCCAGTGCAGAAGCGACGTACTGTGTAGCTCCCCAGGTCCCAAGCAGCACAATGCCGAGGACCAGCAGCACCTGACCAACCAGCACACCGGACGCCTGCATGGCGACCTCCCGACCCATACACTGCGGCACAGGAGGTCTGTGCCGTTACGGCAGGGTCAGGGGTGTGGCATGTACCGGTCAAAGACCTTATTAGTCTTAACAAAATCGACCACTTTGAAATAGCTTGAATTTAGCTGATCAACCAAATAAACTTTATGCATCCATCCTAATGAGAAATGTCATGGCCCTCGCAAATCGCAAGATTGGTTATGGCGAAGTTGTCACGCGGGACATTCACTTCCCGATGAATGCCGGGAATGTGGCTCGCCACTGGTTAAATGATGATCCTTGGACCACTCACTGGATGAACGCGATTCTCGCTGCGGTACCAGATGGTGAGCGTTGGGTGATGAGTTCAGCACGTCGGCAACTGGATAAGCTCAACGAACCGGATTTGCACAAAGCTACCCTAGAGTTCATTCGTCAGGAACGCATCCACGCGCGGGAACACGATGAGATGAATGCCGTTGGGATACGGCACGGTGTGCCCATAGACAAGGTAGAACATGTGTTCAAGCTTATCCGCAAGCAGTTACAGCATCGGCTCAGTGACGATATGCAAAGCTCCATCGCCGCAGCCTTTGAACACTTCACAGCCATCATTTCGTCGGTGCTGCTCGAGCATCCAGAAATTTTTGACAGAACGCACCCAGAATTGCGTGCCATGCTCTACTGGCATTTTGTCGAGGAGACAGAACACAAAAGTGTCAGTTTCGACGTGTTTGTCTACGCTAGTGGAGGAGGGGTGCGCAGCTACCGTCTACGCATCAGTGGCATGTTATTGGCCATCGCTTTGGGTTTTCCGATCATGATCGGGAACCAAACCTATCTGCTTTACAAAGATCGGCAGCTGCTAAATTTGCGATCCGCGCTTCACATGTTGAAGATACTGTTTTGGCGCCCTGGCATCCTCTCGAAAGTAGTCGGCGGTGTGCTGCCCTACTTTTCACCCAGCTTCCATCCTTGGGATGATGATAATCGGCATGTGATCCATATTTGGAAGCAAGCTTATGAAAAAACTCACGATCCCCAGCAAGCCTTTAATGCTCTGCGTGATAAACGGGCGGGCAAAGCACCAGAAGTAGCGGCAGAGCTGAAGCACGCATCTGCATGGCGGCACGCATGAATAAAGAGCCCTCGTTGATATCACGAGGGGCAGCACGTGGCCCGCTCACCGATGACCCGGTTTGCCATAACCAACGCTGGCCGGATTGCTTGTCAGGCCCTTGATGGATTGGACCACGGTGATCTCTACATGCTGCAGCAGATCAATGGTTACATTGCCTGGCACCTAAAGAGGTGTGCACCACAGATCTACGCCAAGACAGTTGGTAAAGCCTACCGGCTGCTTATCGTTTGCCCCTCCATTCTGACCCACGAGGAGTCGACATGGCTTCTATACCTGCCAACATCTTTAAGCTGATGCTGCGTCTAGGCGTCAAGCGTGACATCAGCGACCCGAAAAAACTGGTACGTCATCTGCGGCGAGTGATGAATGCACCACTGACTCCGTCGCTGCTACCGCGTGGTATACGGCTGCGGCACGCTCATGTTGCTGGAGTCCCTGGTCAATGGCTGAGCACACCCGATCCGGTAGTGACGGTACTTTACTTGCACGGTGGGGCTTTTATTGGAGGTCGGCTTGAAACATACCACCACTTCTGTGGTCAGTTAGCGAAAGCACTCAACGCCCGGGTGTTTTTGACAGATTACCGACTGGCTCCAGAGCATCCTTACCCGGCCGCCACGGACGATGCGTTACAAGTCTACGGTAAGCTGCTCGATGACCCTCGCCCGATAGTCATAGCCGGTGACTCTGCTGGCGGCAATCTAACGCTGGTGACCCTGTTGCGCGCCCGAGATCTAGCTTTGCCGATGCCAGCCTGCGCGCTGGCTATCTCACCAGCCAGCGATGCGCGGGGAGAATTGAAGTCGAGACATGAAAATAGTAACAGCGATGCCATGCTATCGCGCTGCATGATTGATGGGGCCACCAAGATATATCTTGATGGGGCCGACCCAAAGCAGCCATACGCCTCACCTTGCCTTGGCAACTACACCGGCCTGCCACCCTTGATGCTGACCGTCAGCACTGAAGAGTGCCTGCGCGACGACACTTATGTGGTAGCTCAGCGCGCCCGCCAAGCCGGCATCTCCTTGCAGCTCTTAGAGAGAAAGGATATGCCACATGTTTGGCCAGTCTTTACATTTCTGTTACCTGAAGCTAAACGTGATTTCGGAATCATCGTCGCATTCCTGCGCCGAAATATGACGACTGCCAGCAACATGCATAGCCCCATAAAAACCCACATCGTTGAATGTGAAGGTGTTGCGACAGCTGTAATGACCCAGCGAAATCCGCACAGCTAGCCCACGTGTTATAGATCTCTGCCGGTGTCGTCATCCCCAGCGCCTGATGCGGGCGCTGATGGGGGTATTACCATTTGACTTCTTCCAGCGACTTGAACCGCATAAACCAGATGCATTGCTCCTACATCCTGCGACATAGGCTTTCGATCATGGCCTTCTGCTGTGGCGTACGCGACTGGATGAGCTCACGCTGCATATCGTAGCGCTTCATGGTTGCCGCGAAACGCTCCGAGACTGGCACCTTCTTGCGCTTGCGGCGGCGCACTTGCAGCTTCTCTTCAGCATACAGCCGCTCGACCCGCTTGTGGTTCACCGTTAGGCCGGCCTGAGGCAGCTTCAGGTAGATCATC
>Ga0255101_1000158_pt1 | contig 18270 bp, 30 predicted proteins | sample Colum_Colum_RepC_2_FD_188588 | JGI IMG/M metagenome (GOLD analysis project Ga0255101, IMG submission 188588) | Freshwater microbial communities from Columbia River, Oregon, United States - Colum_Colum_RepC_8d | ecosystem: Environmental > Aquatic > Freshwater > River | place: USA: Oregon...
ATCAGGCGTGGGTCGGGGTCACTGGCTTGGGCTATTACGGATCGCTCACGATGAAGGTGCGCGGCCTCCCAGGCACGCTGTACACCTCCTGCCATGTGATGTTTGAGCGCGGCGGGGTGATGTGATGATGGTCGTGGCCCGCAGCCAAGAGGACAAGAAACTCGCCAGCGACATCCTGCTGCGCGAGATCGGCGTCCAACCGTGCGCGGACATGAAAGCGATCTTCTGGGTCAACAACGGGAAGATCGAGTGGCTTGTGGGCTACACCGGCTTTGTCGGCAAGGTCTGCCAGATGCACATGGTGAGCTTTGACACGCACTGGTCACCCAGGCCAATGCTTTTCGCTTGTTTCGATTATCCGTTCAACCAGTTGGGCCTCGCCAGTGTGCTGGGGATCGTCAACAGCAAGAACGAGAAGGCACTGCGCTATGACAAGCACCTCGGGTTTAAGGAGGTGCTGCGCCTGCCGGATTGTCACGATGACGGTGGCGACATCATTGTGATGAAGATGGATCGAGATGAATGCCGCTGGATCAAGGAGCGCAAGAATGAAGCAAGAATGGTCGCGTAGAGAACTGTACGCGCACGGCGAACCGTTTGGCGAGTGCGCGACCCGGCGCAAGGTCACGGGCGGCTATGTCTGTGGTGGTGGTGGCAAGGGCGCACCGCCGCCTCCTGACTATCAGGGCGCAGCGCAGCAGCAGGCTCAGGCGTCCAAAGAGATCACCAACATCCAGAACTACGCGAACCGCCCGACGCAGAACACGCCGTGGGGTAGTACGACTTGGGACACGAGCAAGGCGATTGATCCTGCGACTGGGCAGGAGGTCACGCAGTGGACGCAGAACACCTCGCTCAACCCGCAGCTACAGCAGGCTCTTGATTCTCAGATCGGCATCCAGAACCAGCGCAGCGGTCTGGCTGGCAGTTTCATGGATCGCGTCCGTAGTGAGTACGGACAGCCGTTCGACTACAACAACATGCCTGCGTTTTCGTTTGCGTCTGCGCCGCAGAACATGCAGACCTCGCTGGGCACTCAGGGCTTGCAGCGTGGCCTGAACATGGGCGACAACCCGGCGCTGCCTCAGTTCGACAGCAACTACCGCGACACGGTGGCTAAGTCGCTGATGGAGCGCATGGTGCCCGTGCATGAGCGCCAGCAGTCGCAGCTTGAGACCCAGCTAGCGAACAAGGGCTTGCAGGTCGGTTCTGAGGCATACACACGCGCCCTAGCCGATCTCGGCCAGCGCCAGTCTGCGGAGCGCTACAACGCGCTCGACACCGCTGGCAATGAAGCGCAGCGCTTGTTCAACATGGGCATGGGTGCGCGGCAGCAGGCGTTCCAAGAGGATGTCGGCGCTGGGCAGTTTGGCAATCAGGCCGCTGGGCAGGCGTTCCAGCAGGACATGGGCGCTGCTCAGTTCGGCAATCAGGCCTTGCAGAACCAGTACAACATGATGCGTCAAGGCGCGATGGATCAGAACACGGTGCGCCAGCAGATGCTTGCAGAGCAGATGCAGCGCCGTGGCATGAGCCTGAACGAGATGAACGCGCTGCTGTCTGGTCAGCAGGTCGCTATGCCTCAGATGCCTGGGTTCAATCAGTCCCAGCGCTCTGAGACCCCAGACATTCTTGGCGCGACACAGATGGGCTTTAATGCCCAGATGGATCAGGCCAATGCCAAAAATGCGATGTTTGGCAACCTGCTCGGCGCAGGCGCACAGCTTGGGTCTGCTGCGTTCATGTTCTCAGACCGTCGCCTGAAATCGAACATCAAGCGCGTAGGCACTCACGCGATTGGAGTTGGCGTCTATGACTTCACAATGATGGGCGTGGAGCAGCGCGGCGTGATCGCGCAAGAGGTTCAGAAGGTTCGGCCTGACCTTGTGCGGCGTCATGCCAGCGGCTATCTCACCGTCAACTATGGGGCACTGTAATGAACGGCAACAACGATGATCTGATGTTTGACTACCTCATGCAGATGGGCGCGATGCAGCCCGACATGCTGGAACTCAAGCGCAAGCAGGCGATGGTAGACACGCTGCGGAATCGCTCGATGGAGCCGATGCAGGGTCAGATGGTTGGCAAGCGCTACGTTGCTCCTGGTATCGCCAATGCAATCGCTCAGATGGGCACGGCATACATGGCCGGTCAGGGCCAGAAGGACGTGGCCTCTGGGCTGTCTCAGATGAACGCGACCCAGCGCGAGAATCTTGAAAGATTGCGTTGGGAACGAATGATGAGGCGCGGCGGCGGGATGTCTCTGATGACCCCGACCGAGGCGACCAACCCGATGCTGCAATACGGTGCTGAAGGGTACGAGTGATGGACGACTACGGACAGTTCAACTCAGCGGCTCCGCAGGACATGCTGACCGATGTTGTGCAGGGCCAGCCGCAGTCTGTGCTGCCCATGTCCCGCCGTGCTTACCTGATGAAGTTGCAGCAGCAGGCCGCTGACCTTGAGGGTACTGAGCCTGACATCAGCCAGTTCCAGCAGTTTGCTGCCGCACAGAAGCAGGCAGGCGAGGGATCGATGCTGAACGCTCTGGCCGCGCAGTACGCAGGCGAGCAGTTCCAGCCTGTGCAGGCTCAGTTCCTGAAGCGTGCGATGGCCGCGCAGGAGCCGATGAAGCTTGGCGGCATGATGATCACGCCGGATGGCAAGGTCATGCGCGATCCGTTCGCTGCTCAAGAGCGCGGCCTGAACAGGATCGACAGGCTCATCCAGCGTGAGCAGGGCGCGATTACAGCCCAAGAGGCGGCTGAACTTCGCAGGCAAGATGCTCTTGATCGCGCTGCCGATGCACAGAGGCGCAGAGAAGAGGATGTCGCTTGGCGGCGTGAGCGGGCGCAGGCTGGTGATGAGTTCAGACGCATTGGGCAGGGTATTGCCGCTTCTACTGCTGCCTTGGCCGCTGGTGGCCGAGGCGACAAGGCCGCTGACGCTCTCAGGAATGAGTACCTCAAGCGCAATGACAAGATCCAAGAGGGCATCGGGCACGGCCAGAACGTCATCCAGATGCTGTCTGACCCGACGATTGCCAACGACCCGACAAAGCAGGTCGGCCTGATCTTCTCTTTTGGCAAGATGCTTGATCCTGACTCGGTGGTGCGTGAGTCTGAATACGCACTGATTGCAGGGGCCAGAGGCATCGCTGATACGTTGCAGCAGTTGATCCCGAGGATTCAGACTGGCGCAAGGCTCACCCCGCAGCAGTTGGATTCAATGCGTCAGGTAGCGAACAACCTCATGTCCGGGGCTAACACGCGACGCAAGGATCTTGATCAGTATTACACCGACTTGGCGCAGCGCAGAAAGATTGATCCGAGGGATGTGTTGCCTTCCTATCGCGCAGGCGGCGGCGACGGTGGGCGTGTTGTCGATTTTGGCAGTCTGCCACCAAAGTAAGGGCTGAATCATGGATGTAAGACTGCCTGATGGAACGGTGATCACCAATGTCCCTGAAGGGATCACTCAGGCTGAACTGATGCGCCGCCTGGGGCGGGCTGACTTCGCGTCTAAGCAAGCAGAGATCGGCCAGCGTGCGGCGGCATCGGGCATGTCGATGACTCCAGAGGGCGGCGTGAACTGGCGTGCGGAGCTTGAGAAGCAGGCCGACGCCGAGATGTCGATGCCCAAGCGCCTGTTCAAGAGCCTGGGCGCAGGCTTCGCGGACATCCCGCTGGCTGTGCGTCAGATCATCAACCGCGACCCTGAGCAGGCAAAGGCTCTTCAGCGCGAGGCCGCGACAAAGCGTGACGTTGACAAGGCTCTGGCCGCAAGCACCAACCTTGGAATCCTCAGGGACAGGGCGCTCGGCATGGATGTGCCTACGCTCGGATCTGCTGCCCAGATGTACGGCAAGGTCGCGCCAACAATGGCGATCCCAGCGGCCCCGCTTGGTAGCCTTGGACTAGTCGGCAACGCCGCGCTTGTGGGCGGTGGACTTGCTGCGCTGGAGCCGACCGTCGAAGGCGAGAGCAGGGCTAAGAACATGGCGGTCGGTGCTGTCACAAGCCCGATCCTGCCTCTTACCAGCGCCGTGATCCGTGGCGGTCTTGGTGCAGTGACTCGCAGCGGCGGCGAGCGCCGTGCGGCCAATGAAGTCGCCCGCACACTGGCAGAGGGCGCGGATGAGCAGACCGTGCTGCGCCAGACAATTCAGCGCCTCCAGCAACAGCAGCAGCAACCAACTCCAGGCGGCTTCAACATCCCGCTGAGTACGGCAGCGCAGTTGCGCGATGCTGATCTGGCCCGCCTTGAGGCAGGCAGCAGGACTCGCAGCGGGGCGAACTGGTACGACTTTGACCAAGGGCAGGCCCGCGCTGTGTCTGATGCTCTCAGGACAGCGACGGCGCAGGCCGACGATGTTGCTGCTCGCAGGGGCTTGCGAACTTCTAATCGCGCTGTGAATTTCAATCAGGCGATGGCATCAATCAATGAGCCTGCGTTTGTCCAGAACCTGCAAGGCTTTAGGGCGAACCTTGATGTGGCGATGCGGACGCCTGAATCTAGCAACCCGGCAGTACGCAACATGCTAACCGCACTGCGTGATGAGATCGACCGCCTTGGCCCTGACTTCAGGCCTGAGCATCTGGCAGAGATCCGGGCGAACCTTTCCAGTAAATCTCCGCTGGTTCCGCAGAATGCGTTCCAAGCAGCACCGAGGTCGTCGCCGGCCACCATGAGCGTGCTGCGCGAAGTTGACGGCATCCTGAACAACGCGACCGGCAACCGCTGGCAGAAGGTGGTCAGGGATTACCAGCGCGACAGCGATGCGGTGCGTGCTGCTCAGGCCGCTGGCAAGGTGCGCGAGGCGTTCTGGGATCCGACCGGCAACATCAGGAAGAAGGCCGCTGATGCCGCTGGTGATGTGCCGATCATCACTGAGTTTGGTCTGCGTCAGGCGATCAACTCGACCAGAGGCCCGCAGGGCAACCTGATGCTGTCTGCCCAAGCCAATGACCGACTGAACGCGATTGTTGATGCGCTGCGGGCGCAGGGCATCGTGCAGGGCGTGAAGCGTTCTGCGACCGCTGGAGGCGGCAGCGACACGGCATCGAATCAATACGCAGCCCAAGCCGCAGGACGCGCTGCGGAGGCTCTAGGCGCGTCTGGGAGCATGACCGCCGCAGGCACAGGCGCTGTGCTGAACCGCCTGAGCGCAATGGCAACCGCGAACAAGGATCGTGCGCTGGCTGAGGCACTGCAAAACCCGCAGCAGATGATCTCGATCCTTGAGCGCAAGCTGGCCTCCGGCGCTCCGCTCGGGCCTGAAGAGCAGTACCTGCTGACCATGCTGCGCGGTATCCCTGCCGCAGCCGCGACATCGAATTAAGGAGTAAAAGACATGCCCCGCAACGGATCAGGAACCTATTCGCTGCCAGCAGGCAACCCAGTTACAAGCGGCACGCTGATTGAGGCTAGCTGGGCAAACACCACGCTGTCGGATCTTGCGTCCGCGATGACTGACTCGCTATCTCGCAATGGTGAAGGCGGCATGACTGCCCCGCTGCGGTTTGCTGATGGCACCGTGAGCGCCCCAGGCGTGGCGTGGACAAACGAAACATCGACGGGCTTCTACCGCCACAACACGGGCGACATGCGCGTGTCGTTGCAGGGTGTAGATGTCTCGATCTGGAACTCGACCGGCCTGACAATCCCTGCCGCGAAGGCGCTGACCGCGCTGGGCAATGCGACCGTGGGCGGCACGCTGGGTGTGACTGGCGTGCTGACGGCCACCGCTGGCGTGTCTGGAAATGCCACGACCGCGACCACCTTGCAGACGGCGCGGACGATCAACGGTGTGAGCTTCAACGGCTCGGCAAACATCAGCGTGAACACGGTCAACAGCCTGACCATCAACAATGGTGGCGCAGGCGCGGCCAGCGGCTCGACTTTCAATGGTGGGGCTGCACTGACCGTCAGCTATAACACGGTCGGCGCTCCCAGCACGACAGGCACTGGCGCTAGCGGGACTTGGCCTATTGGTATTAGTGGCAACGCCGCGACGGTCACAAATGGCGTGTACACAACTGGCGCACAAACAATTGCAGGTAGTAAAACTTTTTCATCCGATCTAAATGTAGCCGGTTCTGTTTTTAGAACTCAGGCGGCTGGAACCGGCTACTTGGTTTACGGATCAAACGGATCTACAAATAACGGCGTCTACTATGACCAAGCCAATAGCGAAATTTCTATCTGGACGGTTTCTGGAAAACGGTTTCACATAAACTCAAGTGGTAACGCTGTTTTTGGTGGCACCATCACTATCGGCAGCAGTGAACTTTCCCCCGCCGGTTCAACGCCGTCTTACACGGCACGGGCCTGGGCTAACTTTAATGGGACAGGTACGTTATTGGTAAGAGACTCAAAAAACGTCAGCAGCGTTGTTGACTTCGGCATTGGTGATTACGTCATCAATTTTGCGACGAATATGCCGACGACCAATTACTCCATGACTGGAACGTGCAACGCGAGGGTAAACCATCCAGTCAGGGGCGTTTCTTTGATTGAAGGCGGCGGTCTTAGCGTTTCAAACGTCCGAGTTACTACAGGATGCTCTGGAGGCAGCGGCATCGCTGGAATCCAAGAAGATTGTGAATATGTGTTCCTTGCGTTCTTCTATTGAGGCTCTCACATGAACCAACGAATCATCTACCCAACCAATGACGGCGGCGTCGCGGTCATCGTGCCTGCGCCTGACTGCGGACTGACCATCGCAGAGATCGCGGCCAAGGATGTGCCTGCTGGCAAGCCGTTCCAGATTGTCGATGTGATGGACATCCCGTCAGATCGCACCTTCCGTAACGCCTGGGAATATTTAGATGCTTGACCGCTTTCTGTCAAAAACATCGCCAGAGCCGACTACTGGTTGTTGGCTTTGGACTGCACATGTCAGCAAGGCTGGATATGGAAGGTTTGGGATTGGCCGTGTAGCACATGAAGCTCACAGAGTTTCATACAATCTTTTTGTTGGGCCGATACCTGATGGTCTATGTGTTGATCACATGTGCCGGGTTCGGTCGTGTGTTAACCCTCAGCATTTGCGCCTGCTGACTAGATCTGAAAACACGAGGAATCAAGTCAACGCAAACGCGCAAAAACAGAACTGTATCAACGGACACGATTTTACTTTTCGCGGCGGTCGTAGGGTCTGCAAACCGTGTCAAGTTGCTGCGGCAAAACGTTATCGAGAGAGGTATGCAAGATGATCACGATCAATCTGACAAAAGCCAAGGACATCGCGCACGATAAGCGGCGCACTGTCCGGGCCGCTGAGTTCGCACCGCTGGACATCAAAGCAACGATCCCAGCCGAGGCAGTGCAGGCAGAGGCTGCACGGCAGGCGATCCGCGACAAGTACGCGCTGATCCAGACCGAGATTGATGCTGCGGCCAGCGTCCAAGAACTGAAGGCAATCGTGGATGCTCTGTGATGACAGACGACGATTTCAAACGGCTTGAGAGCAAAGTAGACAAGCTGACAGATGCCGTGACCCGGCTGATCCTGATCGAAGAGCGTCAAAGCAGCCAGGGCGAGAGGATCGGGAAGCTTGAAACGAGCCACGCCTCACTGTCCACCGCGCACGCAAAGACAGAACGCACGCTGCACATGTGGGTCAATCGCGGCATCGGCGTCTGGGTAGCGGTCGGCCTTGCCTTCACAATCGTTCAATTTGTGGTCAAGCGATGACATTTGATCAAGCAGTCGAGAAAGTCCTAGCGCACGAAGGCGGTTTCGTCGATCACCCGGACGATCCTGGCGGCGCTACTCGCTGGGGCATCACTGAGCGCGTCGCTCGTCGGGTAGGCTACAGGGGCGACATGCGTGACCTGCCGGTGGATCTCGCAAAGCGGATCTACCGCGAAGACTACTGGAACGCCGTCAGGGCTGACGAGTTGCCCGCTGAGGTGCGCTACGTCGTCTTTGATGCGGCGGTGAACAGCGGGCCGAGGCAGTCCATCCAGTGGCTTCAGCAGGCGCTCGCCGTGCCCGCTGATGGTGTCCTTGGGCCGATCACGATGGGCAAGGCGCATCAGGCAGATCCTGAGCAACTCCGACGCGCCTGTCTCGCAAGCAGGCTCAGGTTCATGACCAACCTGACCACATGGCCTAGCTTCGGTCGCGGCTGGGCACGGCGCATCTGTGACCTGATGGATCAAGCATGAACCCTCTGATCCTTGGGCCGATCCTTGAGGTCGGCAAGACCCTGCTGGATCGGTTCGTTCCTGACCCCGCCGCTAAACGCGAAGCGGAAATGGAAATGATTCGCATGGCCGCTGAAGGCGAACTGAAACAGGTCGTGGCTCAGTTGGAGATCAACGCCCGTGAGGCATCTCACGCGAGCATCTTTGTGGCCGGATGGCGTCCTGCTTTCGGTTGGTGCGGCGCAGCAGGGTTCCTGTACGCCACCATCGGCCAGCCGGTGCTGGCCTGGGTCGGTGCCATCAAGGGCTGGCCTGCCCCGCCTGAGTTAAACCTCGACCTGCTCTGGGTGGTCGTCACAGGTCTATTGGGCATCGGCGGTCTCAGGACAGTCGAGAAGCTAAAAGCCGTCACCAAGTAGTGTGCCGCGTCAAAGGCTGATGCGCTCTGCCGCAGCCGCCAGATGCTCGGGCGACAGGTGGGCGTAGCGCCTGACCATCTCAGCCGAGTGCCAGCCGCCCAATTCCTGAAGCACTGACATCGGCGTGCCTGCCATCGCGTGCCAGGATGCCCAGGTATGCCGAAGGTCATGGAAGCGCAGCCAGGGCACGCCAGCGGCCTTGCAGGCGCGTTCCCAGACAGACGGGCTAATCCGCTCTATCTCACCGAAGACAAAGCCTTGGCGGGGCTGTGGGAGGCTCTGGAGCAGGGCTTTGGCCTGACTGTTCAGCGGCACCAAGATGCGCTCGCCTGCCTTGGCCTCATCAGCGTGAACGATGACCATGCCAGCGTCCAGATTGACGTTCTCCCAGTTCAGGCCGAAGACATTGGACTTTCTCAACCCGGTGAGCAAAGCGAAACGGACTGGCGAACGGTACTTTTCCGGTAACTGTGCCAGCAAAGCATCGGCCTGCTCTCGCGTCAAAAACGCGACACGACGGCGCGGCTCCTGCTCGATCCTGACCGCAGGGGCACGCTCAAGCCAGTCCCATTCGCGCTCTGCGGCCCGCAGGATGGCGCGGATCAGCGCCCGGTAGCGGTTCCGGGTGGCGGGCTTAACGTCCTGCGGCAGCGCGGACTCGATGGTGTCGCGGTCGAGGTCAGTCAGCAGGCGGGTGCCGATGCGCGGCTCAAGGATGCGGATCTTGTCCTTGTCGTCCTCGATGCTGCGCTTGTGGCCGCGCTCGGCCAGCCATCGCTTGGTGGCATCGTTCCATGACTTCTTGGGGCGCTCCTTGAGCATCCCGCTGCGCCAGAGTTCCGCACGGCGCTTGTCGTGGAGTTCCTGGGCCTGCTTCTTGTCGCTGGTCTTCAGGCTCTCGCGGATGCGAGCGCCGTTGATCATCGTGTCAATCCAGTAGGTCGTGCCGCGCAGTTTGAGGCTCATGTCGTGGGTTCCTGTTGTGTTGTGCGCCCCGTAGGGGCAAGTTTTATTTGCGAACGATCACTCGACGGCAGGTAACGAAAGCAAAGCCGTTGGGGATCTTCCATTGCCCAGGCATACCCGGCACCTTGCCGATGCGCTGCGCGGTCGGAAACATGGCGAGAAGCATTGCTTCTGCGGCGGGCACGCCAAACTGGTCAGCGGGCAAGTGGAATTCTGTCGCGGTCATGTCAGTTGTTCCAGGTGCGCCCCCGTAGGGGCGGGGTGGGTGGTTAAGCTGCGATGCTGTCAGCAGTGGCGGCTTTGTAGATTGCCTCAGCGCGGATTTCATCCAACTGGAAATCTTTCATTTGGTAGGCCATCAATGCCATGCCGCAATAACGTTCAGCGATGATTTCACCGCGCTCATCCGCTTTCTTAAGTAATCCAGAGACAGCGCGGCCTGCTTCTTCCATTGCGGCATCAAGGCCTACGAGCGGAACAAAAGCGCAAACGACTTCGGGGGTCACAATCTCGGAAAGAAAGTAAGTGTTCACAGAATTGAAGTACGGGGTCATGGCACTGCTCCTTGGTTGGTGTGATGAGATTATTGCAACATCAAGAGGGAGTGTCAACGGACTTTCTAGGCACAATCGCAAATTAGTTGTGTCTGCCCCACATAGCAATCAGACACGATTCCGCTTTTCCATCGTCCTTGACCCGGCTGAACTCGCGGGCCATCGCGGGCCACAGTGCAGCAGCACGCGCCCGTGCAGCGTCCTTGCCTGTGTTTAGTTGCAGATCCTTCTTCCACTTGGCAGGCGTGACCGTGCGGACGGGAATCGCAAGGCCCGCCAGGACGCCTAAAGCGATCCCAAAGGCCTGCCCAAAGGCGAACATGCTGGTCACGCCCTGACCCGGCATCGCATTGACCTGCTCGACCACCGCGACCGCGCCTTGGTCTGCAAACAGCCGCAGTTCAGCGGCCAGCATCTCGGCACTGATCCGCTTCTTCTTCTTGCCGCCCACCTCGATCTCGACAGCGGGCATATCGAAAACATGGATCAGAACGCCGTCGTCAAGGATTGCAACAGCGCCTGATGCGCCTGGGTCGATTCCGATAATGAACATTCACTTCACCAAAAAAAAGTACTGGTTGTCGTACTCGCGCCAGATCCGGCCAGCTTTGATTGCCGAGACCGTTGCCTGACTGATTCCGTACTGCGCTGCGATCTCTCTTTGCGTTCCCTCCGCCAGCCTGATCTCTTGTGCCTGCCCCAGCGTCAGACGCGCCCTGCGGCGTGCTGCCACGCTTAACTTCGCCCTGACCACATGCCCAGGCGTGAGCCTTTTCTCCTTGGACAGCAGTGCTTGCAGTTTCTTTCGGGTGCAGACCAGCAGATGCTCTGGCTTGACGCAGCGTGGGTTCCTGCACACGGTCGTGACCAGCATCTTGTCCAGAGATCGGTTTAGGTGCTCCTTTGCAATGACGCGCCTGACGGTCTGTGCCTGACCACGCCACATAAGAACAGGCGTGTTCTTGACCATGGCGCTGTCCCATTCCCAGCAGTCACCCACTAGGATCGCATGGCTTGTGACACGCTCAATCAGGGTCATTCTTTCCCGCCACCGCGCACAGTGCGTAAAGCAGAAACGCCAAGACGCTTCCACACAGCATCCCAACAACAAAAGAGATCCAGTTCATTTGCGAAGTTTCTCCAGTGTTCTTACTGACTTCTTGATTGCAGCGGCCTTCTCTTTCGCGGCCTTGGTCGGTGCCTTGACCTCGATGTCATCCGGGTGCGTGCTGATCCGATCCAGCAGGTCATCAACAGGCTGCGTGTGTGTGGTTCCTGACGCCACAACGCTCACGGGGAACTGGTTCTTTGTGTCGATGACCGCGCTGATTAGGCTCCCGTTGGTCTGATGCAGTTCGATGCTGGAAAAGTGCGGCCCGTACTCGCGGATGGACTCAGGGCCATTGACAAACATCGCGCCCGTCTCTTTGTGCCTGTACGCGACCCAGTTCTCGCCACCGTCCTGAGGATCTGCGAATGGAACAAGGTCGGGGATCATCAGGTGGTCATCGCAGCCTGTGCGCTGATCCTGTTCTGACAGCAACTCACCCTTCACAGAGCAGCGCCACCGCGCGTCATCAATGGGCGTGGCGTGGCAGCAGGTACGGCAGTTTGGTTCTGCCGCCTGCCCTCCGTGGCAGTGCTTCCAGAAGGGGCAGTACTTGCATTCAAAAAAGTCCTTGTCGGTGCTAATCCGCCAAGGTGGTGTTGTGGACTCAATGAGCCTCTCAGCGCGAGCCATCAACTTTGCGAACTCATCTTTGTCAAAATGCACCCACTCGCTGTAGAGGTCGTCTGTGTCCTTGTTGACCGCGAGGTACAGCGCACGGTCAAGGGTTATCAGACCCATGTAGATCTGCATCTGCGCGAAGTGCTGCGGCTTAGCGGCCTCAACACCCTTCCTGACGACCTCGCTGAAGCTCTTGTTGTTGTGTGTCTTAAACTCCAGCACCGCAGGCGTCTTCGGTGCCTCTGCCAGATTCTTCGCAACCCCGTCGAGCGAGCCTGCGAAGTGCCCATCGCACGCGCTCACACGCCACTGTGAGCCCGTCTCCGGGTCGGTCTGCCAGACCGTCGCGCCAATCGCCTGAAGCTCTTCCACAAGCCGCTGCTCTTCACGCGACCCGGTGTCGAACATCCGCAGCAGCCTGCCGGGAAAGTCAGGCTTGAGCGCCCACCTCCAGGTCAGCCAGATGTAGCGGTCGCACTTGTGCCCAATGATGCTGGCTCCCATGTGCGGTCGGTGCTGCTGCGGCTTGCTGCTGTACCACTTGACGATCTGCGCCGCTGTGGTGTGCTGAGATTCAGGGATTGCGGCCATGATCAGCCCCAGGGACGCTTTGTGGCCTGCGGTGCGGCGGCAGGCTTGGGCTGGGGCTTCGCGGCCATGACGGGCGCATAGTCGAAGATCACGTTGCGCTGATCGTCCTTCTTGTCGATCCCGACCACTGCGATGAAGGGCAGGTCGTGCAACTGCTCGCTGTCCTCGACATGCTCAAGGCCCAGAGCGAGGCACAACTTGGCAAGCGCCTCCTGTGCGATGCGTACTGCGGTGCTGTTCGGGTTGTCGAGGTTCAGGCGCTCCCAGTGCCGACGCCCGCTGAGATCGCCGCTGGCGATCTGCATCTCAAGCTCAAGGTACGAGCCGGTGCCTGCTTTTGTGGGCTTGCTGGCGCTGCGGGTGATGACCATCTCATACTCGCCAGCAGGCAGCGGGCCGTAGGAAGTGGAGGGGCGCTCGGAGAGCGTGACGGATGATGCAGAAAAGTTCAGGGTTGCCATCGTTTGACCTCAGTTGTTGTTAGCCGCGAGTGCGGCAGCGAATGACTCCCAATCAAGCGGGAGATTCTTCAGGCCAAACCGATTCCCTGCCATGTGGGCAGGATGCGGCTCGACATGCAGAATTCTTTGCCCGGTGGTGCGGGCCTTCGTTTCGGACTTGCCATACCCGGCGTCCGACTCGACCGTAGTGATCTTGTAGTTGGCCCAGCCGATGATGTCTGCCCACTCCATGACCAACGCAGCAGCGCGGTCGTGAAGTTTCAGAACGTACTGGTCATAACCATCGTGAAGAGGGCTTTCAAATCGTTTCACGCGATCATGTGCGATCAAGATGACGGCCATGTTCTTCTTGGAGCGCAGCGTCTCCAAACCATTGAGCAGATTGCGCCACTCTTCTGCGGCGCTGATGTAGCCGCGACCGTAACCGGGTGATTCAATGGTTGCCCACTTGTTGGCCGCGCAGACATGCTGATGCACCAGCGGCTCAAGCCAGTCGAGCGAGTCAAGGAACACGCTCTGGAAGTCATGCTCCTCATTCAGCAGCGTGCTGATCGCCTGATAGACATCATCAAGGCTGGTCGCCAGCGGGAATGCCGATGCATCAACCGCATCAGCGCCGTCTTCGGTAAGGATGCCGATGGATGCGGGGGCCATGCTGGCGAAGGTGGTCTTGCCGATCTTGCCTGGGCCTGCGATGACGATCTTGGGCGCACGCAGCCGCTTTGTGCGCCGGATGGATGAGAGATCAAACATTGGTCTTTTCCTGTCGTGGTGTGGTGGCCGCATCATCGCGGGCCTTTTGTTGCAGACGCGCCAAGAGGCGAGCCTTGCGAAACGTCCTGCGGATGTCTGTCTTGTGTGCAGGGACGTACTTAAATCGTGGGTCTAGGATCGATCTCATAGCGGGAAGAAGGGCCAGCCCGCGAGCAGGCATCCAAGAATGACACCGAAAAAAATCATTGCTGCTACCTCTTTCATGTTTACTCCAAAGTTGACTTCAAGCTCTTCATCAGAACTCGATCAACCGTCTGCTGCCAAACGGCTGACCGCGTTTCAATGCCTTTCGGTGCTATGCCTTGCCCTGCGCTGCATTGCGGTGCCTTGCCTTAGAGTCCTTCATCAGAACTCGATCAATTCCCTGTCGCCAAGAAACTGACCGCGTTTCGATGCTTTGCGCTGCCTTGTGTTGCACTGCATTGCACTGCGATGCCCTGCCTTAAGCCTCAACGAGACTCGGACAACCGCCTAGATAACCAAGCGGCTGACCGCGTTTCATTGCCTTGCTCTGCACTGCCCTGCTTTGCGGTGCAGTGCGATGCCGTGCTTCAGAGTCAAAACAACTCGGGTAGCCCACTTTGCAATGGGCTGCCCGCGTTGCTTTTCCATGCGTTCCAGTGCAATAGCCTGCGATGCAACGCCTAGCCATACCTTGCATTGCCCTGCAACTCGGCGCACTACGTCAATTCAAAACAGCATCTTCAGCATCACCACCAGGACGGAACCTAGACCGCATACCGCTGCGGGCAAGCTCGATCCTGGCCTCAACCTGATCGTGACGATCCTTGTACTGCCGTGGCGTGTTCTTGCTAAGGATCGCAGCCCGAGATAGTTTGCGTTGGGCCGCATCGATATAGACCTCGACCTGCTTCGCATTCTCACTCGGCAGCAGCACCCGGTAACCGCTGGGCGTGCCAGCGATGTACCGACCGACCTTGAGCAACTGCCCGCGCACATAATCAACCGCAGCAAGCTCAATCAGAGACGCCTGATCAAACTGCGCCTTGGTGCCGAATTGCGGCAACTTGATCCCCAGAAGCGCATGAACGGTTTCCGTAGTGATCTCAGCACCGTAGGCCAGCAGGTCACGGCTCTCAAGCTCCGCGAAAAAGTCCCTGTAACGATCCTTGCGCTCGCTCATCAGATCACCTCGACCACGGCACGCCCGAACGTCGGACGCAGATCGCCAAAGCCGACATACTTGCCTGAGTAGGCCGCGATGCGGGTGAGCATGCCGATGTCCATGATCTCGTCATCGAACTCGACCTTCACCTCAAACGACCACTTGTGAAAGATCGGGAAGCACTTGACCACACGAACCTGCCCCTGCGGCAGAGCCATGGTGTGTACAAACTTCTGGTTTTTTACAACATCAGCCGGAGCCTTCACGACGTTCTGACCATCGTAGGACAAAGGGATCTTCATGCTCTGTACGAAAAACGCGCCACGAGTTTTGTCACGCGACAGCTTGGCAACACCGAACGCCGATCCAGCGATGGACTCGATGACCCATGAGCCTGGGACATACACGCCGCCAGCCTCGTCGTCAAAGTAAAGCTTTGACGAGACCTCAAGATCGCGCAACTCAAGATAGTCATCATCAGTGCGACGGGTCTTCTTGTCGTTGATTGCCTTCATCTTGCGAGCGTAGGAGTTGAACCGATCAACCGTTTGAGGGTTGTTCAGCAGGAGACCGCCAAGACCTTTAGCGGAGAGAGTTGCGGTTTGCATTGCCACGATTTATTTCCTGTTCGGCAGGGTTTCCTGCCATGTGGTTGAGAATCAAAACGGTGCTTCTTCAAACTCAGGCTCAGGCGGCTGATACCGCTTAAGCCGTTTGACTGGGATGCGGACGTTGCGCGGGAAGGGCCAGCCGTCTGCGTTTGCGAACCTGACAACGGCCATGTGGCCGTCCACCTCGACCACAACGCCCGGAGGCGTGTAGTCGGGGTGCTGGACTTTGGTGCCGGGTTTCATAGTCAGATCTTCAGAGTGCGCGGGCACTTCCAACGGATTGCTTCTGCCGGAATCCTTCCCTCTTCCATTTCAACCAAGATGAACAACTGCCACTCTGATTGCTTGCTAACAGTCGCGCCTGCGCTGACAGCATCGGCTTTGAGGTCGAGGAAGTAAGCTGCGAACTTGCTGCGGGCCTGTGCTTCGGTCATCTCGTTTGCTCCGGTTCGTGCTGCGTTGTCGATGTGTGTATTTGAGCATACCGTTGCGAATCGCTCAACACCTAGCACGGGGCAATGTCTCACTTTTTGCAACATCGACACAATCAAAACCAAGCCGCTGCCGGGTCGCGCTTGGGCACGATGGTCGTGCGCTGGGGTTGCTCGATAGCCTTTTTGCGCCGCTCGACCTTGAGTTCACCTTTGACCAGCACGGCATCAGGACGCCCATCAAACAGCCCCCAGAGCGTCACAGACGCGCCGCGCTGCAATCGCCAGCCAGCGATCCGCACCTTTTCGAGTTCGCGCAGTTCTTTGATGGCCCTGCGAACCACAGACTCGCTGTATTTAGTCTCAGCCATCATCTCGATGACGCTCAACATTGGATGACGCGCAAGCGCGGCCAGGACGTTCTTGTTGCTTAGTGCAATGAACTGTGCCTTCGGGTCTGGTGCAGCAGCAGGCTCCTTGCCTGTCCAAGAGTAAATGTGCGTTGGTGTCGTCGAGTTGTAGGTGCGCTTGTAGGCCACGATCTTTATGTAGCCATCCTTCTTCAGAATAAGGACTGAACTCTTGACCGTGTTGCGCCCGTGCTTGATCGCCCGCGCAAGGTCATCAATGGACATCTGCTTGCCCAGGCGCATGTGGTTCATGATGCGTTCAGCGCACGTTGCCATTGCTCTTCCTCGCTCGGATGGCGTCGGCAAAAATCTCACGACCTTTGATTTTCACGTTCTCGCACACTTTCGCACACGCCTCGCGCTCGGCTGCGGCCACAAGTTCGCACAACTTCCAAACAGCCTCGCCGGTCACAACGATCCCAGCCTCTACCGCCATGCGGGTGATTTCGTCGCGGGTCATACCTTGCCCCTTGCGCGGATGGCGTGGGCGATAACCCCGCCGGTTTGAAACGTCCTGTCGAACACCTCTACTGCCTTCGCACACGCTTCGCGCTCTCGCTCCACCGCCCTCCGCACATTGACGCAAGCAGGCCGGTCGCAGTCTGGGCCGCAGGAGTGGATGCTGTCGTACGACAGGTGAGTGGCGATCATTCGGGCGAAGTTGATGAGGTCGAGTTGATCCCAATGCCCGCCGTCCCGAATCATCCGGGCAAAGGAGATGATCTTTTCGTCGGTCACTTGTTCTTCTCCTTCAGCGCGGCCTCAATGGCCATGGCGAGGTCATGCTTGTCGATTGCCACTCGCGCAATGTCATCAATCTCTGATCTAGTCAGGCCTTTCCACTCGCGGCGGCAGCAGTGCCCGCACCTAGGGCATTCAAACTCTTTGAGCGCCTCTTGGTAGTCGGCCCAAGCTTGCTTCAGCGCCTCGCTAGGCTCTGTATCCGCCCAGCGCCCGCACAGGCTGCACTTGATGCCCGCCCACATTGGATGCAGGCAGTGATCGCATCCTTTGCTCATGACTCACCCTTCGCACGCACAAGCTTCTCGGCCTCGCGCTGGCGGTCGAGTGCGCTGCGCTCTTCAATGTCGATCTGCTCGATGATCTTCTCAAACGCAACGCACTGCTCACACTTGTAGCAACGATGCTCGCAGCGCTTGTAGATTGTTGTTGACCACTTACTCACCACGCCCCCCGCACTCATGGCAGGTTGACCCGTCATACATGCCCTCGCCCGAGCCGTTGCACTCGCGGCAGACACCTTCTTCATCTTCATCACTGCGGAACCAGTCCATCAGCCGCTTGAGCCTGATCTCGATCAGTTTTTGGTCAGGCTCATTGAATGGATTTCCAAGCCATGCGTTGTGCAGGCTCGATGCGCGGCGGTGGAGTTCCTGCAATTCTTTTAAGTACTCCTTGGAGACTTCCACGTTCATTCCTGATCCTTCACAAAGACGCCGTCGCTACGCAGGATGCCCTTGCGGTCTTTGATCTGATCGTATGCAACTGCGAGACAGCCCGTGATGTTCACGCCTGCCAGACGGGCACCGATCAGCAGCGTGACCAAGATGTCGCCGTAAGCGTCAACAGTTTCGGTCAGGTCTTCGCGGTACAGGGCGCTGATCAGTTCGCCCAATTCTTCGTGGGTCTTGATCGCCTGGGCGAGCGCGGTCGAGTTTGGGATGATCTGGCGGTCTCTGGCCCACTGGATCACTTGTGTCTCAAGTTCGCTGAATGTGTTCATGTCGTTGCGTCATCAGATTGCGGAAGTCGCAACGTGCCACAAAGACCATGGGTGCGTCAAGCGAGGCTTTTTGTGCAGTGTTTTGTGCGCGGGGCTGATCGTGGCATATGCTATCTGTTGTGACAACTGCAACCCACTTGGAACATTCACATGATTCACACAGTCCACGACCTGAACCCTGCATTTGCCGTTATCGAGAAACTTGGCGGCAAGACAGCCCTCGCGGGCGAGTTGGGCCTGCACAAAAGCACCCTGACACGCTGGTGCCAGCCCCGTCCCGAGGGGACTGGCGGACAGATCC
>Ga0255101_1000164_pt1 | contig 17972 bp, 17 predicted proteins | sample Colum_Colum_RepC_2_FD_188588 | JGI IMG/M metagenome (GOLD analysis project Ga0255101, IMG submission 188588) | Freshwater microbial communities from Columbia River, Oregon, United States - Colum_Colum_RepC_8d | ecosystem: Environmental > Aquatic > Freshwater > River | place: USA: Oregon...
TCGCGGGGCTCGCCGGTTGAGCCGGGTGTTGGGGCGCTGAAGTTGCCTGCGATGCCTGTGCGTTGCCTGAGTTGGCTGTGTTGCCTGTGTTTCGATCCTACCGCTTCCTGAGAAAGGGTTTTGCAATGAAACGAACCTTCCTGAGTGCACTGATGGCCGGCCTGGGTGCCGTGCTCATCTCCAGTCCGGCTGTCGCCCAGAAAAGATACGATTCGGGTGCGAACGACAAGGAAATCAAGATCGGTGGCGTGAGCCCCTATTCGGGCCCGGCATCGTCGTACGGCACGATCGGCAAGGGCATCAAGGCCTACTTCGACAAGGTCAATGCCGAGGGTGGCATCAACGGGCGGCGCATCAACTTCATCTCCTACGACGACGGCTACAACCCGGCCCGTACGGTTGAAATGACCCGCAAACTGGTCGAGCAGGATGAAGTGCTCTTCGTCTTCAACATTCTGGGCACACCCACCAATTCTGCGGTTCACAAGTACATGAACCAGAAGAAGGTGCCCCAGCTCTTCAATGCCACGGGTGCCACCAAGTGGGGCGATCCCAAGGGCTACCCCTGGACCATGGGCTGGCAGCCCAGCTATCAGTCCGAGGCGCTGATCTATGCGCAGCACATCCTCGAGACCAAGCCCAATGCCAAGATCGGCATCATCTATCAGAACGATGACTACGGCCGCGACTACCTCAAGGGCTTTGAAGATGGCCTGGGCGACAAGGCCAAGACCATGATCGTCAAGAAGGTGAGCTACGAGGCCACCGATGCCACCATCGACAGCCAGATGGTGGAGCTCAAAGCCTCGGGCGCCGACACCTTCTTCAACATCACCATCCCGAAGTTCGCAGCCCAGGCCATCAAGAAGGCAGCCGACATCGGCTGGAAGCCCACGCACTATCTCAATGGCGTGTCGGCCTCGGTGGGTGCCACCATCATTCCGGCGGGCCCCGAGAATGCCGTGGGTGTGATCACGGCCTACTACCTCAAGGATCCGACCGACTCAGCCTGGCAAGCCACGCCTGAATATCGCGACTGGAAAGCCTGGATGGACAAGTACTACCCGGGCGGTGATCTGAAGGATGCCAACAACGTCTATGCCTACACGGTCTCGCAGAGCCTGGTTGAAGTGCTCAAGAAGGCAGGCGACAACCTGACTCGCGACAACATCATGAAGACCGCGGCCAACATCGAGCACAACCTGCCCATGCTGCTGCCGGGCGTGAACGTCAAGACCGGGCCCGATGATTTCTTCCCGATCGAGCGCCAGCAGCTGCAGCGCTGGGACGGCAAGAACTGGGTGCGTTTCGGCAAGGTCTACGGCCGCTGAGAATCACCACGTCTGATGTGCGGGCTGCTTTCGGGCAGCCCCGCTTCGGACAGTACTCGGGCCGCCTTCGGGCGGTCTTTGCATATCTGGGGGTCAGCGTCTGAATGATGCGAGCCTGCGGAATCCCTGGACCTTGACCCACCTGGGTTATTCACCGTGTTTTTTCAGATGAGCCAAACCGACACCCTCGATGACCCGCAGGTCCTGATCACTGAACTCTTCGCCAGCCATGCCCGGTTTCAGCCGCGCAAGACGGCCGTGATCTGTGGCGAGGTGCATCGCACCTGGGGCGAGTTTGATGCCAACATCAGCCGCACGGCCCATGCCTTGCTGCAGCGTGGTCTGCAGCGCGGCGACCGGGTGGCTGTCCTGATGGGCAACTGCGTCGAGATGCTCGAGACCGTATTCGGCATTGCGCGGGCAGGAGGCTGTGCCGTACCGCTCTCGGGCCTGCTCACCGGCGAGCAGCTTGTGGCCCTGATTGAAGACAGTGGTGCGATCGGGGTGGTGGCCACCCCGGATTTCCAGGCCCGGCTCGATGGCCATGAGCGTTCGCCTGGCTGCGTTCGCGTAGATCTGCGGGTGCTGCATGGCGAGGCAGCATCTGGGCCATCAGCCCGCCCGGCCGCATGGACCTCGCTCGAGGCCTTTCTGGAGGGCATGCCCACTGACTTGCCGGATGTGCGCTTGAATCAGGATGATGCCTTCAACATCATCTACAGCTCGGGCACCACGGGCCTGCCCAAGGGCATCGTGCAGACCCATCGGGCCCGCCTGCACTGGGCCTTTTCCAATGCGATCGAGATGGGCTTCAGGGACACCTCGCGAGCCCTGACCACCACCTCGCTCTATTCCAACGGCACCTGGCTGATGATGCTTCCGGTGCTGTTCGTGGGCGGTACGCTGGTGGTGATGCAGGGCTTTGATGTGGCCCGGTTTCTCGAGCTCCTGCGTACCGAGCGCATCACTCACACCTTTCTGGTGCCCTCGCAGAGCCTCATGGTGCTGGCCCATCCGGCGCTCGCCGAGTTTGATGCCCCGCGCGATGCCCCTCGCCTGGAGGTGATCCTGTCGGCCGGCTCGCCCCTGCGCACCGAGACCAAGCGCGAGGTCATTGCGCGCTTTGGTCCCTGTGTGATCGAGCTCTATGGATTCTCCGAGGGCTTTGCCACCATGCTCAAGCCCTGGCATCCCGAAGACAAGTTCACCACGGTGGGCACGCCGGTGATGGGCTTTGAGATCCGCATTCTCGGCGATGACGGCCGCGAACTGCCGCGCGGCGAGATTGGTGAGATCGCGGCCTTTGGCGCGGGCATGATGCGTGGCTATCACGGCCGAGCCCATGCCACGGCCGAACTCATCTGGCGCGATGAGCGTGGCCGTACCTTCATTCGCTCCGGGGACATCGGTCGGCTCGACGCGGATGGTTTCCTGTCGATTCTCGATCGCAAGAAGGACATGATCATCAGCGGGGGCTTCAATGTGTTCCCTGCCGACATCGAACAGATCGTGGCCCAGCATCCGGCAGTGCAGGACGTCACGGTGATCGGCATTCCGCATGAACGCTGGGGCGAAACCCCGTTGGCGCTGGTGATCGCGCGCGAAGGGCAGCACCTGGCCGAAGCCGAGCTCATGGCCTGGGCCAATGAGCGGCTGGCCAAGCATCAGCGTCTGGGGGCGCTTGAGTGGCGTACCGAGTTTCCACGCAATGCACTGGGCAAGGTGCTCAAGAAGGATCTGCGCGCGCCTTATTGGGCGGCGATCGGGCGGACAATCTAGCCTTGGCTGACAGTCGCCCTTGACCGGTCCTGACCGGCCCTGACCCGGATGGCGCCGTGCCAGGATCCCAGGCTCAGCATGTTGTCCCCGAAGGATTCGCCCCATGCGCCTTGTTCCATTTCGGGTTCTGTCCCTGCGAGCGGTATTGGCCTTGTTGCCCCTTGTGGCGGTGCTGCCGATGGTGCTCTTCGCCCTGTTTTTGCTCAACCGCGTGTGGGAAGAGGGTCGAACCAATGGCGAATCGGATCTGCAGCAACTGCTTCAGACACAGACCCTGGCTCTTGAGCGCGAGCTTGAAACGCATCACCGCGAACTGAGAATGCTCAGCGATACGCTGCTGCATCATGAACTGGATCTGGCAGAGTTCCGTGCCGATGCGGACCGGGTCCTGGGGTACAACCCGATCTGGGACAGTCTGACGCTGACAGACCCCCGAGGTCGGGCGGTGGCACAGACCCAGGTCGCAAGCGTTTCCAGGACAAAGGCACCGGTCCTGTCCGATGCGGCCGCCGCCCATGTACAAGGTGTTCTGAGTACCGGTTTTCCCGCCCATTCCGACGGGTTGCATGACTCAGGCACCGGACACGTCAGGGTGGGCGTGGCCTTGCCCGTCCTGAGTGATCGAACCGTGGTCGGCGTGGTCCACGCAGAACTCCGGCCGTTGGCACTTTCGGCGATCCTGGCGCCTCAATCCGATGATTCGCTTTTCGTGACCCTTCTGGATCGTCAGTATCGCGTCATCGCGCGCAACCGGGATGCGCAACGCTATCTCGGTTCATTCATTGGCGCGCAGCGGCAGGCCCTGATGCTTGCCCGGCCACGCGAGGGGGCCGCGCAGACCGAGAATTTGAGCGGTCAGCCGTATCGTGTGCATTGGCAACAGATGTCCAATGGATGGACGGTGGTCGTGGGCGAAGACGCCTCGCTTGCAACCCAACCCTTGCGTCGGTCACTGATGACGCTGTTGATCGTGGGGCTGGCGCTTCTTGTTCTGGGCATTGTTGCCAGTCGAATCGCCGGCCGCTATCTCGAACGGCAAGTCGGGTCCCTCAAGCAGCATGCAGCTCGGCTTGCCGCGGGTGAGTCGATGGAGACCGATCCCAGCCGGATTACCGAGGTCGAGGCACTGCGGCAAGCGCTGCTCGAGGCGGCCGACCGCCTCGCTCACGTACAGGCCGCTCGGGAGCGTGCCATCCAGGCGCTCGAACAGGCGGATCATCGCAAGGACGAGTTCCTGGCCATGCTCGCCCACGAGTTGCGCAATCCCATGGCGCCCCTGCGAAACGCGCTGGCCCTGCTGCAGGCCCGAACCCGCGACGACCCCCTGAGCCAGCGGATGGTGGCCTTGGGCGATCGGCAACTTGGGCACCTGATTCGCCTGGTGGACGATCTGCTCGATGTGGCGCGGATCAGCCGAGGCCGGCTCGAGTTGAGGCTGCAGTCATTGGTTCTGCAGGAGGTCTTGCAGGAGGCCGCCGATTCCCTTCACGACAGGCTCATGGCCCGGGCTCAGCCCTTGCGCTTGCAGTGTCCCCGAGAGGCTGTCGTGATCCAGGCCGATCGGGTCCGCCTCGTCCAGATCATTGAAAATCTCCTCTCCAATGCCAGCAAATACAGTGATTCAGGTCAGCCCATCGACCTGACCGTGTCCCTCAGTGCCAACCACGTTCAGATCCGTGTCACCGATCAAGGCATCGGTCTGCAGCCGGACGAACTGGAGCCCATCTTCGAGCTCTATCGTCAGGTTGACGACGGTGTCAACCGCTCACAGGGTGGGTTGGGCATTGGCCTGGCGCTGGTGCGCCGGCTGGTGATGCTGCACGGGGGAACGGTCATGGCCCGCAGCGACGGGCCAGGTCGAGGCAGCTGCTTCGAGATTCTGCTGCCGCATCGATCCTGAGCCGGATTCAATCAGCTCGACTGCCCGGTTGTTTGGCGTACTCGGGATGCAGCTGGGCCACGATCTCACCGTCAGATGCCCAGGAGATGCAACCATCGAGGAAATAGGGCTTGCTTTTGCGCTGCACGGGCTGCTCGGTGGCCTGGGCGCGGACCGTGTTTTCGGATTCGTCGGATGACCATCCACCGATGGTCTGAAAGGCGACGGTAGCCATAGGAAAGAGCAGTTCGCGCACATGCGTGCATCCGCTCACCCCGCCCACCGCCTCGTTCACTGCCTTGCGCCAGCCCGGCCCGATGCTGGCACCCACCAGCTTCTGGAAAGCCGCTCTTGCGCCCTGACAGGTGCCATAGGGCGTCTGGGGCATGTCGACCTCAATGCCACGCACAGTCATGTTCGGGCTGACGGTCAGGCGAACCCACATCTCGTGCACTGGATCACCCGGCTCGCGACGACCGCGGAAGGGTTCGGTGTAGGCATAGGCCTTGACGTCGAGGATGCGGGCTTCAATGTCGAAGTCGCCATCCTCACGCCGGTAGCCATCGCACACGATGCTGCGGGTGTGCAAGGGTTTGCGGGGTGCGGCTGCCGGAAGTGCCATCAGTCTCCTGCCTTGATGTTGAAGTCCTTGACGACCTTGGCCCACTTGGTGCGCTGGTCTTCAATGAAAGTCGCGAATTCCTGGGGCGAAGAGGCCACCCGGTTCATGCCCTGAGAGGCCATGCGCTCTCGCACGGTGGGGTCGTTCAGAGCCTTGACCAGTTCGCCATGCATGCGGTTCAAAATGGCTGGCGGGACCTTGGCAGGAGCCAGAAAGCCCCACCAGGCGGTGGCATCAAATCCGGCCACGCCCTGCTCGGCAATGGTGGGCACCTGGGGCAGCACCGGATCGCGCTGGGCCGTGCTCACGGCCAGGGCAGTGAGGGTGCCCGCCTTGATGTGCGGCGCAGCCAGGGCCACGCTCATGATCGAGATTGGCACATGGCCTGCGATCGCATCCTGGATGAGCGGGCCCCCGCCCTTGTAGGGCACATGGGTGGGCGAGAAGCCCGCCATGGCGCCCAGCTGCGTGATGGCCAGATGGGCCAGGCTGCCGGTGCCGATCGTGCCGTAGTTGGGATAGCCCGGTTTGGCGCGGGCCTCAGCCAGCATCTGCGGGAAGGTCTTGACCGGCTGACTCTGATGCGCGGTGAGCACCATGGCACCCGTGGCGATCAGCATGATGGGCGCGAGATCGGTGCGGGTGTCGTACGGCATGGTCGGAATCAGACTCGGATTCACCGCATGGGTATCGAACACCATCACGAAGGTGTGTCCGTCAGGGGCTGCCTTGGCCGCGAGCCCCGTGCCGATCGCACCTCCCGCACCCGGTCGGTTCTCGATGAGCACCGGCTGGCCGAGCGACTGGGACAACACCGGAGCGAGCAGACGGGAGAGCTGATCCACCGTGCCACCCGGCGGGAAGGGCGCAATGATGCGGACCGGCTTGTTTGGCCAGTTCTCGGCACCGGTTTGTGCCAGGGTCTGCAGGGGGGCCAGGGCCAGCATCAGTGCGGCGGCAATAAGCGGTTTGATCACGACAGCCTCGACGGGTGGAGTCCAGCGATTCCGTCATCTTAAGGCCTTGTCTTGACCCGGGTTGCCGCGCGGACAACAATCGGCGGCTATTCAAGGAGACAGGGCAATGATCCAGGTTCAACCGGCCGATGCATCCTGCGGAGCCACCATCCGCGGTGTCGATCTGTCCAAGCCGCTCGATGCGGCCACAATGGCCGAGTTACGCCAGATCTGGCTCAAGCATCAGGTGGTTGCCTTTGCCGACCAGGACCTCAGCATCGAGGATCTTGAGCGCTTCACCCTGCTGATCGGCCCGCGCGGCGAGGATCCCTACATCGCGCCCATTCCGGGGCACAAGCATGTGGTCGAGATCAAGCGTGAGGCCGACGAAAAGTCCAAGCTCTTCGCCGAAAACTGGCACTCCGACTGGAGCTTTCTGCCCGTACCGCCAGCCGGCACAGCACTCTATGGCTGCGTGATTCCTCCGGTGGGTGGCGACACGCTGTTCGCCGATCAGTATGCCGCCTGGGACACTCTGCCCAAGGCACTCAAATCGCAGGTTGAAGGCCGCATGGCGATCCACTCGGCGCGCCGCGGCTACGCACCCAATGGTGCCTACGGCGAGAAGGATCGCGCAGCGGGCCGCTCCATGGCCATCGTGTACAGCGATACCGCAATGCGCACGCGCAGCCATCCGATCGGGCGCATTCATCCTGAAACGCGCCGCACGGCGCTCTTTGTGAGTGGTGCCTACGTGATCGGCATCGAGGGCATGCCCGACAACGAAGCCGATGACCTGCTCAATCAGCTCTACGACCATATGGGCCAGGAGCAGTTTGTCTACCGGCACCGCTGGAGTGTCGGCACCCTGCTGCTCTGGGATAACCGCTGCCTGGTGCATCGGGCCACCGGCGGCTACGAGGGCCATCGCCGCCTGCTGCGAAGGATCACCATCTCGGAGCGAACGCCGCAGGCGGCTGGAATTCACTGAGACAGATCCGTGCACTGAGACAGATCCGTGCACTGATGCGGATCAGCGCACCCAGGCAGACGACAGGGCTTTCCGGATTTCATGATGCAGGCAGCAACTTCCCGCACTTCGCGGGCATGGGCCTTCGTGCCCTTCGCACTCACGATCTTCACCAGCGCATTCCTGCTGTTTCAGGTGCAGCCCCTGCTCAGCAAGCAGATCCTGCCCTGGTTTGGAGGCAGTCCGGCGGTGTGGACCACGGCGATGCTGTTCTTCCAGAGCCTGCTGTGCCTGGGGTATCTGTATGCCCATGCGGTGGCGAGTCTGCCCTCGCGCCAGTTGCAGGCGCGCATTCACGTGGGCCTGTTGCTGCTGGCAGCGGTGCTGGCCATGCGGGTGCTGCCGGGCGCCGACTTGCGTCCTCAGGATGCCGAGGCGCCGGTGAGCCAGGTGCTGGCCATTCTGGGCATGAGCGTGGGGCTGCCCTATTTCTGTCTGGCCACCACCGGGCCGCTGGTGCAGCACTGGTTCACCCGAACCGACCACGCCGCCTCGGTGTTCCGCCTCTATGCACTGTCCAACGTGGGCTCGTTTCTGGCGCTGCTGTCGTTCCCGTATGTGCTGGAGCCCTGGCTCGAACTCAAGGACATGGGCGCACTCTGGACTGCCGGCTTCTGGTTGTTTGCGCTGATGTGCCTGCCACTGGCGCTGGGCTGGTGGCAGCATCCTGCGTCGGCCGCAACCGGTCCCGCAACGTCAGGCTCGGCTGCGCCTGATAGCGCCACGGGCGCGGCGTCTCCATCGGCGCCTCCATCGGCGCTCACAGGCTCGCGCGAGGCCAGAGCAGGGATCGCCCTGGCACAGCGCCTGTCCTGGATTGCGTTACCGGCCCTGGCCTCGCTGGTCTTCATTTCCGCAACCGATCAGATCAGCCATGACGTGGCGCCTGAGCCGCGTCTGTGGATCACCACGCTGGGTCTGTACCTGGTCACGTTCATTCTCACCTTTGATCATCCCCGCTGGTATCGACCGCGCCTGTTCGCGGGGCTGACGCTGGCGCTGATGCTGGCCACCATCGGACGCAGCACGATCCCGAACTGGCTGGGGCTGCACTGGGATTACGGGGTCAATGACGTGCGCTGGTTGCACTATGGCCTGATCTTTGTGGTGTGCATGCTCTGCCATGGCGAGCTCTATCGCCGCAGGCCCACCGACCCGTCGCGTCTGACCGAGTTCTATCTCTGGATGTCGATCGGTGGCGCCTTTGGCGGCCTGTTCGTCACGCTCGTGGCCACGCCCTGGTTCGATGACTATCACGAGTGGCTGATCGCTCTGATTGCAGCAGCAGGCCTGGCCTGTGCGGTCCTGGCGGGTCAGACGCAGGCGGGTTCGAGCACCCTCAGCGGCGCGGGGACTGATGGCGCCCACTCCGATGGCAGCCCGGCGGGCGGAGCAATCGCCCGCGCGACATCAGGTGGTTCAGGAAATCGGGGGCGCTTGTGGTTCGCGCGTTGGGCGTCAGCCCTTGCAGCCCTGGGCATGCTGGCGTTTTTGCTCCATGTGCTCAATCCCTGGTCCTGGCGCGAAGTCCAGAAGGCAGACCGCACGGAAGTTCTGCTCGATCAGGCGCGCAACTTCTATGGCACGGTGGCCGTGAAGGAGCGCCGGTTCAAGGATGCACCGCAGCGTGATGACCGCATTTTCTTCAGCGGCGAGGTCACGCACGGCCAGCAGTTTCTTTCGCCTGAACTGCGACACGTGCCCACCACCTATTACGCGCGCGACAGCGGCATTGGCGAGACCCTGCAATGGGCCATGGAGCGCAAGCCCGCGATCGAGGTCGCTCTCATCGGACTGGGTGCCGGCACCCTGGCCAACTACGCGCGTGAAACCGATGCCTACGATTTCTATGAGATCAATCCCGAGGCGGTTCGCATTGCGCAGCGCTGGTTCGACAACCTGTCCACCTGCAAGGCCCGCGAACAGAACATCCTGCTGGGCGATGCGCGTCTGCGCATGGAGCAACTGCCGGCTGACAAGCGCTACGACGTGATCGTGCTCGATGCCTTCACGGGCGGATCAGTACCCATCCACCTGCTGACCCGCGAGGCCTTTGCGGTCTATCAGGCCCACCTGAAGCCCGATGGCTATATCGCCATCAACATCACCAATGCCTACCTCAATCTCTATCCGGTCGTGAAAGGGCAGGCGCAGGTGCTCGGACTCGACTTTCGTCACAAGTATCAGGCGATCGATGAGGTTCGCAACATCCGACGCAACCTGCACTTCATCATGACCCGCGATCAGGCCTATCTGAAGTCTCACCCCTCAGTGGATCGGGAGTTCCGGGATGGGCAGGGCACATTGCTGCGTACCGAACCCCAGGATATTCCGGGGCTTCGGCTCTGGACGGATCAATTCAGCAGCATTGCGCCGATCGTGCGGTGATCCGCGAGGGCTGCCCGCCCGAGGCCGGGCGTGGCCGGGCGTGGCAGAACCCAGAAACAACAAAGCCCACCATTCTTGCGAGAGCGGTGGGCTTGTCGTGTGACCTTGATGGTCGGGGTGAGAGGATTCGAACCTCCGGCCTCTACGTCCCGAACGTAGCGCTCTACCAGGCTAAGCTACACCCCGAAGGCCTGACGAATGGGATAACCGACGTCAAGCGAAGCTCAATAGGATAGCAGAATGAATGCGGGCGTTGGCTGGTCCGATGCTCAGCGATCGCGGGCGAGCGCGCTTTGCGCAATCGCCCCGAGCGCGTCGGTGTAGGGCGAGGGGGTGAACGCCGCGAGAGCCGCCTGAGCGGCCTCGGTTTCCTGGGCAGCACGCTCTCGGGCATAGCGCAGCGCGCCCGATTGCTGAACCGCCGCAAGGATCTGGTCGAAGGCAGCCGTTTCGCCCTCTTCGATGGCCTGCCTCACCAGCGAACGCTCGAGCGCGGATCCATGCGCCATCAGGTAGATCAGGGGCAGGGTGGGCTTGCCCTCGCGCAGGTCATCGCCCACATTCTTGCCGATATCGGCCGGATTGCCTTCGTAGTCGAGGATGTCATCGACCAGCTGAAACGCCGTGCCGATGCGGCGCCCATACTCGGCCGCAGCCTCTTCCAACTCGGGGGAGGCGTCGTTCAGGATGGCGCCCAACCGGGCCGAGGCTTCAAACAGTCGGGCCGTCTTGTACCGGATCACCTGCAGGTAGCGCCCTTCATCCACATCCGGGTCGTTGCAGTTCATGAGCTGCAGGACTTCGCCTTCGGCAATGATGTTGGTTGCATCGCTGAGCACCTGCATGACCCGCATGCGGTCAACCTCGACCATCATCTGAAAGGCCCGCGAATACAGAAAATCGCCCACCAGGACCGAAGCCGCATTGCCAAAGGCGGCATTGGCGGTCTGGCGGCCACGGCGCAGCGCCGACTCATCGACCACATCGTCATGCAGCAGGGTGGCGGTGTGAATGAACTCCACCACAGCAGCCAGCTGCACATGCCCGCTGCCGGGCGCATCGCAGCGCTGGCCGGAATCAAGTGCGCGGGCCATCAGCATCAGCAGGACCGGGCGCAGGCGCTTGCCACCGGACGCGATGATGTACTCGCTCACGGTGTTGACCAGGGCGATGTCCGAGCGCAGCCGCAGCCGGATGAGCTGGTCAAGGGCTGCGAGGTCGGACTGCAGCGCTGGGGGAAGGGAAAGCGTACTCAAGATAACTCGAAAGGATAGCCCGAAAGTATATCGGCAGCTTGCCGCACTTGACCGCAGCCGGGTCTGTTTATAGAATCTTGGGTTCTTCAGGTTCAAGTGATGGATTGGGGTAGCCCATGTACGCAGTCATCAAGACGGGCGGCAAGCAGTACAAAGTGTCAGCCGGCGACAAACTCAAGGTCGAACTTCTCGCAGCCGAGGTCGGCTCGCAGGTCGTGATCGATCAGGTTCTGGCGGTGGGTAGCGGCGATCAGGTGGCCATTGGTGCACCGCTCGTGGCGGGCGCATCGGTGTCGGCCACGGTCGTGTCGCATGGCCGAGCCGACAAGGTCCGCATCTTCAAGATGCGTCGGCGCAAGCATTACCAAAAGCGTCAGGGCCATCGTCAGCACTACACCGAACTCATGATCGCCGGCATTTCTTCGGCTCTGGGCAACGCGTCGGCTCCCGCCGCGGCCTGATCACGACTTCCTTCAGGATCAAACCACCATGGCACAGAAAAAAGGCGGCGGCTCAACCCGCAATGGCCGCGACTCCGAGTCCAAACGCCTGGGCGTCAAAGCCTACGGCAGCGAAACCATTCCGGCCGGCGCCATCATCGTGCGCCAGCGCGGCACCCAGTTCCATGCGGGCACCAACGTCGGCATGGGCAAAGACCACACCCTCTACGCCCTGACGGACGGCATCGTTCGCTTCGCAGTCAAGGGGCCACTGCGTCGCCAGACCGTCAGCATCGAGCCGCTGCAGTAAGGTCCGGTCGCAGTTCTGCGGTTCATCTCAAAAGCCCCGCATGCGCGGGGCTTTTGATTTTTAAAGATCCTGAATGGAATCCTTTCTGATCAGCACCGGCATCGTGGCCCTCGCCGAGATGGGCGACAAGACGCAACTGCTGTCACTGCTGCTGGCCGCGCATTTTCGCAAGCCCTGGCCCATCGTGGCGGGCATTCTGGTCGCTACGCTGGCCAACCATGCGGCGGCAGGCGCGGTGGGTCACTGGGCTCAGCAGGTGCTCAGCCCGCAATGGATGCGCTGGATCCTCGGATTCACCTTTCTGGCCATGGCCGGCTGGATGTTGATTCCCGACAAGCTCGATGACGCTGCACCCTCGGCCACCGGGCTGGGTGTCTTTGGCGCCACGGTCGTCACCTTTTTCCTGGCAGAGATGGGTGACAAGACCCAGATCGCCACCGTGGCCCTCGCCGCCCGCGAAGACGCACTGTTCGGTGTCGTGGCCGGGACCACCCTCGGTATGATGTTGGCCAATGTTCCGGTGGTCTTTGCCGGCGAGCGCATCACCCAGTGGATTCCCATGAAATGGGTGCATCGCATTGCAGCAGCCCTCTTTGCCGTGCTGGGGGTTCTGGTGCTGGCCGGCGTAGGCGGCACCCTCTTCTGACGGGGCTTTCGGCTTTCGAGTTGCCTTGACCTCCTCGCCTCACCCCCTCGCCTTCTCATCGCCCTCATGAAATTCGTCGACGAAGCCCGCATTGAAGTGATCGCCGGAAACGGCGGCAACGGCGCGGTGGCCTTTCGCCGCGAAAAATACATTCCCAAGGGCGGCCCCAGTGGCGGCGATGGCGGTCGCGGGGGGTCGGTCTGGGCATTGGCCGATCGCAACATCAACACCCTGATCGATTACCGGTACGCCCGCATTCACCGCGCACGCAACGGTGAGGGGGGGCGTGGCTCAGACCAATATGGCAAGGGCGCCGATGACATCGTGCTGCGCATGCCCGTGGGCACCCAGATCCTCGATGAACTGACCGGCGACCTGGTCGCCGATCTCACCACCCACGGCCAGAAGGCGCTGCTCGCCCAGGGCGGAGAGGGCGGACTGGGCAACCTGCACTTCAAGTCGAGTACCAATCGGGCACCACGCCAGTCCACGCCCGGCCAGGAGGGCCAGGAAAAAACCCTGCGCCTCGAACTCAAAGTGCTGGCCGATGTGGGTTTGCTTGGCATGCCCAATGCGGGCAAGTCGACCTTCATCGCCCGGGTGTCCAATGCCCGACCCAAGATCGCCGACTATCCTTTCACGACCTTGCATCCCAATCTGGGGGTCGTGAGGGTGGGTGACGAGCGAAGCTTCGTGATTGCCGATGTGCCGGGCCTCATTGAAGGCGCAGCCGAGGGTGCAGGGCTCGGACACCAGTTTCTGCGTCACCTTCAGCGCACTCGACTGCTGCTGCACCTGGTGGATCTTTCGGGCTTCGATGCAGATCGAGACCCCGTGCTGGAGGCTCGGGCCATTGTGCGCGAATTGCGAAAGTACGATCGACAGCTCTATGACAAACCCCGCTGGTTGGTCCTGAACAAGCTTGATGCCCTGAGTGATGAGGCGGGCAGCGGTCCGGATGGCAAGCGGTCGCAGCGTGCTGCGGTCATGGCCGAATTCAAAAAGCGGTATCGCCCGGCCGGACCCGTGTTCGGGATTTCCGCGCTCACTGGCGAGGGCTGCGCCGCGCTTTGCCACGCCATCTGGGATCATCTGTCCATCGGCCGCGACGCCGCGGCGTCACCGGAGGATGATCCGCGCTTTCGCGGCTCGCCTGATGCCCACTGAGACGACCTGATCGTGACCGACCGTTTGACTGTCCCGACTGCTGCACCGGCTCCCGCCCTACCGCAGGCCGTGCATTCCGTTGTTGCACGCGCCTCGCGGATTGTGGTCAAGGTGGGTTCGGCGCTGGTGACCAACGAAGGGCGTGGCCTTGATCCTCAGGCGATCAGTCGCTGGGCCGAGCAGATCGCAGAGCTGAGGGCCCGCGGACTGGAAGTGGTGCTGGTGTCCTCGGGGGCCATCGCCGAGGGCATCAAGCGGTTGGGCTGGCTCAGCCGGCCTCACGAGATTCATGCACTGCAGGCCGCGGCTGCAGTGGGTCAGATGGGACTGGCGCAGGTCTATGAGACCTGTTTTCGGGCCCACGGGCTTCAGACGGCCCAGATTCTGCTGACTCACGAGGATCTGGCCGACCGCCGCCGCTACCTCAATGCACGGTCAGCGTTGCGAACCCTGCTCGCCCATGGGGTCGTGCCCATCATCAATGAAAACGACACCGTCACAACCGACGAAATCAAGGTTGGGGACAACGACACGCTCGGCGCGCTCGTGACCAACCTCATCGATGCGGACGTCCTCGTCATCCTGACCGACCAGCAGGGGCTCTACACCGCAGACCCCCGCAAGGATCCGCAGGCGCGGTTGCTCGACCGTGTGGTGGCGGGCGACCCGATGCTCGAAGGCATGGCAGGTGGCGCCGGCAGCTCGATCGGCCGTGGCGGCATGATCACGAAGGTTCTTGCCGCCCGCCGTGCAGCCCATGGAGGAGCGTCAACCGTGGTCTGTTCCGGACGCGAGGACCGCGTCCTCGTTCGGCTGGCCGAAGGAGAAGGGGTGGGCACCACGTTTATCGCGCAAACCCCGCGTCTGGCTGCTCGCAAGCAGTGGCTTGCCGATCACCTGCAATTGCGCGGCGCCGTGCGCCTCGATTCAGGGGCGGCCCGGGCCGTGATGCAGGAGGGCAAGAGCCTGTTGCCCATCGGCGTGACCGAGGTTCAGGGTGAGTTCGAGCGTGGCGACGTGGTCGCAGTGCTCTCGCCCGAGGGAGTCGAGATCGCCCGGGGTCTGACCAACTACGGCGCGCTTGAGGCCCGGCGGATCGCGCGACGGCCTTCAGCCGAAATTGAGGGGCTGCTCGGGTATGTCGAAGAGCCGGAGCTCATCCATCGGGACAACCTCGTCCTGCGTTGACGTGATTCCGATCGACCGGGCCGCCCGGCTCGTGACCGGGTGCTTGCTCTCCGTCATTCCAGATGATGGGTTGCGCGCGACCGTCACCCGCCCGAGCGAGAGAGTGATGTATTACACTTTCGGTTGATCACGAAGTGGTCATCATCACGACACGAATCGCAAAATTGTGCTGTCCCACCCGACGGGGCCCTCCATGAGGGCAGTCGTGCCGGCAGGCACTCGACATCCGGCTCAGGCGCCCCAACGACCATGCACATCGCCATTCTCGAAGACGACGCGTATCAGCGGCAGTTTCTGACCATGCTGGTCGAAACCGGGGGGCACCGGGCGAGCGGGTTTGCATCGGGCAGCCAGTTTCTGGCCTCGCTCGATGCCTCGACCTACGATCTCTTGCTGCTCGACTGGATGATGCCCGAGATGGGGGGCGATCAGGTTCTCGCAGCCGTCCGTGAGCGATTTGGCATGGAGCTCCCGGTCATGGTGGTGACCGCTCGCGATGCCGAGTCCGATGTTGTCACGGCCCTGCGTCAGGGCGCGGATGACTTCATCGTCAAGCCACCCAAGTCGCTCGAGTTGCTGGCTCGCATGGAAGCACTGACTCGCCGGGCCCGCAGCAGTCGCTCCGGTGTGATCCGGGTGGGTGCCTACGAACTCGACCCGGAGCGTCGCATGGTCACCCTTGAGGGTAAACCGATCGCGCTGACCCAAAAGGAATTCGATCTGGCGGTATTCCTGTTCCAGAACCCGGGGCGTCTGCTGTCGCGTGTCAAACTGCTCGAGCAGGTTTGGGGCGTTTCGGCCGAACTCGATACCCGGACGGTCGATACCCATGTCAGCCGGGTGCGTCGCAAACTGCAACTCGATGCCAATGCCGGCTGGAAGCTGCTTCCGGTCTATGGCTTTGGCTACCGATTGGATCCGGTCGAGGCCGAATGACCCTTCGCGTCCTGGTCCTTGGCGGCGATGGTGTCGGCCCCGAGGTGATCGAGCCGGCCTGTCGGGTCCTCCGCCACTGTGCCAGCGCGGGAGCTCTCGATCTTGAATTGATCGAGCGTCCCTACGGACTGTCGGCCTGGAAGACCCAGGGGCACATCCTGCCCGCCGACACACTGGATCTGGCCTTGCAGTCCGATGCGGTGCTGTTTGGTGCGATTGGCGGCGACTACGCTGGCGTTCCGATGGAGGTTCGTCGGGAGGGCAGCGTGTTGCGATTGCGTCGCGAATTGGGCCTCTATGCCAATCTTCGTCCGGTGCGTCACTGGCCCGCACTGACCGCGTCGTGCCCGCTGCAGCCCCGCATCGCCGAGGGCACGGATATCGCGCTGGTTCGCGAAAACACCGGGGGCCTGTATTTCGGGACGCCGCGGGGGCGGGAGCGACACGACGATGGCACGGGCAGCGCCTTCAACACCCTGCGTTACGACACGGCCGAGATCGAACGGGTGGCCCGGTTTGCCTTCCGGCTGGCCCGTGGGCGCAGTCGCCGTCTGTGCTCGGTCGATAAATCGAATGTGCTGGAGACGGGTGCGCTCTGGCGCGAAACAGTCACCGCGTTGCATGCACGTGAATTCAGCGATGTGGCATTGACCCACATGCTGGTCGACAACTGTGCCCTGCAACTCGTGCGCTCGCCCACGCAGTTCGACGTCATCGTCACCGATAACATGTTTGGCGACATCCTCTCCGATGGCGCCGGCGCGATCGCAGGTTCGCTGGGCATGCTCCCCTCGGCCTCGCTGGGTGATCTGCGCCCGAACGGTCGGCCGGCCGCCCTCTATGAGCCGGTGCATGGCAGCGCCCCTGACATTGAAGGTCAGGGCATCGCCAACCCGATGGGCGCCCTGTTGTGCGTGGCCTTGTTGCTGCGACATACCGCACAGCGCGAAGACCTGGCCACGCGGCTGGAGCAAGCGATTGAGCTCGCCCTGCTGCGAGGCGCCCGCACCGCCGATATTGCGGCGCCGGGCGAGCCGGTGATCGGGACGGCGGCGATGGGTCAGGCCGTGCTTGATGCGATGGCCTCGATGGCCTGAATCAGGCGCCGCTGTAGTTGGGCGGGCGCTTTTCGAAGAAGGATTTCACGCCTTCGGCATAATCGCCCGAGCCCGTGGCCAGCATGAACTGGTCGAAATCCGAATGGCTGATGGCTCGATCGAGCGCATGCGCATTGGCGTTGATGGATTGCTTGATCATGCGTGCCTGCACGGGCGGCAAGCTGGCAGCGCGCTCGGCCAGCGCCAGGGCGGCCTTCAGGGTCTGGCCCGGTTCGGCGATCTCATCGATCAGCCCCCACTGCAGCGCTGCGGCAGCGCCCACGCGCTCGGCCAGCAAAATCACCCGCTTGGCCCGGGCCGGACCGACCAGCCGCGTGATCCGGGGTACGGCCCCCCACGACAGGTTCATGCCGCGCTCGATCTCGGGCACATAAAGGGTGGCTGTACTCGAGGCCACGCGCAGATCACACGACACCGCCAGCGCTGCCCCACCGCCCACGCACCAGCCTTCGATCGCCACGATGGTGAGCGGCTCCACCTCCTCCCAGGCCCGGCACATCTTGCCGCCGGTCTGCGAGGCAATCCGGCGCTCGGACAGGCGCCCGGTGCGTGAGCTCTGCAACTCAGGGTCACGCAGATCGGCGCCCAGACTGAAGAGCTGATCGGTTCCGGTGAGGATGACGGCCGAGACATCGGGGTCGTGCTCGAAGCTGCGCGCGGCTGCCGTGAGTTCGCGCAGGGCCCGCATCGACAGGGCATTGCGTCCGTCCTGTCGATCGAAGTGCACGATCGCAATGCGGCCGTGCCGCTCGATACGCACCAGAGGGGCTGACTCAGGGTGGGGTGCGGGCGTGGAATCAGCAGAGCTCATGGCTTTGGATCTGGAATTCGACAGCAGGCGACTGGCGGCAGAGCTGCCGTGGCGCGGGTTCTGAATGCCTCAGCGTGAAGGCGCTGGGCGGATGAGTGCCGGCGAAATCGGCGGC
>Ga0255101_1000169_pt1 | contig 17794 bp, 16 predicted proteins | sample Colum_Colum_RepC_2_FD_188588 | JGI IMG/M metagenome (GOLD analysis project Ga0255101, IMG submission 188588) | Freshwater microbial communities from Columbia River, Oregon, United States - Colum_Colum_RepC_8d | ecosystem: Environmental > Aquatic > Freshwater > River | place: USA: Oregon...
GGTCCTGACTGTTAATCGGCAGGCTCATGACGGCCAGCGGCAGATGCATGGCGGAGACCGGGCTATCAAAATGTACTGGGCAACCGTAGAACGTTTCATACAGCCCGACATCTGCCGGCTTGGGGTGCAGGTAGTACACGGCGGTCGGGGTGATGTCATCGCGACCGGTCAGCTGGCGAGCAAAGCCAGCCAAGCCAGCGGACACCACATCATCCGAGAGCAGTGTGGATCTGCTCTCACCTTTGCCCCAGCCAATCACAATTTCGTCATCATGCTGAATCAGCAACGATGGCGCGAGATTGTGCAGTAGCGGCTGAAACCGGCTGAAGCGCAGCAACGCCTGACCCACGGTGTCGCTATACATAGCGAGGTAACCGAGCACGCCAATATGATGCGGATGCGCGCAGCTGCCAATCTGGAGACCCAGTGCCGCCTCATCTGGGCAGGCCAACTGGATCTCGTCGAGTAAGGCCCACCAGGTCGTGATCGGCATGCGCGGGCCTTGCGCCAGTCGCGTCAGGCGTTCGCGCAGCGCCGGCAAGGCCAGCTGCCGCTGATCGAGAAAGCTGATCAGCAGGTTAGCGAGCGAGGCCGCAACATAAATCGTGGTGGTATCTGATGTGTTCTTCATTTGGCAGACTATGTCAAAAAGCGTGAGAAAACGTCAAGACGACGGGTCAGAAAGCCGACATCATGTGTGTGTCGTAAAAAAGAAGAATCAATAACGCAACGAGGGGAAACACCATGAAAAAAGTCACACAAGGTTTCTTGCTGCTCTGCGGCCTAAGCTTTCTGCTGATCGGCATTAACACCTTTCACGACCCGTTGACGGCGATGGCCCCAGTCGAGCTCAACATCAACACCGTGAGCGCACTGAACGAGCTGCGCGCCAACTACGGTGGTTTGCAGATCGGCATGGGCTTGTTTCTGTTAGTCGGCCTCTGCTGCAAAAACTATGTTCGCCCGGCTCTGCTGGCTCAGGCACTGATCGTTGGCGGTCTGGCTGCCGGCCGGCTCGTCAGCATCGCGCTGGACGGTCAGCCCAATGCCTTCGTGCAGGGTTTGATCGTGCTCGAAAGCGTGATCGCCCTGCTCTCGCTAGCACTGTTTCTGCGCCAACCCAAGATCGCCTGACGGAGACTCGCCATGACTGATTTTTTGCAACCTCTCATGCCGCTGCTGCACAACATCTTTGGCCAGGATGTGGACTGGAAACAGGTCTTTCTGATCGGCATGACGCCACTATTTCTGCTCGCCTTCATGATCGAATACGTGGTGGAGAAGAAGCGCGGGCATCACGCCAGCTTTCACCCGCGCGAAATCGTTGCCAACCTGTCGCTGGGTGCCAGCTACCAGGTCTTCGAGGGTGTGATGTGGCTGTTGCTGACCGGAGGGATTTTCGCCTGGGTTTTCGATCACCGCCTGTTCGACATCCCGGTCAACGGCTGGACCATCCTGCCCATCTTTATCGGCGTGGAGTTCAGCTATTACTGGTTCCACCGCACCTCGCACCGCGTGCGCTGGTTCTGGACCGCCCATGTCCCCCATCACAGCGGTGAGACCATGAACTTCACCAACGCCATGCGCCAGAGCCTGCTCAACGCCTTTGTGGGTAGCTTCGTGTTTTACCTGCCGCTGGTCTGGCTGGGCGTGCCACCGGCGGTGGTGATGTTCTGTCTGGCGGTTGATCTGGCCTACCAGTACTTCGTTCACACCGAGTCCGTTGGCCGCTTTCCGGCCTGGTACGAATATATTTTCGATACGCCGTCCAACCACCGCGTGCACCACGGCCGCAATCCGGAATATATCGACAAGAACTACGGTGGCGTGCTGATCATTTTCGATCGCTGGTTCGGTACCTACGCCGAAGAAAAGGCCAAGGTCGAGTACGGCATCACGCAGCAGATCCGCTCTTACAATTTTCTAGTGCTGAACGTGCATGAAATGGTCGACATGCTGCGCGATGTGTTCTCGCCCGGCCCGCTGGGCCAGCGCCTGAAGCATCTGATCATGCCACCGGACTGGCAGCGCCCTGGCCACAAGCCAGTGCGCACCTGGAAGACCGAGGAGCGCTGATCGGCCTCCTCAGCGCTGGCTTGCTCAGCTGCGATAGCTCGCATCCAGCTTCTCCACCTTGCGCAGCAGCGCCGGCCAGGCAAACGCGCCACCCATGCCGCTGGTCTGCACACGCATGGCCTCAGCGACACCAGCAACGATGCGCGGATCCACCGAAATCAGCTCGCCGCCGGCTTGCGCCGCAAGCTGAATCTGGCAAGTGCTCTCGAACACATACATGTTGAGAAAAGCATCAGCGATGCTGGCACCGCAGGTCAGCAGGCCATGGTTGCGCAGCATCAGGAAATTCGCGGCACCGAGATCGGCTTGCAAACGTGGCTTCTCATCCGGCCGGAACGCCACACCTTCGTAATCGTGATAAGCCAGCGACGCCAGCACAAAGGTCGATTGCTGCGAGATCGGCAGCACGCCCGCCTTCTGCGCACTCACCGCGACACCGGCGCGGGTATGCGTGTGCAGCACGCACTGCGCGTCCTCTCGCACCTCATGTACCGCACTGTGAATAACAAACCCAGCCGGATTGACCGGAAACGGCGACTCGCTGAGCTTGTTGCAGTACTGATCGACTTTGATCAACGAGGACGCCGTGATCTCGTCGAACATCAGTCCATACGGATTGATGAGAAAGTGATGATCCGGCCCCGGCAGCCGCACCGAAATATGCGTGAAGACCAGATCGCTCCAGCCATAGGCAGCCACTAAGCGATAGCAGGCAGCCAGATCACACCGCAGCTGCCATTCCTCGGCGCTGACTTGACCTTGCAGTGATGGTAGATCCATAAGTAGTCCTCTTAATACCTGCCGTTCAGTCTTGTAATGGCGCCAACCAGCGTCGCCAAGCCGGCCATTTAGGTTGGTCTATTTGACGCTGCACTTGCAGCTGAGCCATCAAACTATGAATGGCACGTTCGGTCTGCTCGCGCACAGCCCACAGACTGGATTGATCCACCGCCTCGGTTTGCCAAGGCGCAGTCGAAATGCGCTCGCCAAAGGCAAAGTAAAAGGGTTGTGGGCGAGGTAGCAGGGTCGGGCCAATGCCCTTTACCACCGGCGACAGCAGATCACCATCGCGCACTAATTTGTTCAATCGGCCGCCACGATCCAGCCACTGCCAAAGCGTTGAGCTGCGCACATCATCGGCATCAAGAACAATCTCGTAGCTTTCGTTAGCCCCCACGGACGCAAACGGAATAATGTCGTAGCCATGCTGGATAGCGAGGCGTGCAAAGCCCGTGCGCTGCTTCCAAATCACTTCATAACGGTCGGATTTACGGCGATTCACTTCGCGCGCGCCACCGGGAAAGACCAGTATGGATTCGCCACGCCGCATCAGTTCACTGCAATTCTCGGGTGTGCCCTCTACCCCGCCGTAATCTGTCACGGCCTGGCCCCAGCCGGGAATTCGAAAATGTAGGTGATCGCCCAGTGAACGCGGCAGCACGCCGTAATGCGTGTAGAGGTGATCCAGCATGAGACCGGCATCAATGCTAAACAGCGCATGATTGCCTACAAACAGGGCTGGACGCTTTAGGTCCAAGCTGTCTAAACCATAAAATTGTGGGCTAAACCACGCTCGCATGGGCGCCATCAGGCGATGTAATTTCTTTGCTGATGGCGCCTTAAAGTCGCCAAAAGCTTGCTGCGCCAGTTGCTCAGCACGGGTTAATCGAGCCATGTACCACCTATTCCGTCAATCATCCTGATTTGAAAAACTTATCCCCGACTGCTGTGGACAAGTTCGTGGGAAAGCTGCCATGAATCGCCTGTATGCCAGTAAGCACAAGGGATTCCAAGTTTTGTTTGAATTTTCGGCAATTGTCTACTTATTCGACGATCACCGATTTTTGACCTCAAATGACTGCTTAATTTCTGCACATCACTAAGGTCATCTCACTGAAATCATCCTACAATCGCCAACACAATAAGACCTAGCAGTTTGTTTAACTGCAGCTAAATTCTGGGATGAATTAGATGAAAATAAAAATACTCGCCGCCTCGGCACTATTGGCCATCAGCAGCAACTCCATGGCAGGCCTTTACTGCGTATTCGATCCCTTAGGCGCTCAAGGCCCCGCGTTTGAAATTGCAAAAGATTTCGCCTTGGTTGCCAAGCAGTGGAAAATTCCGCTCACGTTAAAAGCCTATACCGACGAGCGTGTCGTCACTGAAGACTTCAAAGCCGGTCAATGTGATGGCATTGCGGTCACGACATTGCGTGGACGTCAGTTCAATCATTTTGTGGGCAGCTTAGATTCGATTGGCGCGGTGCCCACCTACAAGCATTTGCGCATTGCCCTTCAAGCGATTGCCAGCCCACAAATGGCCCCTACAATGACCTCGGGGCAATACGAAGTGATCGGGGTCGCGCCTCTTGGGGGTGCTTACATCATGGTCCGCGACCGCAACATCAATTCCATTGAAAAGGCCGCCGGCAAGAAAATTGCCGTGCTCGACTTTGACAAGTCACAAGCCAAAATGGCTCAGCAAATGGGCCTGCAGCCCGTGGCCTCTGATATCACCAGTTTTGCCCCAAAATTCAACAACGGGCAGGTCGATATCATTGCGGCTCCGGCCATCGCCTATAAGCCATTTGAGCTCTACAAAGGGCTTGGCACCACCGGCGCGGTGTATCGCTTTCCGCTGATTCAAATGACCGGGATGATGATTATCCGCAAGGACAAGTGGCCCGCTGATTTCGGCGCCAAGGCTCGCGCCTATTCACTCACACAGCTCGATCGCGCCGAGCTCATCGCTAAGCAGTCTGAAGATACGATTCCGGCAAACTACTGGATGGAATTGAGCGCAAACGACAAAGCTCGCTACGTGGTCATGATGCGGGAATCACGACTGATACTAACGAAAGATGGCACTTACGATCAGAAGATGATGAGGCTACTAAAGAAAGTACGCTGCAAGATCGATGCCTCAGCCGCAGAGTGCTCGGACAACGCGGAGTAACACTGCACTTACGCAGGCTTCTTCTGCAAGAGCCGGATGATGCTGGAGAAATCCAGCGCACCGGCACCGCCGGCACTGTGCGCGGCATACAGATTGCGCGCCAGACCGCCGAGCGGAATCGCTGAGCCACTGGCCAGCGCGGCCTCTTCAGCCAGACCCAAGTCTTTCAACATCAGATCCGTACCAAAACCGCCGCTGTAATCCCGCGATGCCGGCACGCCAGCCATCACGCCTGGCATCGGGTTATATTTCTCTAAGGACCAGTTGCCACCCGAACTCTGCTTCATGATTTCCGATAACACCGCTGGATCTAGCCCATTGTTGACGCCCAACGTGAGCGCCTCCGCCGAGCCGATCATGTGAATGGCCAACAGCATGTTGTTGCAGACTTTGGCAACCTGACCGGCACCGCTGTTACCGGCATGGAAGATGTTCTTGCCCATAGCCTGCAGAAACGGCTGAGCCGCCGCGACACACTCTGCTGCACCGCCGACCATGAAGGTCAGCGTACCGGCAGCAGCACCTGCGGTACCGCCAGACACTGGCGCATCGATCATGGACAGCCTGCGAGACTGAGCAGCGGCGGCGACCTTGCGCGCAGTCGCGGGGGCAATCGTGCTGCAGTCGATAATGCGGGTGCCTGCCGGCAGGTTAGCCAGCAGGCCGGTATTGGCTGCGCCATCACCGAGGTAAAGCCCTTCCACATGACGACTCGCCGGTAGCATGGAAATGACCACACTGGCACCAACCAGTGCCTCGGCGGCCGTCGCAGCCACGCGCACACCCTCGGCGGCAACCTTGGCACGAGCCTCGGCCGTAAGATCCACGGCCGTGACCGCGAAGCCGGCCTTGTGCAGGTTCACGGCCATCGGGCCGCCCATATTACCGAGGCCGATAAAGGCTATTTTCACCGTCATGTCTGTATCCTTATGCTGTTAGTCAGGTCTGTCGCGCCGATCAAGCAGCGCCTCAGCGAATACTGTCCAGCGCATCCGCGTCCAGCATGCGCCGCGCGATAATCACGCGCATGATCTCGTTGGTGCCTTCCAGAATCTGGTGCACGCGCGAATCGCGCAGCAAACGCTCCAGCGGGTAATCGCGCAGATAACCGTAGCCGCCGTGCAACTGCAGCGCCTCGTTGCAGACATTGAAGCCGGCATCGGTGGCAAAGCGTTTCGCCATCGCGCAGTACGTCGTTGCATCCTTGGCGCCGGCATCCAGCTTGCTCGCGGCCAGACGGATCATCTGCCGGGCGGCCACCAGCTCGGTGGCCATGTCGGCGAGGCGGAACTGCAGGGCCTGAAAATCCGCCAGCTTCTTGCCGAACTGCTGGCGCTCGCCGAGATAGCGCTGTGCCGCATTGAACGCGCCCTGGGCCGCACCCACGGAACAAGTGGCGATGTTGATGCGCCCGCCATCCAGCCCCTTCATGGCGATGCGGAAGCCCTCGCCCTCTTCGCCAAGACGATTGCCGACCGGCACACGCACGTCATCGAAGAAGATGGCGCGCGTGGGCTGGCTGTTCCAGCCCATCTTGTCTTCCTTTTTGCCATAGCGGATGCCCGGCAGATCGGCCGGTACAGCAAAGGCACTGATGCCTTTTGCGCCGGCGACACCGGTACGCGCCATCACCACCAGCATGTCGGTACTGCCGGCACCGGAGATGAAGGCTTTCGAGCCCTTCAGCACATACGTATCACCGTCGCGACGGGCGCTGGTCTTCAGGTTGGCTGCATCAGAACCGGCATCGGGCTCGGTCAGACAGTACGACGCCAGCTTCGCACCGGCCGTGAGCGCCGGTCCCCACGACGCCTTCAAGGCTTCCTGGCCCCAGCTGCAGAGCATCCAGGTCGCCATGTTGTGGATGGTGAAGAAGGCCGCAGTCGACGGATCCGCCGCCGCCAGCTCCTCGAATACGATCGCGGAATCCAGGCGGGACAGACCAAGGCCGCCCTGCTCCGGTGGCGAATACAGACCGCAGAAACCCAGGTCGCCACCCTGACGAAATACCTCGACCGGAAAGTGCGCCTCGGCATCCCAGCGTGCCGCCTGCGGGGCCAGTTCACGTGCAGCGAAATCGCGGGCCAGCTGCTGGAAAGCAAGCTGGTCATCGTTCAGTTCAAAGTTCACGGCGCAAGCTCCTCGATCAGCGCAGGCTGATGGTGGTGTTGACCGTGCTCACGGCATCTTCGTCAAACCAGCGTGCAGTGATGGTCTTGGTCTGCGTGTAGAACAGCACGACCTGCTTGCCGTAAGGACCGAGATCGCCGAGCTTGGAGCCGCGCGAGCCGGTGAACGAGAACAGCGGCACCGGCACCGGGATGGGCACGTTGATGCCAACCTGACCGACGTCGATCTCTTCCTGGAAGTGACGCGCTGCGGCGCCGGAGCGGGTGAACAGGCCGGTGCCGTTGCCGTTCGGGTTGGCGTTGATGAGCGCAATAGCATCATCGAGCGTGTCGACCTCGACCACGCACAGCACTGGTCCGAAAATTTCCTGATCGTAAATGCGCATGCCCGGCTTCACGCCGGCAAACAGTGTCGGGCCGACAAAATTGCCACCCTCGTAGCCCGGTACGGCTGGCTTGCGGCCATCCAGCACCAGACGCGCGCCATCTTCGATACCGCTGGCGATCAGGCCCTCGATGCGCGACAGCGCCGCGCACGAAATCACCGGGCCAATTTCCACACCCTTTTCATGACCGGCACCAACTTTCAACGTTGTGGCACGCTCGGCCATCTCGTTAATCCACTCGCGCGCTTCACCGACCAGCACGACGACCGACGATGCCATGCAACGCTGCCCGGCCGCGCCGAAACCGGCGCCCACCAGCGCATTCAGCGTCTGCTCCTTGGGCGCATCCGGCAGTACGACCACATGGTTCTTCGCACCCATCATGCACTGCGCGCGCTTGCCGGCCAGCGTGGCGCGGTTGTAGACATGCGTTCCGACGCGGGTCGAACCCACGAACGAGATCGCCTTGATATCCGGGTGGTCGCAGAGGCCGTTGACAATGTCTTCGGCACCGTGGACAACGTTGAGCACGCCGGCCGGAATGCCGGCCTGCACGGCCAGCTCGACCAGTCGCATGGTGCTCATCGGGTCCTGCTCGGAGGGCTTGAGCACGAAGGTGTTGCCGCAGGCGATGGCCATCGGGAACATCCAGAGCGGAATCATGGCCGGGAAGTTGAACGGGGTGATGCCGGCGCAGACGCCCAGCGGCTGCTGCAGCGTGTAGGTGTCCACACCGTTGGCGACATTGTTGGCAATCTCGCCCATCTGCAGCGTGCCGATGTTGGCAGCATGTTCGACCACTTCGAGACCGCGAAAGATGTCGCCCTCAGCATCCGGCAGCGTTTTGCCCTGCTCGGCGGTGAGGATGGCCGCAACTTCCGCCATGTTTTCGCGGATCAGCTGCTGATACTTGAGGAAGATGCGTGCACGGGCACCGATCGGCGTCTTGCGCCAGGTCTTGAAGGCGGCCTTGGCCGAGGCAACGGCAGCCGCCAGCTCCTCCGGCGTAGCCAGAGGAACACGTGCCAGCACCTGCTGGGTAGCCGGATTCACCACATCACGCCATTGCGTGGTCTGCGACTCCACGAATTCGCCATTGATCAGCAACTTGACGGTAGGAACAGTGGTCATGACGATCTGCCTTGCAAAAGAAATGACGCTCAGCATATATAGGATAAAATGCAATATAAACCGACATAGATCCCTATTTGATATGCAAAAAAGCACAAAGCAACCCGATTGGGATGACCTTCGCTTTTTCCTCGAAGTCGTGCGCGCCGGCACCGCCAGTGCCGCTGCCCGCCGCCTTGGCGTCGACTACACGACCGTGGCACGGCGCATCCGCACACTCGAGGAGGCTCTGAGCGCCCTGCTCTTCGACAAATCGCGCAGCACCGGCTTCACGCTGACACCGGATGGCCAGCAGCTGGTCAGTCACGCGGAAGCCATGGAAGGTGCCATGCAAGCCGCCTGCGAACAGGTATCCGGCACCGGCAGTGCGCTCTCGGGTCTGGTGCGCATCGGCTGCACCGAGGCGTTCGGCAGCTATTTTGTGATCCCGGAGATGGTCGCCTTCCAGGATCGCTACCCGAACATCGCCATCGATGTGCTGCCGGTACCGCACTTCGTCAGCCTGTCGCGGCGCGAGGCCGACATCGCCATCACGCTGGAAAGACCGGCACGCGGCCCCTATGTCTGCAGCAAGCTCTGCGACTACACCCTCGCGCTCTATGCCACACCCGGCTATCTCGCCAGTCACGCCGCCATCCACACGCGCTCGGACCTGAACGGCCATCGCTTCATTAATTATGTCGATGACCTCGCCTTCAGCGCCCAGTTGCTGTACCTCGACGAGCTGGTGCCCGGCGCGACCAGTGCCCTGCGCAGCACCAGCGTGCTGGCGCAGTACCAGGCCGTTCTGCAAGGCCGGGCGCTGGCCATCCTGCCCTGCTTTGTCGCCGCCGGCGACCCGCGTCTGGTTCCTGTACTACCCGGCGACGTGTCCGTGGTACGACAATTCTGGATGTCTTACAGCGAGGATCTGCGCCGGCTCAAGCGCGTCACCGGCGTGGCCGCCTGGCTCACCGAGCGCGCTCGAGCCAACGAGGCTTATCTGCTCGGCACCGGGCCAGCACTAGCGCCCGGTATCCTAGCCTGAGCGGCAAAAGTCCCGCTGTCATGGTGACGCGCCGACGCCCGGCTGGTACCTTCGCGACACCCCCACCTGCAGGAATTTGCTCATGAAAACCCGTGCCGCCGTAGCTTGGAAAGCCGGTCAGCCGCTGACCATTGAAACTGTCGACCTCGCTGGCCCAAAAGCGGGTGAAGTGCTGGTCGAAATTCGCGCCACCGGCATCTGCCACACCGACTACTACACGCTCAGCGGTGCCGATCCCGAAGGCTTGTTCCCGGCCATTCTCGGCCATGAAGGCGCCGGCGTGGTCGTGGATGTCGGCCCCGGCGTGAAGTCGCTGCGCAAGGGCGATCACGTGATTCCGCTGTACACGCCGGAATGCCGCGAGTGCAAGTTTTGCCTGTCGCAGAAGACCAACCTCTGCCAGGCCATCCGCAGCACGCAGGGCCGCGGTCTGATGCCGGATGCCACCTCGCGCTTCTCGCTGAACGGTCAGGACCTGTTCCACTACATGGGCACCTCCACCTTCTCGAACTACATCGTGGTGCCCGAGATCGCCCTCGCAAAAATCCGTGAAGATGCCCCCTTCGACAAAGTCTGCTACATCGGCTGCGGCGTCACCACCGGCATCGGTGCCGTGCTGTTCACCGCTAAAGTCGAAGCCGGCGCCAACGTCGTGGTCTTCGGCCTCGGCGGCATCGGCCTCAATGTGATTCAGGGCGCGAAGATGGTCGGTGCCGGCAAGATCATCGGCGTCGATCTCAATCCTGAGCGAGAGAAAATGGCACGCGAATTCGGCATGACCCACTTCCTCAATCCGAAGGACATCGCCGCGGCCGGCGGCAACATCGTCGATGCCATCGTGCAGCTCACCGACGGCGGTGCCGACTACAGCTTCGAGTGCATCGGCAACACCAAGGTCATGCGCGATGCCCTAGAGTGCACGCACAAGGGCTGGGGCCGCAGCATCATCATTGGCGTGGCGGAAGCCGGCGCCGAGATCAGCACGCGGCCGTTCCAGCTCGTCACCGGGCGCAAGTGGGAAGGCTCAGCCTTCGGCGGCGCGCGCGGCCGCACCGATGTGCCGAAAATCGTGGACTGGTACATGGAAGGCAAGATCAACATCGACTCGCTGATCACCCACAAACTCAAGCTCGAAGACATCAACGAAGGTTTCGAGCTGATGAAGCGCGGCGAATCCATCCGTTCCGTGGTGGAGTTCTGAGCGTGACCACGGCATTCACCACCCGTAGTACGCACGCCTGCTTCGGCGGCGTACAAGGCTATTACGAGCACGACTCGGCCGTGATCGGCCTGCCCATGCGCTTCTCGGTGTATCAGCCGCCGCAGGTCAGCACAGGCAAAGTGCCCGTGCTGTTCTACCTGGCCGGTCTGACCTGCACGGAAGAGACCTTCATGATTAAGGCCGGTGCCCAGCGCCTAGCTGCCAAACTCGGACTCATGCTGGTCACCTGCGATACCAGTCCGCGTGGTGCCGGCATTGCCGGTGAAAGTGATAGCTGGGACTTCGGTGTGGGCGCAGGCTTTTATCTCGATGCCACGGTATCTCCTTGGTCAGCAAACTACCGCATGGACACCTATGTGAGCGAGGAGCTGCGGAGCCTGATCCTGAGTCATTTTCCCGCGGACGCTGATCGCGTCGGTATATTCGGCCACTCCATGGGCGGCCACGGCGCCCTCACCTTGGCACTCAAACACCCCGAACGCTATCAATCGGTTTCCGCCTTCGCTCCCATTGCCGCGCCCAGTCAATGCGCATGGGGGCAAAAAGCCTTTACAGGCTACCTAGGGGATAATGCTGCCGCATGGTCGGCACATGATGCTTCAGCTCTCATTGCTGCAGGTCACCGCTGCCCGCCGCTACTGGTTGACCAAGGCCTAGCCGATCAGTTCTTGCCACAACTGCATACGGACAGCCTCGAGCAGGTCTGCCAAGCGGCCAATCAACCCCTAACGCTGCGGCGGCACGCCGACTACGACCACGGCTACTACTTTATTAGCACCTTTATTGCCGATCATCTGCGACATCATGCCAACCAGTTAAAGCGCTAAGCGTTTCGGTCAAGATGCCGTTACACTCATGCCCAAGTTTGTGCCCAATCCGGAGCCTTTAGATGCATCTTTTTTCGTTTCCCCGCGTATTGCTGATCACCGCCGCCAGCGCTGGCCTGGCCGCCTGTGGCGGCAATGCGCCCACGCTCACCGTGCCCGTGTCCGCGCCGAATGCGTATTTGCTCACCACCGACGACAGTATTGTGGGTGTGGATTTGGACAGCATGGAATTCGCCCGCAGTGTACGAGGCATCCCCCGTGCAACAACGGCCAGTGCCACGCCAAATCCACAGGCTTTAGAACCTAATGAAGTAATCCAAGACATCGATTATCGGAACTCGGAAGGCGCTCTTTATGCCCTGACCAAAGATGGTACCCAAGGTCGTATTATTCGGATTGAGCCCAGCTCCGGCGCGATTCTCCGAGTGAGCACACTTGTCTCTGAAACTAATGGCTCGCCAATTGTACTTAGCAGCACCAGCAGCTACACCATTGACTTCAACCCAGTCGTCGACCGGCTGCGTGTCATTGGCAGCAATGGCGCTAACTTGCGAGTGGATGTCAGTACCGGCGATACCGCAACAGATACCAATATTGCTGCCGGCAACACCATTACCGGTGCCGCGTATGAAGATACCTTCTCTAGCACAGGCCGCGGTACTCGCCTGTTTACTTTAGATAGCAGCAATGACCGCGTGAATCTTCAGGATCCAGCTAATAGCGGAGCTCAGTTTGACCGAGGAAGTTTGTTAGGCAGCACGAACGTCTCAAGTATTGATGGCTATGACATCGACCCGGCTACTAACAACGGGCTTGCGTTACTTACCGTGGGCGGCACTCAGCAGTTCTACAACGTCAATCCGGGTGCTAGTGGTGGCGCGAACGCAGCCTCATTTTTCGCAGCGCCGCCCAGATTAACAGGCAACATTAAATTCAAGTCTTTTACATTTATTACCACCGCTAACCCGACCGTCACGGCGCTCAACAGTAACAACAGAATTCGCACATTCCGCGCCAATCAACCGAGTGTTGTCAGTAACGAGGTCAACCTCACCGGTTTAACAGGGGCTGAAAAAATCATAGGCGTTGACTTCAGACAAACTGATCGCACGCTATATGCTTTGTCTGATGCCAGCAAAATCTACTCGGTTGCCACTGATGGAACACTCACTAACGTGAGTACACTGGATAAGCCCATCAATACCGGTAGCACTCAATACACCCTCGACTTTAATCCGCTCATACCCACATCTGACTCACTACAAAACCGTCTGCGCTTAATTGGTGCCGATGGCTCAAATGTAGTTGTTAATGTGGAAACTGGAGCTGTTGGCACAAATACACCGCTCACCCCCTCAACACCTGTTGTGAACGGAGCTGCTTATCTCAATAACTTCCGCACCAGTACTGTGACGAGCTTATTGGTTATTAATCGTGCTAACAGTTCACTAAACGTTCAGGATACTTCGACAGGCGTACTGACTCGACTCTCAGCTCTCGGCATCACCTTAGACAGTACCAGCCCAGTCGGTTTCGACATCTCCGGTCGCAACAACGAAAACCAACTGCTGATGGCTCGAACGACTCCCGATAGTAACTTCTCGCTGTATCGCGTTAATAGCGCGGTCACCAGCAATCCGCTCACGTTAGTGGGTGCCATTGCGAGCTCCAGCGACTTTATCGACATCGCCATTCGTTTCTAAGTCACGCTGATACAAAACAGCCCACGCCTTCGGGACGTGGGCTGTTTTGTATCTACAGGAGACCTCGGTGAATTTCAGTGTTTACACTGGCTTTAAAGCCCCAGGGGCTAGCGCAGCTGCCGAATGGGACAACTCAATACCCGCCTCTTGCAATCGCTCGAGCAACGCCAAGTTCACCTGCTGCTGTGCATCCATGCTGAGCTGAAAGTCTGGATTGGTCATCCAATACACCACTTCAAACTCGAGAGCCGATGAACCAAACGCTTTGAAATGTGCGCGCTCGAAACGGGCCTGCGGCACGGTCGCCACAATGTCCCGCAGTAGCTCGGGAATGGCCGCCAGTAGCGCGGGAGAAGTTTCGTACACCACCCCGAAATTGAACAACATGCGGCGTTCGGTCATGCGCTTGAAATTACGAATGCGTGTTTTCAGCAGATCACTGTTGGAGATAATGATTTGCTCACCCGTACTGCTGCGCAGGCGCGTGGTTTTCAGGCCCACATGTTCAACACTGCCGGTGAACGAGTCCACGGTAATAACATCACCAATCACAAACGGCTTATCAATCACAATCGATAACGAGGCAAACAGGTCGCCCAGGATGTTTTGCATGGCTAATGCCACCGCAATACCGCCCACGCCCAAGCCCGCCACCATGGCGGTTACGTTGACGCCAAGGTTATCCAGCATAAACAGGACCAAGAAGGTCCACAGCAAGACGCGACCGACAAAGCTGATCGCAGCAAGGCTAGTCGCAGCGGCTAAATCTCGGCTCATGCTTTGACGGCGATAATGTTCAATCCAGAAATTGAGAGCACCGCTCAGCCATAAACCCAGCTGCAAGAAACCCGAAATGGTGGCGACTTTAATCAAGACATGGTCAATACCTACGGGCAAATCAAGGTAGCGTGTACCCGCCAATAAGGTCACCCCAAACACGAGGAGTTGCTTGGTGTAACGCGCCATCGCAACGATTACATCGTCCATTTTCCGGTGCGATGTACGTGCCACTTTCGCTAAGCGATGCTCAATGAGCCACTTCAAAACGCCCACAAACAAATTGATGCTCAGTGCCAGGCCAAGCGCCGTGCTCCAGTCGCGCAGGCTATTGCCTTGCCAGATAAATTCCAAATCCACCATCATGAACAATTCCTAAAATAAGACGCGAGCATCGCTCGCAGGGCTAGTCAGCCCAGTGTTGTGAAAGTGCCTGTAATACCTGCTCAGGCATTTCGACTTGCGGGAAATGGCCGCAGGCCAGCTCCGTTACTGGCCGCCCGGGCAACAGCTCCCGAAAGCGCGCCACCATATGTGCACCCGATACAGGATCGAGTACGCCATCAATCAGGCTCAAAGGCACCAGCGTGTGTTGTAACGCCCCCACCCATCGGGTGCGTTGACGCTGGCGCTCGCGAATGTACTGAATATGCTTATGAAGCAAGTGCTGGCCCTGCTGGCGAGACATTAACGTCCAATAGTCTGACAGCTCTTGAGGCGTCGGCTGTGTATTGGGCCCAAACACTTCTGCCATGCCCTTTCCGAAGCGTTTTGCACTGCTTAAGCGCGCCACCCAAGCACCCAAAGGGGTAAGCAACAGACGCTGTAAGGGACGCATACGGTGCGCTTCGGGAAACAGTCCGCCATTGAGCAAGCACACGCGTGTGAGTTGAACAGGCACCGGCCCTTCTAATTGACGCGCTAGCCAGGCCTGCGTGATAGTGTTGCCCACATCGTGGGCCAGGATTCTGACCTTCGTGATGCCCAGCGCACTCAATACAGCCCAGGTCCGCTGCAAATGCGCGCCAATGGTGTAGTCACCCTGTCGGGGTTTATCTGAAAAACCAAACCCGAGCTTATCGTAGGTAATGACGCGATAACGTTTGGTTAGTGTCGGCCAAATCGCCTGAAAGTCCCACGAGCTGGTTGGAAAACCATGCAACAGGAGTAAGGGTTCGCCTTCACCAGCCACGCGAAAAAACACGCGGCCGTCATTCAGTTCCAGGTAATCCCCACCCTGCTCCCACTCGTGTAGATTCATGATGACGAAGTGCCCCCCGCTTCCTGCAACAACTCGCCGATGCGCTGATCTTTAAGCTGCCAAAGTTGCGCGACCCAGGAGTGGAACTCGGCACGGTATTTGGGGTCATTCTCATAATCACCCTGATAAAAAGCATGCGGCAGCGTGATGGACTTCACCTCCACAATTACCCGTGGCACACGACCCGCCAAGAAATCCCACAGCCCTTTTGAGCCATCGGGATACACGATGGTGATGTCTAGCAGCGTGTTAATACGTTCCCCAAACGACGTCATGGCAAAGGCTAATCCGCCCGATTTTGGCTTCAATAAATAGCGATACGGCGATTGGGTGCGCGCATGCTTCTCTGGGGTGAATCGCGTGCCTTCCAGAAAGTTCAGCACCAGCACGGGTTGAGATTTGAATTTTTCACAAGCTCGGCGTGTCGTCTCAATGTCTTTGCCTTTTAAGGATGGATTCTTCGCGACCTGCTCCCGCGTATACCGTTTCATAAAGGGGTAGTCTAAACCCCACCACGCGAGACCCAGTAGCGGCACCCAAATCAATTCCTGCTTCAGGAAGAACTTGAAAAATGGCGTTTTGAAACCAAAAGCCTTCATCACCACCACAATGTCATTCCACGATTGGTGATTAGCACACACCAAATATTGGCCCTTGGGATCAAGACCTTCCGGCAAGCGGATATCCCACTTCACACGCATAAACACGGCAATAAACAGGGAGTTAAAAAACGCCCAGATTTGCGCGCACTTGGAGGCAAAACGAGAGCACAGATCTCGCCAGGGTCGGATGGGAATCATCAGCTTAAGAATGACGGCAAAATAGATTGGAATAACCCAAAAAGAAATATTTGCGATCATCAGCAGCAGCATAAAAAGTGCTTGTAGTGGGCGCGGCAACCAAAACAACATGACCTATCCTCTCAGTTATTGCCCGGGCACGCCCTCAGTGCCGGGTTTGAAACGAAATATGCGATACGGCGCTTGCTCACGCATATGAGACTTACTGCGCAACATCTGATCCGGGATAGCCGAGTCAGCCACATAAAGCCAGCCATCTGGCCCAAAAGACAGGGCATCCGCCCAGCGCAAGCGCTTCATATCTTGCACCACCGTGCTGAGCAAACCCGCGGGCGTCATCTTCATGACGCTGCCATGCTCCACATCGGTGATGAAAATATTATCGTTACGATCCATAGACAAGCCATCATTCAATGGCTTGCGACCCAGGGCTTTAACTTGCAACGCAGCTTGCCCAGCTTCTTCACGGCGAAGCGCCGCGGTGGGCACACTGAATAAGGTGTCATGAGCCATGGCGCCGTAGACCAGAAACTGGTCATTTTTACTGATGGCTATGCCGTCAATCCCGGGCTTCAACGTAAACAGCCCACCCAGCCAAGACATCGTTTTAGTGGGGTTGCGAATAATCCACGACTGCGGCATGACCGACGGATCTTGGTCCAGCGCGCGCCAGGCATCACCCGATTTTAGATCCACCATCACCAGCCCGGGTGAGTTTCGCAAAAAGCTCACATCGGCAATATAGGCCATGGTACCCGTTGAATTGACCTGCAAGTCCTGCAAAAAAGAACCCTTAGGTGCCGCATCCGACTTCAGCGAAAAATCCTTTAACACCTTGCCTGTGTTGATATCAAAACCCAATAAACGGGGCTGACGAAACCCATGTTGACCATGATCGATGGTCCACAAAGTGCCGCGAGCATCAATCACGACACCCATTACCGCGTCGAATAAATCGGCCTGAGCAGCTTCCGATGGAAAGGCACGAATGCGGCCATCTGTTTCACGCACCAGAAGTTTATTGCCTGAAGGACGCGACTCCGGATGTACCGTAAAAAATACGCGTCCAGTCGCCGATACCGCGAGATTGCCCAATGGCTCGGGATAGGCCAAAACCTCCTCAAGCACTGGCATATTCGCGGCAGGCATGGTCAGGTCTGGGTAGGGCTTGCCACCACCTAAGCGCAAGTAGATAGCACCAATCACCAAAGCCAACACCACAATGGCAAGTAATGCTCGTTTTTTACCCACCCCACTGCGAGCTGATCGATATCGACTGCTACTTTGTCGAACCAATAAACGCTGATCGGCCTTCTTCAACATTGAGACTGCTTCCTGAGGCGATACATCATTAAACGCTCATGGCGCTAGGCATGAACGCAAACTAACAGAACTTGCAGGTCATTTTGTCATATTTGGTCATTTTCAAGCACTTACCCATGTGTATGCTCCAGATATCGCCTCCTTAATCAGGCATTTCTCGAGAAAATCGTTATG
>Ga0255101_1000178_pt1 | contig 17334 bp, 16 predicted proteins | sample Colum_Colum_RepC_2_FD_188588 | JGI IMG/M metagenome (GOLD analysis project Ga0255101, IMG submission 188588) | Freshwater microbial communities from Columbia River, Oregon, United States - Colum_Colum_RepC_8d | ecosystem: Environmental > Aquatic > Freshwater > River | place: USA: Oregon...
ATTCGTCTTCCGTTGCCGATGCCGGCATTCACGATCACGCGGTCGAGAGTTCCGAACTCTGCTGCAAAAGCTTCGAAGACGTCGAAGACTTGCGCGTAGTCGGTGACATCCAACGCACGGACGGAGACGCGAACGCAATGTGCGCTTTGCAGTTCTTCGCGCAGCGCCTCAAGGCGTTCAGTGCGGCGTGCGCACAATGCCAAGTCGTGGCCTTGGGCGGCAAATTCGCGAGCCATGCCGGCGCCAATGCCGGAGCTCGCACCGGTGATTAAAATGGTTTTACGTTTCATGGCTGCAGCATCCGTAAGCGGAAAATTAGCGATAAGTCAGTAGGTCGCGATGGCGACCACTGAAATGACTGTGTTCATTGAGGCTGATCAGGTTGCGATGCGTGCTGCCCTGGCTGATACGACTAAGGCCGGCATTCGCGAGTGTCAGATTGACGCGAAACGTGGCGTCATCATTGAGGCCAAGCAGGCCTTGGCTGATCACCGAGATGCAGCCGCCAGAAGTAAATACGAGCGCGCGACCACGCTTAGGCAGGGCGTTCAGCGCTTCGTCGAGAGCTCCACGGGAGCGCAGTTGGAAGTGTTGCCAAGATTCGTCGTAATCAGTGTCGTGAGTTCCGCCGACCCAACGCGCAATGGCTTGCCGGAACATCTGGCCGAACAGCTCGCCGGGGTTAGCGTGTTTCGCCATCTCGGCTACCAGCCAGTCGCGGTCACGGTAGCGTGGTTCGTAGCGCTCGATGACTTGTTCGTGATTAAACTCATTGAAGCCTGGCAGTACCTGCAAAGGCAGGTTTACGCCCGCCGCATCCAAGCAAGCCTCCGCCGTTTGCCGATGGCGCTTCATGGCACCAATAAAGACGGTATCCACGGGTTCTTCACGTTCACGCAGCACCGTGCCAAGGTGGCGTGCCTGTTCGTAACCTAGCTCCGACAGCTGGTCATAATCTGCTTTGCCAAAAGAAGCTTGGCCGTGACGAATCAGGGTAATGGCGGCCATGATCAGCGGCCTCCCTGTTTGGCAGCACGTTGGTCTGCGGCAATGACTTGCCGGCAACGACGCCAGATGGCCCAGTTGATGATCCAGAAGTTCTTAAAGGCGGGATTGTCGGTCTGCTTGTGGTGATAGCGGTAGTAAATTTGTTGCAAAATGGCCGCCACGCGGAACAGACCGAAGACCTCGTAAAACGCCCAGTGATGAATCGTCACGCCGGTTTTCTCTTGGTAATAAGCCACCACTTCCTTGCGCGTCAGCATGCCGTTCAGGTGAGTTGGCTGGCGACGTGTTTGACGCAGAATGCGGTTGTCGTCAGCTTGAATCCAGTAGGCCAGGACATTGCCTAACTCCATCAGCGGATCACCGAGCGTCGCCATTTCCCAATCCAGCACACCAATCACGCGTGAGGGCTCGCTGGCGTCCAGCACCACATTGTCGAAGCGCCAGTCGTTGTGCACCACGCAGGTCGCTGAGTCTTCCGGCGTGTGCTGTTTGAGCCAAGCGCGGATGTCGGTGTAGCGTGGCACATTCCAGGTCTGCGCCTTCTCGTAGCGATCGCTCCAGCCATCCACCTGACGCTTGCAGAAACCGCTGCCCTTACCCAGCCGCTCTAAACCTGCCGCGCGCACATCGACCTGATGCAGAGCAATCAGCTGGTCCAGCGTGTTGGTGCAGAGTTGACGTACCTCTGCCTCGCTTAAAGTCAGTTCTTTCGGCAGATTGGCGCGCGGAATAATGCCTTCGATGCGGCGCATGACATAGAAGTCGCAGCCGATCACCGACGGGTCCGTGCACAAGCCAATCATGTCAGCCACCACTGGGTACACCGGCTTTAATGCATCTTGCACGGTGTATTCGCGCACCATGTCGTGCGCTGATTTGGCTTTTGTTCCCGCGGGCGGACGCCGCAAAATGAGGTCATGGCTGGCGTATTTGAGGCGGTAGGTCCAGTTCGAAGCACCGCCGCTGTATTGCGTCACTTCGGGTAATCCCGGTGATAGCTGCGGTAGTAAGGCACGTAGCCAGGTATCGACTTTTTCTACGTCCAGTTCTTCCCCGTGGCGGACAGTGCCGCCCACATCAATCAAGGCCATCTCGGGTTACCTCTCGCTACGCGGTTTCATGCCCTTCATGCTCTTTTGGAACATGCGGCTGTAGAGAGCGTGAGGCAGATAGCGCTTAGCCAGCCACAGGCGTTCACCCGCGACGTGAGGCAGGATATGCACCTGCTTTTTTGCGACCCCAGCTACGATGGCATCAGCCACCTGTTCGGCACTGAGTTTGCCGCTGGCGAGGAGCTTGCTCATCATCTTGATCAAGCCAGGATCATTGGCGCGCATGGTCTCGCCGAGATTGGTTTGAAAGAACGAGGGGCAGACCACACTGACATGAATGCCGTCGGCCATGAGTTCTTGTTCGAGGGTGGTGGTGAGCGCCACCACGGCGGCTTTCGACACGTTGTATGAGGCCATACGCGGCACATCGAGTAAGCCGGCCATGGAAGCAATATTGACGATATGGCCGCTGCCTTGCAGCTTAAAAATCGGGGTGAATACTTTGCAGCCGCGTACCACGCCCAGCAGGTTAATGTTCAGAATCCATTCCCAATCACTCAGGGAAACGGTGTCGATAGCGCCAGCCTGCGCGACGCCCGCGTTATTGATCAGTACGTCCAGCCCACCCCAAGCCTGCACCAGCTCATCGGCAATCGCCTGTAAATCCGCCTCGCAAGTGACATCGGCATGGCGATAAAACGCCTCAGCTGCGCCTGCGGCGGCGAGCTCCGTGAGCGTGTTGTTGCCGCGCTCGTCATTGAGGTCGGCGATACACACGCGCCAGCCATCACGGGCATAGCGCAAGGCGAGAGCTCGGCCAAGGCCACTGGCCCCGCCGGTAATAAAAACGCGATTTTGCTGAGTCATGTTGTCTCTGCTTCTTGTATTTATGGTTGCGGCCGAGCTTATTTGCTGAAGCCGCGCTTGGCCAGCTCAATCTTGGCAATCACGCCCTTATGCACCTCATCCGGGCCATCCGCCAAGCGCAGGCTGCGCGCCTGAGCAAAGAAAGCCGTTAGCGGAGTATCCCGAGAGACGCCGGCGCCGCCATGAATTTGTATCGCCATATCGACGACCTGCTGCAGCACATTCGGTGCTACCACCTTGATCGCAGAAATTTCGGTCATGGCGGCAAACGTCCCCACGGCATCCATTTTCCAGGCCGCATAGAGCGTGAGCAGACGCGCTTGATCGATGGCGATGCGCGCCTCGGCAATGCGCTCGCGATTGCCGCCGAGATTGACCAGCGGTTTGCCAAAGGCGGTACGCGAGATGCCGCGATCGATCATCAGCTCCAGCGCCTTTTCGGCGGCACCGATGCAGCGCATGCAGTGATGAATACGGCCTGGGCCTAGGCGGCCCTGCGCAATCGAGAAGCCCTGACCCGGCCCGCCGATGAAGTTGCTCACGGGTACGCGCACATTGGTGAACAGCACTTCGCCGTGGCCGTGCGGCGCATCGTAATCGCCGAACACCGGCAGCATGCGCTGGATCTCCACGCCCGGCGTGTCCAGCGGCACCAGCACCATGGAGTGCTGGCTGTGACGACCCTTCTCGGCATCCGGCGTATGCGCCATGAAAATGGCGATCTTGCAGTCCGGGTCGCCGATGCCGCTGGACCACCACTTGCGGCCGTTGAGCACGATCTCATCACCGTCGATGATGGCGGTGGCCTGCATATTGGTGGCATCCGATGAGGCGACTTCGGGTTCAGTCATGCAGAAGACGGAGCGGATTTCGCCGTTTAAAAGCGGTATCAGCCATTGGGCTTTCTGTGCGTCGCTGCCATAGCGCCAGAGCACTTCCATGTTGCCGGTGTCGGGGGCGTTGCAGTTGAACACCGTCGGTGCAAGCAGGCTGCGCCCGGTCTGCTCCGCGATGTGCGCGTACTCGGCGATGGTCAGGCCGGCGCCCAGCTCCTCGCTCGGCATCCACAGATTCCACAGGCCTTGTGCCTTGGCTTTGCGCTTGAGCTCCTCCAGCATCGCTGGGTGCTTCCACTGGCGCCAGTCGCCATCGGGGTTGCTGGCATGCACCTCGGCCCAAAATGCGGGTTCGACGGGCTCGATGTGCTCGCGCATAAATGCTTTCACACGGGAAACATAGTCTTGGCCGCGCTCGCTGAGTTCGAAGTGCATAACGAAAGTCCTGAATTGAGGAAATAACCAGTGACCGATCCTATAGCCTGGCATACGATGCAGGAAATGATGATTTCTCATGGCGGGTCATGAATCAAATTAATAATATGGACTGGCCAGAACGCGTAGACATGGGTCGACCCGATATCGGTCGACTCGATCTCAATCTGTTCCGTGTCTTCGACACCATTTATCGTGAACGCAACCTCACGAGAGCGGCCGCGATTCTGTGCCTGAGTCAATCTGCGGTCAGTCATGCCATTGGGCGTTTGCGTACGCAGCTGGGGGATCCCTTGTTTGTGCGCGAAGGGCAGGGCGTGTTGCCAACCCCGCTGGCCGATCGGCTCTGGCCAGATATCCAAGGGGCGCTGGCGCTGTTACGTCAAGCGGTGCATCGCAGCCAAGTCTTCGAGCCGGCTCGAGATATTAGTCAGATCACCTTGGCGATGAACGATGAGTTGGAGCCGAGCATCCTGCCATTGTTGGTACGAAAGTTACGCGAGCTAGTACCGACGCTACGCATCGCCAGCGTGCGACTGGATCGCGCCAGCCTGCGTGCCGACCTTGCCGCGGGTCGTCTCGATTGCGCTATTGATATTGCCCAACCGGTATCCGCCGACCTCTGTCATACCTTGTTATTGCAGGATGAATTTGTGGTGGTGAGTAGCGGCTCAGCCAACACGGCACGCCCGCTGGATATCCAATCCTATTTGGCGGCACAGCATGTGACGGTGTCTTCGCGGCGAACAGGGCGAGCGGTTGAAGATCTGGGGCTGGCGAAATTAGGCCTAGAGCGGCAGGTGGTCATGCGTTGTCAGCACTACGAGGCGGCCTGCCGGGTTGTCGCTGCCTCGGACTTATTGTTGACTCTGCCTAGGCGGCAAGCAGAGGCTATTCATGCCTCGGTGAAGAATGCCATTCTGACCTTGCCGGTTGAGCTGCCCAAAATGGAGCTGCACCTGTATTGGCATCGTCAGCGGGAGACAGATCCTGCAAATCACTGGCTGCGCAAGCAGGTTCTTGCGGTCATGACACCGCCAAGGGTGTTATGACCGCGCGATGGGACGGCTTAGAACAGTTTGCTCAAATTCACCACGCTGACCACGCTGATTAACGTGCCCACCAGCATGAGCAGGGTACGTGTTTGCAAATGGCGGGTAATAAAGGCGGCAAACGGCGCCGCAAATAAGCCCCCCACGGTCAAGCCCGCCACGAAAATCCATACGCTGTTGTCTAGGATGGTAAAAAACGTCGCGGCAACGGTTACGGTCAGGAAAAACTCCGCAAAATTAACCGAACCAATGGTGGTGCGCGGATCATGCCCTGCACCAACGAGGGACGTAGTGACAATAGGGCCCCAGCCGCCACCGCCGGTGGTGTCCATAAAGCCGCCAAATAAGGCAAGGGGAGCGACTTTTTTAGCGTCGATATCACGCTTTAATTTAATAACCTTGAAGGCTTTGCTAAACACGTAAAGGCCCATCAGCAGGAGGTAGGCACTGATAAACGGCTTTAGCACCTGGCCATCCACATTCGTGAGGACATAAGCACCTAGCAAGGCGCCGATAATGCCCGGCAAAAGCAGGCTCAACACCAGCCGTTTGTTCACATTGCCAAGCTTGAGGTGGGAAATGCCAGACACTCCAGTAGTGAACACTTCGGCGAGATGGGTCGCGCCACTGGCCATGGCCGGAGGTGCGCCGGCGGCTAGCAGAAAAGTGGTCGCTGTGATGCCGTAAGCCATGCCCAACGCGCCATCAATAATTTGCGCCAGCAGGCCAACGCCTACTGCAGTCCAAAATAAGGGGTTATTTAGTGCACCCTCAATGAGCTCCGTGCCAGACGCGGGGCCGCCGCCCCAAAAAAGGCGATAGATGAAGTAGCCCACTAAACTGACCAGGGTCGCGACGATCAAATAGCTGGCGATACGCAGTACCGGATGTTCTTGCGCGTGGGTGACAGCGTATTCCACGGGTGGTAGCCCCAGTGCTTGATGCTCTGGGTTAATGGTTTGATCGCTTAGGTCGGGATGGCGGATTTTCATGATTCAACTAATCGCAGAGGGAGCAGAAGCGCATTGTAGGTAAGTCATTTGCGATCTAATAAGAATATTATTTTATAACAAAAGATCATTTGGTTATTACGACTGAGCTGCGCCGCATCGCCCATAAAAATGCCCCGGCACTTGCGTTACCGGGGCATTTTTAGATCGGCCTTACCGCAGAATAACTCAGCGACCCAAAGCGGCTCGCAAGGGGGCAGTAAAGCGTTCTACCGAGCTTTTGCCTCTGACTTTGCCGTCAAATGCCAGCACATCATCCTCAATGGCGCTAAAGCGTAATTGCGGAATATCGCGCAGGTAGTTTTGATCAACCAGCCAAGGTGCAGCACTGCCTTGGCGCGGGAGTTGATCGGCAGCGCGGCGAATGTAGCCCGACGACAAGCCGCCCAGCACGGTGTCTTCACTGAGCGGGTGATTATTGGCGCGCGGCTCAACCGTGCTGTAGCCGTTACGATCCATGTGCTTCAGCAAGCGGCAGATGTACTCGGCAGCGAGATCGGCCTTCAAGGTCCAAGAGGCGTTGGTGTAGCCAAAAACAATCGCCGCATTCGGCACGCCATCAATCATTAAGCCTTTATAGGTCAGCTTTTCCTTCACCACGATGGGAGCGTTGTCTACAGTCGTTTTCACGCCGCCCAGTAGCTGCACGTTCAAGCCCGTTGCTGTCACGATGATATCGGCTTCCAGCGTTTCACCCGATGTCAGCAAAATGCCGTTAGCGGTAAAGCGCTCGATATGGTCGGTATGGATAGAGGCTTTGCCGTTGCGCAGCACTTTAAACAGATCGCCATTGGGCACGACGCACAGGCGCTGATCCCACGGGGCATAGTCTGGTGTGAAGTGACGCATTTCAATATTAGTGCCCACCAGTTGGCGCTTAACCATGCTCAGAATGAAGCGGCGCACAGAGTCTGGGCGTGAACGAGAGGCCTTATACAGGGTGCGTTGAATGGCAATGTTGCGACCACGATTGAGCTGATACGCCAGTTTGGCTGGCAAAGTTTTCTGCAGCAGCTTGCTGACGGGATCGACGGCCGGTACAGACAAAATATAGGTCGGCGAGCGTTGCAGCATGGACACATGAGCAGCCTTATCCGTCATGTTAGGGACCAGCGTGATTGCCGTGGCACCAGAGCCAATAATCACGACTTTCTTGCCCGCGTAGTCCAAATTCTCTGGCCAGAATTGTGGGTGCACGATCTGACCTTGGAAGTCAGCTTCGCCCGGGAATTCGGGGCGGAAGCCTTCGTCGTAGTTGTAATAACCGGAGCAGCCGAGCAAGAAATTAGCGGTGTACTCTTCGGTTTCGCCAGTTTCATCATTCACGGCGGCCACATGCCAGCGCTTATCGCTGGATGACCAATTCGCTGTGACGACTTTACGGCCAAAACGAATTTTCTGGTCTACGCCATACTCTTCAGCGGTTTTACGAACATAGCCACGGATAGATTCGCCATCAGCGAGCACACGGGCTTCGGTCCACGGCTTGAAGTTGAAGCCGAAGGTATACATGTCGGAGTCGGAGCGGATGCCGGGGTAGCGGAACAAGTCCCAGGTGCCACCAATGGCATGACGACGCTCGAGGATGGCAATCGACTTATTGGGGCATTCACGCTTGAGATGGCAGGCGGCACCAATACCAGAAATGCCAGCGCCGATAATCAAAACATCTTGGTGTTGAACAGACATAAAACAACCTCGGTTAATTAAGCCGAGGTAAAGCTAAGACGAAAAAAGCGACGCGTCAACTAATTTGACAATGCGCGTTGTATCAATTGTCATTTCAGGTCGAATCTGTGGGGCAGTCGACCTGAAATGACAAGCTTTAGAGCTTACGCAGTACCAGTGAGGCGTTCGTTCCGCCAAAACCAAAGCTATTCGACATCACGGTTTTCAAGCCCGCGTTATCGATGCGCTGGAGGGCGATAGGCAGGCCAATGGCCTCGGGGTCTAGGGTTTCGATGTTTGCGGAGGCCGTCACAAAGTCATGTTGCAGCATGAGCAAGCAATAAATCGCTTCCTGTACGCCCGCCGCACCCAAGGAGTGTCCAGATAAGGATTTGGTGGAGCTGATGTGAGGCGCGTTCTCACCAAAAACAGCACGAATGGCGCGCAATTCAGCCAAATCGCCTACAGGCGTGGAGGTGCCATGGGTATTAAGGTAGTCCACCTGCGTATCAACTGTTGCCAGGGCCATGCGCATGCAACGCTCAGCGCCTTCGCCGCTGGGGGCCACCATGTCGTAGCCATCGGAGGTCGCGCCGTAACCAACGATTTCTGCCAAAATTGTGGCTCCACGAGCCATGGCATGGTCATAGGACTCCACCACGACCATGCCGCCGCCGCCGGCAATGACAAAGCCATCGCGGTTAGCATCATAGGCGCGTGAGGCCTTCGCAGGCGTGTCGTTATATTTGCTCGACATGGCGCCCATGGCGTCAAACATACATGACTCTTCCCAGCTTTCTTCCTCGCCACCACCGGCAAACACAATGTCCTGCTTGCCGAGTTGGATGAGTTCAGCGGCATGGCCGATGCAATGAGCACTGGTGGCACAGGCAGAGGCGATGGAGTAGTTCACTCCCTTAATTTGGTAAGCAGTGGCCAAGCAAGCTGAAATGGTCGAGGCCATGGTGCGAGGCACCATATACGGGCCAACGCGCTTCACGCCTTTTTCCCGTGCGATATCGGCCGCAAGTACTTGATTGGTGCTGGACGCACCGCCGGAGCCAGCCACTAAGCCAGTCCGTGGGTTGATGACCTGGTCTGGCGTCAGACCGGCCATCGCAATGGCTTTGCCCATCGCGATATAGGCATAGGCAGCAGCCTCGCCCATGAAGCGAAGCAACTTGCGGTCAATCAAGGCTTCCAAATCGAGGTCACGGATACTGCCGCTGATCTGGCTGCGGAAACCCATCTCCGCGTATTTGGCATTTGCCGAAATGCCCGAACGACCATGATAGAGGCTGTCTTTAACGGTTTCCGGCTCCAAGCCGAGGCAGGAGGTAATACCAAAACCGGTGATGACGACGCGACGCATTGCGTTCTCCGTTTAGAAGTGATCGGTGCTGGTAAAGAGGCCAACTTTCAGGTCGGTGGCCGTATAAATTTCACGGCCATCAACGAGTACACGACCATCGGCAATACCCATGACCAATTTGCGCTCGATTAGCCGTTTAATTTGAATTTCGTAGGTAATTTTCTGGTGATGGGGCAGCACTTGACCAAAGAACTTAACTTCGCCTGCACCTAGGGCACGGCCTCGGCCCGGGTTGCCGCGCCAGCCCAAAAAGAAACCCAGCAGTTGCCAAAGTGCATCCACACCCAAACAGCCAGGCATGACAGGGTCGGTTTCAAAGTGACACTGGAAAAACCAGAGTGACGGGTTGATGTCGAGCTCAGCAATAATCGACCCTTTTCCGTGCTCGCCGCCTTCACCGCTGATGTGGGTGATGCGATCCATCATGAGCATATTGGGCTGGGGTAGGCGCGCGTTGTTTTCGCCAAAGAGTTCGCCACGGCCGCAGGCGAGGAGGTCTTCACGGCTAAAACTCGTGCGTTGGGTCGGTTCGCTCATAACATCCTTTATCCAAGTCATTGATTGCGCTGCATCATAGCAAGTGGCTTTTGACAGAACGCTTACACAGTTGGCACAGAGTTGTTTCCAAGTGTTTCGAACGTATGTCAGCAAGATGACTGTTTTGTCGGTGTTCTGACGCTGGACAGTACTTAATGGGTGCGTATGATGCCCACTGCCTAAACCGGGTCTTTTGTTGCGAGGAATCATCATGTGGGTTGAGCTGGGTCAGTATGCACTGGTGCTCGCGTTTGTTGTGGCCATTGTCCAGGGTACGTTGCCTTGGTGGGGTGTGGTGCGTGGGGATGCGCGCGTACAAGCCATGTCGCGAACCGCAGCTTTTACTCAGTTAGGCCTGTTAGTGCTGTCGTTTGTCTTGCTCACGCTGGCCTTCCTGCAAAATGACTTCAGCGTAGATTACATTGCCCGTCAGTCCAATACCTTATTGCCTTGGTGGTACAAGATTTCCGCCGTTTGGGGTGGCCATGAAGGTTCCCTGCTGCTATGGGCGCTAGTGCTGGCACTATGGACGGCCGCGGTGGCGCGTTTTTCGCAAGCCTTACCCTTAGACATGACGGCTCGGGTTTTGGCGATCTTGGGGCTGGTCAGCACGGCCATCATTAGCTTTATTCTGTTTACGTCGAATCCATTCAATCGCTTATTCCCCGACTTTCCGATTGAGGGCAATGACCTCAATCCGTTGCTGCAAGACCCGGGCCTCATCTTTCACCCCCCCATGCTGTACATGGGCTATGTCGGCTTTGCTGTGCCTTTTGCCTTTGCCATGGCGGGGCTAATGACCGGTCGCCTGGATAGCGCTTGGGCGCGTTGGTCGCGCCCGTGGGCATTGGCCGCCTGGAGCTTCCTCACCGTTGGCATTGCGCTGGGATCGTGGTGGGCTTATTACGAACTGGGTTGGGGCGGTTGGTGGTTCTGGGACCCGGTAGAGAATGCGTCCTTTATGCCGTGGCTGGCGGGCACGGCACTTTTGCACTCTCTCGCGGTCAGTGAAAAGCGTGGTGTCTTTAAGGCCTGGACGGTGTTGCTAGCCATTATTGCCTTCTCGTTAAGTTTGCTCGGTACCTTCTTGGTGCGCTCCGGTGTGCTCACGTCTGTACATGCGTTCGCCGCAGACCCCACACGCGGATTGTATATTTTGGGCATCCTGGTAGTGGTTGTGGGCGGCTCGTTAAGCCTATTTGCCTGGCGAGGAGCGGCTTTGCAACGCGAAAGCAATCATGGCCCGTTTTCGCGGGAGATGTTCCTGCTGCTGAATAACTTGTTCTTGCTAACGGCCACTGTCATTGTTTTGTTAGGCACTTTATTCCCCCTGATCGCGGATGCACTCGAACTTGGTAAGTTCTCGGTGGGTCCACCCTATTTCAATCTGCTGTTCGTGCCGCTCACCCTGCTATTGCTGGTGTTTTTGGGCGTGGGGCCATCCACTAACTGGAAGAAGCAATCGGCTGATGTGATCTTACTGCCGCTGCGTAAGGTGCTATTGGCGGCGATTGTGATTGCGATCGGCTTGCCATTGATTTTCTTTGGTGATTGGCCATGGCATGTTGGTGTCACCGTTGGCCTTTGCGCTTGGGTATTGGGCAGCCAGTTGGTGGATATTGCGCGCAAGACGCAGCACGCCAGCACGCGTCGACAGGGCTTAAAGAAGCTAGCCCGTAGCTACTGGGGCATGCAGCTGGCGCATTTAGGGCTGTTAGTCATGGTGCTGGGCATTGCTTTCACCACAACTTATAGCGTCGAAAAGGATGTACGTTTGGCACCGGGCGAAAGCATCACGGTGAACGATTACACGTTTCGTTTTGAGGGTGTAGCAGATCACCAAGGTCCCAATTATGTGGCTCAGCGCGGTACGTTAATTGTCAGCCATAATGGGTTTGTGGAAACGCTGCACCCGGAAAAGCGCATTTATCGCGTGCAGCAAAATCCAATGACCGAAGCGGCGATTTCAGGCAATGCCTTCCGAGACTTGTATGTGGCCTTAGGTGAGCCTTTAGATGCTGGTGCCTGGGCCGTGCGTATTTACCACAAGCCTATGATTCGCTGGATCTGGTTCGGCGCTTTGATGATGGCGTTGGGCGCACTGTTGTCCATGCTGGATAAGCGTTATCGCTTGAAAGCGGCGGGAGGGCGTTGAGATGAAGCCCTCTTTACGCAAAAGCTTTATCTTCGGCTTGCCCTTGGTGCTGTTTCTGGCTTTGGCCGTGTTACTGGCGAGCAGAAATGGGGAAGACCCGTCTTATCTGCCGTCTGCCCGTTTACAGCAACCTGTACCGGCCTTTAGTTTGTCTAGCCTGGAAGATCCCGAACGCATGCTGGACCCTTCGATTTTTCAGGGTCAGGTTTCCTTGTTAAATGTGTGGGCCACCTGGTGTGTGTCCTGTCTGGTTGAGCATCCGGTCCTGCTCAATATGGCGGCTGACGGCGTTCGCATCATCGGCGTGAATTACAAAGATGACCGCCAAGCCGCTCAGGCCTATTTACGTGAGCGCGGTAACCCGTTTGCCGAAACGGTATTTGATGAGCGGGGTGACCTAGGTCTGGACCTCGGCGTTTATGGTGCACCAGAAACCTATTTGATCGATGCGCAAGGCCGTATTCGATATCGCGCTGTGGGAGTTCTCGATGCTAAGGCCTGGTTGCAGGAATTGAAGCCACGCTATGACGCCGTGCGAGCGGAATCCGCAGGAGCGAAATGATGAAGTATTTAGGGATTGTTCTAGGGTTTTTCCTGTCCTTCACTGCACAGGCGGCGATTGATGTGCGTGAGTTCCGTAGCCCTGTCGATGAAGCCCGCTATCGAGCGCTGATCGATGAATTGCGCTGCCCAAAATGTCAAAACACCAACTTGGCCGGATCGGATGCCGGCTTGGCGGATGATTTAAAAGACAGGGTGTATGAGCAAATTCAAGCAGGCAGAAGCGACGGTGAAATTCGAGATTATCTGGTAGTGCGCTATGGCGACTTCATCAGCTACAAACCGCCGATGAAAGCCAGCACCTTACTGTTGTGGTGGGGCCCCGCTTTATTGCTGGTGAGTGTGGGCTTTCTCCTCTGGCGTCGTAGCTTGCGTAAGCCGGTTCGCGTTAATCCGTTAAATGCCGATGAGCAGGCGCATTTACAGCGCCTGTTAACTGGTAGTGCTCAGCCTCCGATTGATAGCGAGCCCCGCGCATGATGAATTCTGTTTTAGTGCTTTCGCCCATGCTGCTCGTGGCGCTTTTACTGACCTTACTGGTGGTATTTGCCCTGCTGTGGCCATTACGTGGCCGCAACGTGAATGCCGGTCACTCCGTGCGTCAACTGAGTGCGCAGGTCTATCGCGATCGTCTCGATGAGCTCAATGCCGATTTGTCCACGGGGCGACTCGAGGCCGAAACCTATGCTCAGTTAAAGCTAGAGCTGGATCGCGGTGTCTTGGCTGACACCACGGCGGATGCTCGGATTCCGGTGGCGCACCATGCGTCGGTGAAGCCGTTAGCATTCGTTTTGTTAGTGTCGGTGCCGGTGCTAACCCTGGCGCTGTACTTGGGTTATTTCTTGAATTCGCAGGTCGCGCCCGATTTGAAGAATCAAGCGTTATTGGCCCCCAGCATTGATGCCATTCTGGCCGGCAAAGAGCCAGAGGCTGCGGCTAAAGATGCCAGTCTGCAGGACTTCATGCGCGCATTGCAGCGTCGTGTGCAGGCCGAACCAAACAATGCTGATGCCTGGATGACGCTGGGTTTAGGCTTCCTGCAAGCCAAAGATTATGAGCCGGCAAAAGTCGCGCTAGCGCGTGCTGCGGAGTTACGTCCGGAAGATATTCAAGTCGTGATGACCTATGTGCAGGCCACCATCATGACGCAAAACGGCGCCATGGATCCGGTTGCGCGGGGAATGTTGGGGCGCATCCTGCGCGAACAGCCCGATCATCAAGGCGCGCTGCTTATGTTGGGCATGGGCACTCTGCGCGCTGGTGAGCGTGAACAAGCTTTGGCTGTCTTGACGCAATTGCAGATGCTTCGGGCAGCAGAAGTGGCTACTAATAACGGTCAGCGCGACAGTGAAGCCGATCAGCGCATAGAGCGATTAATCCTTGAGGCGCAGCAGGGACCACAGGTCGCCGCTGCCGGCATTCAGGTTGAAGTAGACCTGGACCCTGAGCTGGCCCGTCAGCTGCCTGCTGAAGCTGCGCTGTTTATTTTTGCGCGTACGCCTTCGGGTCCGCCCATGCCAGTCGCGGTGTTGAAGCGTCCGATTGCGCAGTTCCCGCTGCGGGTGACATTGACCAATGCCGACAGCCTGCAACCCACACGCTTACTGTCGGATCAGAAAGAGTTAGTGCTTCAGGCCAAGATATCCATGACCGGCAATGCCACGCCAGCAGCGGACGATTGGCAAGCTGTGCCAGTACCTGTGACAGAGGCTAATACCGGTATGGTTCGCTTGCGTATTACGAAGACCCGCTAGTCACCGGGCTTTCGTCGCATTTTGACAGTGTCATAAGACGTCAAGTCTTGTGAAAACAGGGTGTTGGCGAGTATTCTTGCCACCTTGTTTTTGGGAGTGTGTTGGATGCGTATTATTCTTCTCGGCGCGCCGGGTGCAGGTAAAGGCACTCAGGCTCAGCTCATCATGAACCGTTATGGCATCCCGCAGATCTCCACGGGCGATATGTTGCGTGCAGCCGTTAAGGCTGGCACTCCGTTAGGTGTTGCCGCTAAGCAAGTCATGGATGCCGGTGGTTTGGTGTCTGACGACATTATTATTGGCTTGGTTAAAGAGCGCATCGCGCAAGCTGACTGTGCCCAAGGTTTCCTCTTTGATGGCTTCCCGCGCACGATTCCACAGGCTCAGGCCATGATTGATGCCGGCGTGAAGATTGATCATGTGGTGGAAATTCGCGTTGAAGATAGCGAAATCATTTCTCGCTTGTCGGGTCGCCGCGTTCACCCTGGCTCGGGGCGTGTCTATCACCTGCAATACAACCCGCCCAAAGTGGCTGGCAAAGATGATGTGAGCGGTGAAGACTTAGTTCAGCGCCCAGACGACAGTGAAGAGACTGTGCGTAAGCGTCTCGACATTTACCACAGCCAGACACAGCCCTTGGTTGGTTTTTACCAGTCCTTGGCTCATCAATCCGGTGCAGCTAAGTACAGCTTAGTTCCGGGTGTGGGCTCGGTAGAGGAAATTACTGAGCGCATGTTTGCTGCACTTGCCTAAGGCAGAGTGCGCTAGAAGCAACCTACGTTGCAGTCTTGTCAGCTTTCGCCGCGCTAGTCGCGGCGTTATGCTTTTTGGTCTTTCATAAATGGATTGGGGTCACTCATGTCTTTGTGTTCTGCGAGCGCACCACGTCAACGCATCGGCATTATTCTGGCCAATTTAGGCACACCCGATGAGCCTACCGCAGCGGCGGTGAGACGCTATTTGCGTGAGTTTCTGAGTGATACCCGCGTTATTGAAGTGCCTCGGATTATTTGGTTTTTTATTCTGCGCTTGTTTATTTTGCCCTTGCGCCCCCGTCGAGTCGCTGAGGCCTATGCCAGTATTTGGGAGAACGAGTCGCCCATGCGGACGACGTTGTTGGCGCAAGTTGCGGCGGTGCAGGCGCGCTTGCAGGAAAATTACCCCGACCTCGATATCACCGTGCTGCCGGGCATGAGCTACGGCAAGCCGAGTTTTAAAGCTGCCTTGGACCAATTCAGTGCGGCTGGCATTGAGCGATTTATTGTCTTGCCGTTGTTTCCTCAGTATTCCGCAACATCAACAGGGCCGCTCTACGACCAGCTCGGCACGTGGGTTAAACAGCAGCGCAATTTGCCCAGCTTGCATGTGGTGCGGGATTACCACACGCATCCCGCCTATGTGACGGCGTTGGCAAACAGCATTCGAGCCCATTGGCAGGTCCATGGCCGAGCCGACAAATTACTGTTTTCGTTTCATGGCATTCCACAGCCCTACGCCGACAAAGGCGATCCCTATCCGGCGCAATGCCGAGCGACAGCCAGCGCCGTGGCCGCAGAATTAGCACTAAAAGAGGGCGAGTGGGCGCAGAGTTTTCAGTCTCGCTTTGGCCTGCAGGAGTGGGTAAAGCCTTACACCGATAAGCTGCTGGAAAGTTGGGGCCATGAGGGTGTGGGGTCCGTGCAAGTGCTGTGTCCGGCATTCTCGGCGGACTGCTTGGAAACTCTGGAAGAGATTGCCGTGGAAAATCACGATGAGTTCATCAAGGCCGGTGGCAAGCGCTATGAATACATTCCGGCCTTGAACGCGAGTGACGCGCACATCGATTTGTTTGTGTCTTTATTGCAAGGGCCGATACAGGCGGTGAGTTGTAGCGGCTGCCGCGTTAGTGCGGTGCCGTGTAGTCGCTGTGAGTGTTGAGGTTGGCAAAGCTGCTGGCCTCGGCATCGAGGATGACCTGCACCGCGTGTTCGGCCTGACACCAATCGCGCACCCGACGCTGTCCTGCATGTAAGCGTTCGCTAAGCCCTGTCGCTAAGTCGGTATGCACGAGCATGTGCAGCCAGTGCGTATCGATTGTCCCGTCAGCTGTTCGCACAGAAGCAACCGCCATTTTCGCGACAGGCTGATCCCTTATTGTGTGTGCTTGCTGCAGGCCTTGCCAAAGCTGCAGGCCCAAATCGCTGGGTAGCTGAGGCGTATCGACCGGGGTGATCAGTACCCAGCTCTCAGGCATCTGAGCTAGACAGCTGGCAATGCCGGCTAATGGTCCGGGATAGTCTGGCCAGGTATCGCTGACCACCTGTGTGAGTGAGCATCCTGGAAGATCCGCATAACGCGCCTTGTTGCGATTAGCACTAATCCACAGCTGCCCTACCTGAGGTAACAATCTGTCGGCGACATGCGCGATTAAGGGCTGGCCCTGCCACGGCAGCCAGGCTTTATCGGCACCCTGCACGCGACGACCCGCACCGCCGGCGAGAATGAGGCCAGTCAATGGTGGGCAGGCGAGGCTGGGTGTCTTCATGTCGGCACAGTGGGGAGAAAGAGGCGCTATGCTAACGCGGATTTACATGGTCGTCGTCAGCGAAACCAGCAAGGCTTTGCTACACTCCTAGCCCTATCCGTGTGAGTCGCTGTTATGCCTATCGTTGTGCCTATTGCAACCTCCGCTGTGCGCACAGCACTCGGCCCTGACGGCGCATTTGCTCAGCAGATTCCTGGCTATCAACCCCGTGAACCACAAATCGCCATGGCCGAGGCCGTGGAGCATGCGCTGAGCGCGCGCAGCTTGTTATTGGTCGAGGCCGGAACCGGCACGGGCAAGACCTATGCGTATCTCGTGCCAGCGATTTTGTCTGGTAAAAAGGCCATTGTGTCTACGGGCACGCGTAACTTGCAGGATCAGCTCTTTCATCGCGATCTGCCCATGGTGCGAAAGCTGCTCGGGCGGCCTGTGCGTACCGCATTGCTCAAGGGGCGCAGCAATTACCTGTGCCCGTATCGATTGCAACAACACCTCGATGAAGG
>Ga0255101_1000185_pt1 | contig 17008 bp, 22 predicted proteins | sample Colum_Colum_RepC_2_FD_188588 | JGI IMG/M metagenome (GOLD analysis project Ga0255101, IMG submission 188588) | Freshwater microbial communities from Columbia River, Oregon, United States - Colum_Colum_RepC_8d | ecosystem: Environmental > Aquatic > Freshwater > River | place: USA: Oregon...
GTCTGGGTAGTAGGCGTCTGACCGCTTGCGCTCGCCGCACTGGGCGCACGCGCGGAACCCCATCGCCTGCGCAAGGCGACGGGACTCTCGGTGCCAGCCGGTCGCCTTCACCGGGCGTAGTGGACTGGGCGCTCGTAGCGGCCCTGCTCGTCACGGTAGACCGAGACCTGCCGGCCGTAGCGGCTGCCATCGGCCCATGTCCAGCGTCGGGTCTCTCCCTGCGCGATGGGGCTGCTAGAGCAGTCCCAAGCCTCCAGCAGGCCTTCAGCCGACAGAGCGGCGTTCAAGGTCGGGAAGTAGTTCATTCGTCGCCCTCCTCTTCGTCATCGGCGTCGGCATCAAACTCCATGAGGTCTGCAAATCTCGCCTCGCGCTCGGCGTCGATGCGATCTTTTTCGGCCTGCGGCAGCGCCGCCCATGCCGCATCCTCAGCGGCAATTTCGGCCTTGGCCTTCGCCAGCAGCTCGGCCTCATAGGCCTCGATTTCTTGGTCTAAAGTCATGTTGCCCCCTGATGCCCCCGGCTCATCACCGGGGGCGGTTAATTATTCGGCCGCCTCGCCCAGTTCCGCCGGCATGATGTCGGCGCTGAGAATGTGCAGCACCAGTTCGCTGGCGCGGCTGGATTCCTCGGCCGTCAGAGCCGGGAGGGTCTTAGCCAGCTCGGCCTTGATGGCCGCGATCTTCTGTTCGTTGGTCATGTCGTACTCCGCTTGTTAGTGAGTAGATATTTTAGGCTCTGATTCTTAGCTCTTCAATAGGGTTCATGAAAAATAATTTTTTCTGATAACAGTTGTACCGCTTAAAATAAGAATCTATAATTAGAGCCTCATCAACGAGGGGCAAAAAAAATGACAAAAACAGTTTATGAGTGGGCCGTTGAAGCCGTCACCGCGTCTAGCGAGGACATTCTTGACATTAACCATGCGCTGAATCTTGATTTCTACAGCGCCGACCAACTGCGCCTTGCGATTAACGGCGAGCAGTGGATGAGCGCGGATGACGAGCCTGAGCTGATGTTCTACCGACTCGCCCTGACCAAAAAAGTCTACGAAGGCCCGGATGAATATGACGATCTGCTACATATGGACTATGCCTACGTTAACGGCGACGGCGAGTTTGACGAGTTCGACGATGCCGGCGGCCTGCCCCCGGTGAAGTACCGGAAAGAGCTTGCGACCAACATGGGGAAAATCTGATGCGTATCGCCGACATCAACCGCAAGATGGCCAAGGCTGGTCACCCAGTCACGCTCTACAAGGGGACTGGCTACCTGTACCTCATTTGGGACGATGGGGAGCATTTCTTTGATCAGCCCATCTGGTGCTGCTACTTCAAGCAAATGCCACCGGCTCTGTGGCTGAAGGAGGCGCTCGGCTTTGCTGAGCGCTGCGCAGATCAAATCCGCGACGCCGCCAAGCCCCTGCCGCTGCTGCCGGCGGTGAGAAAACTTTCAACAAAAAGTGTTGACTAAAATAAGACCGGAAACCAAGATTCCCCCATCAACCAGCGAGGACTGACCGATGACTAAACTGATACTGAACTTTGACATCAAGACCGCCAACATCGAGGCCTTCAAGGCCGCCAAACCCGAGGTTTACAACTGGATGACCAAGGCCGCCAGCACCGGCTTTGAATTTGCCGAGAGCCTGCTTGGCGCCGTTGCGAAGTACGGCGACCTGACCGAGCGCCAGTTGGCCACTGCCGAGCGCCTGACGGCCGCGCAGGCTGAGCGCGACGCCGCCCGGGTTGCCAAGGCCGCCGAGGCCAAGGCCGCCGCCCCTGCGGTCAACGTCGGCCGTCTGGAGGCCGCTTTTGCGGCTGCCAAGGCTGCTAAACTTAAGTGGCCGAAGATCACCATCGGCGACATCCGTATTTCGCCCGCTGGCGAGAACAGCACTAACCGCGGCGCTCTGTACGTCAAGAACCGCGTGACCGACCTCTACCTCGGCAAGGTTCAGAACGGCCAGTTCTACGCCAGCCGTGACTGCTCGGCCTCGGCCAAGGACGAGGTCACCAAGCTGCTGAACGACCCGATGGCCTACGCCGAGGCATACGGCAAGCAGACTGGTCACTGCTGCATTTGCAGCCGTGAGCTGACTGATCCGCAGTCAGTGGCTCGGGGCATTGGCCCCATCTGCGCCGACAAGTTCGGCTGGTAACCAACCGAGGGGGCGGACAGCCGCCCCTCAATCTGGAGGAATTTGTGAATGAGTTGGCTCTTTTCGCAGGCGCTGGTGGCGGCATACTCGGCGGCCACTTGCTCGGATGGCGAACCGTCTGTGCAGTTGAATGGGAACCCTACGCAGCTTGCGTACTTGCCGCCAGACAAAATGACGGCATTCTCCCGCCTTTCCCGATTTGGGATGACGTTCAGACCTTTGACGGCAGACCGTGGCGAGGAATTGTTGACGTTGTATCTGGCGGCTTTCCCTGTCAGGACATCAGTAGCGCAGGCAAGGGCGCCGGGCTTGACGGAGAGCGCTCAGGTCTCTGGCGAGAAATGGCAAGGATCATTGGCGAGGTACGACCGCAATTCGCGCTTGTGGAAAACTCACCAGTACTCACTTCTCGGGGGCTTGACCGAGTTCTCGGAGACTTGGCCGAGATGGGGTTTGATGCGAAATGGGGAGTTGTTTCCGCAGCAGACGTTGGTGCCCCCCACAGGCGAGACAGAATCTGGATTGTTGCCTACTCCACTAGCGTCGCTGGGGACGAATGGCGGGCCGAATCAGAGAGACAGCTCGGGCAGGCCGGGTTTGCAAATGGCGGCAATGATGTGGCCGACGCCAACCTGCGGGATGGCCTCACATTCTCAACTGAGCGCGGAATCAAGCCAGAGAGAATTGATTCGATCACTGAGAGATCGCGGCGGCCCTTCAACGCTGGCGATTGCGGTGCAAGCAAAATGGCCGACACCGACAACGTCAGAAGCGAAATCGGACACGCTGAACATTCAGAACCGCATCAACAAGGGGAAGCAAATCATGCTTTATCATGCGGTTCGCATGAATCCGACACCGGAAAAGGAAACGCCTCAGGCTGGTGGCTCGCTGAACCCGATGTGGGTCGAGTGGCTCATGGGGTGGCCGCTCGGGTGGAGCGACTTAAGGCCATTGGAAATGGGCAAGTTCCGCTCGTGGCAGCAACAGCGTTTGATTTGCTCATCAAAGGAGGAAAACTAAAATGAGCGCAAAAATTATCAGGCTTCCGGCGCCCCTGACGGGCGACCTGATTGAGGTAGACTCGGGTCAGTATTTTTTGGCCGAGTCTTTGGAGGAGAAGCGCCGGGCAGCATTGGCGCTGCTCGGGGAGCGTTGGCTGTTGCATTCGGCAAATTCGCCGAAAAAGGGGGTCTACGATGGCTGGCCAAAAAAATAAACTCGGCCTCAGCGAGGCCGAAATCAGGCTGAGCGAGGCTCAGTCAAGCGCGAGCGAGGTGATCGACAACGGCCTGTATCTGGCCTTCCGGCTTCACGGCGTCCGGGTTGAAATCGATGGCCCGGCGCAGTTTGCGCTGTCGCTGGCGGCGGCGGTTTGCAGAGAGGCGCATGAGCGCACATCACAAGACATCGGGTGAAGGGGTCGGCCGGCGGCTTGCGCCGGTAAAGACTGACCCGCACGCCGGCCCGCAGGGCGGTGATGCAACTTTTAGGTATTACTTCGACACGCCAGAGGAATATCTGGCGGCGATGAAATTGGCGGCCTCGCTTGAGGCCAGAGGATTGCCCCGTCGAGCGTGGCGGGTTCGGCTTAATTTGGACAAGGTGAGGTGAAGCATGGAACCTAAAAAAACCCGCAACCGGGTTCGCAAAATTTTTGTTGCCGAGGTCAACCACGAGACTTACTACATCGAGTCGGAGTCTCGTGTTAAGGCCCTGCGGTTTGCGATTGAGCAGCAAGGCCTGATCAAGGTGCGCGCTGCGACGACCGCTGACGTGACGACAATAACCAACGCCGTGGCCAACGGCGCTGAGGTGCGCAAGCTTTAAGGCACAGACTTCAGCGCGGTGTCCGTCTTGTCAGACGGGCGCTGCTGCTGGTCTAGCATGCTCTGGTAGTAGTCAAAAACCTCGGGCTTGAGCGCAGGCTCAAGCTGGGTGATTGACAGCACACGAGACAATTGCTTAGGCCAAGCGTTGGGGTTGTTGCCCACAACATTTGCCGTTCTCGTCGCCCAGTCTAGGAAGGCCTTGCTTTGCAGCAGCTTGCTCATGGTGCGCGATGAAATCGCGGCGCCTGCTGTCGGCAAGATCGAAGACCCGAAATCAAACCCCTCATCTTGCGAGTAGCCGGTGCCGAAGCCGGTCAACCCGAGCACTACCGCAATGGTCTGTGTGTTCCCTGATGTGTTGGAAAAATTCCTTGCCTTTTGACTTGATTTAACGCCTTGCGCGACTTTGACGATGTCGTTCAGATACGGCTCAAGCTCCTTGTATCGGGTTCCCGCGAACAGCGTTTTTTTCGCAGCATCGCTGAGCGTTGACCAGTTCGTTATGAATCGAGCAGGAGAGAACTGGTCAACCGTTTCGCCAAGGGCGACGCCCTCCATGTTCATGTTCAGCGGCGTTCCTAGGCGCTGGAAGACCGAGCCGGCCACCGTATCCCACTCGTCGGCCTTGAGGTTCCGCTTCAGCGCCGCGAGGCGTCCTGCGCCCTCCTTGGTGCCCTCCATGACGTAACCAAGGATTCGCTCGTCAAGGTCTTTCCGCTCGATCTGAGCCAGCATTGGCAAATTGACCGCATTATTAAACCGAGTGTAGCGGTCGTGCAGTCGGAGCTTGTAGAGCGCATCAGGGCCGAAATCTTTTGCGGCATCGTAAATATCAGAGCGAACAGCATCTAGAATCTTTCCTGCGTTTCGCGTTGCGCTATCAGTCCAGCCGGCAGTCGTAGCCTGCGGATTGTGGATGTCTGCAAACAGACCAGTTCTGAGTTTTCTTAAAACGTCTAGGGGTACATAGCCACTCTTTCCAGAGTCCTGAATGACCCGGTCAAGAATCTCCATCGCTTTGCCGTAATTCGCAGATTCGGTGCGCGGCGCCTTTGCAATTTGAGTCATCCACTGGCGCTTGAGGTTGATCAGATTGTCAATCGGGATTGCGGTGTCTCGGCCAATCAGGTTAGTAAATTGGTCGTCAAGCTGCTCGCGTTGACGGAGAAATCTGGTGCTAGCTTCGCCGGCCTTCTCTCGCAAAAATCCGCCGACTTCTCCAGCTTCGGACAAAACCGGCTTGCCGCCCGAGAATCGACTAGCTAGCTCAGAAGCTTTGGATTGCAGCCCGGCGACCATTGCTTCGGCGCGGTCAACAACCGGCCCTCGACCAAAGGGCATTTGAGACAGGCCGGATTCAATCGCCTCAATCGTCGGGTTCCGGGTTGCGACGCTGGCGGTCAGCGGAATGCCAAGCCGATTAGCTGCTGCATAAATTTCTCGGCCAGCATCGCCGAGCTTGCCGCCGACATAGCGACTGCTGGCCTGAAAAGCCGGCAGGCCGTACTTCTCTAGAAGCCCGCCAAACCCTTGGCCTGCCATGTTGGATGCCACCGAGCCGGTAGTGCCCATCATCTGCGCTAAGTCAGATTGGCTCTCTGTCGTGCCAAGCGATTTGCCGGCCGCGTACTGATAGAGTTGTCTGGCCAGTGCGCCACCAGCGCCAGCGCCAAGAATTGGGCCGCCAAACGGCGCGCCGGGGACGCCGACCGCAGCGCCCATGCCAGCGCCAATTGCTTCAGAAATCTCAGGGCCGATGCTGGCAATGTCGCCAGCGGTCGGCACCGGAATACCAAGGATCTTGGCGTTCTGTTCGTTGTAGAGCCGGCGCCGGTTGGTGCCGGGGTCGGTGTACGCAAAATTTTCGTCGCCGTAAGGTTCGGCGTCAGGGTAAAACTGCTGAAGCGTTTTCAGGCGGTCAATCGGGTTGGATGCGGCGCCAACGGCCGCCCGGACGCCGACAGGCGCCCCGAGCGACTTGATGGGCTCTGGCTTGCCGTATTTCTGTTGCAAAGCCTTGGTGATTTCCGCCTCGGACATCGTGGCGGGGAAGTCATACGGCTGGTCGTCAACAAAGAGCCGCTTATAACCCTTTGGAACGTTGTCGTTATTTGCCATCTTTGCCTCCAGAAAATTGGCCGGTTCTTGGGTCGTAGACCATCGGCGATGGCTTGGCGCCGGGCAGTTTACCAAGCAAGGATTTTTTCTTGTTTTGAGCCGATGTCCGCACTGAGCCTATCTGAGACAAAAGCGTTTCGGGTGAAAATCCCTTTCCGATGTTTTCTCGGAATGCTTGAGGGTCTCCGATTGTTCTTGTCATGATCCCCATGTCTGGGCCGGTCAGGGCGCCCAAACCAGCCTTGTCCTTAAGGGCAACTAATAGCTCGCTGTAGAGGCTGGATTGCTCTCCGGCAGCCTTGCCGGTCGAGAAAATCAGCAAGCCATTTTGCTCAACGCTCTGCTCAAATCGGTTAAGCAGAGATATTGCCTCGTCAAGCGTCAAGATCTGCTTACGATACTCAACCGCCTCGGCAGGAGTCAGCGTGTTGAGCCCGGGCTTGGTAACCGTTCCCGGCTGCTGCTGCTCGACGGGGCTGGGAGAGGCAGCAGGCGACGTAGGCTCTTGCGTCGTCACTGGGGCTGCTCCCTCGGCCGGCTTGGCAGGCTCAACTGACGCAGCACCGCGAACCGGCGGCTTGAACATTGGGTCAAGTTTTGGCTGAACCATCGTGATTTTGTATTCGCCGGTTAACTCATCGTAGACCTGTTGCGGGCGCGGTTTGTTCAAAACGTCCCATGCGGCGGCATATTCTGGCGTGCTGAGGACAGATGGATCTTTGACGCCGCGAATCAAATAAGAGTACGCCTTGGCTTCAAGGCTACTGCCGAGTTCATCCCCGCCGTCTCCGGCTCGTTTTTCAGCAAGCGCTTGCGCCTGAGCTGTTTTTGATTTTGCTCCCGCAGGCACTTGGCTGACCTTGTTCCAAGTTCGGGTGGCCGGGTCAAATTCCTCCGTCAGCTCATAAAGTTCTCCGTCTGGGTCGAACACCGTCCTTTTACGACTTTCCGGCGCTTTGGGCTCTCGCAGCTCAGCCTCCAGCAATTTTCCGCCAATTGCCTCCATGCGCTCTAACTGCTTCTCAGCATCGGCAAGGGTTAATTTTTTCTCTTCCATCAGAAACTGAATCTGAGCGGCACGATTTGCTCGGCGCGCGGCGGTTTCTTCCTTTGCGGAATCAGCCAGCACCGCCGAGGCGTTGCTCAGCGTCTCGCCGGGCGTTCCGGTTTTGGTCGGGGATGCAAGCGCCGACGCGAGCCGAAAATACATTTCTGACCTCGACGGCTGCTCCGAAGTGTCAAGCATCGCTTGACGCATCGAGTCAATGTAGTTTTTCCGCTCGCTGCGCACCGCCTCAGCCGCGGCCTTCATTTCTGGGCTTGCGGCATATTTTTCGTAGAGCGATTGCAGCTTGGGGGCGGGCGGTGGCGCCATCGCCGGCATCGGCGGCATTGCCGGCATTGGCTGAGTTTGCGGCCGGTAGAGCGCGTCAGCCACCACTGGCAGGCCAGTCGGGTTGGGCAGTCTGTTCAATCCGCCAGCATCAAAATTTCTTCGCACAACGCCCCCTTTCGCGTAACGCTGGTAACCAGTAACCGATGGGGCGACGAGACCCATGTAGTTGTAAGGATCATACCCAAACCCCGTCCACGGCGCTGTAGCGCCGCCGTCGGTCGTGACGCCGCCTGTGCCTCCTGCGCCTCCTGCGGCGCCTCCTGAGCCTCCTGCGGCGCCCCCCGCGCCTCCTGTGGCGCCTCCTGCGGTGCCTGCGGCCTTGGCTGCGGCGTCAGCCGCATCGGATTGCGCTTTGGCCACCTTGAGGGCGTTGACGCCGCTGTTGACCGCCGCTTGGTTGGTCAGGAGGCTGCGCGCTCCGCCGGCAGCGTTTTGCACTCCGCGCATCGCGCTTGATGCTCCGGCCTGAACGCCCGGCAGCGCCACGTTGAGCCCGGTGACCGGGCTTGTCATCAGCGCATTGACGTTATTGACCTGCGGCAGGATTGCTGAAGTCAGCATCGCTGGGTTGCCGGTTTGCAAAAGGTGGCCGGCGCCCTGCGCCACGCCTCGGGCGTAGTTGCCTACGCTTGCCAAGGCGTTGCCGGCGTTCGTTACTTGCGAGCCTAGATAGGGGAGCAGCCCTTGAGTGCTGATGCCGTTGACTACTCCGCTGGCTCCCATGTACGGGCCGGGCAACATGTAGGCTGACAGAGCGGGCGCAACAGCAAGGGCGAAGTCTCCAAAGTCGCCCTCATTTTCAATGGTCTGGAACCCTTTGATCGTGGCCGCAATGCCCGGGCCGACATAAGGAATCATCATTGCTAGAGCAGCGCCGATGTCGAGGCCGATGTCTCGGGGGTCTAAAGCGTTTTGCGCTTGCGGAGCGCGTTTTGCGTAGTCAGCTAGCTGCGCATAACTGATGTTTGGATTCTGGGCAATCAGTTGCCGGACACCCGGCATTTTGGCGTCGTCTCGACCCCATTCAGTATTTCCCCAGACGCCAGTTTTGTACTTGGGGTTGGCGAGCACGCGCTCTATGTAGGCCTTGGCTTTTTGCTCGGCCTGCGGGTCGTCAGGGTTGATTCCAATCGCCCAAAGGCCGGCGCCTTTGGTGTTGGAGAACTTTTCCTGATAACTGTGATTGTCTTTCTCAGGGTCCATGCCCTCGCCAAAGCGCACAAACCCGTAGCGCTGCTCACCGCGCTGAGGTGTGCGGCTTGCGCCCAAGGCTCGCTGCTGGTCTACCTGCGCCTGAATGGCGGGGCTTGCCTTGCCAGTTTTTGGATCGCGCAACCAAAAAGCGTTGCCGCTGTTTGCAATGTTGCTGAGCGCGTCCATCGTGTCATAGCCGCGAAAAGCCGGCGCAGCAACATTGCCCCCAGTAGCAAACCCCTGTGGGGCCGCCTGTGGCGGCATCTGAGGCATTTGCGGCGGCGGCATAGGCATGCTCTGCGGCGGCATCTGCGGGCCTCCCTGCGGCATCTGGGGCGGCATCTGAGGCGGCGCAGGCTGCGGCTTCTGCGCGTTCAGAATTTGCGTAAAAATGCTGCCTTGCTGTTGCATGATTAGCGCGGCTGGTAAGGCTGGTAGGGGCGATAGGGCTCGTTAAGGCCTTGGTAGGCGGAAACCGCGCTCAATGTTGAGGAGTATGGCGACGGCGCATATGACCCAGTCGCAAACTGATTGGCTGTCGTGTACGTCGGCACAGAGGTGCCTTGAGCAAGATTTCTGGCTCGCTCGGCGGCAATCCACGGGTAGTCCTGCTGCTGCTGCCAGCGATTATAGTTTTCGTTGTTAAGATTCTGCTGATAGTCAGTCTGCGCACGGCCAGCGGTCTCTAGCTGCGCAGCATCAGCCGACAGCATCGACGCTCGGTTCTGGCCCATCGTGGCAAGGTTGGTCAGCGCCCCGATGTTGCGGTCGTAGTCGCCAGCCTGCGCACCTTGCAACTGGCCTGCGGCGTTCAGTCCAAACCCCTGCTGGGCCTGCCCAGCAGCCGTCAGGTTTTGCGCCAGATTGCCGTATCGAGACAGGTCGGTTTGCGCGGCGCCAAGCGCCTGCGTATACCCGGCCTGCGCCGCCTGCGCCTGCTGGTTAAGGATCGATTCCTGCGTGTCTCTCAGCGCGCGAGAGCCAAACTCGCCCATGCGAGTTCCGCCAAATGAGCCAGCCCGGACAAAAGAATCGGCGACGTTGGGCAGCAAGTTTTCTCTGAGGTTTCTCGCTCCCTGCTGAGCAATCAAGTCCAGCACTGACTGCTGGTAAGGGTTCATGTATTGGCCGACGTTCTGAGCGGCAGACTGGCCTGCCTGATCAAAATACTGCTGCCCCTGACTCAGGTTTTGGTCAATCGTGTTCGGCCGCAAATACTGGTTCTGGTTCTGCTGAAAACCAGAAGCGGTATCTGTGTTTGTCATGCCCTGCATGCCTTGCGAGGCCATGTTTAGCTCGGGCTTCCACGCTCCCTGATTGGCAGAAATGTTTGAATAGGCCTGCTGCTGCTGAGCGCTGAGCGGCGCGGTGATTTGCTGGTTGTAGGCCTGATACGGCCGACTGCCAAGGTTGTTGGCAGTGTTGAAGATGTTGTAGCCAAAGCGCTGTGCGTATTCAGGGATCGCATTTGCGCCGGCCTGAGGCGTAAACGACCCAATTGGAGCGCCTTGGAAAGCGTTATTATTTGCCATGTCAAATTCCTTTCAGGTATGCCAGCGGCGATTTGGCGTTGGGGCTGATTTTGCCTTTTGCGAGTGCGCGACCTTTTTGTCGGCGGATTTCGGCGCGCATTTTATCAAGGCGCTGGGCGCCGTGTTCAACCGAGCCGTCGCCAAGCAACGCCACGGTTTCAGCGTCAATAACGTATTCGCCGTCCGACAGCCGAGCGTTGATCGTGTCAGCGCGGCCACTGCCAGACCCTTTCGCCAGATAGGCGACCTGACTCAGCCCGCCTCGGGCCTTGGCTACTGGCTTGTTGTAGTAGCCGCTTGAGAATTTGTCCCAGTGCTGCGCCATGTAGCTGTTTGCATCCAGACCGGCTGCCGCAGCGTCTCGATTGATCTTTGTCCAGTCCCAGTTCTGAAGCGGCATGTTCATCTGCCGTTTCTGGTCTTCGGTCAGCGTGTTATTCAAAACCGTCTGAGCGTCTTTCGGCGCATCTTTCCCGCTGTCGTCGTCTCCGCTCATGTAGTTGAGCAACGGCATTGCAGCCAGCCCCAACATGCCATATTTCAACATGTCGTCTGCGGTCAAGCTGGTAGCCGGCGGTGGCGGTGGCGGTGGCGGTGCCGGCGGCACCGGAGGCGTTGCCCCTGCGGCTGCGGCTGCATTTGCTCCGGCCGACCCGGGGTCAGTGTAGGCGCCGGGCGCCGCAGCCTGTGGGGTCACAGGGTTGCGGAAGACCTCTTCAGACGGCTTGGCTGCGAGCTGGGCAGCGGGACTGCCTCTCATGAGGTTTTGCGCTATCCCGCTGAGGCCGCCTGCGGCTCCGGCATACATGGCCATGCGCGGGTCAAACCCCGCCCCGATCATCGAACCGAAGCCTTTGCCGGCCTGCTGAATCGCAGTGTTACCGCTCTGCTTGGCGAGCGCGGATGCGCCGGCCCCGAGGGCGCCACGCACGGCGCCACGCATGCCGTTGCCGTTGATGAGCCCAGCCGCGCCGCCGGTCAGTGCGCCGCCGGTCAGCGATGCCATCAGGGGGTTCTGGATGCCCAGCAAATTTCCGCCAATGTACTCGTTGAGGCCGCCAAGGTTGGCGCCGGCAAGCGCTCCCTTGAGCACCTTTCCGCCGGTCAGCGCAGTCGTTGCGGCGCCTACTACCGTGTTTCCAATGACGCTTGACAGCGCAGACCCGGCGCCGGGCACAAGATTGCCGATGGTCTGAGCAATGCCGGGGAAAAACGTGTTGATCGCAATCGGCGCAATTGCCCCAAGAATTTTTCCCAAGTCGCTTTTGAACTCGGGCAATCCGGTCGCCGGATTGCGGCGCCCAGAGGCGCCCATCCCGCGCAGAATTTCTGCCTCGCGAGGATTGATGTGGGCCAGCATTGAGTCGCCGCCACGGCCAGCGCGTTGCAGTTTTTTGGCTGCCACCTTGAGGCCGCCGCGCGCATAGCCTTTCTGGGCTACCTTTTCCTGCAAGCCGTACAGAGCTACAAGCAGCGCCACGATGGCGATGGGGTCGAACTGGTCTGGCAAAATTCCTTCTGCAAGCAGCCCTTCCTCGATTGCCGAGGCCTTGATTTGGTCGTAGTTGCTTGAGTCCTCAAGCATCTGCTCAAGCAGCTTGATGCCGTCCTCTAGGTCGTCCGAGGTGACCGGCATGTTAGCGATGCGCTGCTCCATCTGAGCAATAGCCGGCGCAAACTTGGGGTCTTGCCGGGCCTCATCAATCAAGCCTTGTCTATCAATTGCCATTGCGTTTCCTCACTCCACAACTTGGCAGAACCTTTCTGCCCAGTCTTGCCAGTTGTCAAAATTATAAGGCACCGGGAAGTTTTCTTTTAGTGATGAATTCTTGAGAAATTGCATCGCCCAGTCTTGCCATTGAGAATCATCATCCAGCCGTCCGAATGCGCCATAGGGGTCTAGGTCGAGCGCGATTTGGTCAGCCCAGTCGCGCAGCGCCATCCCGGTTGGCAGCGTTACGCGGATCATCCCAGCACCGTGCCGTCGCCAGTATCGAGGTGGCCGATGATTTGGCCCATTTGATAATCCCCGCCGACCGCGTTAGAAGAGAACCGGACGCGAAGCTCGCGCCGCTGTTCCTTGAGCATCACAATCTGCTCATGCGGAGTGGTCGCTGTTTCTGGAAACGTGAATAGAGAGCTATAGACCTCTTGAGCCCGAGCATTTGCTCGACCAGTGACCTGAACGGTCATCGGGCCGTTTTGAATGAAATCAGGCTCAATGGTCGTAATTCGGACGTACTTATTCTGACCCTTTGTCAGATTTGAAAGGTCGGCGGTCTCAAAGTAGCTTTCAATCGGCTGGAGGGACTGGCCATCAATTTCATCGACCCCCTGCTCATGAATCCAGACATTGTATCCACTGTCGGAGGGGACGCAGCCGGTAAGCAATGGCGCGGCTAAGCCGTTGTTGTAACCGCCAGAGGCTCGGCCATCGGCCGGCAATTCGGTGTCGTACCAGCTCTGCTCCCGCACGTTGTAGATGACCGCGTGCGTGCATTCGGTGGCGTCGCCGCGGGGATAGCAGAACCATATTTCCCCGAAGTGAGGAACCTTGAACGAGAAAACCTTACTTCGCTGAGTCGGGTTTATGTTGTCAAAAAACCAGTTGAGGTTCATTTGGTTGGGCACCTCGCGCACAACCCCGTTGAACATCAGGAACCGATCAACGCCGGCCCAAAAAAAGATGCCGTCGTAATCAATAACAGAGTCTGGCGACATAATTGAGGTATCAGTCGCAATAACGTCAAACTGAAAGACCGTGGCGCCGCCCGTGAAGCTAGCGCGAATAACCGCATCATAGGCCCAGAAAATACCAGCCGGGGCAGAGCCAGAGCCTGCGCGGAGTGGCATGCCCTTGATGATTTTTTGACTCCAAACGCGAGCGATGCCGCTGCCAGAGCCCGAAAGGTCGGACGGCGTTCCTGCCACCGACCAGCCAACAATCCCAGCCGTTCCGTAGTAGAACAGGTAGGGGAACAGCATCACGATGCCGCCCGTCGCATTGGCGCCTGCTGGAATTGTCACCTGAGTCAGCGCCGCGGTTCCGGTCAAATCTCCAAAATAAATATCGCCGCCTAGGTCATTACAAACGCATTCAAGGTTTGGCGCCACATGAGCGAACAGCATGTTTTCAGTGGTTGAGGCGTCATATGCATTCTGAAACATCCACTGATTCAGGTCGTCAGACACAAACCCTACGGGCGTCCTTTCAGTAATAATTGAGCTGTTTTTAGTGCTATCAATTGTAAAGCGCTCAATTTTACCAGCGCTGCCGGAATGACAGTATTGAAGTCCCTGCTGGGTAAAGCTATTGAATCCCCGTGAGATTTCGGAAAGATACTTGCTGATTGACCGATAGCCGCCAATTTTTCTCGGCAAGCCGCGCTGGAACCTAACCCACTTCCCATCGGTGTAGAAATCGCCATCAAACTTAGTCCCGTCGCGCTTGATGCCGGGATTCGACCGAAGTATGGCGGTAGAAATAGGCATCAGAACGCGCCGCCGTCAATGTTACCGGCTTGGGCGACGCCAAGCGCTGAATAAGCGTCGGCCTGAGTTAACGATTCAAAAATAGAAATTCCGGTTGCTCCGCCGCCAAGATTTATCAAGGCGCCTCCGGCGGTCGTTGTTCCTGTTCCGCCCTGCGCTACAGGAACCGGATTACTCAGAGTGCTAGAGTTGTAATCCGCAAGAACAACATTTGTGCCGTTGCAATAAAGAATTCTCTGCTGACCAGAGGCAACCAATTCGCCGGTTCCCGCAGAGGTTTTCACCGTCAAGGTAAACGCGCCAGTCGTTGAGTTCGTCACCCAATACTGCTGCACGGTTGCCGGCACAATGATGGTTCTGTTGCCGGTCAATACGCCTGTAAAGTTGTACGCAATTCGATTTAGCTCGCTGCCTGACAGGGTGTAATTACCCGTCCCGCCTACGGCGATTACGGTGTAGTCAAAAGCAAAAACAGCGTTCTGGCCAAAGCCAATGGTGTAGAACTCAATGCCGTCGCAGGCAATGATTGCGGAATCGCCGGGCTGAAAGCTGACCGTCGCTCCACTGTTAATGATGTCTGAGCCCTGAGGCGTTGCGACGATTGCACCATCGCCGCTGTTGCGGAGATAGCAAAACCAATTGTTTCCGGCTGTAGCCGCAACTGGCAGGGTCAGCACCCCAGCTCCCGTTGATGTCCAGTTGAACATCTTTGCTCGGTCAGTCACCCCGGCTGAGTAGTTAGAAGAAAATCCGGTGACTGGCACAGACTGAGAAAGCAGGGCGCCGACAGCAACAATGCCAGTCCCAGCCAATGCTGAGGAATTAGCGTTTGACGTTGCAGCGCCATATTGCAGGGTTTCCCAGCTGCCATCCTCTGAGGTGTTGTCGGTTAGGTAGATTTGCCACAGCGTTCCTGAAGCAATGTTGACAACCTGAACGCCCGTTGCGCTTTTGACTACAAAAATGTCTGCGCTTTTATTGTTAAAAAGGATAGTTTCTCCGGTGCCGGCCTTTTGTGCATCCGGCAAGAAGATGCTGAAGCTTCCTGATGAATCAACTACGTCGATGATTCTGGTCGCAAGATTCTCGCTGGTTGAGGTTTCCTCTGGCCAGCTAAGCGTCACATCAGCATCGAGCGTGAGAGCGCTATAACTGATTTCGGATGGGTAGATATTGGCGCCACCGAAGACGCTTGTGTATGTGGTCATGCTTCACTCCTGTTGGCTGAGCGATCCATGATTCGCTTCAGGTCTTCGCCATTCAATGCTTGCGCCGCTCGGTCGTACATAGCCTGCCAGAGCTGCACACGCTCGTCGTTTTTGAGGAACGGCGTTGCCTCAATGAGCGAGGAGTAAAGAAGGAGGTCTGGGGCGTACTCTGTCAGCCAGTTGGTCTGGAATTCTTCGCCAAGGAATCTGGGTTGCTCGTAGAACAGAATCTCAACCGTCTGAGCTGTTGATGGAGTCGGAGCAATAATCCAGTGCTGATAATCGTAGTCGGCGTAATAGGCAGGAGCCGCCGTCTCAGCCTCGTCTGGCCAATATGAGCGGATGTACTCATAGGAGCGGGCAAAGAGCGGGTTTGCGACAGTCGTCATGGACACGGTGTCGCGCCAGCGGTCGGGCTTCATGTAGACAGCCACGCCGGGCACCAAAGGAGTAGTAACGGCCTTGATGAAGCCCTCGATTTTCAACTCTCGAGCAATGCGCCGCTCGGCTAGAGTGATGAGCCGAGGCAACTGCTCGTAGACGATTTCATCGCTCTCAAGCGTGAAGCCGCGCTCCAGATAGCGTCGGAGGTCTACTAGCAGACTGTCATAGGTCATTGTGTAGCTCATCGGAACCCCTTAAGTTTGGCCGCTGCTACAGCATGCACCTGAAAAATTTGACTAAATTATGGGCGCAAAGGCAGCGCTCATCAATCATTCCTTGCGGAAAATCTCGATGGCCGAGATGACAGCGCCGACAGCCAGACCAATCTGCTGCATAGCCTCCGGGTTGACCCCAACGCCCAGCGTGCCCGCCATGACGGCGGCGCCGCGCCAAGTGGAGGGCTCTTTTGCTCGGTCTAGGAAGAATTTCAGGTTCATGGTGCCCCCTACGGTAGGTTAATGAGGTTTTCGGCAATGCGTCGAGCCCATCCTTTGCCATACTTGTCAAAGACCTTTAGCTCAGTCATGAATTTGAGGCGCTGACCATTGAAAATTGCGGCGAGCTTGTACTGATCCATTGCTCGCACTGCCGCCAACGTCCCCTGACCGATAATCCCGTCGTCTTTAACCCCAACAGCACGCTGGAGCCACTTCGCAGCCTGACCAACACCGGAGTTCACCGCGCCGTCAAACACAGCAAAACGCACCTGCTTAGGGAGGTCGTCAGCGTGCAACTTGTCCCAATAGTCCCGGCGGTAAATTTGATGTGCTCGGTCTAGCGTCAGGTTCTTGATGTCTTCCATTGGATACGAATTAGCCGCAACGCCGTACTTGGTGCCCAGCAATTCACCCACACCTACCTTGCCGCCAGTCCAGTTGCCGGGGTCGTTGCGGTCGTCGCTGTACCCACCTTCATGGCCGATAAGTACCTTGAAAGATTCCTCGAAAGTCATTTGTCTACCTTTGAATCAAGTTTATCGAAAATTCTCGACAGCATTTCTTTCACTTCTCGGATGTCGGCACGATAGTCTTCGCGGGCCACATAGGTTCGTGGAAGGTCTTCCCGTAGTTTTGCCAAATCCGCACGAAGTTCGACGCTGGCTTCCCAAACAGAGCGCCCAAACCACCCAATCATCGACGTAGTTGCGCCAAGGATAATGTTAAACAACATTTGAGAATCCACTATCCATCTCCTGCGTCGTCGCGGCGTTGGTCTGTGGCGATTTTGATGCCAGTAATTAGCCCGATGAAGCCCCCGACAATTGTCTGAAACGCAGGCAACACAGCTTCAAAAATCTTGTTGTTGTCCACTTTCTCGTCAAACAATCCAACTATCATGCCGCCCACCATCGACATTAAAATCATGGACAACGTAACCGTAGCAATGAGCGTCACCCACACCGAAAGTTTGTCGTGTGTGTTCATGACTTACGCCCAAGGGAGCCTGTCGGAGATCACCGGATTTTTTTGCTGTTCAATTTGTACCGTTAAGTCAGCAATAAAATCGTTCATCCGCCCTTCTCGCAAAGTGGAAGTTATCCAATTGATGACCTCCGCTTCGGACAAATTGTCAAACGGAATAAAATCGGGCGAAGACGGGTCTGGGTTGGTTCTAAACTCCCCATACAGCGA
>Ga0255101_1000188_pt1 | contig 16926 bp, 9 predicted proteins | sample Colum_Colum_RepC_2_FD_188588 | JGI IMG/M metagenome (GOLD analysis project Ga0255101, IMG submission 188588) | Freshwater microbial communities from Columbia River, Oregon, United States - Colum_Colum_RepC_8d | ecosystem: Environmental > Aquatic > Freshwater > River | place: USA: Oregon...
AAAGACGCTGGCAAAAGCATTCAATGGGGTGGTTTTTGGAGCTTCATTACTCATGTGGCGACTCCGCGTTAATCCGGATGATAAAAAGACTGCCGTTGAAACGCTGTGACTTTTATACGCTATCTTTCGGGTTAGTGGTGACTTTCGAAGAATAAGGGATGCTTATGAGGCAGGCAGTGGACATTGCCCCAGGATTATTGGTGCTGCATGGCAATCAGCTGGAGCACTTACGTCAGTTGGTGACGTCGTGGGTAGCCAGTCATCCGCTGCGACCGCTGGAGTCGGATGTGATGGTGGTGCAGAGCAACGGCATCGCCCAATGGCTGCGCATGGCGCTGGCCGCTGACCCCGAGTTTGCTGCTGATGGCACTCAGATTGGGGGCGGCTGCGGTATCGCAGCGGCGGTGGATGTGCAGTTGCCGGCGCGCTTTCTCTGGCAGGTCTACCGTGCGGTGCTCGGTGCCGACGCTATTCCAACCGAGTCCCCACTAGACAAGCAACCACTGACCTGGCGATTGCTGCGCCTGCTGCCGCAAGTATTAACACAGCCCGAGTTTGCTCCGTTGGCGCGCTACCTAAGCGATGACGCCTTAGGCCGCCGACGCTATCAGCTGGCGGAACGATTGGCCGATTTGTACGACCAGTATCAGGTCTATCGTGCCGATTGGCTCAACGATTGGGCGCAAGGCGAAGACCAAGTCCGGCTCAGTCGGGGCGGTACCCAAGCCTTGCCTCCGCATCAGCGCTGGCAAGCGGCGTTGTGGCGGGCCTTGTTGAATGACTTACGCGCTGACGGCTTGGCCACTGCCGGTAGCCGCGCACTGGTGCATCCGCAGTTTTTGCAGGCCGTGAGTCAGCGGAGTGAACGACCGTCAGCTTTGCCGCGCCGAGTGGTGATTTTTGGGTTGTCGGCATTGCCCGCACAGGCCTTGGAAGTGCTCGCCGCGATTGCGCCTTGGTGTCAAGTAATTCTCGCCGTACTAAATCCTTGCCAGTATTACTGGGGCGATATCGTTGAGGATCGCGACCTGCTGCGCCAAGCCTACCGACGCCAAGTACAAAAGCCGGGCATGCCCGCAACGGGGTTAAGTGCGGAGGATTGGCATCAGCATGCGCATCCATTGCTGGCGGCCTGGGGACGCCAAGGTCGCGATTTTCTGAGCCTGCTCGATAACACCGAGGCGAATAAATTTATCTCGCCGTTGTTGGCCGCTTTTCAAGAGAATCGTCACGACTTTTTTACCGGGCCCGTCACGCAGACGCTGCTCGGACAGCTTCAAGATGATGTGCTGAATTTAAGGCCGCTAGCCGAAACGCGGGATCTCTGGCCAGCGGTAAAGGCCACGCAAGATGTCTCGCTGCGCTGTCATATCGCCCACAGCGCCCGCCGCGAGGTGGAAATTCTGCACGACCAGCTACTGGCCCGTTTTGCCGCTGACCCTACGTTGCGTCCGCGCGATGTCATCGTCATGGTGCCGGATGTGAACACCTATTCCGCGTTGGTGCAGGCGGTGTTTGGGCAGTTCGAGCGGGGTCATCCGCGCCATCTACCGTTTGCGCTTGCCGATCAGCGGCAACGTGGCGTGCAGCCCCTGCTCATTGCGCTGGAGTATTTGCTGGCGCTGCCTGAGCAACGCATTACTGCCACTGAAATTATGGATCTGCTCGATGTGCCAGCGTTGCGACTGCGTTTTGGCTTAGCGCTGAGCGACTTGCCCTTGTTACGACGCTGGATCAGCCAAGCGGGCATTCGCTGGGGTATTGATGGCACGCAGCGTGCTACGCAGGGCATGTCGGCGCAATGGGATGCGAATACGTGGCAGTTTGGTCTAGACCGATTGCTCTTGGGCTATGCCGTTGGCGATAGGCCATTGACCACGTCAGACGGCGCAACCCTCATTCCCTGCGATGAAGCCGCGGGCTTGTCCGCCGCTTTGTTGGGCCCGTTGAGCGACCTTTTAGCGGCGTTATCAATTACCCTGAGTGAGATACAGCAGCCAGCAACGCCAGCGCAGTGGCAGGCCCGACTGCAGCAGCTGATGGTGCGTTTTTTCAGTACAGAAGCGCGCTCCGGCAATGCGGATCAAATCGCGGCCGATACCGCCTTGCTTGGGCAGTTACAAACGGCCTTGGCGTCTTGGCAGGGGCATTGCCAACAGGCCGGGGTGGTCGAGGCATTGCCCTTAGTGCTGGTGCGCGAAGCCTGGTTAGCGGGTCTCGATGCCGGTGGTTTGCAACAGCGCTTTCTCGCCGGTTCCATCAACTTTTGCACGCTCATGCCCATGCGCGCCATCCCATTCCGTGTGGTCTGTTTGCTCGGCATGAACGAAGCCGATTACCCCCGCCGGCAACCGCCTTTGGATTTTGATTTGATGGCCAGCGACTACCGCCCCGGTGATCGCTCGCGTCGCGAGGATGATCGCTATCTCATGCTGGAAGCGTTGTTGTCGGCGCGTGAGCAGCTTTACATCAGCTGGATCGGTCGCCATGTACGCGACAACAGCGAACGCGCCCCGTCGGTTTTGGTTGGCCAGTTGCGTGAGCATATTGCTCAAGGCTGGACGCTAGCAGGGGGCGGTGATCTGCTAGCGGCGCTAACCACGGTGCATCCGCTGCAGCCGTTTAGCCCTCGCTATTTCACCCTGGGCAGCGGCGTTTTCAGCTATGCCGGCGAATGGCTGGCGCAGCATCAGCAGAAGCTAGATGACCCATCGATTGAGTTGTTACCGGCCATGGAACCTGCGCTGCCGATCACCGTCGAGGGCTTGCAGCGTTTGCTCAATGACCCCGTCGGGCAGTTTTTTAAGACGCGCCTCAAGGTTCAGCTCGATTGTGAAGAGCAGACACTGGAAGACCATGAACCTTTCGATCTGCGGGGGCTCAATCACTATGCCGCCTTGCAGCAGGTGCTGGATGGTGCGCGCTTGAGCGTTGAGCATCAGCCCTTAACGGATGCGTTGGCCGCTTTGCCGGCAGCACTGACGGAGACCACGCAGCGCCTGCAGGGCGAGGGCCGCTTGCCGTTGGCGGGGTTTGGAACGCGTTGGCAAACCGCTTTGCAAGCGGATGCCCTGAATCAGTTGCAACGCTGGTTGCACATGCAGGCGCAGTGGCCGCAGGCCGTGGCGGGGGGCTTGAGCGTGAGCTTGGCCGAGTGGGCCTCTGCCAGTGAGCCCTTACGCTTGCCGTCGCTCTATCGAGGTGATGCCGGGCTGGCACTGATCAGCCTCAATGCCAGCCGTTTCTGCAACAAGGGCACAGCGAAACTGAATGGCAAGGATGGGCTGAATCTTAGCAGGCTCAGATTCGACAAGCTGCTCAACAGCTGGGTGCTGGCTTCGCTCGCGGCCCTGCAGCCAGAGCCGGTGCAGGTGGTCGTGGTGGCCCGCGATGTCACACTGACCTGGCAGCCGCGTGCTCGCGACGAAGCCATTAGCACACTGACTGCCTGGTTGCAGGCCTGGGCCTTGCACACCCAGCGACCGCTGCCGATTGCCGTCAAGACCGCCCTGACGTTTTTGGCTTTGCGGGATGAAAAAGGTGAAGCGCTGGCCTACACCAAGGCCGCTGAAACCTACCACGGCGTCTTCAAAATGGATGGCGAAAAAGACCAGCAGCCCAGCCTGTCACGGCAGTTTCCCGATTTCGACACGCTTTGGCAGAGCGGTGATTTCGCACACTGGGCCAGCGTGCTTTATCAGCCGATGCTAACGGCGTTGCAGTCCGGTGCACTCACCGCTATTTCGGCCGAAGTCCAAGGGGATGACGCATGACCCGCGCCCTAGAGACGCAACCGCTGGCACTACGCTTTCCCTTGCATGGCTCGCGCCTGATCGAAGCCAGCGCGGGCACTGGCAAGACCTACACCATCGCGGCGCTGTATGTGCGCCTCGTGCTCGGCCACGGCCCTGACAACACCGCCTTCAGTCGCGCCTTGCTGCCCTCCGAGATTCTCGTGGTGACCTTTACCGAGGCTGCTACGCAGGAACTGCGCGATCGTATCCGCCGACGGCTGGTTGAGAGCGCCCGCGCGTTTCGCGACGAGCTGCTGGGCAAGCCAGATGACTTCCTGCAAGGCCTGCTGGATGACTATCCTGCCGAGCACCATGCCGCACTGGCACGTCAGCTCGACCTCGCTGCGCAGAGCATGGACGATGCCGCCATCGCCACCATCCACGGCTGGTGCCAGCGCATGCTGCGCGAGCATGCCTTCGACAGTGGCAGCCTGTTCACCGAGGTGCTGGAGCCCGACCTCAGCGAATTGCAGACCGAAGCGGTGCGCGACTATTGGCGCGCCGAGGCTTATCCCTTGTCGCAGGATGCGCTGGCGCTGATCGAATCGGCCTGGCAATCGCCGGATGCCATGCTGCCAACCTTGCGCCAGCTTTTTGCCAGCAGCGATGCTGTGCCAACGGGCAGCTTGCAGGAGGCACTGCAGAAGGCGCTGGCGCAGTGGCAGGCGTTGAAAGCGCCGTGGCTGGAGAGGGCAGATCATATCGAGGCGGTATTGTCGGCCGCGATTGATGCCGGTCAGTTCCTCGGCAACAAGCTCAGTCAGAAGTATCTGACTTCGCGTCTGAAAACCTTGCGCGACTGGGCTGCATCACCGACTGCCACCGCCTTCGATAAAGTCGGCAAAGAAAATCTGAGAAAGCTCTGCTTGCCCTACTTGTACGAGGCGCTAAAAGCTAAGACCCCCATGCCCGACAGCCTCAGCCAGGACCCGGTCTTGCAGGCTCTGGCCGATCTGCCCGAGCAAGTCGCGGCCTTACCCAAACCCATCGATGCCGCCTGGCATCACGCCGCGCAATCCGTCAGCCAGCGCTTCACCGCCGCCAAGCAAGCACGCGCCTTACTGGGCTTCGATGACCTGCTCACACGCCTCGATGCGGCCCTGCAAGGTGAACGCGGCGATACCCTACGTGCGTTGATTCGTCAGCAGTTTCCGGTCGCGCTCATTGATGAGTTCCAGGACACCGACCCGCTGCAATACCGTCTGTTCGATGCCCTCTACGAGCTGGCCGCCAACCATTGCGAGCGTGGCATTTTCCTGATCGGCGACCCTAAGCAGGCCATCTACAGTTTTCGTGGTGCGGACATTAATGCCTATTTGAAGGCGCGTCAGGACACCGCCGGACGCTTATCGGCACTGGACACGAATTTCCGCTCCAGCGGCGCGTTGGTTGCATCGGTCAACGCGCTGTTTGAGCAGGCCGAGGCGCGTGAAGGAGAGCCAACTTTTGCCGGCGCCTTTGGCTATAAGCAGGCGTCTGAAAATCCCATGCCCTTTGTGCCGGTGCAAGCCAACCGCTTGTCACGGCAATGGACAGTGCTCGATTCCCCCGCTCCCGCGCTGACGCTATGGACTTTGTCTGGCGAAAGCATGTCCAACGAAAGTATGTTGAGCAAAACCGCCTACATTCAGGAAATGGCCACGCGCTGTGCCAGCGAGATGGTGCGCCTGCTCAACCTCGGTCAGCAGGGCCGTGCCGGCTTTCGGGCAACAGATGACACGTTAGTCTCGGTAACTGCCGCCGACATGGCGGTGCTGGTGCGCGACTTCACCGAAGCTTCAGCGATTCGCACGGCACTGGCTGCACGCGGTGTGCGCAGTGTCTATTTGTCGGATCGCGACTCGCTGTTTGACAGCGCAGAAGCACCGGATGTGCTGCGTCTGCTCATGGCCTGTGCAGCTCCAGAAAACGAGACGCTGATTCGCACGGCATTGGCCAGTGCCAGCTTGGCACAGCCGCTGACCACACTCGATGCCTTGCAGCGCGATGACCGCTTGCGCGAAGCCGCCTGCCTGCGTTTTGCCGATTACCAGCGCTGCTGGCGCGAGCGCGGCGTTCTGCCGCTGCTGCGTCGCGTGCTCTTTGACTACGATTTGTCGGCGCGCTGGCAGGCGTCGGTGGATGGCGAACGCCGACTGACCAACTGGCTGCATCTGGCCGACTTGCTGCAGCAGGCCAGCCGCGAACTGGATGGCGAGCAGGCATTGATCCGCTGGCTGCGCGAACACATCGCCAGCGAAAACCGCTCTGAAGGCGAAGACACGCTGCGCTTAGAAAGTGATGAAGGGCTGGTCAAGGTCATCACCATCCACAAGTCCAAGGGCCTAGAATATCCGCTGGTGTTCTTGCCGTTTATTTGTGGTTTTAAGGATGCAGCCAGCACGAGAAAAGCGGTGATGTTCTGGCATGACGGTGAACGCCGGCGCGCCGAGCTTAATCCCGATGCCCGCATGAGGGAGGAGGCTGAGGCCCAACGTCTGCGTGAGGATATGCGTCTGCTTTATGTCGCCCTAACGCGCGCGCAGCATGCCTGTTGGCTGGGGCTGGCACATCTGGCGGCGGGCAAAGCGTCGGCACTGCAGGAGTCGGCTATTGGTGTGCTGCTTTGGGGCAAGACACCGCTGGTGGATCCGGCGAGCTGGGCCGATCAGCTGGCGGAGAACTTGGCCGCGTCTGCAAGCCTGGCACCTGCCACGGGCATGCAAATATTGCCGGCGCCAGACGCGGTAGACACCCTTTTCAGCGCTCCTGTGCCCGACACACAAACGCTGGCCGTGCGGCCGCTCGCGCGTCGGCAAGAACAGCCGTGGTGGATCGCGTCCTACAGTGCTATTCGCTATCAGCCGCAGGCAGCTACCTCTCTCGTTGCAGCGCAGACGCGACACGATGATGCCGCGCCGCAATCCGCGCGCGAGCAGCAGCAACTCGATGATGAACCGCTGAGCCCAGCGTGGGTGATGTCCGGGCTCACTGCTCTGGCAGAAATAGCGGAAGGCGACCAAGCCATTCAGCAGTTCCCGCGTGGAGCTCGCTGGGGCGACTTCCTCCACGGCCTATTTGAGGTTGCGGCCGAACAGGGTTTTGCCTCGGTTGTACGCGATCCGTCCGCACTGAGTGGTGTGATTGAGCAACGTTGCGCCAGTGCCGGCATCAGCGAGCAAACCCGCGTGGTTCAGCGCTGGATTTTGCGTTGCCTGACGCATCCGTTGCCACTGCCGGACGGTACTCAGGTGGTATTGGCCGATGCGGAAGACTGGAAGGCCGAGCTGGAGTTTCTGCTGCCGGCACATGGCGTTGAAATCACCGATCTCGATGCGCTCGCGCAGGCTGAGACCTTGCCTGGCTATGCAAAAGCCGCCGCACAGCCGGGCTTGCTGAATGGCTTGTTCAAGGGCTTTATCGACCTCGTGTTCGTGCACGCGGGTCGCTATTACGTACTCGATTACAAATCCAACGCGCTGGGTGGCACGGCTGGCGACTACCACCCGGAGGCGATCGCCAAAGCCATGGCCGAGCATCGCTATGACCTGCAATATCTGTGCTATGTGCTCGCGCTGCATCGACAGTTACGCGTGCGACTACCCGACTATGACTATGATCGTGATATCGGCGGCGTGGTGTACTTTTTCCTGCGCGGAATTGACGGCCCGGCCAGCGGCGTCTTTAGTCATAAGCCTTCACGCGCGGTGATTGAGGCCATGGATACTTTATTTCAAGGAGGCCAGGCATGAGCTTATTCAACGCCGCTAGCCTCTCTGTGGATGCCTTGCTGACCACGTTAGATCAGTGGGTCAGTTGGGGCTGGTTGCGCAGCGTGGATCGCGCCTTAGTGCACTGGCAGATGCGACAGCAACCGAACTCGCCAGCATCGGTATTGGTACTAACGGCGCTGGCCAGTCACCAAGTCGGTCGAGGCCATGTCTGTCTCGACCTGACGGCTTTACTGCGCGATGTCTCCGCGACGTTGGCTATACCCCCCGAGCGCACGCGTCTGACGGCAGACCATCAAGCGCATTTGCCGCAGCAGTTGCTCGCCCAAAGCTTAGGCACACACGATCTACAGCAATACGTATTGGCCTCATTGCCGAGTCTGTCTGAGCTGCTGGCGCGACATTCCAGTATTTTGCTCATGGATGAGACAAGACTCTATTTGCGTCGTTATTTCGACAGCGAGCAGCGTGTTGCTGCAGCGATTTATGCGCGTTTGCAGTCTCAGGATCAGGCGACGGATGCAGCTCTGCTAAACGCCTCCGATGCAGACTTGCGCCAAGGTCTGCAAACGCTTTTTACGGTGAGCGAAGCCGCAGCGACCTCGGCTCTACCTGATTGGCAACGTGCCGCCTGCGCGATTGCGGCTCGCCATCGATTCAGCATCATTACCGGTGGCCCCGGCACGGGCAAAACCACCACGGTGGTGCGTTTGCTGGCCCTCTTGCAAACACAGGCGTTGCAGCTCGGTGCGCCCCTGCGCATTAAGCTTGCCGCTCCCACCGGTAAGGCGGCGGCACGACTGACCGAATCCATCGGGCGTCAGCGTGCTGCTTTAACGGTGTCTTCAGCCGTTCGTGAGGCTATCCCTAGCCAAGTCAGTACGCTGCATCGCTTACTCGGAAGCTTGCCGGATACACGTCATTTTCGGCATCACGCGGGCAATCGATTGGCTTTGGATGTCTTGGTCATTGACGAGGCCTCGATGATTGATCTCGACCTCATGGACAGCGTTCTCGCCGCCTTGCCGTCTTCGGCACGACTCATTTTGCTCGGTGACAAGGATCAGCTCGCGTCGGTGGAGGCGGGGGCCGTGCTTGGTGAGCTTTGCTTGCACGCGGAAGAGGGCTATTACGATCCCGCGACGTTAAGCTGGCTCAGTGCGGTCACCGGTCAGGCATTTAATCAGGAGGCCAGTCACGCGGGTTTAACGCTTGGCTCAGTCCTCACGCAGCCGTTGGCTCAGCACACGGTGATGTTGCGACAGTCTCGGCGATTCGGACCCGACAGCGGTATTGGTCGCCTCGCGCAAGCAGTGAATCGGGGGGATGTGGTCGCCGCGAAAGCCGTGTTAGCGAGCCAGCAGCCCGACGCTCAAGCCTTAGCACGGTCAGATGCAGCGCTCACGCAGTGGTTGATCGAGGGCGATGCGACGCGGTCTGCTGTGGGCTATCGCGCCTATCTGCATGTCTTGCAGACGCAACGTCCTGCACTGCACGAGCTATCCGCTCAAGCGGCGGAGCAGGCCCTGAATCTGTGGGCGCAGGCGGTACTCCTAGCCTTTGATCGATTCCGATTACTGTGCGCGGTGCATGATGGACCAGCGGGCGTTGACATGCTCAATCTGCGCATCGCACAGGCATTACAGCGAGAAGGATGGTTAACGGCAGCCACGGGTTGGTATGAGGGCCGCCCGGTGATGATGACGCGCAATGATTACGCGCTGGGCTTGATGAATGGTGACATTGGCATTGCCCTGCGCGTGCCCTCGGATGCGCCCGATCAGCCGGACCCATTACGCGTGGTATTTCCACGTCATGGGGCGGGTGAGGGAGAGTCTGCCTCGTTGCACTGGGTGTTACCCAGCCGTCTCGACGAAGCGGTTACGGTTTTCGCCATGACCGTCCACAAAGCGCAGGGCTCGGAGTTCGAGCACACCGCGCTGTTGCTGCCGCCTCAGCGCAGTCCGGTGTTGACCCGAGAATTGATTTACACCGGCATTACCCGTGCTCAGAAGGTGTTTACCTTACTGACCAGCAGCGACGGGATATGGGAAATGGCGATGACACAGCGGGTGCAACGTGCGAGTGGGTTACGTCAGGCACTAGACCGATTAGTGGGTGCTTGAATCCGCTGGAGGGGGTTGTTGTGTCTCGATTTTCCGATCTGTGTCAGACGAGAATTCCTTTTGACGCGTTACAATAGTTGAACAAGCAGCTATGTCATGCTGATGAGTTAGCGTTAAGGGAATTTTCATGAGTACACCACGCGCACGTATTTTAGGCTTGGGCACGTTTGTGCCGGCTCGCACCGTCACCAATCACGACCTGTCTGGAGTGATGGAAACCAGTCACGAATGGATTGTGGAGCGCTCGGGTATTGAAGAGCGTCATTGGGTTGAGCCCGAAGACGGCAACTACACCATGGGCGTGAAAGCGGCGCGGGCAGCGTTGGCCGATGCCCAGATGGACGCGAGTGAGATTGATTGCATCATTTACGCCACGTTATCGCCGGATTATTTCTTCCCGGGCTGCGGCGTACTGGTTCAACGCGAATTGGGCATTGGTCATGTGCCAGCGTTTGATATTCGTCAGCAATGCTCAGGGTTTATCTACGGTTTGCAGATGGCCGATGTGTTTATTCGCGCCGGCCAGTATAAAAATGTGTTGGTGATTGGGGGTGAGGTGCATTCTCGTGGCCTCGATAAGACGACACGCGGCCGCACGGTCAGTGTGCTCTTTGGCGATGCGGCCGGTGCCGCCATTGTCGGAATCAGTGATGATCCCGATAGCGGTATTTTGATTAGCCGTGTGCACTCCGATGGCAGCGATGCCGAGTGCCTCGCCATGCAGTACCCGGGTATGGCGGCAGGTCGTGAGCAATACGTCACGCACGACGATATTGATGAAGGTCGCATCTTCCCCAACATGGAAGGCCAAAAGGTCTTTAAAAATGCGGTTAAGCGTATGCCTGAAGTGATTCAGGAAGTGCTAGAAGCGCAAGGCATGACCGTTGCCGACATCGACATGCTGATTCCGCATCAAGCCAATTTGCGCATCAATGAGATGGTCGCCAAGCAACTGGGTATTGATGCCACCCGCGTTCACAATAATATTCAGAAGTATGGCAACACCACGGCAGCGACCATCCCATTGTGTCTGTCGGAAGCTCGTGATTTGGGCAAGGTCAAAAAAGGCGACTTGGTGTGCCTCGTGGCCTTCGGTTCCGGCTTTACCTGGGGTTCGGTGCTGATGCGCTGGTAAGTAGGCTCTCGGTAAGCGCCATTTTACGGCGCATAAACTCGTGTGGGCTGTTGATGCAATCCGCGGCAATTAAGCGACCTTCGCGGAAATACAGGCAGGCGAAGCTCCGTCCGGTGGTCGGATCGCCGATGACTTCGACGGCATCGTATCCCGTGTTTAAGCCAGCAATTTGAAGCTTCAGATCGTATTGATCTGACCAGAACCATGGTAACGCGCTAATGTGCTTGGTTTTGCCGCAGAGGGTGGCCGCGGCCACCTTGGCGTGTTCGGCGGCATTGGGCACGGACTCTAGCCGCAGCTGCCGGCCATACCGAGGGCAGGTGAAGCTGGCGCAGTCGCCAGCCGCAACAATGTCAGGATCGCTGCTGACCGCATGCGCATTGATCACAATGCCGTTGTCCACGGTCAATCCAGCGTCAGCGGCGAGCTCTGTATTGGGAACAACACCAATACCCACGATCACCAGGTCAGCCGCAATGATTTCGCCAGAGGTTAAGGCAACCCCCTCGACTCGCTGCTCGCCCAGAATTGCCGAAACATGGCATTGGGTTCGTAGCGTCACGCCCTCTTCGCGATGCACACGGGCGTAAAACTCGGACACAACAGGCGCAGTCACACGCTCTAGGACACGCTCAGCAGCCTCCAGTACGGTCACCGCAATGCCGAGCTTACGAAGCGACGCCGCTGTTTCTAAGCCGATGTAACCGGCTCCTAAGATGACCGCGTGGCGTGTCACGCTCAGGTCGGCACGAATCGCGTTGATGTCGGTCAGGGTGCGCAGTAAGTGAACGCCAGGCAGGTCAATCCCCGGTAGGGTTAAGCGGCGAGGGCGAGCGCCTAAGCAGAGTGCCAATTTGCTGTAGGCCAGCGTGCTACCGTCCGCCATCGTGATGCTGTGGGCTTCACGGTTAATGGCGGTGACGCGGCCAGTCTGCAAGGTGATGCCTTGTTTGACGTAAAACTCAGGAGCGCGAATGAGCAGGTCATCTAAGCTGGCATGGCCGGTCAGAAAAGTCTTGGACAGGGGTGGTCGGTGGTAGGGCGGCTCAGGCTCATCGCCAATCAGCACGATGTCTTCGCTCCAGCCCTCTTGACGCAGGCTGGCGCAAAGTTGAGCGCCTGCATGACTGGCCCCCACCACAATGATTCGGCCCTGGCTCACGATTGAACCTCCCGATTCGTTACGACCGGTTGGCGGCTAAATACACCAATCACCGGGCCGCCGTGGGCGCGAAGCACCGGCTCCACTTCGCGGAACAACGCGTGATAGCGGTAAAACGGGACACGCGGAAAGGCATGGTGAATCGAGTGTAGATTTTGGCCTAACCAGAACCACTCCAATGGACGCATCCACGTGGGCATGATCAGGCTGCTCGTATTTCGGTAGCGTGCCGTTTCGGTGTAGGGATGATGCGGACGGTAGGCAAACCAATAGGCCGTGAACAAGCCGCCAGTGAACCAAGCGGCAACGATGAGTATCAGTCCGGTTTGCAGGGGCAGCCAAGCCAGGAGCGCAAAGCGCCAGCCCAGTGCTACGGAGAACTCCAGAATAAACGTGAGCTTTTCTCGGCGTGGGGCGCTGGCCCAATAGTCGCGGAACAGATAGGTCCACTGTGACCAAATGAATGCCAAGGCCGATTTAATAAAGCCCCATAAGCCTGCAGACATGCCGCTAATAACGTGATCAGGATCCCGATCCGGTTGATTGGTGTAGCGATGGTGCGCGAAGTGTTCCACTCGGTGCGTAACGTAGGGCAAAAGCATCATTTGCGCCGAGACATACCCACACAGGTCGTTAAGCCATACCAACGATGTGCGCTCGCCATGGATGTTTCCATGCGCGGCCTCGTGCAGTGGGGTGTAAGAGAAATAGGTGAGCGCAGCCAGCAACAGGTAGGCTGGGAGCAGGGGCAACTCTCCGAGCACGCCCAGCGTGATTGTCACCGTGTAAGCAATGGCTACCGCGCCAATGAAAAACACCGTTCCCCAGGCAGGCTGGCCCATGTAATGTTTTGCCGCTTGGATGGCCTGCCGATTCAGCAGCGTTAAGTCTTGGTTGCTCATGTAGCCTGCTTCCGAGTTAGCTGTACCATCATCTTTGTGTAACCACGGACAAAATTAGACTGCACAATTTCTGGCTCCGACAGCACACGAATGTCGTCGAAGCGAGTCAGCAGCTCTTCCCACAGAATACGCAGCTGAAGCTCAGCGAGGCGGTTGCCCATACAACGGTGCACGCCAAAACCAAAGGACATGTGGTTACGGGCATTCTCACGGTCAATGATGAAATCGTTGGCGTGTTCGAATTGACGCTCATCGCGGTTGCCGGAGACATACCACATCACGACTTTATCGCCCTTGCGAATGAACTGGCCGTTGAGCATGGTGTCCTTTTTGGCCACCCGGCGCATGTAAGCCAGCGGTGTTTGCCAGCGAATGATTTCAGACACCATGTTGGGGATAAGCTTGGGGTCTGCCTTGAGCTTGGCGAATTGGTCTGGGTAACGGTTCAGCGCCAATACGCCGCCTGTCATGGAATTACGCGTTGTGTCGTTGCCACCCACGATCAGCAAGGCGAGGTTGCCAAGAAACTCCATCGGGCGAGAGACCAAATCCTTGGTGCTATCGTGCATTTGCAGGAGGCTAATAAGGTCATAGCCGGGGGCTTCACCTGCTGCTGTTCGAGCAGCCTTGTCATGCCAAAGTGCAGTGAAATGGCGAGCCATGTCTGCCACGCCGAGGAAGGTCTCGTCCATTTTGGCCGAACCGCCCGTGGTTTCGGGGCTAGCCGCCGCTAAGTCTGACCAATACACCAGCTTATGGCGCTGCTCGTAGGGGAAGTCGAGCAAGGTGGCCAACATGCGCGCAGTCAACTCCACTGAGACGCGCTCAACCCAATCGAAGGGTTGGTCTACCGGCAGGTGATCCAGCACATCTTGTACGCGCTGACGAATCAGGCCTTCCATTTCCTTGAGGTTCTTAGGCGCAACAACCCCTTGCACGGCCTGACGCTGAATGTCGTGTTTGGGCGGGTCCATGGCGATGAACATTTCAACGCTCAAACCTTCGGGCGCATCACCCAGCACAATAAAAGGCTCAGCGGAAAAGCGCTCATGGTCCTTGTCGACGGCCAAGATGTCTTCGTAGCGTGTCACCGACCAGAATGGCCCAAATACACTGTGCGGTTGATAGTGCACGGGGGCTTCATCCCGCAGGCGTTGGAAATACGACTGCCACTGACCTTGGCGGAACAGAAAGGGATTGCTGACGTCGATATCGGCCAAAGCGACATCGGCAACATCGGGAATTTTACGTTCGATAAACACCGGTGATCGTGCACTTGGCAGCGCCGCGCGCTTAACCTTTTGGTACAGGTGCGCTCCCCGAATCTGCAAGTCAATCGGAATAGTGGCTTGTGCTTTTTGGATGATCTGATCGATGGCTTTCATGTGTTTACCTGAGTGAGAACGGTGATAAGGGTCACATTTGGAATTCGGGCAGATGGACCGTGAAACCATCCATGGCCGAGCTGACTTTGATTTGACAGGCCAGCCGAGAATTCGCTTGGCGCTCGGGAGTCATGCTCAGCATCTGAGCTTCTTCACTATTGATGGCTTGGACCGCATGCGTCCACGCGCTATCGACGATGACATGGCAGGTACCGCAAGCGCAGACGCCGCCACAGTCGCCATCGATGCCGGGCACGCCATTGCGCGTGGCAATGTGCATCAACGATTGGCCATCGGCGAGTGCGGCTTCGTGTGATTCGCCGTCATGCGTGATAAAAAAAATGCGACCCATACGTGACTCCCTAAATACCTAACTAATTTGTGGGATAGATCTTGCGCCTGGGTTTCGGCATGCACTATGTTCGCTCAGCTCGATTTTTTGTGAGATTAGCTCAAATGCGTTTTCCGGTTTTAGACCAAGAGCCCGGCATGCCGGCGCATGTGTTTGCCCAAATCTTGGAGTCTCGTACCTTAGATGCTGACGCCGTGGCGAAGTTTCGCGCCATCATTGAGCGGGAAGGCATCATTCTCGAGAACATGCTGAGTCCGGGCGCGCAATTGCCCATGCGTTGGTTTCGCGAGGTCTATCCCACGCTGGATGCGGAGCAAGCGGCATGCATGGGTTACTTTGCCGGTGAACAAGCCCGGTTAACCTCGTATAGCGTGTTGAGCCTGCCCTTGGTGAGTGCCGGCTCGGTGAGTGAAGTTATGCGCTTGCTGACTTTTTTGCCGTTAATTTCCAATGTGGTGCAGGCGCACTTTTTGGAGCGTGAAGAGGCGGTGTTTGTGATGTTATTGGCAAGCTCCGGCGACCCTGTGTTGGATCAAATCCCCCTATTTTATTGTGCGTCGGCGCTCACGCACTTGCTCAGTTTGCTGTCGAGTGAAACGCTGGATCTCACCATTAACATTCCGGGTCCCGCACCTTCGCTGCTGATCAATCATGCTGAATGCCAGTCGGGGCGACTGCGATTTAATGCCCCGGTGTTTTATTTCCGCCTACCGCGCGCCAGCCTCGATGCTGTTTGCCGGTTTTCTGACCCTATGGTGTATGACAATGCAGTGGCGCAGCTGCAGACACTTTTAGATGCGCGCAGTCAGCCTGATGATTTAATCAGTCGTGTCAGGCGTATGTTGGAAGCAGGTTCAGCGCAGTTACGGATGGAGCCCGTGGCGGCAGCGTTAAATGTCTCGGTGAGCACGTTTAAGCGACGGTTAGCCGAGTTGAATACCAGCTTCAGTAGCTTGCAAGAAGAAATCCTGAGCCAGCGCGCCCGACTCATGCTCATGGACGCGACGCTGTCGTTAGAAGCGATCGCCTCCCTCTTGGGCTATAGCGATCTATCTAACTTTTCTCATGCGTTTAAGCGCTGGACCGGACACTCACCGGGGGCGTTCCGGCGTCAACAATAGTCCTAAAACCATAGCCATAAAAAAGGCCGCTTCTGTAGCGGCCTTTTCGTCGACAGTTGCGAGTCTGATTACCCTTCAATGGCCTTCTTGATGCGGCCCAGTGCGTCTTCCAGCACTTTCGGCGAGGTTGCGTAGGAGATACGCATATGACCGTCGAGACCGAATGCCGAGCCTGGTACCACGGCGACGCCGACGGTGTTGAGCAGGTATTCAGAGAACTCTAGGTCATTTTTCAGGCCGAGCTTGGCGATCGCGCCCTCGACATTGGCAAACGCATAGAACGCGCCATCGGCTGGCGAGCAGGATACGCCCTGGATGGTGTTCAGTGTGGCCACAACATAGTCATGACGCTCCTTGAACGCCTTGACCATCGGCACCAGCACCTCTTGCGGGCCGTTCAGCGCGGCTTCGGCGGCGACCTGCGAAATCGAGGTCGGGTTCGAGGTCGACTGCGACTGCACATTGGTCATGGCAGCGATGAGCTTCTGCGGGCCGGCACAGTAGCCGATGCGCCAGCCGGTCATGGCATAGGCCTTGGATACGCCATTGAGCACGATGGTGCGGTCGTACAGGTCCGGCGCCACGGTAACGATGTTTTCGTATTTCTCAGCGGTCCAGATGATGTGCTCGTACATGTCATCGGTAGCGATCATGACGTGCGGATGCTTGCGCAGCACCTCGACCAGGGCCAGCAGCTCGGCTTTGGAGTAGACCATGCCGGTCGGGTTCGACGGCGAGTTCAGTACCAGCAGACGCGTCTTTGGCGTGATCGCGGCTTCGAGCTGGGCGGCGGTGATCTTGTAGCCCTGCGACTGCGGGCATTCGACGATGACCGGGGTGCCGTCGGCAATGATCACCATGTCCGGGTAGGACACCCAGAACGGCGCTGGGATGATGACTTCATCGCCCTTGTTGAGTAGGGCCAGCGACAGGTTGAAGAAGCTCTGCTTGCCACCGCAGGACACGAGAATCTGGTTGGCCGCGTAGTCCAGGCCCTGGTCGCGCTTGAACTTGGCGATGATGGCTTGCTTCAGGCCGGGGGTGCCGTCGACGGCGGTGTACTTGGTGAAACCCTTGGCGATGGCGGCGGTGGCAGCGGCTTTAACGTGCTCTGGGGTATCAAAGTCAGGTTCACCGGCGCCAAGACCAATAATATCTTTACCGGCGGCTTTCAGTTCCGCGGCCTTTTTGGTCACGGCCAAGGTTGGCGAAGGCTTGATGCTGAGAACGCGTTGCGAG
>Ga0255101_1000193_pt1 | contig 16641 bp, 17 predicted proteins | sample Colum_Colum_RepC_2_FD_188588 | JGI IMG/M metagenome (GOLD analysis project Ga0255101, IMG submission 188588) | Freshwater microbial communities from Columbia River, Oregon, United States - Colum_Colum_RepC_8d | ecosystem: Environmental > Aquatic > Freshwater > River | place: USA: Oregon...
CGGAAACACCCACTGCTCGCCGGCCCAATGCCAGTCGCCATCACTCAGCGGCTGACCATCCCAGGCCAGCGCCAGCAGCTCCAGATTCGCGCCCAGCAAGACCAGAGGCGCGTCAGCGGGCGCCGAGGGGTGTCGTTGCAACTGAAGCGTGGCATGCACTTCGGCACAGCCCGGCAGCAGCTCCACGGTAAATTCAGCTTGCAACACCTGGTAGGCCGGCACCTGATAATCCTTCAGATAGATCTTCTCGCCACCTGCCGGTAATTCGATTTTCATAGCACTGTCACTTCCCACTCATGGCCGGTGTACTTGCGCACATTCAGCACGCCGGTATCGAACAACAAATATTGACCTTTGATGCCGGTCAGCACGCCCACCGCCGGCTCCTTGTCTGGGCTGAACGACTTCGCCTTCACGGCGAACTGCTGCACGGGATAGTTCAGGCTCTGCACATCCGCCTGCACGCGCTCGATCTGGCCGGGAAATTCGGCCTCCAGCGCGGCCAACTCGGCCGCACATAAGGCCATCAGACGATCGCGCTCAGCTGCCAGGTCCATGTCGGCATAGTCGCCCTTGACCAGCGCCTGCCACTTGGTCTTGTCCGCTACATGCGCCGCCAGCGTGGTTTCGATCAGGCCCGACAGTCGACGTGTCGCCACCCGGAAAATCGGCAGCGCCTGCCCCGCGCCCTGGTCAATCCAGCGCGTGGGAATCTGCGTTTCACGGGTGATGCCCACCTTCAGGCCGGTCGAATTGGCCAGATACACCACATGCGGAATCATGCAATGCGTCACGCCCCAGTCCGGTTCGCGACAGGTGCCGAGGTGGTGATGGCAGGTCTCAGGCTTCATGATGCACATATCGCAAGCCGCGAGCTTGGTGAAACAGCGGAAGCAATAGCCTTGATTGAACGACTTGTTACTGGACTTACCACAGGCCACGCAGGTAATGCGCTCGCTGGCGCGAATCTCCAGCGTCTTACCAATGAGGCCGTTCATGGGCAGCAACACATCGTCTAACGGCAAAAAGTAATTCAGCGCATCGGCGCTAGCCGCATTCCGTTCACACTGCATTTTCCTTACAGTACCGCGCATGACCCGTTCACCTGGTGAAAAACATTGAAGAAAACTCTGGATGCCGCCGCTTTACATCTCATCGCCACGGCACTTGAAGATAGCCAACACGCATCGGCGCAGAGCAAAAGTGGCCTCTGGGTCAGTGACCAGCCCTGCCCCCCCATGCCTCAGATGAACGCGCTGAGCTGGTCTGAAACCAGCCCCCAGAATCTATTGCAAAGGCCTTGGCAGAAACGCCATGACCTCGCCGTGACATGGTTATCGGCAGGGCTGCCTTGGCAGGATGTGTTGCACCTGCTTTCTGCCCTGCGCGACCTGCATGCGCGACAACTGTTGGCATTTGTGCCCGCCGCTGCTTGGTCGGAGCAAAATGCACTGGCACAAACCGACTCGTTACGGGCCTTAGGTTTGCAGCAGCAAGCACGATTTCAACAAGGTGATGACCTGATTGAAACGTGGAGCTTTGATATTCGCACCTACAAAACCGTGCCCGACTGGCTTAACCCACGTTTCTGGGCCAACCCCGAAAACTGGAACAAGTACCGCTGGTAAAACAACGACTTAATGCAGAAACTTAACGCGCTGCTGTTCGGGATGCGGCGTGTCACACACCTCACCTTCTTTCTCTTTTTTCTCGATGTAGCCGCTGCGCTCAGTTTGAGGCAGATGCTTGGCCTCCCAAGCGATAACAGCCTGCATGCTGGTTTCCAGCTGCTCTCGTGTTAGTCGCTTGCCATCAGGCCATTTGCCCAGCTCAATGGCTTTACGCAAGTTAGCCACGATCTCGGGAGTCAGCACTTCCAGCATGCGGGAGAGCAACACTTCGTTCATTCATTATCTCCCTGACTGAGGTGGCTACTCCAACCCAGCTTGGTGCGGCAGGCCGCGTAAAAATCATGTCCCGGCGGATGAATCAGGCGCAACTTAAAGGGATGTTTGCGCACATACACCCAGTCGCCCGCCTTCAACATTTGCCCCGGCTGGCCGTCCGCACTCACACGAGGTGGAATATCAGACAGCACCTGAATCTTAATTTCGCTTTCGCCATCCACCACAATGGGACGACTACTCAGCGTGTGCGGATGCATTGGCACCAGTCCCATCGCGTCCAGACGCGGATGCAAAATGGGGCCACCACCCGATAAGGCATAGGCGGTGGAACCCGTGGGGGTACACACAATCAATCCGTCTGAGCGGAGGCGATAAACAAACTCGCCTTCCACATAGAGCTCAAACTCAATCATGTGCACGGTCTTGCCGGTATGCAAGATGACATCGTTAAGCGCCAACATATCGCCTAGCACGAGGCCGTCGCGACACACCTCGGCACTCAGCATAAAGCGCTTATCTTCAGCAAAGTCACCCCGTAATACCGCACCCAGCTTAGCTTCCAGCTCACTCGGTGCGACATCCGTGAGAAAGCCTAGGCGGCCACGGTTAATGCCTAATACCGGCGTATTCGAGCGTGCTAGGGCTCTTGCGGCATGCAGCAGCGAGCCATCGCCACCGACTACAATCACGAGGTCACAGGCTTCACCCAGCGATTGCCGAGAGCACATTTGTATGTCGTTGCGGGAGGGCAACAGCGCCGCGGTATCTTCATCAAACAAGACACGCCGCCCCTGACCTTCAAGGTAGCGCTGAACGTCTAGCAGGGTATCGGCGACGGCGGTATTACCGGGTCGGCCCATTAGGCCAATATTGCGGAACCATTCCATGAGCGAACCATCTCTTGAGATGGCGCGAGTCTAGCGTTTGCTAGGCGTCACGGAAAGGGTATTACAGTTCGGTCGCATCATCGGAGCTTGCGCCCAACTCATCGCTGGCATCTATATCCTCAGCAAACCACACGTCCAAAAACTCTTCTCGTTCCATATCCATTGTCATGCTCTCTTTACTTTCTCTTCGGTATGAACGAAGGAGAACAGAGGAAGATGACAATGCGATGACGCGAATGTCTATTGGGTGCGGCTACTTCACTTGCAGGGTGACGGCGGGGTTGCGCTGACGCTGGCCACTCAGCAGTCGCTGCCATAAGGACGTATCAGGCCATTCCGCTTGAACTTGCTCGGAGAACACGATGCGATCAAGGGCAATGTCACCCATGCGCGGGTTTTCAATGTCGGCACGGAAGCATTGGGCATAGCCGGTGGCGGTTTCATGCACGATAACCGAGTTCAGACGAACGTCTTGCTCACCATTGGCCATATCGGTCAGCGCTAATACACGGTCTACAAGCACAAACATGACGCGTGAGAATTGTTCTGCCGAAGGCGATACAGGCAATGAAATCCAACGAGCGCTGAATTTACGGCAGGCATCGAGATATTCCGCGTCGTCTTGATCCCAAAACGCCACGGCATGGTCAAAGCTGTCGATCAGCGTACGAATATCGCCTTTCATTAAGCCAAAGTCATAGACCATTTGGCCATGATCCAGGGCATTGGCTTCAAGCAGAATTTCGACTTGATAGCTGTGACCGTGAATGGATCGACGACAGCGATCGCTGCTGCAATTGCGCACAATGTGGGCATTCTCGAAGCGAAACAGCTTACGAATCAGCATGAAGACGGGCCAGAACGTGAGATCAGAAGGAGGCATTCTAGCAAATATCCGCTAGAAGCAGTCGCTGAACGGCAGCATTTTCGGTCGCATCTTCATAAACGCGTCGTGTAGAATCGCCACCGGATCTTTTGCCGCTGCGCCATCCCCGACCCGGGGGCCAACAGCGGTATAAACAAACGCCCTACCAGGAGTTTTATCATGAAGCAGCCCGTTCGCGTGGCAGTCACCGGCGCCGCCGGCCAAATTGGTTACAGCCTGTTGTTCCGCATCGCTTCTGGCGAAATGCTGGGCAAAGACCAGCCGGTAATTTTGCAGATGCTGGAAGTGCCATTTGAGAAAGCTCAGGCTGCTCTCAAAGGCGTCATGATGGAACTCGAAGATTGCGCATTCCCGCTGTTGGCCGGCATGGTCGGTACCGATGATCCACGCGTTGCCTTCAAGGATGTTGACTACGCCCTGCTCGTCGGTGCTCGTCCCCGTGGCCCCGGCATGGAACGCAAGGACCTGCTGTCGGCTAACGCTGAAATCTTCACCGTGCAAGGCAAGGCGCTGAACGATGTCGCTTCGCGCAACGTGAAAGTGCTGGTGGTTGGCAACCCCGCTAACACCAACGCTTACATCGCCATGAAGTCGGCTCCTGATCTGCCCGCGAAGAACTTCACTGCCATGTTGCGTCTCGATCACAACCGCGCCCTCTCGCAGATCGCCGGCAAGACAGGCAAAGCCGTGGCCGACATCGAGAAGATGGTCGTGTGGGGCAACCACTCGCCAACCATGTACGCCGACTATCGTTTTGCCACTATTGGCGGCGAAGGCGTAAAAGCTATGATCAACGACGAAGAATGGAACAAGAACGTGTTTCTGCCGACGGTCGGCAAGCGCGGCGCAGCTATTATTGAAGCGCGTGGTTTGTCGTCGGCTGCTTCCGCTGCTAACGCTGCCATCGATCACATGCGCGACTGGGCTCTGGGCACCAACGGCAAGTGGGTCACCATGGGCGTGCCATCCGATGGCTCCTACGGCATTCCAGAAGAAGTCATGTACGGTGTTCCCGTTACCTGTGCCAACGGCGAATACACCCGTATTGAAGGTTTGGAAGTGGATGCATTCTCGCGTGAGCGTATGGACTTCACGCTGAACGAATTGCTGGAAGAGCGTGAAGGCGTTAAGCACCTGCTGCCATAAGGCTTCTGCTTAAAACTCAACGCAAAAAATAGACCCGCTTCGGCGGGTTTATTTTCATAAAAGCGTCAACAAATTTATCGACCTTTACAAGCAATTCGTCGGATTCATTCGAATCCGAAAAATGTTGTGTTTTCTTTTTATTGTCATTTTGAAATGTTATGTTGCAGCTCGCCAGGACGGCTCATAATTCAATAACTCCGAGAGCCAAAATGCTTAAACCAGCACTCTGTTTATTCTCACTCTTTGCTTCAATTCACGCCATCGCATCGACCCCAACAACTAAGGCCGGGCCTATTCCGAACCAATATATCGTTCGTCTGAATATGGATCTTGCTAAACAACAACTGGGGCTTGTCCGCGTTGACCAAGTCGCCCAGAGCCTGCTCGGCACCCTGGGTGTCGGTAAAATTCAGCATATCTATGAACATGCACTGAATGGCTTTTCGGTCAGCATGACACCATTGCAAGCTAAGTTACTTGGTGCTTTACCGATTGTTCAGGCCATTGAACCGGATCAATGGGTAGGGATTGCAGCCACTCAAGCCAATCCCCCCTATGGTTTGGACCGTATTGACCAAGCCTCGCTGCCGCTCAATAACACCTACAACTATGCTGATAGCGCAGGCCAAGGCGTACACGTTTATATTTTAGATACTGGGCTTCGCGCGACGCACAGCGATTTTATTGGACGTATTGGCACCGGTCGCAACTTTGCACCGAACAGTACCAGCGTACTAAATTCGTCAACTGACCCTAACAATACCAACGACTGCCAAGGTCACGGCACCCATGTTGCGGGCACAGCAGTAGGCACTCAGTACGGTGTGGCTAAAAAAGCCACCGTGCATGCCGTTCGCGTGCTCGGCTGTGATGGCTCCGGCTCCAACTCAGGCGTCATTGCCGGTGTGGATTGGGTCGTTGCGAACAAGCAACTCCCCGCTGTTGCCAACATGTCTTTAGGCGGCGGGGCCTCTAGCGCACTCGATGACGCCGTGAAGCGCGCCACGGCTGCAGGTGTAACATTTGTGGTTGCCGCAGGTAACGACAACACGAATGCCTGTAATGGCTCGCCCAATCGCGTACCAGAAGCGGTCACGGTAGGGGCCAGTACGAGAACAGACAGCCGTGCAAGCTATTCCAATTTCGGCACTTGCCTTGATTTGTTTGCGCCAGGCGATGCCACTGTCTCAGCGGGTCATAACAGCGATAACGGCACCGCAACGTTAAGCGGGACCTCAATGGCTTCACCTCATGTAGCCGGTGCAGCCGCACTCTTCTTGTCTGCCAATCCAACGGCAACGCCTGCGCAAGTCTCTAATGCCTTGGTGACTCAAGCGACGGTGAACAAAATCACCAGTGCTGGCACAGGCTCCGTGAACAAGCTCCTGAATGTCACCTCCCTAGGCGGCCCAGTCAGCACCGTTCCAACCGATCCAACCACCACGCCAACCGAGCCTTGTACCAGCTCTGGGACTGGCAAAAACTGCACGCTGTACACTTTTAGCGCCAGTAACGGTAGCGCAACATTGGCACCGAATAGCAATGGCTTTAGTGCCAGCGGTAATTTGAATGGTTACCTGCAATTGCCAGCGGGGATGACAGCGACAATTACCCTTCAGCGCTTAACACGCAGCCTTTTCTCAAGCAGCTGGAGCAATGTGGCGAGCAGCAGCACAGGCACGCTGAAAACCACCAATCAAACCAGTGCAACCTATCGCTGGCGCATCACTGTGACGGCAGGCAGTGGCACCGTGAAGTTCTACGGCCAGCCTAACTGATCGCTCACTGTTTCGTGAGGCATCAAAAAGCCCGGTTAGCGATACGTTAACCGGGCTTTTTATTCACGCCATTATTTGAAGTAGGCGTTGTCTTTTTTACTGTGGTCCGTACTGTCAGTGACGCGGGCCAATTCAGGGATTTGCGCCTTGAGTGTGGTCTCAACACCTTGCTTCAGTGTCATATCCACGGCGGAGCAGCCTTGGCAACCGCCACCAAATTTCAGCACGGCCGTCCAACCATGATCCGGGTCGTTGTAGCACTCCAGCAAGCTGACACTGCCATTGTGGGCGGCCAAGCCTGGGTTCACTTCCGCAAATAAAACGTGGTTGATACGTTCTTCGATGGGGCTATCGGAAGAAATATTCGGCACCTTGGAGCGTGGCGCTTTAAAGGTGAGCTGGCCACCCATGCGGTCTTTGTTGTAATCAATAACAGCATCGACCAAATAGGTCACCGAGCGCGCATCCACATAGGCAGGAAAGCCTTCGTAGTCGATACGCACATCTTCCGACTTTTCTTCGCCGAGCGTGCAATACGCCATACAACACTCAGCGCGAGGCGTTCCCGGATTCTCCACAAAGATACGTACGCCAATGCCAGCGCTATTTTGCTTAGCCAACAATTCGCGCAAATATGCTTGAGCGGACTCTGTGATGACCATGTTGCTGGTCAGTTCACTGGTCTCTGCGTTGTTTACTGCATCACTCATTAAGAGCCCCTTAGGCGGAATTCAAACGATGGCTGATTATAGCAGGCCTGTCGCATCTGCAAGACAGGACTCATGCTAACAGCTCTGCTACACTATCCATCCATTTTTTTGGATAGATGCCTCCTCTAATGTCCAAGTCATTGTTAGCCAACACCGCCGCACGTGAAGTCCGAGTCCAGCAACTTCAGCAGGCCCTGCAAGAACGCATTCTAATTATCGATGGCGCCATGGGCACCATGATTCAGCGCCATAAGCTGGAAGAAGCGGACTATCGCGGTGAGCGCTTTGCCGATTGGCCACGTGACGTGAAGGGTAACAACGATCTTTTGGTGCTGAGTAACCCCAGCATTATTGCCGGCATTCATGATGCGTATTGCGCCGCCGGCGCCGATATTCTGGAAACCAACTCCTTTAATGGCACGCAAGTGTCCATGGCTGACTATGGCATGGAGTCGCTGGTCACCGAACTGAATCGCGAGGCTGCTGCCCTCGCCCGTCGCGTCGCAGATGAGTGGACAGCACGCGAGCCGCATAAGCCGCGCTTTGTTGCTGGCGTTCTTGGCCCAACCTCGCGCACCTGCTCGATCTCGCCGGATGTGAATAACCCTGCCTTCCGAAACGTCAGCTTTGATGAGCTGGTGGTGAACTATCGCGAGGCCACCTATGCGCTCATCGATGGCGGCGCAGACATCATTTTGATTGAAACCGTCTTTGATACGCTCAACGCCAAAGCCGCCATTTTTGCTGTGCAGGATGTGTTTGAAGAGATTGGATTCACCCTGCCCATCATGATCTCCGGCACCATTACCGATGCGTCTGGCCGAACCTTGTCGGGTCAAACTGCCGAAGCCTTCTGGAACTCAGTGCGACATGCCAAACCGATCTCGATTGGTTTCAACTGCGCGCTAGGCGGTAAGGAGTTACGCCCGTACGTGCAGGAGCTGGCCAACAAGGCAGATACTTTTGTCAGTGCCCACCCCAATGCGGGCCTGCCAAATGCTTTTGGCGAATACGACGAGACCGCCGAAGAAACCGCCGCCATCATTGAAGAGTTTGCAGCGAGCGGCTTTCTCAATATCGTGGGGGGTTGCTGCGGTACCACGCCAGAGCATATCAAAGCCATCGCCAAAGCCGTTGCTAAGTATCCGCGCCGCGAAGTGCCGAGCTTCACACCGGCCTGCAAACTCTCCGGGCTGGAACCGTTCACGATTGACGAGAGCAGCCTGTTCGTTAACGTCGGCGAGCGCACCAATGTCACCGGCTCGAAGAAGTTCGCCCGTCTGATCCGCGAAGAGAACTATCAGGAAGCACTGGCGATTGCCCGCGAGCAGGTCGAGGCCGGCGCACAGATCATCGACATCAACATGGACGAAGGCATGCTCGATTCCGAGCGCGCCATGGTCACCTTCCTCAACATGGTCGCCACCGAGCCCGACATCTGCCGCGTGCCGATCATGGTCGATTCGTCGAAGTGGGAAATCATTGAAGCCGGCCTGAAGTGCATCCAGGGCAAGTCGGTGGTGAACTCGATCTCGATGAAGGAAGGCATTCCCGAGTTCGTCGCCCGCGCCAAACTGTGCATGCGCTACGGTGCGGCAGTCATCGTCATGGCCTTCGATGAGCAGGGCCAGGCCGACACCGAGGCGCGCAAGAACGAGATTTGTAAGCGCTCCTACGACATTCTGGTCAATGAAGTCGGCTTCCCACCCGAAGACATCATCTTTGACCCCAACGTGTTCGCGGTCGCCACTGGCATTGAAGAGCACAACAACTACGCTGTCGACTTCATCAATTCCTGCGCGTTCATCAAGCGCGAACTCCCGTACGCGAAAATCTCCGGCGGTATTTCCAACGTGTCGTTCTCGTTCCGGGGCAACGAACCGGTGCGCGAGGCCATCCACTCGGTCTTCCTGTACTACGCGATCCGCAACGGCCTCACCATGGGCATCGTCAACGCCGGCCAGCTCGCTATTTATGAAGACATTCCGGCTGAGTTGAAAGCGCGCGTTGAAGATGTGGTGCGTAACTTACGCGATGATGGCACCGAGCGTCTGCTGGAAATCGCCGAACAATTCCGCGGTGATGGCAGCAAGGCCGTGGTGGAAGATGCCGCATGGCGCAGCCTGCCAGTAGGCAAGCGCCTCGAGCACGCGCTGGTGAAAGGCATTACCACCTTTATTGTGGAAGATACGGAAGAGGCTCGCCTTTCCGTAGCGCGCCCGATTCATGTCATTGAAGGTCCACTCATGGATGGCATGAATGTAGTCGGCGACCTCTTCGGTGCCGGCAAGATGTTCCTGCCGCAGGTGGTGAAATCAGCCCGCGTCATGAAGCAGGCTGTTGCTCACCTGATCCCCTTTATTGAAGAGGAAAAAAACGGTGTCGAAGAGGCAAAAGGCAAAGTGCTGATGGCCACGGTCAAAGGCGACGTGCATGACATCGGTAAGAACATTGTAGGAGTTGTGCTCGGTTGCAACGGCTACGACATTGTTGATCTCGGGGTCATGGTGTCTTGCGAGAAAATTCTACAAGTCGCCCGCGACGAGAAGGTCGACATTATTGGTTTATCCGGCCTCATCACGCCGTCACTGGACGAGATGGTGCATGTGGCGCGCGAAATGCAGCGCCAAGGCTTTGCGATTCCGCTCATGATTGGCGGCGCAACGACATCAAAAGCGCACACCGCCGTAAAGATTGATCCGCAATACAAAAACGATGCCGTGATTTATGTCGCAGACGCTTCACGCGCCGTAGGTGTTGTCACCACGCTACTCAGCAAAGACATGAAGCCAGCTTTCATTGCTGAGCGCCGAACGGAGTACGCGGAAGTACGCGAACGAATCAACAACCGTCAGCCCCGTGGCGAGCGCGTACCTTATGCTCAAGCAGTTGGCCAAGGCTTAGCCACCGATTGGACGAATGCGAAACCCGTTACTCCCAACACACCCGGCATCACGGTATTTGATCACTACCCGCTTGAGGAACTGGTGTCGTACTTTGACTGGACGCCTTTCTTTATTTCCTGGGACCTGCACGGCAAGTACCCCAAAATCTTGCAAGATGAGGTCGTGGGCGAAGCAGCACGCAGCCTCTTTGCCGATGCGCAGAGCATGTTGCAGGAGCTCATCGCCAATAAAACACTACGAGCTCGCGGCGTCATTGGGCTATGGCCTGCCAACCGCATCGGCAGTGACGACATTCAACTGTGGCAGGATGCCGACCGAACGGATGTGCTCGGACAGATCCATTGCTTGCGTCAGCAGAGCGAAAAAGTCAGTGGCAAGCCCAACTACTCCTTAGCTGACTTCGTCGCACCACTCGACAGTGGCATTGCCGATTATGTGGGCGGGTTTGCGGTGTCAGTTCACGGCGCCGATGAGCTAGCTGAGCAGTATGAACGCGCCGGCGATATGTATAACGGTATTCTGGTGAAAGCCTTGGCCGATCGCTTTGCAGAAGCGCTGGCGGAGTGCTTGCACCGTCGTGTCCGTAAGGAGTTCTGGGGTTATGCACCGGATGAGACCCTAGATAACGCCGATCTCATCGCCGAAAAATATGTGGGTATTCGCCCCGCGCCGGGTTACCCCGCTTGCCCAGAGCATAGTGAAAAAGCTGAGCTGTTCCGCTGGCTAGATGCACCGAAAAATGCCGGCATGCAGCTTACCGAGCATTTCGCCATGCTGCCCGCCTCGGCTGTCTCTGGTTGGTATTTTGCCCACCCACAAGCCACCTACTTTAACGTGGGCAAAATCGACCGTGATCAGGTTGAAAACTACGCGGCTCGCAAGGGTTGGGACATGGCGACCGCTGAACGTTGGCTATCGCCAAATTTGGGGTATGATCCGGACAGAAATTAACCACCCGGCGCGACTCTGTCGTGACCGGCCGCCAGTAAGAGCGGGTCATCAGACGGAGTTTCGCGTGCAAAAGGGTTATAGCCATCCGCTACCGCCAGGCGGTCCGAAAGAGAAGCCACGTTGGCGTCAGGCCATCAGTCGCTTCCTGCGCTCAGGGTTTAACGTCGCTGGCTTAAAGCAAGTGGATTTAGATGAAAACGCTGAGAGCGCCGAAATTTTCGTACTCTCAGGCATTTTTCTAGCCGGCATTATTGTCGGGGTGATTTGGATCTTACTGCAGGACTATTTCGAGCCAACACGTTAGGTCGGCTTGAACACCCTACCCCTTAATGCCAGCGCGCTTGCGTGGCGCGTTGCCACCAACGCGTTAACACGCGATCCGCGCTTTCCTCAGCAGCCAATCCCACTTTCTGCGCCAAGGTCTTACGCTGACGCCAATGCAAGGCAAATAGGTCCGCCGAATTCGCCCGTTGGCGCAAGTAGTCATCACTGGTTTGCAGTGCATCGACTAAGTTCAAGGCGATGGCTTGCGTGGCAAACCAATGCTCCCCTGTGGCCACCACCTCAATATCCACTTGGGGTCGCCATTGCTGTACAAATTGCTTAAACAACTGATGCGTTTCATCAATATCATGCTGAAATTTTTCACGCCCAGCGTCGGTATTTTCACCCAGCAAGGTCAACGTGCGTTTGTATTCACCGGCGGTCATCAACTCAACGTCAATATCGTTTTTCTTGAGCAGGCGATGAAAGTTAGGGATTTGCGCCACCACCCCAATCGAGCCCACGATGGCAAACGGCGCGGCCAGCAAGCGATTAGCCAGACAAGCCATCATGTAGCCGCCACTGGCCGCCACTTTATCGACACAAATAGTCAACGACACTCCCGCATCACGGATGCGCGCTAACTGAGAAGCCGCTAAACCGTAGCCGTGAACGACCCCACCCGGGCTTTCCAACAACAGCACCACTTCATCGCGACCAGCGACTGCCACAGCGAGCAGAGCCGACACTTCCTGACGCAAATGCGCGACGGCTGAGGCCGCCATATCGCCGGAAAATTGCAGCACAAACACTCGTGCACGAAGTTGGGTGGCATCCACAGTCTGGGCAGCAGCGGCTTTTAATGCCGCTTTTTCCGCTTTCGCTTTCGCTTTGCGCTGCTTGCGCTCGACCTTCCAAGCGGCATCATCCCATACCAATGTACGCAAACCATCGGCTTCTGCTTGGTAACGATCATTCAGCGCCTCAACATCAAGGTAGCCGGTTTGCAGGCCCTCACCTTCTTGCTTTGAACGTGAAATCAACCGCAGCAAAATCGCCAGCAGAATCACACCGGTCACGCCTTTTGCCAAAAATAATCCGTACGCGGACAACCACTCCATTAAAAATTACTCACTGATAAGTTGCTGATGAAATGCCTGACGCTCGCGAACCACTTGATCGATGAGCAAGCGCGCAATGCTGCCTGTAGGGGGGACAAAGGGTAATTGATCAAAACGATAAAAGCTGGCCTCGGCAATTTCATCATCCTGCAGTGTGATCTCGCCGCCCGCGTAGTCGGCAATAAAGCCGAGCATGAGATTGCTAGGAAATGGCCAAGGCTGACTGGTCACATAGCGAATATTCGTGACCTCAACGCCCACCTCTTCGCGCACCTCACGGACCAGAGTTTCTTCGGCTGACTCGCCCGCTTCCATAAAGCCAGCGAGCGCGCTGAACATGCCATTGGTGAAGCGATGTGCGCGCGCTAAGAGCAGCTCATCGCCCTTCACAATAACGACGATGACACAGGGATTAATTCGCGGATAACAACTGTGGCCGCAGCTCGGACAAACCCGTGCACGCTCATTTAATTCATGCCGTTGCATGCCAGAGCCGCATTGGCCGCAGAAACGATGTGTTTTAGACCATTCCAGAATTTGCGCTGCGCGACCGGCCAACTGAAAGATATGCGCGTCTGGTGCAATCACTAACTGACGAAGCGGCACTAAATCATAGTCTTCGGGCAACACTGCACTGAGGCTGCTATCGAGCTGAACCGTAAAGCAAGGCTGTGAATTGACCTCGCCAAGGTAGTGCCACTCTGCATCTATGGAGGTGGCGGAAATCACGTGGATGTACTGTGGCCATGTGAACGTCTTCACGTCGATCAGCAGTTCGTTGCCTCTGAAAGCAATGACAGAAGCCTCATAGGGAATGTGGCCGGTAAAGTGATGGCCTGGTATAAATTCTGTACTCACGCATCGGCCTCAGTCTGGGTTAGTTCAAGCTGCCGAAATAAACTGTTGGCATTGATCGCTTTATCGAGAACCGCCACACGCTGCAGATGGGCGTCCATTTCTTCCGCGCTGGCTTTAATCACAGGCAAGCGAGGACGCTGGGGCGATAATCGCCGAACGGTCTCACCGCCACTTTCCCCAGACTCATTCGAATCTTCTTCATGCCCCAACGACAGACCAACTTGGCCGCCGGTCATGGCTAAATAGACTTCTGCCAGAATCTCAGCGTCCAACAAGGCGCCATGATAGGTTCGGTCGCGTTGATCCGCGAAATAACGGCGAGCCAAGGCATCGAGATTGTTCTTCTGGCCCGGATGCTTAGCCCGGGCCATCGGCAACGTATCTAGCACCGTGCATTTTTCTTGAATGCGCGGCATGTTCAGTCGCGCTAGCTCGGCATTCAGAAAGCCGACATCGAAGCTGGCGTTGTGGATGACTAATTCGGCACCATCAACGAATTTTAGAAACGCCTCTGCGATATCGGCAAAGCGAGGCTTGTCGCGCAAAAACTCATTGGTAATGCCATGCACCGCCATAGCCCCGGCATCTACGTCCCGATCTGGCTGTAAATAGTGGTGGAAGCTGCGCTTGGTGAGACGACGGTTAATCATCTCCAAGCAGCCCACTTCGATGATGCGATGCCCAAGCGCGGGATCTAAGCCGGTGGTTTCAGTATCGAGAATAATCTGTCTCATGCTGCCTTCAAGCCTCGGTCTATGGCCTCATTAGCTAACTGATCTGCGGCCTCGTTGCCCGGATCACCCGCATGGCCTTTCACCCAGCGCCAATCAATGTGGTGACGCTGAGATTCGGCGTCGAGCGCCTGCCAAATATCCGCATTTTTCACCGGCGCCTTAGCTGCCGTGCGCCACCCTCTGGCCTTCCAGCCTGGCAGCCACTCACTCATGCCTTTACGAAGATACTCAGAATCTGTCCACAAAATTACCTGACAGGGCGTTTTTAAGGCGCGCAGGGCTTCCAGCGCAGCGGTCAGCTCCATGCGATTATTTGTGGTCATTACCTCAAAGCCGGAGAGCTCTTTTCGATGTGCGCCGGAGACTAATAACGCGCCCCAACCGCCGGGGCCTGGATTGCCGCGACAGGCACCATCCGTGTGAATCACCACAGTACTCGACATGTAACTTCCTACTTCGCTGAATGATCAATGGTGGATTGTGGTTGCCACCCTAAGGTGGTCGATGCCGATTTTTTTGCACGGCGTTTTAAGCGAGGTGTGTTGGGGCAAATCGTTTCACGTTGCCACAACTGCACACTCCACTCAGCCCCAAACGGCAGCCATTGCTGCCAGGCTGCAGACCATTTATTTGCGACCAGCTCGGGAAACAGGCTAACGGGCCGCGCATCTCCCCAAGTACTTTGGCATAACACCCAATCGTGTCCCAAACACAGCGGCATGCCGATTTGACACCAGCTATTCAGCAGGGGCGACTCTATCCAGATAAGTATTCTGGCGGATGGGCCCAGCGAGGCACCCATCTGAGCTAACACGGCCGGTAGCTCAGCAATGTCATTGGCAGTCACTCGCCAAATCACCAGGTCCAGACTGAGGGGCTGAATTGGCCATGCTGAGGCCTGAGCCAAAAAGGATTCACTGAACCGATATACATGAGGAATTCGCAGGTTTTCGCGGTTAAGCGACTCACTACTCAGCTCAACGGCCCATAAGCCGTGACACTCTTGAAGATACCGCTGCCAAACCAGAGACATTCTCGCCCGTGCACGGAGGGCTTGCGCTGAAGTCCACGCCGTACGCGACATCACACTGGGCAGTAATTGAAGAGCTGTCATGGCGGTATGTTCACACAAGTTCAGGCTATTATTGAGACTCCTTCGCTAGCTGTCACGCGCTCATGCATAGCCCCATCCCAATTTCGTCATTTAACGACAATTACATCTGGTTGATAAAGACTGATAAAGGCTGCTGGGTTGTTGACCCTGGTGACGCCAAACCAGTGATTTCGTGGCTAGCGGCTAATCAACAGCGCATCGCAGGCATTTTACTGACGCACCACCATGCCGATCATGTGGGCGGCGTTCAGGCGCTGGAAGCATTTGCACAAACTCAGCAGCAAACGCTAGCGGTGTGGGGCCCAGACGAATGCCAGCGCTGGCGCACACAGGCTGCTAAACCCGGGGATTTGCTTCGTATTCCTGGGCTAGGCTCAGTCAGCGTGGTCGATGTTTCCGCGCATACCTTGGGTCATATTGCCTATTTTTTGCCAGAGCCAGCCTGGCTTTTTTGTGGCGACAGCTTGTTTAGTGGCGGTTGTGGTCGTTTGTTTGAAGGCACACCATTACAGCTCTTTCATACCCTAAAACGCATCAATGACCTCCCCGCCCACACGAAAATATTCCCTGCGCATGAATACACTCAGAAAAATTTGGCCTTTGCTAAACACGTAGAGCCCAGCAACGAATACGTCGCGCTCGCCTACCACGAAGTGTTGGCATGGCGGGAACAGAAGCGGCCTAGCTTACCCACCACGCTAGCGCGAGAACGGCTCATCAATCCCTTTTTAAGACTGCATAGCCCGGAGCTAAGGGAACAGGTATCGCACTTTGCCAAGCAATCCTTTCAGTCGGAAGTCATCACACTGGCTCAAATGAGGCGGTGGAAAGACCAGAGCTAATCTCTGGATTTGCCTGTATTAAGCCAAGCAACTTATTGATTCGCGATAATTTTAGATACATTTACTTGCTTGCAAGCATAGCGTTGCGCTGTCTACTATCCGGTCATTGTAATTTTTTGTTCGTGGTTTTTTCTTTTTTCATGCCACGAATCACTATCTATGAGTCCTTTTATGCCGCTCAGTACTAAATCAAAACACTTCGCCCAGCAGGTCGTTTTAGCCCTTAAAGCCCATTCCCTTCGTCTGGTGTATTTATGTGTTTTGACCGGCACTACCGGCGCTTATGCCGACAGCAATGCTGAAACCGTTACTCTCAGCAACGGCCAAGTCATCATCGTCAACCTGGCAGAGCCGATTGAAAACAGTCGCAGTGCGACACCAAGCCAGAACGACAGCAACACTTTTGATTTAATTCATCGACTCCGCAAAGGCTTCGTCCTTGACACCGATCTTTCCGAAGACCGCTTGCAGCGCCAAAAACAGACTCTGATGGGCAAGCAGGCTTATGTGGATCGCATTCTTGAACGCGCTCAACGC
>Ga0255101_1000197_pt1 | contig 16414 bp, 16 predicted proteins | sample Colum_Colum_RepC_2_FD_188588 | JGI IMG/M metagenome (GOLD analysis project Ga0255101, IMG submission 188588) | Freshwater microbial communities from Columbia River, Oregon, United States - Colum_Colum_RepC_8d | ecosystem: Environmental > Aquatic > Freshwater > River | place: USA: Oregon...
TTTCTGCAGTACCAGCCCAAACTGGACGTCGGCAGCGGAATGATCGTTGGGCTTGAAGGTCTGGTGCGGTGGCGTCATCCCAACCGGGGCAACGTACCTCCTTCGGAGTTCGTTCCCTTTGCAGAACAAAGCGGTTTCGTTCGCGAGATCACCCAATGGGTGGTCGCACGCGGAGCCCGGTTTTCACACCAGCTCGCGCTGAGCGGACTCGACCTGTGCGTGGCGGTCAATGTCTCGGCACACGACATCGAATCGCCCGCATTTGCTCAGGCCATCACCGAGATCGTTCGCAAGGAACATCCCGCACCGGGCCGGCTGTGCCTGGAGATCACCGAGAGTGGTTTGGTGAGCGAAACCGACAATGCGGTGGCCAACCTGAAGGCCATTTCCGCCTTGGGAGTACGACTCGCGGTCGACGATTTCGGCACCGGGTATGCCACCCTCAAGCAACTGCAGAGCCTGCCCGTCCACGAGCTCAAGATCGACCGATCGTTCGTGAGCGGCATGCAGGAAAACCGCGGCAATCAGACCATCGTCCGATCGACCATCGACCTGGGCAAACAGCTCGGATTGCGCGTTGTGGCCGAGGGGGTCGAGACGGTCGAGGAACTGCGCGGCCTGGCGGCAATGGGCTGCGATGAGGTGCAGGGCTACTACGTGGCCAAACCCATGGATCCGGAAGAGATCATCGACTGGGTCCGCATGCGCAACGCACTGCAAAGCGCCAAGCACAAGCGTTACAGCGCACTTGCCACCTGACCGTCTCTGCCAAGCAGCCGCTCGCAGTAACGGGCGATCAGGTCGATTTCAAGATTGACGCGCGCACCCGGAAACAGCAATCTCAATGTGGTCGCCTGCAGGGTATGAGGAATGAGGTTGATGCTGATATCGCATCCCCCCTGGGGCAGATCATGCACTCGATTGACGGTCAGGCTGGTCCCATTGACCGTCACCGAACCCTTGTAGGCCAGATAGCGTGCAATACCCGCAGGCACGCGGATATCGAGCCGCCAGGATTCGCCCACCGCCTCAAAGATCACCACTTCGCCCAGCCCATCGACATGGCCACTCACCAGATGACCGCCCAGGCGATCGGACAGGCGCAGCGCTTTTTCCAGATTGACCTCACCGGGGGCATCCAGCCCCACTGTGCAGGCCAGACTCTCGCGCGAAACCTCCACGCAGAAGCGCTCGCCGTCGAGGGCCACCGCCGTCATGCAGGCGCCCTGGATGGCGATCGAATCGCCGAGCGCCACATCCGACAGATCCAGCTCGCCCGCATGGACCGTGAGCCTGACGCCTGCGTCGGCCCCGAGAGAGTCGACCTGTTCGATACGACCGACCGCTGCGACGATGCCTGTAAACATGCTGGTTTCCTTGCCTTCAAGTTTGAGCTGTGCGCGCGATGAGCCGCACATCGGTACCCACGCGATCGATTGCATGCCACTGCATCTGCAGACGCTGATCGAGCGACTGCAAAGCGGGCAGATCAAAGGCCGGCAGGCCTTGTCCCAGAGCGCAGGGTGCAAGGTACATGAGGAGTTCATCCACCAGTCCGGCCTGCAGCAGTGAGCCATTGAGCTTGTAGCCCGCCTCGACATGCACCTCGTTCAGGCCACGTTCACCGAGCATCTGGACCAGGGCCTGAAGATCCACCTTGCCCCGGGCGTTGGGCACAAACAGCAGTTCGCAGCCGCGCTCGCGCAACTCACGCTCACGGGCTTCATCGCGCACCGCAAAGGCCACCCAGACCGGTGCACCACCAAACAGACGCGAATGCGGATCGGCGTCGAGGCGCGAATCGACCAGCACCTTCAGGGGCTGTCGCGACGTACTGACATGACGCACATCCATGCGAGGATTGTCATCGCGCACGGTCCCGATGCCGGTGAGCACCGCGCATGCCCTGGCCCGCCAGGCATGACCATCCGCGCGCGCCGCTTCACTGGTAATCCACTGGCTGGTGCCATCCGGCAGGGCCGTGAAACCGTCGAGCGATGTCGCCACCTTCAGGCGCGTCCAGGGCTTGCCCCGCTCCATGCGCGACACAAAGCCGATATTGAGCTCACGCGCCTCGCGGGCCAGCAGCCCGCACCGCACATCGATGCCCGCCTCACGCAAGCGTTGCAGGCCCTTGCCGCTCACCTGGGGATTGGGGTCCTGCATGGCCACGATCACGCGCGACACACCTGCATTGACGAGTGCATCTGCGCAGGGCGGCGTGCGCCCGAAATGACTGCAGGGCTCAAGCGTGACATAGGCCGTTGCCCCCTGCGCCAGCGGGCCTGCAGCGCGCAAGGCGATCACCTCCGCATGCGGCTCGCCGGCACGAACATGCCAGCCCTCGCCCACCCCCCGCCCATCGGGGGCCGCGATCACGCAGCCCACACGCGGATTGGGCGTCGTGGTGAACAGACCCTGCTGCGCCAGTTCGAGCGCGCGCAGCATGTGCGCCTGATCCTGCTCGTCAAACATGAATCGACTCAATCACGTCGGCGCCTGCGGGGCTGCACTTCTTCGATCGCATCGGTGAACTCGGCCACATCCTCGAATTCGCGGTACACCGAAGCAAATCGCACATAGCCGATCTTGTCGATCTTCTTGAGTTCGCGCATGACAAGCTCACCAATGCGCTCACTCTGCACTTCGCGCACCCCGAGCGAGAGCAGCTTTTCTTCAATGCGACCGATCGCGGCATCGGTGGCCTCGGAGCTCACCGGCCGCTTGCGCAGGGCCAGGGCAAGCGAAGCGCGCAGCTTGCGCCGATCGTACTCGGCACGCATGCCGTTCTTTTTTACGACTGCAGGCAGCGCAAGCTCCACCCGCTCGTAGGTGGTAAAGCGCTTGTCGCACTGTGCGCAGCGCCGTCTGCGACGCAGGGCCGAGCCATCATCGGCCTCGCGGGTCTCGATGACCTGAGTCTCGCCATGGTCACAGAACGGGCAGCGCACGGTTGCTCAGCAATCAGGCTCGGTCAGGCGTCGGATTCAACCTGATGCCTCAGCGATAGACCGGGAAGGACTGGGTGAGCGCAGCCACACCCTCACGCACGCGGGCCAGATTGGCTTCATCGGTCGGCGCATCAAGCACGTCGGCAATCAGGTGGCCCACTTTGGCCGCCTCGGCTGCACCAAAGCCCCGGGTGGTCATGGCCGGCGTACCGAGGCGTATGCCCGAGGTGACCAGCGGCTTTTCGGGGTCATTGGGAATGGAGTTCTTGTTGACCGTGATGTGCGCGGCACCGAGCACCTGTTCGGCCAGTTTGCCGGTGATGCCCTTGGCGCGCAGATCCACCAGCATCACATGACTTTGCGTTTTACCCGACACGATGCGCAGGCCTCGCGCGATCAGGGTTTCAGCCAGCACGCGGGCGTTTTCGATGATGCGGGCCTGGTAGTCCTTGAACGAGGGCTGCAGCGCCTCATGAAAGGCCACGGCCTTGGCCGCGATCACATGCATGAGCGGGCCGCCCTGCAACCCAGGAAAGACCGCCGAATTGATGGCCTTTTCGTGCTCGGCCTTCATCAGGATGATACCCCCGCGCGGGCCGCGCAGGCTCTTGTGCGTGGTGGAGGTCACCACATCGGCATGCGGCACCGGGTTGGGGTAGACGCCCGCGGCGATCAGGCCGGAGTAGTGGGCCATATCGACCATGAAGATCGCACCGATCTCCTTGGCTACCCGCGCAAAGCGGGCAAAGTCAATGTGCAGCGAATAGGCCGATGCGCCTGCAATGATCAGCTTGGGACGGCTCTCGCGAGCACGGGCTTCCATGGCGTCGTAGTCGATCACCTCATTGGCGTCGAGCCCATAGGACACCACGTTGAACCATTTGCCCGAGAGATTGAGGGGCATGCCATGGGTGAGGTGGCCGCCTTCGGCCAGGCTCATGCCCATGATGGTGTCGCCCGGCTTGAGAAAGGCCAGAAACACCGCCTGATTGGCCTGTGCGCCCGAATGCGGCTGCACGTTGGCCGCCTCGGCGCCGTAGAGCTTCTTGAGCCGCTCGATCGCCAGGCTCTCGGCGACATCGACATGCTCGCAGCCGCCGTAGTAGCGCTTGCCCGGATACCCCTCGGCGTATTTGTTGGTGAGCTGGCTGCCCTGGGCTGCCATGACGGCTGGGCTCGCGTAGTTTTCGGACGCGATCAGCTCGATATGCTGTTCCTGGCGATGGTTTTCGGCCTGAATGGCCTGCCAGAGTTCGGGGTCGACCTGGGCGATGCCCTGGCTGCGGTCAAACATGATGGAGTCCTCGTTGCAGTTGCGCGATCCGGTACTGCGTACCGGCACACTGCCCAGGCGAACGGCGGGCGACACAAGGCCACCAGGCTCCGCGTTCCACGGTGTTCATTCACCCTAACTCGCCAGTCACGCGGACCGACGAATTGTAGTGGATCCCTGGCCAATCAGCCGATTGCCCTGATTCCTCTGAGCCTGCTTTTGCAGTCAGGGCGGCAGGTGGCGGAAAAACGCCTCCGATGGGTCTCGCCCAAACGGAAGCGGGTTATTGCTGTGCCCCAGGCGGATCCGCCCTCAGCCAGAAGGTCACGGGCCCGTCATTGACCAGTTCAACCTGCATGTCGGCGCCAAAGACACCCGACTGAGTCCCGGGAAGGCGCTCACGCGCCCGCGCCAGCAGGTCATCGAAAAGCCCGCGAGCCAGTTCGGGCGGGGCAGCCGGCGTAAAGCTCGGCCGCAAGCCGCTGCGGGTATCGGCGGCCAGCGTGAACTGGGGCACCAGCAGCAGCCCCCCGCCCACTTCGCTGAGCGATCGGTTCATGCGTCCACGCTCGTCCGAAAAGACCCGGTAGGCCAGCAACCGCTCAAGCAGGGCCTGCGCCTGCGCCGGGGTATCGCCGCGCTCTGCACAGACCAGCACCATCAGGCCCATGCCGATCTGCCCCGTGATGGCCCCCGCCACCGTCACCTGGGCACGACTCACCCGCTGCAACAGACCAATCATCGAGACCTCATGGACGCTGCGCCGAAGGCTGCCACACCCCCGGACCTGACCTCAGACCTGACCTCAGACCTGCCCTTAGACCTGACCTCAACCCTGTGCTGAGCCCCACTCTCAGGCCAGGGTGACGCGCGCAGCCCGCCGCTTGCCTACCTGAATGACGTAAGTGCCTGCTTGCACCTTGAGGCCCTTGTCGTCAATCTTGTTGCCGTCGATGCGCACCCCGCCCTGCTCCACGTTGCGCAGGGCCTCGCTGGTGGAGGCGGCCAGGCCCGCCTGCTTGAGCAGGGCACCAATCCCCAGGGGCGCGCCCGCAACCGACACTTCCGGCAAATCCTCGGGCAGCACGCCCCGCGCAAAGCGGGCCTCGAATCCCTCGCGCGCCGCCTCGGCAGCGGCCGCGCCGTGAAAGCGCGTGACCATTTCACCGGCCAGACGCACCTTGGCGTCGCGAGGATTCATACCGTCGGCGCAGGCCCTGCGCAAGACAGCAATCTCCTCGATCGACAACGAAGACAGAAGTTCGTAGTACTTCCACATCAGATCGTCGGAGATCGACATGAGTTTACCGAACATCTCCGCAGGCGTATCGGTGATTCCCACCGTATTGCCCTTGGACTTCGACATCTTTTCAATGCCGTCCAGCCCTTCGAGCAGGGGCATGGTCAGGATGCACTGGGGCTCCTGGCCATACTCCTTTTGAAGCTCACGCCCGACCAGCAGGTTGAACTTCTGGTCGGTGCCGCCCAGCTCCAGGTCGGACTTGAGCGCCACCGAGTCGTAGCCCTGCATGAGCGGATAGAGCAACTCGTGCACCGAGATGGGTACGCCGCCCTTGTAGCGTTTGGTGAAGTCGTCGCGCTCGAGCATGCGCGCCAGCGTGTAGCGCGAAGCGAGCTGGATCATGCCGCGGGCGCCCAGCGGATCCGACCATTCCGAGTTGTAGCGGATCTCGGTGCGGGCGGGATCGAGCACGAGGCTCGCCTGCTCGAAATAGGTACGGGCGTTGGCCTCGATCTGCTCTCGGGTGAGCGGCGGGCGGGTGATGTTGCGCCCCGAAGGATCGCCAATCATCGCCGTGAAATCGCCAATCAAAAAGATGACCGTATGGCCCAGATCCTGCAGCTGGCGCATCTTGTTAAGCACCACGGTATGGCCCAGATGCAGATCAGGCGCGGTGGGGTCCAGGCCGAGCTTGATCCGCAAGGGCTGGCCCGTCGCCTCCGAGCGCATCAGCTTGCGCACGAAATCCTCCTGCACCAGCAGTTCGTCGCAGCCGCGCAGGGCAATCTCCATGGCCCGCTGAACCGCGGGGCTGGGCTGCGCGGTGACCTTGTCGGCAGGCGTATCAGCGGCTGGGCCGGCGGGGTTGGGGGCTTTCGGGGCGTTCTGTCCGTTCATCGGAAGCGGGTCTTTGGTGGCCAGCGTGGGCTGTTGCCAGCCGGGCTGTTCTGTTAAACTTCAGCCCAACTGGCAGGAGCTCGCGCCCAAAAATTCTTCGGGCGCGTTTCGCGTATTTGGCTGTAGAGATCCGGCAGGGCGTCGAGGCTTCAGGCCACCGCCGAGTGATTGCCCATTCTACGTCCTCCAGCGCAGCAGTTCGTTTTTTGGCCGCGCCTGCGCGTCCAGTTGTTTTTCGGGAGCCGCTCTGTTCATGAACCGCATCGATGCCAAGAAGCTCGCCCTGTCCTTGGGCGCAGTCTGCTCGCTCGCTGCGGTCACGGCATTCGGGGTGGCACCGGCCTCCGACGCCGATCTCCCCGAGCCGCAGGCCCTCATCGAGCCGGTGGTGTTGCACGCTCAGGTGATCGAGCCCGCCGCAGCACTGTCGCAGATCGAGCGCGTGCGTCGCGGCGAAACACTGGCCAGTCTCTTCGAGCGGTTAGGCCTGGACGACCCAGAAGTCACTGCCCTGGTCACGCGCCACCCAGCAGCCCGCCAATTGCTTGAGCTTCGCGCCGGACGCGGAGTGTCAGCTCAGCTCACCCCCGAGGGCAAACTCGAGCGCCTCACCTATCGGCTGAACGAACCCGCCGCAGGCCAACTGGGCAAGCGGCTGGTCATCGAGCGGGTTTCGGGTCAGCTGATGGCGTTCACCGAAAAAGTGCCGTCGACTCGCACCATCGAAACCCGCTCGGCCGAGATCCAGACCAACCTGATTGCCGCACTCGATTCGGCCGACATCCCGGATTCACTCCTGACCCGAATGGCCGACGTCTTCGGGGGCCAGGTCAATCTGACCGAAGCCCGCAAGGGAGACCGCCTTCGGGTGGTCTACGAAACGCTCTCCGAAACCGGTAGCCTCGAGGCCCCGGTCATCAGTCGCATCCTTGCCGTGCAGTTCACCACCGCCAAGGCCTCTCATGAGGCGGTCTGGTTCGGAGAGGGTGCCAAGGGTGAGTACTACACCTTCGAAGGTCAATCCCTCAATCGCAGTTTCCTGGCCTCCCCGCTGGAAGTTACCCGAGTCAGCTCCGGTTACTCCGATGCACGATTCCACCCCTCGCGGCAGAGCTGGCAGGCGCACAAGGGCGTGGATCTGACGGCACCCATCGGCACCCGGGTACGAAGCGTCGCTGACGGCGTGGTGGACTATGTCGGGATGAAGGGGGGCTATGGCAATGTGGTTGTGATCAAGCACAACGCCCAGCAATCCACGCTTTACGCCCACCTTCAGGATTTCGCCGATGGCCTGCGCCCGGGTTTGCGCGTGCTTCAGGGCGAAACCATCGGAACCGTGGGCATGACCGGATGGACCACTGGCCCGCATCTGCACTTTGAGTTCCTGGTCAACGGCGTTCATGTCGACCCCATGGCAGCCATTGCGTCCTTGCCGGTGCGCAGCCTGAATGCTGCCGAGCGGGTCCGCCTCCAATCGCAAGCTCGCACCTACCGTGACAAGTTCGAGCTGCTCGACACCCGGTTCGCCGCACGCTTCGAGTGAGCCAGTGGGCCATCGGCCTGATGTCGGGCACCAGTGTCGACGGTGTCGACGGGGTGCTGGCTTCTTTTGAAGGCCAGGGTCCGCAGACACGGATTCAAACGCACGCCCAGGCCGCCAGGCCCATGCCTTCAGCGCTTCGCCAGGCCTTGCTTGCCCTGCAACAACCTGGCCCCAACGAACTGGCCCGAGCCGCTGAAGCCCAGAGAGACTTGACGGATCTCTATGCCGAGGTGGTCAAGGAGTTGATCGCCCAATCCAGGGATTCCTGCGGTCCAGTCCCGGCAGACACGGCAGACACGGCGGAACCATCCGATCGATCCATCGTGATCGGTGCGCACGGGCAAACCGTGCGGCATCGACCTGAGCTGGGCTACACCCTGCAGCTGATCGATGGCGCTCGGCTGGCCGAGCAAACGGGCCTGCCCGTGGTCACCGACTTTCGCAGCGCCGATGTGGCGGCGGGGGGGCAGGGCGCGCCGCTGGTTCCTGCCTTCCATGCTCTGGCCTTTGCGTCCGCGAAACACCGCCGAGCCATCGTCAATATTGGCGGGATCGCCAACGTCAGTCTGCTCAGCGTATCGGGCAGCAGCGTCACGGGCTTTGACACCGGTCCGGGCAATCTGCTCATGGACTCATGGTGCGAGCGCCATACCGGGCAGTCGTTCGACTTCCGAGGCCAGTGGGCCGCCGGCGGTCGGGTCGACCCAGCGTTGCTCACGCGCTTTCTTGAAGAGCCCTATTTTCGTCTGCAAGCCCCCAAGAGTACGGGCCGCGATCTGTTCACGCCGCAGTGGCTGGACCAAGCCCTGCGAGATACCGCCAACCTCAGGATGGGAGAAACATCATCCTCACCCCCTCGGCCACACACGCACCTTGACTCGACGTCTCATCGGCAGGCCACTGGCCCAGACGCCAGGGATGTTCAAGCCACGTTGGCCGAACTCACCGCCACGCTCATCTCTCAAGCCTGCAACGCGTTCGGTGCACGCGAGTGTTATGTCTGCGGCGGAGGGGCCTTCAACGAGCATCTCATGGGTCGGCTGGTCGCCTTGATGCCGGCCAGCACGGTGCAAACCAGCACCGCGCTGGGCGTACCTCCCGATGCAGTCGAGGCACTGGCTTTCGCCTGGTTGGCCCGACAGAGGCTTCTGAATCAGCCGGCCAACCTGCCCGCGGTGACGGGCGCGCACGGCCCGAGGATTCTGGGCGCGATCTACGCAGCGAGCAGTTAGATTCGTTCGATTCGATCAGACCGAGAATGACGAACCACAGCCGCAGGTGGTGCTCGCGTTGGGGTTCTTGATCACGAACTGAGCACCCTCGAGGCCGTCTTTGTAATCGATCTCGGCGCCCACCAGATACTGGTAACTCATGGCATCGATCAGCAACGTGACGCCGTTTTTCTGCATGCTGGTGTCGTCATCGGACACCTCTTCATCGAAGGTGAATCCGTACTGAAAGCCTGAGCAACCGCCGCCCTGCACGAACACGCGCAGCTTGAGGTTGTCGTTGCCCTCTTCTTCAATCAGTTGACGGACTTTTTCAGCGGCGCTGTCGGTAAAGACCAGCGGTGCGGGCATTTCGGCGACAGCATTCATGGTGTTCTCCGTTAAAAAAATGCCGACCCTGAGGGTCGGCAACACCGGGGTTGATGCATGCAGTGTACGTTCTTTGAAGAGCGCCCGCACTGCATGCCCCCGGCCCCGCCGGGGTTGCCAACGCTGAAAAAATCAGCGCTTGGAGAACTGCTTGCGCCGGCGCGCCTTGCGCAGACCGACTTTTTTGCGCTCGACCTCGCGAGCATCGCGGGTGACCAGGCCTGCGCCCGAAAGCACCGGCTTGAGCGTCGCGTCGTAATCGATCAGGGCGCGGGTAATGCCGTGGCGCACAGCGCCGGCCTGGCCGGTTTCGCCACCGCCGGCCACATTGACCTTGATGTCGAACTCCCCAACCACATTGGCCACCTCAAGCGCCTGACGGGCGACCATGCGGCCGGTCTCACGCGAGAAGTACTGCTCCAGCGGCTTGCCGTTGACGATGATGTCGCCCTTGCCCTTCTTGATGAAGACGCGGGCCACGGCGGTCTTGCGACGCCCCGTGCCGTAGTTGAATTCGCCGATCATGTTGGTGTGGCTTTCTCAGGAGCAGTTCAGATGTCCAGCGTCTTGGGCTGCTGGGCGGTGTGAGGATGCGAGCCCTCGGCATAAACCTTGAGCTTTTTGAGCATGGCGTAGCCAAGCGGGCCCTTGGGCAGCATGCCGCGAACGGCTTTCTCGAGCGCGCGACCCGGGAAACGCTCCTGCATCTTGCCGAAGGTGGTCTCGGAGATACCGCCCGGATAGCCCGAGTGGCGATAGTATTTTTTGTCTTGCGACTTGGCGCCCGTAACACGCAGGCGCGCCGCATTGACCACGACGATGAAATCGCCCGTATCAACGTGGGGCGTGAACTCGGGCTTGTGCTTGCCACGCAGGCGAAGCGCGATCTCAGCAGCAAGGCGACCGAGCACCTTGTCGTTGGCGTCGACGACGAACCAGTCGCGGCGCACTTCATGCGGTTTGGCAGAAAAGGTTTTCATGGACAGAATGATTCCAGAGAGCCGGCTATCATAACCGCAGCGCAGGTCGGGAGTCAAAGCGAAATTACCCATCGCCTGTGATGGACCGCAATTTGCCGGATCCCGCGGCTTCGAATTCAACTGCAGCATTGTTCAGAACTCACACGGAATTCTTCCCCATGGATGCTCTCGTACGCTGGACCGGCCCCGATACCATGAGTTTTGTTGCCGAAACCGGCAGTGGCCATGCCGTGGTCATGGACGGTGCGCCCGAGGGCGGTGGCCGCAATCTGGGCCCTCGCCCCATGGAAATGGTGCTGCTGGGATCGGGCGGCTGCACGGCCTACGATGTGGTGCTCATTTTGCGCAAGAGCGGCCAGGATGTCCGCGGCTGCGAGGTGGCCCTTCATGCCGATCGCGCTGACACCGATCCCAAAGTCTTCACCAAAGTCACCTTTCATTTCAAGGTCAGAGGCCGTAACCTCAAACCCAATCTGGTCGAGCGGGCCATCAAGCTCAGCCATGACAAATACTGCTCAGCCTCGGCCATGCTCGCCCACACCGCCGAACTCGCCCTGACCTGGGAAGTCATCGAAGACTGAGGGATCCCACGCCCGCGCTCGCGGGGTCCGCGGGGAGGGCATACCCAGCGGAGGCCGTACCCCGGAGAGGCCGTACCCCGGGGAGGTCTTACACCCCTCGGGGGGGCTCACCGCTCGGAGTTCTTGGCGGCCCGGGCCAACGACACGCTCTTCAGATCCGATAGGCGGTGGTGGTCATCACCCGGGCTGCCAGGCGCATCGCTCGCTTCACTGCGAAAGGCAATTCGACCGCACCGAGCCGCCGGGCGGCCTGACCATGCGCTGCCTCGTCAGTTTTCATGGCCGCCACGATCACCCGCGAGGCAGTATCCGGCTCAGGCAGACGATCCAGGTGGCCCGCCAGATGCTCTTCCACCTGACGCTCGGTCTCGACCGTGAATCCGAGGGAGCGGGAATCCCCGGCACGCGCAGCCAGTAATCCCAAAGCGTAGGCCCCGGCGTACCAGAGCGGGTTGAGCACAGAGGGCGGTGCCTGCAATTCATCGAGCCGTTGCCGGGTCCAGGCCAGGTGATCCCCCTCCTCAGCTGCCGATTGAATGAAGAAATCGCGCAAGGCCGGATCGGCGGTGCCCGCGGCCTGGGCGTGATACAAGGCCTGTGCGCACACTTCTCCAACATGATTGACCCGCATGAGTCCCGCCGCGTGGCGGCGCTGCGCTTGGGTCAATTCGGGGGCCTGCCGCGCTTCGGGAGACGAGGATCCGGCGTCGGCCTGAACCGTGTCCGGGAGCACTGCGCAGCCGGAGGACCCCTCTGCGCCGGCAGCCACGCATAGCGGGCCCGGATCAGGCTGGGGTCTTGGCCGACGGGCGACTGGCGTGACCTGATTGACAGCCAGGGCCTGACCAACCCCGCAGAGAAGCAGGTCGACCAGGGTCAGATGCCTGGGGCGGGCAGCGGTGGCTCGCGGCGCTCGCACGGGCAGCGTCGCGCTGGATGTGACGGAGGTCATGACTTGAACTTTAATGGGCAAAGTGTTGCCACGATGCCACAGGTCACCACCCATCCCCGAAAAACAACCACGCCATGCTTTGCCAACCCGGGCTTTTTGGTCAGAATGCGGGCACTTCCATCCGAAGTTGTTCTCGGGGAGTCGAGGCCTCCGGACGTCCGGAAGTCTTTTGGATTCAAAACCAAGGAGATTCACTAATGAAGAAGTCCCTTCTTGCACTGGCCGTCGCGGCCGCCCTGCCGGCTGCTGCTCAGGCGCAGTCCAACGTGACCCTGTACGGCATCATTGACGCTGCCGTTGAGTGGACCAACGCAGCTGCGAATGCAACCGCTTCGGGCGCAACGACCACCGGCGTCGGCAAGTCCACGCTGCGCGTCAACTCCGGCTACTGGGCCAGCTCGCGTGTCGGCCTGCGCGGTACCGAGCCTCTGGGCAACTCCGGCATGGCTGCCATCTTCAACATCGAGCATCGCTTCCAGGTTGATACCGGCGCCATTCAGGTCGGCCAGGCTGCTGGCACCGCTCCCTACACCGCGCTGCAGGCCGGTTCGTTCTGGAACGGCACGGCCTGGGGTGGTCTGCGCACGGGCATGGGTGAAATCACCCTCGGCCGTCAGTACACGCCTGCCTTCTATGCCATGTACTTCCCGGACCAGACCCTGAACTCGGGTTACAACAACTGGGCGGCCCCGACTGTCGCGACCAGCGTTGCTCCGACCGGCACCTCGGCCATCTACGGCCTGGTTCGTGCTGACAACTCCGTGATGTGGACCTCGCCCACCATCGGTGGCCTGCAGCTGCGCGCCATGTGGGCCCCGGGCGCGCTGGCCTACAACAGCACCGAGATCAACAACGCCTCCGCGATTGCGCTCTCCAATGGCAGCGGCGACCTGCACGCCCTGTCAGGCGTGTGGCGTGCTGGCAAGCTGATGGTCACGGGCTCCTACCAGAAGTTCGACACCCAGACCGGCCACCAGGACGGCTGGACGGTCGCTGGTGCCTATGACTTCGGCGCTTTCGGTCTGTCGCTCGGCTACTCGGATCTGAGCTTCGCAACCTACAACGTCACCAGCAAGCTGCTGAGCGCCCGGGTGAATGTGGGTGCGGGCAAGGTCTATGCCAACGTGTCCCAGATCGACAAGAGCACGGCTGGCGATGGCCTCCAGATCGGCGTGACCTACCTCCAGGATCTGTCGAACCGCACCGCGGTTTACGCAGGTTTTGGCCGCAACGACAACTCGGGCTACGGCACCGGTCTCGGCAACGAGAGCGGCAAAAACCGGGTTTCGATCGGTCTGCGTCACCTCTTCTGATGTCCCGCAGGCCTTACGGCCTGCTGGTTTCAGAAACAAAGAACGCCGGGGCAACCCGGCGTTTTTTTATGTTTCGATCGGTTCCTGCGCCCTGACAAAGGGCCTGGCGTGCAGGAGTTGTTGAGTGCGTGGCCTTGGGCACACGCACCCACCCCGTCTTTACCCGCGCAGTTCGCGCCGCAGAATCTTGCCCACATTGGTCTTGGGCAAGTCATTGCGAAACTCGATGTGCTTGGGTTTCTTGTAGCCGGTGAGTTGCTGCTCGCACCAGGCGCGAATCTGCGCTTCGGTCAGGTTCGGGTCTTTGCGCACTACAAAGAGCTTGACGGCCTCGCCGGAATGCTCGTCGGGCACACCGACCACGGCGCACTCCAGCACCCCGGGCAGCAGGGCCACCACACCCTCCACCTCGTTGGGGTACACGTTGAAGCCCGACACCAGGATCATGTCCTTCTTGCGATCCACGATCCGGGTATAGCCGCTTGCATCCATGATGCCGATGTCGCCGGTCTTGAAGAACCCATCGGCCGTCATGACCTTGGCGGTCTCGTCGGGGCGCTGCCAGTAGCCCGCCATCACCTGCGGTCCGCGCACCGCAATCTCGCCGGGTTGGCCCAGCGGCACGGGCTGGCCCTCATCATCCAGAATCAGAATTTCCGTGGACGGAAACGGCAGGCCGATCGAGCCGGTGAACACATCGGTATCGGTGGGGTTGGCGCTCACGCCCGGCGAGGTTTCCGACAAACCATAGGCCTCGCAGATCGGGCAGCCGGTCACCTCCAGCCAGACCTTGGCCACGGCCTCCTGCACGGCGGTGCCCCCGCCCAGCGAAATACGCAGGGCCGAGAAATCCAGCTTGCGAAAATCGGCGTTGTGCGCCAAGGCATTGAAGAGCGTATTCACCGCCGGAAACAGATGCACCGGATAGGGCCTGATCTGCTTGATCACCGCGGGCAGGTCGCGCGGATTGGGCACCAGGACGTTCATGCCACCCAGACGCATGCCCACCAGGCAACAGGCGGTGAGCGCAAAGATGTGATAGAGCGGCAAGGCGCACACCCAGACCAGTTGCTCGGGCGGCGGCCCCTTGGCCGGGTTGTTGAGCGCCGGCTGCATCCAGACCTCCGACTGCAGCAGGTTGGCAATCACGTTGCGGTGCGTGAGCGTGGCGCCCTTGGACACCCCCGTGGTGCCGCCGGTGTACTGCAGGAAGGCCACATCCTCATGGCCCACCTGAACCGGGGCGAGCGCGTGGCCGCGGCCCTGCGCGATGGCGTCATTGAAACGCACGGCTCCAGCCAAGGCCCAGGGCGGCACCATCTTTTTCACATGCCGCACCACCAGATTCACCACCGAGCCTTTGAGACCCAGCAGATCGCCCATGCTGGCCACCACCACATGCTTGATCGGCGTGCGGGCGATCACCTGCTGCAGGGTGTGTGCGAAGTTCTCGAGAATGACGATGGCCTCGGCGCCGGAGTCTTTCAGCTGATGTTCAAGCTCGCGAGGCGTATAGAGCGGATTGACATTGACCACCACCATGCCTGCACGCAGCACCGCGGCCATGGCTACCGGATACTGAATGAGGTTGGGCAGCATGATGGCCACCCGCGCACCGCGGGCCAGGCCGCGCTGCTGCAGCCAGGCGCCAAAGGCCTTGGAGAGTGCATCGACCTCGCCAAAGGTGATGGTCTTGCCCAGGCTGTCATAGGCCTTGCGAGCACCGTACTTTGAAAACGCCTCGTCGATCAGGGCAACCAGCGAGGAATACTGCGAGGGATCAACCTCCGCAGGCACCCCCTTGGGGTAGTTCTTGAGCCAAAACCGGTCCATTCGCGCCTCCTTGTGACAGGTGGCCGGATGATATCTGCATCCATCGCTGCAGCCGGAGATCCCTTTGCGCGCGGGGCATTGCGGCCAGGCGCTTCACGGCCGCATGAAACTCGGGCAGGTTCTGATTGCATTCGGCAAAGAGCACCCGAAACGCGGGCAGCAGATCCGCATAGGCGCCCACGGCCGCCAGATGCGCATTGGTGATGGGCTCACTGAACCAGCGATCAAAACCGCTGTAGCCGCCCCAGGTAGCCTTGAGCGCCTGATAGTCCTGGCGCAGTCCTTCAAGGATGGCCTGCTTGGCGCGCTGCCTTTCTTCGATCGAGCGACCCTCGTTCAGCTCGTTCCCGTTGAACGGCCCGCGTCCGTCCATCGATGCCTCGCCATAGACCTGCTCGAGCATCGCCTTGTGTCGCACCAGCAGGGCCACAAAGTTGCGCCGCCGCAGCGAGTGCTCGCGAAAGGCGCGCAGCGCGGCGTCGTCGGGGTGCATGGCAAACCAGCGCTCCACCCCGATCTCCTCCACGGCCGTGGCATACGATTCATTGAAGGTGGTGTCGCCCGGCGCATAGGCCATCTGATGGGCGAGCTCATGAAAGATCAGCCGGGCGAGTTCAGCCTCGGGATAGTGCATGAAGGTTGAGAGCAGCGGATCGCTGAACCAGCCCAGCGTGGAATAGGCCGGCACGCCCCCCACGTAGGTTTCCAGCCCCTGTGCACTTAGCTTTGCCGCAAAGGCGTCGGCGTCTTCGCGCCGGTAGTAGCCGCGATAGCCCACGCAGCCCGCCACCGGAAAGCACCAGGTCTGCAACTTCACCGAAAGCGGCGCTGTGGCAAAGACATTCCAGAGCACAAAAGGCCGATCAAGCGGCGTGTACGACGTGAAGCTCCTGTTGTCGGGCAGGCCAAGCTGACCCGCCGCAAAGGCTCTGATTTCGCGGGCCTGCAGCAACTTGCGCCGCAGCCGGGCATCCATGTCTGAATCAAAGACCATCTCCTCCACGGGCCGCGCGCGCAGCACCAGATCCAGATGGCCGCGTGCGGCCTGCCAGTAAAAACTGGGGGCGTCGAGGGCGATGCTTGAGCAGCCGGTCAGGGTGAGCGTGAGCAGCCCTGCACTCAGTGCGGCAAGCCACCGGATCGCTCCCTTGTTCAAGTGGCCCCTGTCAGCACTCCGGACCATGGCTTAGACCCGTGTCCTGGACCATTCAGGAACGGCCAACGCAAGGGCGAGACCCAACCCTGCTGCC
>Ga0255101_1000199_pt1 | contig 16304 bp, 17 predicted proteins | sample Colum_Colum_RepC_2_FD_188588 | JGI IMG/M metagenome (GOLD analysis project Ga0255101, IMG submission 188588) | Freshwater microbial communities from Columbia River, Oregon, United States - Colum_Colum_RepC_8d | ecosystem: Environmental > Aquatic > Freshwater > River | place: USA: Oregon...
CCCGTTGCATAAAGGGCGTCGATATTTTTCATAGCTGCATATTCTCCGACTTCAAGATGACCCGATGCCGTGGCATCGCCCAATTCCCCCATATCCCCAAGCACCAAGACATGACGACCCGGCAAGGCTGCCAACAGGTCAATCGCGGCCTTTACAGAGCTCGGGTTGGCGTTATAGCTATCGTCAATGACATAGCGTTGATGACCCAAGCTGTGCGGCACACTTCGACCAGCATAGGCACGTGTCTTTTGCAGGCCATCAACAATGCGTGCCAGGCTGATGCCGCAGGCGTGTGCCAGCGAGGCTGCCGCCAACGCGTTCATGACTTGATGACGACCCAGAATCTGTAACTGAACCGGCGAGCTTTGCGCCCCAATGTGCAGCGTGAAGGCAAACAGCGGCATGTCGCCGGCATGTATGTCGGTGGCATAGACATCGGCAACCGTACGTTCCGAGAAGGTTTGTACGCGACGGCCAGCCAACTTTTCTAACCAATACGAGGCGAAGTCGTCATCGATATTGACGATAGCGATGCCCTCTGGCGTGAGACCGTCGTAGATCTCACCTTTAGCTTTGGCAATGCCTGCACGGCTGCCAAAGCCTTCCAGATGAGCGGTGCCAACGTTAATAATCACCGCGGCTTGGGGCTTAACCAAGCCAGAGGTGTAAGCAATTTCGCCGGCATGATTAGCGCCCAACTCAAACACGCCAAACTGATGCTCTTCGCGAAGACGCAACAGTGTCAGCGGCACGCCAATGTCGTTATTGAGGTTGCCCAGCGTCGCCAGCGTTTCGCCCTGCTGTTCAAAAATGCGCGCCGTCATTTCTTTCGTCGAGGTCTTGCCGGCACTACCGGTCATGGCAACACGCACTAATTGCGGAAAACGCGCACGCCAGGCAGCGGCTATCTCGCCCAAGGCGCGGTGGCAATCGTTCACAATAATTTGGGGAATACCGGCATTGGGGTCCATGCGCGAAACCACAGCGGCAACGGCGCCTTTTTCAGCGGCCTGACACACCAAGGCATTGGCGTCGAAATTGGGTCCTGACAACGCAATAAACACATCATGGGTCTGCAGCGAACGGGTATCACTGGAAAAACTGCCGACATCGGCATCCAGACCAATTAATTCGCCCGACACCACGCGTGCGATTTCAGACAGTCTCATGCTGCACTCCACTTGCTTAGCGCTAGCTGTACTTGCTCAACATCACTGAATGGGTAACGCACACCCATCACTTCTTGATAGGTTTCATGGCCTTTTCCTGCCACCAGCACCACATCATCGGAGACTGCATGGGCAAGTGCATAGGCAATGGCCTCGGCGCGATCCAACATCACCACCGCCGCACGCCCCTGAATACCTTGCTGCATGTCGTCAAGAATGGATTCCGGCGCCTCTTCACGAGGATTGTCCGTGGTCAACACCAGCTTATCGGCGAGTTCAGCGGCAATACGGCCCATGTCCACTCGCTTACCGGTGTCACGACCGCCGCCACAGCCGAATACACACCAGAGCTTACCCATGGTGTGTTCGCGCGCTGCTTTTAGGGCTTGCTCTAAGGCATCGGGGGTATGGGCGTAATCCACAACCGCCAAAGGCGAGTTACCTTGACGAAGACACTGCATGCGCCCCGCGACGGGTGGCACGGATGCTAGGGCATCTGCAGCCGCTTTCAGGTCATAGCCCAGTGTCAGCAAGCCTGCTAACACGGCGAGTAGATTGCTCGCATTGAAACGGCCAAGAAGCGGGCTGTGCAGGCTCAGCGACACATTACCGTAGCGCACTTGCATCCGCAGACCGTCAAGGGACGGGGCTACTTGCTCAGCAACCACATCGGCAGTACTGGCGGCGTTCAAGCTGTAGCGGAGACATTGCACGTCAGCAGCGAGTTGCTGACGATAAATTTCACCCTGCGGGTCATCGGCATTGATGACCGCTGCACGCAGGCCAGGCCAGGAAAACAAACGTCCCTTAGCCGCTGCGTAGCTCGCCATGTCGCCGTGATAATCCAGATGATCACGCGTTAAATTGGTAAACAGCGCAGTATGGATAGGAGTGCCCACCATGCGGCCCTGTTCTAAACCGTGGGAGCTCGCCTCCATTGCAACCAGCTCAGCACCGCGATCACGGAACTCTGCAAGTAAGCGCTGGAGTTGCAGCGGGTCCGGCGTGGTGAACTGCGAGGCCGCTAGCTCACCATAGAAGCCATTGCCCAGCGTACCAATCACTGCACTACGACGACCCAGCTGAAGAGCAGCGCCCGCCATTAAGTTAGCAATACTGGTTTTACCGTTGGTGCCCGTGACAGCCATAACAGTCATGTCAGCCGCCGGCTGATCATAGAAGCGCGCAGCAAATTGGCCTAATTGCTGCGTCAGCTCCGGCACCACTAAAACGGGCACGCCGGCCTGCTCAGCATGAGCCAGCCACTCACCACCCGCCTCCACCAGAATGGCACCGGCACCTGCAGCCAAGGCTGCCGGCACATGGCTACGCGCATCGTGGTGCAAGCCCGCCAGGGCGACAAATACCGAACCCGGCTTAACTAAACGCGAATCGGACACCAGCGAGGGCACAGGCACACCAGCCCACTGCGCTGGTACATCCTTCCAAATTTGCGCTAGTGTTTTCAATTAGCCCTCCCGCCCTGGACGAGCCCATGTTGATGGGTGGGGGTAACGATGCTGCTCCGCTAAGCGTTCAGCACTGCGGTCAGGCTCAATGTTCATCAAGCGTAACGTGTCTGACATCATGCGCGAAAACACGGGCGCTGCGGCAAGGCCACCGTAGTAACCACCCTTACGGGGGTTATCAATAATCACTGCGGTTACGACGCGAGGCGCACTGGCGGGAGCCAAACCAACAAACAATGACATGTAAGCATCGCTGGCATATCCGCCCGCCTGTGCTTTGTGCGCAGTGCCCGTTTTACCCGCAACACGATAGCCTGGAACCGCTGCGCGCAGGGCTGTACCTTCTTGAGTAACCACGGTTTCCATCATCGGAATCAGCGCACGTGCAATCTTCTCATCCATGATGCGCTTGCCCGCTACCGGGCCGCTGACCTTGGTAAAGCTCACCGGGCGTTGAATGCCGCCACTCGCGATGACCGCATAGGCTTGAGCCAGCTGCAACGCAGTGACAGTGACGCCGTAGCCATAAGACATGGTCGCCACTTCAACGGGATTCCAACGGCTTTGTGGCTGCATGCTGCCGGCGCTTTCGCCAGGGAAGCCGCTGCCAGTGTTGCGCCCGAACCCCAAGCGACGATGCAACAGCGGCAAGGTATCGCGGGGCAGCGCCATTGCAATTTGTGCTGTCGCCACGTTACTGGACTTGGTGAGCAAGGTTGTCATGTCAATCACGCCGTAATTGTCATGATCCCGAATCAACTTATTCAACACCTTGTAGGTGCCGGGATGGGTATTAAAGTGACTATGCGTTGAATACTTGCCACTCTCTAGCGCAGCCACCACAGTAAATGGCTTGAGAGTTGAGCCCGGCTCAAACTGATCGGTAACCGCGCGATTACGCAGGGCATTAACGGTCAATTGCTTACGGTTATTCGGGTTATAGGAGGGCATATTCGCCATGGCTAATACCTCCCCTGTATCCACATCCAGAGACACCAATGCGCCTGCGGAGGCATTGTGCTCAGCGACACCGCGAGCCAGTTCCCGATACGCCGCATACTGAACGCGAGTATCAAAGCTCAATGAAATGTTTTTACCGGGATGGGCCGCTTTAATAAGTGCCACATCTTGCACACGGTGCCCTTTGAGATCCTTCACGACCCGCTTAGCGCCAGCCTGACCCGACAGCAGATCATTGAGCGCCATCTCAAGACCTTCTTTGCCTTGGTCATCGAGGTCTGTGAAGCCAATCATGTGCGCCGTTACGTCTGCCTCAGGATAGAAACGACGATATTCGGTCATGCCATACACACCCGGCATATCTTTAGCCAGAATCAGCTCGGCGGCGGCAGGCGATAAATGCCGCTTAGCATACATAAAGCCCTTGCGCGCATTACGCTTCACGCGTGCAACTAAGGAGCCCGCAGGTAGCGCCAGATCGCGCTCCAAATCGGCAATCGACGCATTCGCTGCCAAGGCTTGGCGTGGATTAATCCAAATAGACACCACGGGTGTGCTGACTGCCAGCGGCGCCCCATTACGATCCAAAATCATGCCGCGCATGGCCATAACAGGTTCAATACGCAGGGATCGCGCATCGCCCTGCTTACGCAAAAATTCACTGTCTACCACGGTTAAATACACGGCACGCGCAACCAAGCCCGCAAACAAAAACAGCAAGGCGCCACCCAGAAAAAAATGACGATGGCGGAACTGCAATGTAGTGCCGCCCGTGGTGTTTTTCTTGAGAGGGATTTGAGTCATGGCCGCACCATCATGACTTCATGGGGCGCGGGGGTACGCATGCCTAATTCATCGGTAGCGACTTTGCCGATTCGACCATAAGCACCCCAAGCTTGCTGCTCCAGCAAAAGCTGCCCCCACTCCACTTCTAGGTGATCTCGCTCTACCTGCAAGGTTTGCAATTGGTTGAGATAGACGCGGGATTTATGAACGCTGTAAGCAACGCCCAGTGAAGCAGCAATCAGGGCCATCAAGATGGCGGCAACTTGACGCATTTCGGGCTGCACAATCATGCGAGCCATTGCGCTTAAGCGCGTGGACCACATCATGAGAACACCTGCAAGCGCTCAGCCACGCGCAAATGCGCACTTCGCGCACGCGGGTTCATGGCCACTTCACTCGGGCTTGGCTCAATGGCTTTACCGATCTTTTTAAGGCCAGGCTTCATTTGCTGCCAGGTCACCGGCAAGCCCGGTGGAAAGTCATCGCCCTTGACCTCACGGTTAATGAATTGCTTAACCATGCGATCTTCTAAAGAATGAAAGCTAATGACCGCTAAGCGCCCGCCGGGAGCCAAAACCACTAAGCTTTGTTCGAGAAAATCTTCTAAATCGCTGAGCTCACGATTGACCGCAATTCGAATAGCCTGAAAACTGCGCGTTGCTGGATGTTTATGCTTTTCCCACGCTGGGTGTGCGACCGCAACAATGTCCGCCAATTGTTTGGTACGAATAATTGGGGCCTGGCCACGTGCCGTCACAATCGCACGCGCAATACGCTTAGCAAAACGCTCTTCACCATAGGTTTTCAGCACATCCGCCAAATCGGCTTCACTCACGGTTGCTAACCAATCGGCCGCACTCTGACCGCGCGTAGTATCCATACGCATATCCAGCGGGCCATCATTCATAAAGCTAAAACCACGCTCAGCGTCATCAATCTGCGGGGAAGACACCCCTAAGTCAGCTAAAACGCCAGTGACCTGGCCAAGCAAACCAAGACTCGCCACATGCGACTTCATGCTCGCAAAAGAATCATGCACGATGCTGAAGCGAGGATCCGCCTTAGCCAATGCCTCTCCCGTCTCGATGGCTTTGGGGTCTTTATCAAACGCAATGACACGAGCTGAGGGGCTCAAAGCTGCCAACAACTTGCGTGTATGGCCGCCACGACCGAACGTGGCATCGATATAGCAGCCAGAAGTCTGCGTCAGCACCGCATCCACGGTTTCATCACACAGTACGGTGAGGTGCTGGAAGTCAGTCATGGTCAGAGCGCCAGGGTATCGATGGCTTGCGCCAATTCAGCCGCAGAGAAATTCGCATTCAGCAGCTCGGCCTGCAGAGCATCCCAAGCTGGCTTGTGCCAAATTTCACACTTCTTACCTTGGCCAGCGACAACGACCGCTTTATCTAAGTGCGCAAACTGGCGCAGCTCAGGGCTCACCAAGAATCGACCCGCACTGTCCAGCGTGACTTCGGTGGCATAACCCAAAATGCGGCGCTTTAACTGAGTCATCGCCACACTGGACGTTGGCAAGGCATTAAAACGCAACTCAATCTGTTCCCACTCGGTTAGCGGGTAAAGCACGAGGCAAGATTCACGAATATCTACGGTCAGCACGAACTTACCCTGACTTTCAGTCATGACGCGGTCGTGGTAGCGCGTCGGCAAGCCGATGCGTCCCTTTGCGTCCATCGTCAGTTCGTCATAACCACGAAACATGCGTTTTTCTTCCTAGAGCAGGTGATTATTTGAAATAAAAACCACAAACCCACACTTTTCCCCACTCTGCGGGCAAATATAGAGAGCACCCCCTAATCCGTCAACATCAAAGGGCGGTGGTTATAAGCGGTATTTATCTTATTTAAATCAATAGCTTATTGAATTCACATCAAATAGACCAAGGAGTCGTAGGTCATTAAAATCAATGACTTACGAAACTATCTTGCAAAAGATTTTAGGTTATCAGAAGTGCTAGAATTTTTTGCTATAAGTGAATTAGTCGTACAAACCTTACACGCAAAGAGAATAGGTCGGAGTCGGCCTGTAAGCCGGGTTCTGTCGTGGATGATCATTCCTCTAGGCCCATCGTCGCCAATGGGCTCAAGCAACCTACCCGTGTCCCGCGCGGGCCGCACGTATGGACACCTATTTGGTCTTGCTTCAAGTGGGGTTTGCCGTACCGGTCTGTTACCAGACTCGTGGTGCGCTCTTACCGCACCGTTTCACCCTTACCACGCCTTCCACTTCGTCTTGCGACGATGCAGAAACGTTCGGCGGTCTGCTCTCTGTTGCACTTTCCGTCGGCTCACGCCGCCCAGGCGTTACCTGGCACTTTGCCCTATGAAGCCCGGACTTTCCTCCCCCCTGCAAGCAGGGCAGCGATCATCCAGCCGACTCCGGCGCGCAGCTTAAGGCTCAAGCCCCCTTAACTCAAGGCGAATCGGTTTCCTGCTTTAACTTAAGCGCCATATCGTAAAGTCCATTGCGCTTCAGCCCCATCAGTTCGGCTGCCAAGCCTGCTGCCTGCTTAACCGGAAGCTCACGCACTAACACTCGCAGAATAGCCTCCGCAGAGAGTGGGCGCGTATCCTGAGCATCACGCTCCGGCGCACCGGCTACCACCAAGACAATCTCGCCGCGCTGCTGGTTACTGTCTGCCATTACCCAAGCCAATAGCTCAGCCAGAGTCGCACGCTTAATCGTCTCAAAGGTTTTGGTGATCTCTCGCGCCAGCGTTGCCAGGCGATCCTCGCCAAACGTAGCGACTAAGTCCTCCAAGGTCTCCGCAATACGATGAGGCGCCTCATACAAAATCAAGGTGGGTGTTGCCTCCGCCAATAAACTCAGACGCGCAACTCGCGGCCCCTGACGACTGGGCAAAAAGCCCTCAAAATGAAATCGGTCAGATGCCAATCCAGCCACGCTTAAAGCAGCAATCGCCGCACAAGGCCCGGGCACGGGAGCTACGGGAATGCCCGCATCATGTGCAGCGGCGATGAGGCGATAACCGGGGTCGCTGATTAAGGGCGTACCTGCATCTGAAATTAATGCCAACGACTCTCCTGCTTGCAGCTTGGCAATCAGCCCCGGCACTCGATGCGCCTCGTTATGGTCATGAACAGCGGTGAGCGGCGTGCGCAAATCCAATTGATCGAAAAGTTTCGCTGAAGTCCGCGTATCTTCAGCTGCGACCTGATCGACTGCGGCCAATACAGCACGCGCACGAACACTCATGTCGCCTACATCACCAATGGGGGTTGCCACCACATACAAGCAGCCCGGCTTAATCGTCACAGTCATGCTCACGGGCCTCCGTCAAAGTTGACGCATTATCGCGGCATCGCGAGTCATCACCAAGACAAACTAGCGATATCTCCCCGGCTGAACTACAACTTAGCCAGACCATCACGGATGATGCCCAATGAAACCAGCGCCCCGAATTGCCAGCTCCCCCAGCCAAAAAGCGGGTCAATTCGCCGAAAACGCGGCACTCAACTTTCTACGGCAACAAGGCCATGAACTGATCGCGCACAATGTTTATTGTCGCCGTGGGGAAATCGACTTGATAACCTTGCATAATCGCTGGCTTGTTTTCACCGAAGTCCGCTGGCGACGCCACAGCAATTTTGGTGGTGCGGCCGCCTCCATAACAGCGCAGAAACAACAGCGCATCATTGCGGCGGCGCGCTATTTTTTATGCCGAGAACCGCACTGGCAGCAATATCACCTGCGTTTTGATGTCATGCTTTTTGAAGGAATACCACCCACCTGGCAGCAACGGTGGATACAGGCTGCCTTTAACGCTTTTTAGAGAGTTCAGATGCAAGCTCAAATCACCCAGATGTGTCATGACAGCATGAATATGCTATCGCGCCTAGCTGAAGAGCAGGCTGAAGCGATATCCCAAGCCGCACTGGTTATGGTCGACGCCCTGATTCATGAGCGCAAGATTATCTGCTGCGGCAATGGTGCTTCGGGAGCCAATGCCCAGTCCTTTGTCAGCAAAATGCTCAATCGATTTGAACATGAACGCCCCGCCCTACCCGCTTTCGTACTAGCACCTGACAGTGTGACGCTCAGCGCCCTAGCGCAAGATAATCGCCTGACCGAATCATTTTCACGCCCATTTTTAGCGTTTGCACAGCCAGGTGACGTCCTTATTGTGCTGTCCGCTACCGCTACTGCCGCCAATATTGTCTCGGTCGTTCAAGCAGCGCAGGAGCGCGGCTGCCCAGTAGTTGCCATTACTGGCGCCAATGGCGGTGAAGTGGCACGCCTGCTCACCTCTGACGATGTGCTCATTCAGATACCCGAACATCGCGCTTATCGGGTTCATGAAGCACAATTGTTTACATTGCACTGTTGTTGCGCGTTAATCGACACCTCACTTTTCGGAGATCCCGACCTTGCTTAATTTAAAACGCACAAGAACGTTTGCAGCCCTAGCCCTCGCCACCACGGTTTTAGCGGGTTGCACGACGCTGGCTAAAGTCGGCGTAGGCCCAAGTGTTGCCGAGCCTGGGACGCGCACCACTTCCTCGCGCATCAATGACTTCACGCTGGCTCAGTCAGTTCGCGTCGATATTTATAAGATGGTGCCTGCTGCCAAAGACGCTCGCATTGAAGTGGTTAGCTTCTACCAGTCCGTCCTTCTGGTCGGTGAAGTGCCCAATGCAGACATAAAGACGCAAATTGGTAACGTGGCAAAGCGTTATACCGATGTGAAGGTCGTGCACAACGAACTCAGCATTGGCCTGAATCGCTCAATCAGCGATCGCTTAGGTGATGACTTATTGGAACGCAAAGCCAACTTCAGCCTGCTATCAGCGGATGGCCTACGCAGCAGCCAGGCCACGGTAACCGCCATTAACGGCACGCTTTATCTGATGGGCAAGTTAACGCAACGCGAAACCGATCGCGCCATCGTTCGCTTACAAGCACTGGATGGCGTGACACGCATTGTCAAGATTGTGGATATATTGCCTGACACCGCCAGCTGATTTATTTCACAACACGCAGACTGGGGCGCGGCTTAGTTTCCTTTTTAGGTAGCTCAGCCGCCTTCACTTCAGCGGTTGGTGCCAAATCTGGCGTGTACTCATCTTCATCAAAGAATAAGCCTTCGCCATTTTCTCGCGCATAAATCCCCAAGACCGCACCGATGGGCACTTGAACCCACTGAGGCGAGCCCGCGAAGCGTGCTGAAAAAGTCACTTCATGATTATTCAGCTGCAGCTCACGAACCGCAGACGGATTGATGTTCAACACGATCCGGCCGTCTTCAACAAATGCCTCAGGCACCTGCACTTGGGGCCACTGGGCATTGACCAATAAATATGGCGTCAAGCCTTGATCTAAAATCCATTCATTCAATGCCCGCACCAAGTAGGGACGCGTACCCTTTAACGACATCGCTTAGCCTCCGCGACGCATGTCTCGCTCGACATCCGTCAAGCTAGCCAAGAAGCCATCACGACGGAAGATACGATCCATGTAACGCAACATCGGGGCACAGGCTTTTTCGGGCAGTTCAATGTCGAGAATCGGCAAACGCCACAAGATGGGCGCCAACATGCAATCCAGTAATGAGAACTCATCGCTCATAAAGAACGCTTTTTCTTGAAAAATCGGCGCAATGGTAATCAGGCTGTCACGCAAATCTTTACGTGCCTTCTGAATAACCAACTCTTTGCCCTTACCTGCCAGCGCAGCATCCACTAAAGCGCACCAGTCTCGCTCGATGCGGTAGGCTAGGAGTCGAGCCTGAGCACGCGCCACAGGATAGACCGGTAATAAAGGCGGGTGCGGAAAACGTTCATCGAGGTATTCCATCATGATCTTGGTTTCGTACAACGAGAGCTCACGATCCACGAGAACGGGAAGCTGATTGTACGGATTCAGATCTGCTAAGTCCGCAGGGCGATTGTTGTCTCGCACATTGATGACATCAACAGAAACACCCTTTTCCGCTAAAACAATACGGACACGGTGACTGTAGTGATCGGCAGCATCCGAATAAAACGTCATTGAGGCGCGACGCGCAGCGGTTGCCATGATGAAACCCTCCTAACAACAAAAAAGACAAAAGGGCGACGCCCGTTTAGACGTCCCCCTTTGTCAAAAGCCGACTGCACGGCACGTGCAGTCGGCTAGCTTATTTGACGTCTTTCCAAAACTCTTTATTGAGCAAGTAGACTGGCACCATCAGCAATGCCAAGAACAGTAGCACCCACACACCCATGTTTTCACGCGTCACACGGCTAGGCTCAGCCATGTAAGTCATGAAATTGACCAGGTCGCCCACAGCCGCTTCAAACTCTTCTGGGCCTAACTGCTGCTCCAGCGGATCCAAAACGTGTGGCATACCCACGTCCTTGAATACACGGTTATTCACACCCCAAGGACGCTTGTCATCGGGATAGAAGTTCAACAGGTAGGTGTAAACCCAATCGGGTGAACGGAAACGTGTTTCCAAGGACAGGTCAGGTGGAGCATTACCAAACCATTTCGCCTGATCCTTTTGATTTACTTTGGGGTCAATCGGATCACCGATTTTATCCGCCGCAAACATCATGTACTTCTCAACCAGCTTAGGCTCAATATCCAAGTCCTGAGCCATACGCTCATAACGAAGATACTTGGCGCTGTGGCAGCCCGAGCAGTAGCTCAAATAAAGCTGAGCACCGTGCTGCAGTGACTCTTTGTTGCGCAAGTCAACCGGCGCTTTATCGCACACAGGCAACTCTCCACAACCACCGCCAGCACCCGCCAGAACCCAAGAGGGAGCGAAAACCAGACAAAGGGCAAGAATCAGCTTTTTCATCAGTGTGCTCCCCCTGTGACACGGTCAGGTACGGCTTTGACCGTCTCCATCGAGGTGTAGAACGGCATGAGTAAGAAGAACAAGAAGTAAATGATCGTCAGAATCTGCGAGATCACCGTTTTAACGGGATCAGAAGGTACCGCTCCCAGATAACCCAGACCGATAAAGCTGACCACGAACAAACCTAACCAGATCTTGCTCTGCGTACCCTTGTAGCGCATGGACTTGACAGGGCTCTTATCCAGCCAAGGCAACACAAACAGGATGGCAATGGCGGCACCCATGGCAATCACACCACCAAGCTTGGACGGCACCGCACGCAAAATCGCGTAGTAAGGCGTGTAGTACCAAACCGGCGCAATGTGCTCAGGCGTTTTCAGGGGATTCGCCGGCTCAAAGTTCGGACGCTCCAGGAAGTAGCCGCCACCGTCTGGGAAGAAAAACAAGACCGCACTAAACGCTGCCAAGAACACCAAAATACCCACCAAATCATGAACGGTGTAGTAGGGGTGGAACGGCACGCCATCCAACGGGATGCCGTTCTCGTCCTTCACTTTCTTGATGTCAACGCCGTCAGGGTTGTTGGAACCCACGTGATGCAGTGCGACCAAATGCATAAACACCAGTGCCACTAGCACCAACGGAATCGCGACCACGTGAAGCGCGAAGAAGCGGTTCAGCGTAATACCCGAAATCAGGTAATCGCCACGAACCCAAGTCACCAGCTCTTCACCCACAACAGGTACAGCGCCAGCCAAGTTCAGAATAACCTGAGCACCCCAGTACGACATGTTGCCCCAAGGCAGCAGGTAGCCGAAGAAGCCTTCAGCCATCAGTGCCAAGTAGATGGCCATACCGAACAACCACACGAGCTCGCGTGGCTTTTTGTACGATCCGTAGAGCAAGCCACGGAACATGTGCAGATAAACCACCACGAAGAACGCTGACGCGCCTGTCGAGTGCATGTAGCGCAACAACCAACCATATTCCACATCACGCATGATGTATTCGATGGAGTCAAATGCGCCTTCACCCGATGGGTTATAGGACATCGTGAGCCAAATACCGGTCACCAACTGGTTGACCAATACGATCATGGATAGCACGCCGAAGAAGTACCAGAAGTTGAAGTTCTTCGGGGCGTAATACTTCGACATGTGATATTCGTAAGTTTCAGTCGCGGGGAAGCGCGCATCCACCCAGCCCATCAGGCTTTTGCCGATATTGGCCATTATGCTTTCTCCTCGCCAATGATCACGATTGCATCCGACTCATACATATGGGGCGGAACCACCAAGTTCGTCGGCGCAGGCACATTGTTATAAACACGACCGGCCATATCGAAGCGCGAACCATGGCAAGGGCAGAAGAAGCCGCCTCTCCAATCCGCGCCGAGATCGGCTGCAGCAACTTCAGGCCTGAACAACGGCGAGCAGCCCAAGTGCGTACAAATACCCGTCAGAATAAGAAACTCAGGCTTGATAGAGCGCACCGCATTGCGTGCGTACTCTGGCTGCTGCCCTTCTTCCGACGACGTAGGATCTTTCAGTTCCGCATCATTTTTCGGAAGATCAGCTAGCATTTGTGGCGTGCGACGCACCACCCAAACCGGCTTACCGCGCCACTCGAATACCGCACGTTGGCCAACTTCAAGTTGGCTGATATCGGCCTTGACCGATGCACCCGCGGCTTTTGCTTTGGCGCTTGGGTTCCAGGACTTTACAAAGGGAACCGCAGCCGCTGCGACGCCAACTGCGCCCATGGCTGCAGTGGCACCAATCAACAGGCGCCGGCGATCAACATTTACGCCGTCAGTACTCATTGACGCACTCTCCGAATCAGCTAATGGCCACCGAAAATGCACACAAGACGGGCATTTCGGCTCTGCTTAGAAAACCGAGTAATGGTAATGAAATCACCTACCACTGACAAGGTAATTGATCGCCTGAAACAGCCGTATTGCATGGGGTTTGTCCGGATGAAATACAAACATCCTGAGAAACAAAAAAGCCCAAGACAAAGGTCTTGGGCTTTTAAATTGGCTGGGGAACTAGGATTCGAACCTAGACAGACGGTGTCAGAGACCGTAGTCCTACCGTTAGACGATTCCCCACTATTAGCCGCCGTCAGGCGGCCAATATTAACGCTTGGAGTACTGTGGACGCTTACGTGCTTTACGCAGGCCGAGCTTCTTACGCTCAACTTCACGGGCATCACGAGTTACGAAACCAGCCTTGCGCAGCGGCGACTTCAGTTCTTCGTTGTACTCAACCAGCGCACGGGTAATGCCGTGACGGATTGCGCCAGCTTGACCACCGATACCGCCGCCAGCGACAGTAACTTTGATGTCAAACTTAGTCAGCAGCTCAACCAACTCGAGTGGCTGTCGAACAACCATACGCGCAGTTTCGCGACCAAAATAGGTATCCAGCGGACGGTCATTGACAACAATGTTGCCAGTGCCTGGGCTGATGAAAACGCGTGCAGTAGCTGTCTTACGACGGCCTGTTCCGTAATTTGTTGTCATAGCATTCAGCTCAGATGATCAGTTCTTTGGGCTGCTGTGCAGAATGCGGGTGCTCGGCGCCACCGTAAACCTTCAGCTTGCTCAGCATGTCGCGACCCAATGGGCCTTTTGGCAACATGCCACGGACAGCGATCTCGATTGGCGCAGCTGGCTTAGCAGCAATGAGCTTCTCGAAATTGACGCCCTTGATACCACCGGGGAAACCCGTGTGGTGCCAGTAAACTTTGGCGTGAGCCTTGTTGCCTGTAATAGCAACTTTAGCGGCATTCACAACTACGATGTAGTCGCCTGTATCAACGTGCGGAGTGAACTCCGGCTTGTGCTTGCCACGCAGGCGGCTTGCAATTTCGGTCGCTAAACGACCGAGAGTCTTGCCGTCTGCGTCAACGACGAACCAGTCGCGCTTAACGTCTGCGGGCTTGGCACTGAAAGTCTTCATGTCAACATGCCTTCATAAAAACAGAGTCCGCGACCCCTGAAAATCAGGCTGTCGCAATGAGGTCGCGAATAGTACCCAAGGTCTTCGACTTTGACAACGCCCAAGCGAATAAAAATTCTCGATTGGGCGCTTTAAGCACTCAGACGGGCCGCAATTAGATCAGTGTGCGGGCAATAATGCCCTTCATGATCTCATTGGTGCCACCGTAGATACGCTGTACGCGGCAATCTGCCCACATACGCGCAATCGGATACTCCCACATGTAACCATAGCCGCCAAAGAGCTGAACACATTCATCAGCCACTTCGAACTGCAGGTCGGTTACCCAGTATTTTGCCGCAGCTGCACTCTGAATATCCAGCTTCTTCTGCATATGCAGCTCAATACAACGGTCAACATAGGTCCGTGCCACTTCAATCTTGGTGTGGATTTCGGCCAACTTATACTGGGTGTTCTGGAAGTCACCGACGCGCTTACCAAAGGCTTTACGCTCACGCACATAGTCTAGGGTCAGCTGCAACGCGCCCTCCATCTGCGCCACCGCATTAACGGCAATGCCTAAACGCTCCTGGGGCAATTCCTGCATCAGATAGACAAAGCCCATGCCTTCGGCGCCAATTAAGTTGGCTTTGGGCACTTTAACGTCATTAAAAAACAGTTCCGACGTGTCTTGAGCCTTCATCCCGACTTTGTGCAAGTTACGACCACGCTCAAAGCCAGGCATGCCGCGCTCGACCACAAATAGCGAAATGCCTTTGGCACCCTGCGAAGGGTCTGTTTTCGCAACCACAATCACGATATCGGCCATCTGGCCATTGGTAATGAAGGTTTTCGACCCATTCAGCACGTAGTGATCACCCTGATCAATTGCAGTCGTTTTCACTGCCTGCAAGTCAGACCCACCGCCCGGCTCTGTCATGGCGATGGCACCAATCAATTCACCGCTAACCATTTTCGGCAGCAGGCGCAGTTTCATCTCTTCGTTGCCGTAATGCTCGATATACGGCGCCACGATATCGGTATGCAGCCCCCAGCCAATGCCACTCTGGCCCATGCGCGCGATCTCTTCCATGACAATGATGGAGTAGAGATAGTCCGCACCCGGCCCACCGTAAGCTTCTGGCAATGTGGGGCATAGAAACCCATTTTCGCCGGCTTTCAGCCATAGCTCTCGCGAAACCTGACCGTCTTCTTCCCACTGTGCGTGATGCGGAACGGATTCTTTCTCTAGGAACTTCCGCAATGTGTCACGAAAGCCTTCATGTTCGGGCGAAAATAGGGTGCGCGGAATCATGGTTCTTCTCCAAATAGTGGGTTGGCGTAGTGCAAGGCTCGCGTCGCCGCTGTTCAGAGTCGGTAAAAACTCAAGGGCGGTGTTCGCGCGCCAAATAATCTCGCGATTGCATTTCTTGCAACCGACTTTGCGTGCGCTGGAACTCGAAGCTCAGCCGGCCTTCGCTGTAAAGCTGAAGAATGGGGAGCTCCGCTGACATAACCAGCTTCACACTACGGTCGTAAAACTCGTCGACGAGATTGATGAAGCGACGAGCAGCATCATCATTGGACGCTCCTAGCGCCGGCACATCTGCCAACACAACCGAGTGATATTCGCGCGCAATCTCAATGTAATCGTGAGCGCTTCGGGGCTTTTCGCACAGCTCCGAAAAACGACACATAAGTACATCGTCGGTGCGGGACATAACCTCGACTGAACGGTCATTGATGTCAATAGGACTTTGCACTATCTGCTGGCCATTTGTGATTTCGCGAAACGATTTCACCAAAGACAGTGTTGCCGCATCTCCCAGTGGCGAGTGATACAACTCCGCCTGCTCCAACACTCTCAGGCGATAGTCCACGCCAGAGTCAACATTTAAGACACGACAATACTGTTTAACCATGGCAATAGCCGGCAAAAACCGTTGTCGCTGCAGGCCATTCTCATAAAGACGATCCGGCACAATGTTGGACGTTGCTACCAGGGTCACCCCCCGAGCAAACAACGCCTCAAACAACCCGCCGAGTATCATGGCATCAGCAATATCGGTGACAAAAAACTCATCAAAGCAAATCACCACCGCTTCATCATGAATACGCTCGGCAACAGCCATTAAGGGGTCTTTCGTAC
>Ga0255101_1000206_pt1 | contig 16013 bp, 15 predicted proteins | sample Colum_Colum_RepC_2_FD_188588 | JGI IMG/M metagenome (GOLD analysis project Ga0255101, IMG submission 188588) | Freshwater microbial communities from Columbia River, Oregon, United States - Colum_Colum_RepC_8d | ecosystem: Environmental > Aquatic > Freshwater > River | place: USA: Oregon...
ACCGAAACAGAACCGCCGCTGACTTCAGGCGCGTCCAGGACGGGCGCAGACTCTTCCTCGTTGGCAATGGCGCGTATTTTGGCAATGACATCTGTCACGCGCTGCTCAGGCACTCGCTCACCGCCTTGGTGAGCCGCCAACTGATCCAGCAGCACATCACGTGCCACCAGCGTGATATCAATGATGCGCTCACAGAGCTGCAGCTCTTGCTTTCGAACCCGATCTAAAAGGGTCTCTAGGTCGTGCGTAACCGAGGCCATATCGGGAAAACCAAATGTCGATGCACTGCCTTTAATTGAATGGGCAGCGCGGAAAATGGCATTGAGCTTTTCACTATCGGGCTGTTTGAGATCCAGTGACAGCAAGAGTGTTTCCAAGCTGGCTAGGTGCTCCGCTGCCTCCTCAAAGAAGATGGCGTGAAACTCACTGAGATCATCATCAAAGCTCATGGCTATGCCTCCAACATCAACTGGTTAAGAGGCATAAAATGAGTCGACCTTTGGTGTAGCCATCAATGTCAACGACTAAATCCAAACAGTGCTCATTGCTCAATGTCGCCAGTTCAGCAGGAAGCGACTGACCCGGCAGCACTTTTTCTGCCAGCGTGACGCGTACGTTGTCGTGGTGAGTAAAGAGCCGCGACATCACGTTTAATACTTCCGCAAATATCTCAGCAAGCGACTCATCGAGCGTTTGGGCTGCGGCTGACTCAGCGGCAACCCGCGCCGGAATCAGTGCAAAAGCAGCGGCTGAAGATGCGGCAAAAGCCACGTCGGCCATGCACGCAACCACCAGTTTCTGATGGCCATCGTGATACAAGCCCGCCAGAGGCAAGTGACCATCTCCGCCCTGCTGACTTAAAGAAACATAGACATCTCGGCGCACAAAGGCTGAGAGCGTTTGAGCAACCGCTTCGGGGCTGGGTAATTGGTAGTCACTCATGGCGAGGCTCCTTAACCCAAATACGTTTCGAGGGCGCGTTGAAAATCTTCCGGGGTAAAGGGCTTGCCGATGAGGAAGGCCGCACCAGAGCTTTCGGCAAGCTCACGCATTTCTTGACTCACTTCCGTGGTCACAAATCCGAACGGTGTTTTGTCGCCATCAGCACGAAGATCTTGGAGAAACTCGATGCCATTTTTATTCGGCATGTTCCAGTCCGACAAAATCACATCGGGTCGTTGGCTTCTCGCCAGCTCCAGCGCTTCTGCACCATCAGCGGCCTCTACAATCTCGTGTCCGCGAAATCCAGCTTGGCGCAGCATATGGCCGATAACCAACCGCATGGCTTTACTGTCGTCGGCAATAAGTAACTTCATTTTTATGTCCCTGCTTTGTCTATGACCTGAGCTTGCAGGCTTTCTCGGCAGGGCTCTGTCGCACTTGAGTCAATGGCAGGGGGAGATACTTAGGAGAATTGCAGAGGAATGTTAGTCGACCGTAGTTAATCGAAACACCAAGTAACTACGGTCACTTTTTGAGGGTTTAACGCTGAACTAATGTCCGTGCAGCGGTGGCAAAATCACTGGCGGTTTTATCGTCGGGTTTACTTAATGCAGGCATAGCGACAGGAACAGTTACACCAAACTGACAGGCCGGACGAACTTTCATGGCATCCAGCCACCGGCGTAAATGTGTAAGTCCTTCAATTTCTACACCCGACCAACGATAGGTTCTTACCCAACACCAGTTGGCAATGTCGGCAATGGAGTACTCACTACCCGCCAGCCACTCTGCTTGGCCTAGGCGCGTATCTAATACCTCAAACAGGCGTCGGCACTCGTTCTGATAACGCTCAATCGCCAAGGGGATTTTCTCCGGCAAATAGCGCGAAAAAACATTAGCCTGTCCCATCATGGGCCCGACCCCGCCCATTTGAAACATCAGCCACTGCAGGGCCGCCATACGACCACGCGTATCTACTGGTAATAGCTTGCCGGTCTTATCAGCGAGATAAATAAGGATGGCGCCAGATTCAAAAATCACCAAATCGTTGGCATCGTGGTCTACCAAGACAGGGATACGACCATTGGGGTTGAGTGCCAAAAACTCAGGCTGCTTCTGTTCATTTCCCAATAGATTGACCGCTACTGTCTCGTAGGCAACTCCGAGCTCTGCCAGCGCGACCGACACTTTCCAGCCATTGGGCGTTGGCGCGGTATACAGCGTAAGTCCCGTTTTAGATGACGTCATAGCAAAACACCCTTAAGCAGAAGGAATGACATAAAGCCCAATCATGACGCAGTGGCAGGCAGCACCAGCGGCCACAAAGACATGCCAGATGGCATGGGTATAGCGCACCTGCTTTGCCGCATAAAACGCTGCACCCAGCGTAAAGCACAAACCGCCCGCCAGCAGCAGCCAGAAGCCTTCACGCGGCATGACTTGCCATAAGTCTTGAATGAGCAGCATCGACAACCAACCCATGAGCAGATACGTGATGAGCGACATGCGCTTGAAGCGATGAATAAAGTAGATCTTGAAGACAATGCCGGCCAGCGCTAGCCCCCAAATAACCCAGAGCATGATCTGTGCTGCTTGGGTGTTCAGCGTCAGCATCAACATGGGGGTGTATGTACCCGCAATCAGCAAATAAATCGCGCAATGATCGAGTCGCTTAAACAATGCCTTGGTTTCGACATGCGTCATGCTGTGATAGAGCGTGGAGCACAGAAACAACAGAATCAGGCTGCCGCCATAAATCGCTACACCGGCTAACTCAGCAGCCGCCAGTACGGGAATGGCTTTCACCATCAGCAGCGTGACGCCTACTGTGGCTGCAATGGTGCCCAGGCCGTGACTCACCGCATTGGCAATTTCTTCTGCTAAGGAATAGGAAGCATTAGCTGACATGAGAGTTCCTTGTATGAATGGGTGCCGCCGCCAGCACGCCTTCTAAACGGGTATCCAGCGGAAGGCCCGTACTGTTCAACACCCCCGCGAGCATCTCGTAATGCCCTATAAGCATGACTAACTCTAAAAGACGACGTTCGCCGTAATGAGCTTCTAGCATGCTCCAGCTGTCTTCGCCGATCATGCGCTCGTGATGAAACTCGTCGCAGGCCTGCATCAGCGCCTTCAAGTGTGGCTCCCAACCCGGCGCATCGGCACCCAGTGGAATACGCGCGATGTCTTCGGCGCTGACGCCGGCGCGTAGGCCGATATCCACATGCTGGCCCCACTCATAGCGCGACCGGCAGTTCCAGCCTACGCGCAAGATGACCAACTCCGTATCTCGCCGGGGCAGCGCACCAAAGGGCATGAGGCATTTGGCGAACATCAGCCAATTCCAAAACAGCCGGAAGTTGCGCATCAGCATCAAAAACAAATTGGAGGCCTCTAGGCGACCCACTTTATTAATGGTGTGCATGAGCAAACGTTGCGCTCGCGTTGAGGTCTCCACCGTGAGTGGCTTTAAACGCACACGGCCTGGCGTTCTCCAGCCCCCGGGCGGGGTTAACTGATCAGATAGTAAGGTTTTCATGTATTTAGCTCTGACTAAAAAAGTAACTACTTGCAGTCTAAGTCGGATTCGTCACCTTTGCTTTATTTTAAGAAGTGTTTAGTTTATGTTTCTAATTGTTAACCAAAAATCATAAAAAAATCGGGTTACTACTATGCGTCGCACCTTTGCATCACTGGCCATGATTGTCGCCATTATTTTATTAACGGCCTGCAATTTCTCCGATAAGTCCACCAGTAGCAAGGGCCCAGCCGACCCTAACATTGATCAGCCCGACGACAATAGCGGTGGCGTAGAGGCCAAAGAAAGTCCACAAATTGTGGTTTTATCCAACCGTGCTGACATGCTCAGTGATGGCGATGCACTGATTGAAATCATCCCGCCGAAAGATGAAGCCATCAACAAACTGGTTGCAACCCTGAACAACACCGATGTCAGCAACGAATTTGCATTGCGTCAAAATAAACGGTGGATGGGGCGTATCAAAGGCATGACCTTAGGCGAAAACACCCTGAGCGTTCGGGTCAATTCCCTGTCAACGGTGAAAAGCACACTCATCAACCACCCCAATGAAGGCCCCATTTTTTCCGGCCCACAAGTTCCCCGCTTACGCTGCCAAGAAGGTGGCCAGCCACTGACCTGTAATCAACCGCCTGAATACACGTTTCTCTACAAGTCGTCTCAGCCAGGCAGTATTGGACTAAAGCCCTACGATCTGAAAAATCCACCTAGCGATGTCGCTAAGACCACGACAGATCACGGCGTGACCGTGCCGTTTATTGTGCGACAGGAGCGCGGGTATCAAGATCGTGATGAATATCGCATTCTCGCACTCTACAACCCCGCGCAGCCTTGGCAGCCTTGGCAACCACAGCCTCAGTGGAACCGTAAGGTGCTTGTTACGCATGGGGGTAATTGCGGCACGTCCTTTACCCCAGGCTCGGCAAAACTCAACGATTTCTCGGGAACTTTTGATGATGTGCCTGTTGTGGAGCAAAGCTATGTCACGGGCTTAGGTCTGGGCTTTGCGGTGATGTCCACTGCCTTAAACAACGGCGGACATAATTGTGACGTGGTGTTGCAAGCTGAATCCATGGTCATGGCCAAAGAGCGCATCGTTGAGCAATATGGTCCTATTCGCTATACCCTCGGAACAGGGTGCTCCGGGGGTTCCATTACGCAAACCACCGTGGCCAATGCCTATCCCGGGATTTATCAAGGCCTCATTACCATGTGTGCCTATCCTGACTCCATGTCGGCAGGCGTGCAGTTCACCGACTCGCATTTAATGCGCAGATACTTTGAAAGCCCCGATAGTGTGAGCCGTGGTGTTATTTGGTTGCCCACGCAATGGGGAGACGTAGAAGGTCATCTCACCCACGTTAATGCCGTCGTCGCCGACGAAGGCTTGTTTAAAGCGGCCACAAATCCCGTGGGGACCTGTTACGGCCCCAACAGCTATCACCCACAAAATAACCCCAAGGGTCAGCGTTGCGGGCTTATTGATTGGCTAAACCATATTGTCGGCTTTCGCGAACCCGCTATTTGGTCCCCCATGGAAAAAGCCGCTGGCTTTGGCTTTGCCAGCCTTCCCCTTGGCAACACAGGTATTCAGTATGGTTTACTGCCTTTTCTTCAGGGGCGCATTACCGGCCTACAGTTTGCGGACCTGAACATTCACATTGGCGGCTTGGATATCGATATCCAACCTCAAACGGCACGCAGCAAAGCCGACCCCATAGCGGTCAGCAATTTGTATAAAAGCGGCATGATGATGGTTGGCAACAACCTAAATTCTGTACCGATTCTAAACTTCGTCGGTCCTGATCCTGGTATTGCACATGACTCCTTGCATGCCTGGTGGGTGCGTTGGCGTCTTGACCGCGAGCATGGCAATCATGACAACCATGTCATGTGGGCAGGCGCCACCCCGCTCATTGGCGACATTAATTGGGTCCACGAGGGCCTAGTTGCTATGGATAAGTGGGTCGCTGCCATGGAAAAAGATACGAGTAATCGACCGATATCTGAAAAAGTGGTGGCCAATAAACCAGCCGACCTTCAAGATCGATGCCTATTGCCGACCGGTGTCGCTGCTGTAGGCGAAGCCTGCGTTGATGCGCTGAAGTCGCTATATGCCTATGGCACTCCTCGTACACAAGCGGGCGATGCTATCTACGGCGACAACTTGGATTGCGTGCTGAAACCCTATGATCCGGCGAAAGAATATGGCCCGCTGGTCAATTTAATTCTGCCAGACCAGCTCAAAGCACTGAAAGAAGTCTTTAAAGACGGCGTCTGCGACTACAGCAAGCCTCCTAAAGGGCTTGTGCCAACTCAAACCTGGCTGACTTACATCGACAATAAAGGTCAGCGGATTATTGGCGGCAAAAAATTACCTCCCATACCTGCGTTGTCTGACGTAGGCATGCGGTCGCCAGCATTTAAGTACTAAGAGCAGAATTGTGGCGTCCCCACAGGGATTCGAACCCCGGTTACCGGCTTGAAAAGCCGGCGTCCTAGGCCGCTAGACGATAGGGACGAATGAGCGAGGCGATGGTAGCAGCGAGTGTCTTGCTGTCAAGCCGACGTCGATTGCAATCGGGCGAGCAATTCAGCGCCTGACCAGGATCGACGATCGGCACCCGCCTGCTCTGCTTCACGGATGAGTTGTCGCAAGCTCGCATTAACCGGCGCCGTGCGACCCAATTCGCTTGCCAGCGTCACCACCTCCCCTTGAATCCAGTCCACCTCCGTTCGGCGACCAGCTTCAAGGTCTTCCCACATTGACGATCTCGCGAGTGGATCCATGGCCAACATACGCTGCGCTAACCGCTGAAACAGCCAGTCCGGCACGGTGAGCAAACGCGCCAACCAGTGCGGTGGCAACGCGGTCAGTTGCATGGGTTTTATGCCCGCCGCGCTATACAAGGCCAACGCTTCACGCTGCGCCAAAGACAAACATCGGCGATAGTCTCGCTGACTTAACTCCGCCTTTAAGGGCAAGTTCGACAGCGCATTAATCGCATTATTCAAGTTCAACAGTAACTTGCCCCAAAGCACAGCACGCATATCGTGTTGGGCGTTAAACGCCAACCCAGCGCGAGAGAATACATCCGAATACGCCGGTAGCCCTTCATGCGCCGCCACATCCAGCGCGCCGAAAGAGCCTTGGTGAAATCGCCCGTCGCCACAATTCAGCACGTTAAAGGGCACCATGCCCGCCAGCACAGTCTGACTCGGCATAGCAGTGCGCAGCACTTCCGCATTGCGCACGCCATTTTGAAAGCTGATGACTATCGCTCCCGGCTTTAGGTGTTGGGCCAGCTCAAGGGCAACATCGGCGGTGGCGGCCGACTTAACCGTTACCAAAACAAGGTCACAGTGAGCCAACGCGCTAACGTGGGTCGATAAATTCAGTGTGTCAGCGGCAAGCGTTTGATCCCGCCCCAAATAGTCGGTGACACGGAGACCAGTGGTTCGTAATACGTTCAATAGGGTTGGTCGTCCCACATAGACCACTGAGGCACCTGCAACCTGTAAGCAGCCGCCAAGGTAAAGCCCGACACTCCCTGCCCCCATAATTCCAACACTATGCATTGCCTACCCCTCTGCTAAACTCATCTTTTAATGGCAGCATAGCAGCTGCCAACGCCACTGACGTTAAGGAGAATGCGCATCATGCAACAACAAATTCTAGTGACCGGAGGCAACAGTGGCATTGGCCTGGAAATGGTTCGCGCGTTTATTCACCAAGGTCATGAGGTCATGATTGCCGCCCGCGATTTGGGTAAGTCACTGGGCGTCATTCAAGCCTTGAAGCGCGAGACTCCTAACGCTCGTCTACACGCGGTGGCACTTGATCTGGCGGACTTTGCCAGCATTGACAAGGCGGCTAGAGAGATCCTCAACACACTCACTCAACTCGACACCGTGATGCTGAATGCCGGCAGCTTTACGCGCGGGCTACGCAGCCAAGCCAATGGCCTAGAAAGCATGATGGGGAGCATGCATTTTGGGCATTTCCGCCTCATGGAGCACTTGTTGCCGCAGTTGAAGGTTGCCACCGAAGCTCGCGTGGTCATGACGGCATCCGTCGCGCACTGGACTGGCCGCATTGATGAAGCCGCCTTTACCGACTACAGCCGTTACGGTTCCGATATCGTGGCCTATGGTTCAGCCAAGCTGGCTAACTTGATTTATGCCCGCGAGCTGGCCAGACGCCTGGAAGGCAGCGCGATCCGCGTTAACGCATTCCATCCGGGCGGTGTGGCCACGGGAATTTGGCGTGAAATGCCAGGGCCGATTCAACGTATCGTGGATAAAGTACTTATTACCCCTGCGAAAGGCGCTGATACTGCGATATGGCTTGCCACCAGCGAAGCTGCGAAACATCACCATGGCGGCTATTTCACGCGACGCAAAGCCGATTTCAGCAAGCCATCAAGCCGCAATCAAGCACTCGCTGCCAGCCTATGGGCGGCTAGCGAGCGAATTGCCGGCATTTAAGCTAAGGCTTTCTCAATGTCCTTCACCAGGTCTTCGGGCTTGGTGGTTGGCGCATAACGATCCAGCACGCGGCCATCACGCGAGACCAGGAACTTCGTGAAGTTCCACTTAATTTTTTGACTGCCCAGCAGGCCCGGGGCTTCGGCGGCTAAATGCTGGAACAACGGGTGTGCGCCAGGGCCATTCACATCAATTTTGGCAAACATCGGGAAGCTAACGCCGTAGTTCAGCGAACAGAACGAGGCAATTTCCGCTTCATTGCCCGGATCTTGATTCAGGAATTGGTTGCAGGGAAATCCTAGCACCGTAAAACCTTGATCCTTGTACTTTTCGTAAATGGCCTCTAGTCCCGTAAATTGTGGTGTGAAGCCACATTTACTGGCGGTATTGACGATCAACAGGACCTGCCCTTTGTAATCGGCAATCGGGCTCACTTCCCCGGTGATTAGCGTAGCTTGGTGGTCGTAAATCGTGCTCATAATTTTATTCCTGTCAGAACGTAACTCAGCTTAATTATTTAGGGTGCAACTTTAACGATACCGAGTTAATGCAATAGCGCATGCCCGTGGGCGCTGGACCATCGGGGAAAACATGCCCCAGATGCGATTGACATTGGCTGCACACCACCTCTACCCGAATCATGCCATGGCTGATGTCTCTATGCTCACTTACGACATCCTCGGCTAAGGGCGCATAAAAACTGGGCCAACCCGAACCGGAGTCGTATTTTGTTTCGGCATCAAATAACGCTTGGCCACAGGCGCGACAAACGTAAACGCCGTCGTCATGGCAATTCCAGTACTCGCCTGTAAACGCCCGCTCTGTTCCTTTTTGGCGGCACACATAAAACTCTGTTGGGTTGAGGCGCTGCTGCCACTCCTCATCCGTTTTAGGTAGTGTTTGGCTCTCGTCATGAGTCATAAATTTTTCCTCGGCAAGTGGTCAGGCTAACAACACCGCATCACAGTCACAAGTCGGCAATACGCTATCTTGTCTGGGTTTCCGTTACACTACTGCGACTTTCCCACAGGCCCTGTGCAGGCACGACCTGCGTTGAGACGATCATGGACATTGCCAAATCCGATAAGTTGAAAGATGTTTGCTACGACATTCGTGGGCCGGTGCTAAAAGCTGCCAATGCCATGGAGGAGCAAGGTCACCGCATCATCAAGCTCAACATCGGAAACCCGGCGCCATTCGGCTTCGAGGCACCGCAGGAAATCCTCTCGGATGTCATCAGCAACCTGCCCAATGCCGTGGGATATTGCGATTCCAAGGGTCTGTTTGCGGCGCGCAAGGCTATCGTGCATTACTACCAGACCAAAGGTCTGCTCGGCGTGGATGTCAACGACATCTACATCGGCAACGGTGTCTCTGAGCTGATCGTCATGGCCATGCAGGCCTTACTCAACAACGGCGATGAAATGTTGGTGCCTGCCCCCGACTACCCGCTATGGACGGCTGCGGTCACTTTGTCCGGCGGCACCCCCGTGCATTACCTCTGCGACGAAGATCAGGGCTGGTTCCCGGACTTAGCAGACATGGAAAGCAAGATCACTGCTAACACGCGCGGTATTGTGGTGATTAACCCGAATAACCCGACCGGCGCTGTCTACTCTAAAGAAGTGTTGGAGGGTATCGTCGCCCTCGCCCGCAAGCATGACCTGATCATTTTCGCCGATGAAATCTACGACAAGATTCTCTACGATGAGGCGCAGCACACCTCTATCGCAACGCTGGCCCCAGACTTGCTCTGCGTGACCTTCAACGGTTTGTCCAAAAGTTACCGCGTCGCGGGTTTTCGCTCTGGCTGGCTAATGGTCAGCGGCAATAAGCGCATCGCTAAAGACTATATTGAAGGCTTAGACATGCTCGCCTCCATGCGTCTGTGCGCCAATGTGCAAGCACAGTTCGCCATTCAAACGGCATTGGGCGGTTACCAGAGCATTAACGACTTAATTCGTCCGGGCGGACGCTTGTACGAGCAGCGTGAACTGGCGCATAAAATGCTCACCGCTATCCCCGGCGTGACCTGTGTAAAACCAGCAGGTGCGTTGTATTTGTTCCCTAAGCTCGATCCGGATATGTATCCCATCGAGAACGATCAGGCGTTTATTCTGGAGTTTCTGCAAGCCGAAAAGGTGCTACTGGTGCAAGGCACAGGCTTTAACTGGCCCAAGCCAGACCACTTCCGCGTGGTCTTCCTGCCGCACCGAGAGGAGCTGGTAGAGGCGATTAATCGATTGGCACGATTCTTAGCCGGTTATCGCCAACGGCACGCAGCAAAATAGTGTGATGAAGACTTGAAACTGACATCAACTGCCCATAATTTATTAATGACAATTATGAAAGGAGCTTAAAAACACATGTTACGCATCGCTTTGTTTCTGTTGACCAACCTCGCAGTCATGCTGGTGGCGGGTATCGTACTCAGCCTCCTGGGCGTGGGTTCGACGCATGGCGCAGGAAACACCCTGCAACTCGGCAATTTGCTGGTCATGTGTTTTGTCTTCGGCTCGGTTGGCTCGCTTATTTCGCTATTCATGTCGAAATGGATGGCCAAACGCTCCATGGGCGTTCAAATCATTGAGTCTCCACGCACCGGTGAAGAGCGCTGGCTAGTCGATACCGTCGCTGAGCTGTCGCAAAAAGCCGGCATCAAGATGCCGGAAGTCGGCATCTTCCCGAGCTATCAGTCCAATGCCTTTGCTACTGGCTGGAACAAGAACGCCGCACTCGTTGCCGTCTCGGCCGGTCTTTTGCAACGCATGACGCGTGATGAAGTACGCGCCGTGCTCGGCCACGAAATCGGTCATGTGGCCAACGGTGACATGGTTACCCTTGCGCTGGTGCAAGGTGTGGTCAACGCCTTTGTCATGTTCTTCTCGCGCATCATCGGTAACTTCGTCGATCGCGTGATCTTCAAGAACGAAGATGGTCCGGGCATTGCCTACTATGTCACCAGCATCGTCGCCGACATCGTGCTGGGCATTCTGGCCTCGACTATCGTCATGTACTTCTCGCGCTACCGTGAGTTCCGAGCCGATGAAGCCGGGGCACAGCTAGCCGGTCGTCAGGCCATGATTAACGCCCTGCGTGCGCTGCAGCGTGAACAAGAAGTGCCGGATCAAATGCCAGCCGAAATGACCGCTATGGCGATCACCACCGGCAAACGTGAAGGCTTCAGTTTCGCTTCGCTGTTCATGTCGCACCCACCGCTGGAAAAGCGTATTGAAGCGCTGCAGAACCTGCAGATCGCCTAATACGAACTCCCGTAATAAAAAAAGCCCGCTATTTGCGGGCTTTTTGGTCTTTGAGAGCAGCTGAAATGAGTGGCCAAGCCAACTCAAGCAACTTAGGTTGCGCTTTGGCATTTGGGTGAATTCCATCCTTTTGCATTAACGCTGAAACGCCGCCGATACCCTCTAAAAAGAACGGCAAAACGGCTGCGCCCTCCGCCTTCCCCACCCGAGGGAAAACGGCAGCAAAAGCCTGGGTATAGGCCTTTCCATAGTTTGGTGGAATCTGCATCCCCAGTAAAATGACGCGCGCACCCGCCTGGCGAGATTGGCGAATCATGCTGGCCAAATGACGCTCCATCATCGCTGGAGGCTGGCCACGAAGGCCATCGTTTCCGCCTAACTCAATGACCACGATATCTGGCTCATGCTGCTTCAGTAATGCAGGTAGGCGACGCACACCGCCGGACGTGGTTTCGCCACTGACGCTGGCATTGATGACCTTATGCTGCCCTGGATGACGCACTTCCAAGCGCTGGCTCAGCAAGGAAACCCAGCCCTGTTCAATGTTCATGCCGTAGGCTGCACTGATACTATCTCCGAAGATGAGTATCGACGCAGCGGATGCCGGCATCATGGCTAAGCAAAATACTAACGCACCTACACTTCGTAACCAGGTCATCATGACAACGCCATCCCAACAGTTGATTGAAACTCGCCAGCTCACGCAGTCTGTATTGATTCAACACGAGCGATTGCTCATCTTAAATAACATCAATCTCGTCATTTCGGCTGGCGAAAGTGTAGCCATTACCGGCAGCTCTGGCTCAGGCAAATCTACGCTATTAGGGCTGCTGGCGGGATTAGACACGGCCACAGAAGGTCGTGTTTTACTGGCGGGCCACGATCTCGGCGCCCTCGATGAAGATGCACGCGCTGCATTGCGACAGCGCCTTATCGGCTTCGTCTTTCAGAACTTCCAACTACTCCCCCACCTCACCGCGCTTGAAAACGTTATGTTGCCGCTGGAACTCGCGGGCCTTCCCGCCAAAGCGCGTGCTAAACATTGGCTGGCGCGGGTGGGTTTATCTGCCCGCGAGGCCCATACACCGAGGCAGCTATCTGGCGGCGAACAACAGCGCGTCGCGATTGCACGCGCCTTCGCCACAGAACCTAAAATCCTGCTCGCCGATGAGCCCACGGGCAACCTTGATAGCCAGACCGGCGCCAGCATCATTGAGCTACTGTTTGAGGCTCAGGCTGCTTCCCAAACAACACTCGTCTTGGTGACGCATGACAAAGCGCTCGCGTCACGATGCCAACGCCAGCTGCATTTGGAGGCTGGACGCGTGACATCAGGTGCGCTGACGTGATCCTGGCCTGGCGACTATTAAAGCGGGATATCCGTGCCGGTGAGATCTGGCTATTACTTGCCGCCCTCATACTCGCCGTCACAGCTACGAGCAGCCTGCGGTTTTTTAGCGCCAGTCTGGAGCAAGGACTCAGCCGCCAGGCCGCTAATTTATTGGGGGCAGATCTCGTATTGCAAAGCAGTCGCCCGCTGCGGCCAGAGGTGGAACAAGTAGCACAGCAACGCGGCTTGAGAACGGCTGTTGTGACTGAGTTCTCCAGCATGATTCAACGTCAGGATGCGTTTCAGCTGGCTGCAGTGAAAGCCGTGACCGCCGACTACCCATTGCGCGGTGAGCTGGTCGCTTCACACCGCAAGGCAGAGGCGAACAACTCTCGCATTCCCAGCCCCGGCACCATCTGGTTGGATCAACGCCTCATGGGTCTGTTGGCCGTATCCATCAACGATGAAATTCAATTAGGCGATATACAGCTCCGAGTCGCAGCAGTCATCCTCCAAGAGCCGGACCGAGGCGGTAATTTTTCCGCATTTGCACCGCGAGCGCTGATGAATGCAGACGACTTAGCGTCCGCCGGCGTCATTTTGCCCGGCTCACGCGTGCAATACCGTTTACTTTTAGCGGGCTCGGCTCGGGCCATATCTGACTTAAACAACTTCCTAGAGCCTCGATTGGCCACAGGTGAGCGCTTAGTGGATGTCGCTCGTGGGCGCTCGGAGATCGGCAGTCCACTCGCTCGGGCCAGCGACTACCTGAGCATTGCGGCTTTCGCCGCCGTGGTCTTATCGGGACTTGCAGTCGCATTGGCCGCACAACGCCACGCCGTCCGCCACTACGACACGCTGGCGCTAATGCGTTGCCTAGGCGCTAACCGACGCCGCGTGCAGGGCATTTTTCTCACGCAACTGTTGCTAATCTGGGTCGTGGCCATCGTTGTTGGCGCGGCATTAGGCGCGGGTACGTCGCAAATCCTGTTTCAGATTCTGTCAGGCATGTTACCGAATGCCGAACTCGATTTTGCCTGGCAACGCCCTCTTCTCACGGGCATTGCCACGGCCACGCTAACGCTGATTGGCTTTGCCCTGCCCGCGCTTATCGGCTTGTTTCGAGTATCACCACTACGCGTTATTCGCCGCGAGCTTGCACCGAACTCATTGGGCTTGATGACAATCACTGCACTGGCTATTTCGGCCTTGGCAGGCTTGCTGATTCTGGAGACGGGCCGCTGGCAGCTCACTCTCATGCTGCTCGTGGGCGGAAGCACGCTGGGCTTTTTACTCGCCTTGCTGTTACGCAGCCTATTAGCACTGACGCGTCACCTATTGGCTGAACGTTCGTTACCCAGATCTTTACTCGGGCTCCGTGAACTCTGGCGCCATCCGCAGAACACGACACTACAGATCTTAGGACTCAGTGTGGGCATTGCTGCCATGCTATTAGTGACCAGTGTGCGCGGCGAACTCATGAGTGCCTGGCAAGGTAAATTGCCCACTAATGCACCTAATCAATTTGCACTGGGAATTGATGAGCTAGACCGTGTGGCATTCCAACAAACGTTGGCCGATTTTGGCATCGCGCCCGATGCGCTGTATCCGGTCGTGCGCGGACGGCTCATCGCCATCAATGACAAGGCAGTGGTTAGCGCCATTAGCAAAGAAAGCGAAGATCAACGCGATGAATCGCTGAATCGTGAGCTCAATTTGACCACATCCACCAACTTGCCCAAAGGAAATGAGTTAGTCGAAGGCGCATGGTGGACAGACACCCGTCAGGCACCCTGGCCTGTCTCTGTCGAGTCCAGATTGGCTTCAAAGCTAGGCATAGCCTTAGGCGATAGACTGCGCTTCTCGTTGGCAGAGGGCGATGTTGAAGCCACCGTCACCAGTCTTCGCAAAGTCGACTGGGACAGTTTTCAGCCCAATTTCTACATGGTCTTCCCCGCCCCCGCGCTTGCACCTTTCCCAGCCACTTACCTCACGGCGTTTCATGCGCCGAAAATGCAGCGAGAGGTGCTAAACACCTTGGTTAAGCGCTTTCCAACCGTCGTGTTGATTGATGTCGATGCCATCATGACGCAAGTTCGTCAGCTGCTCGATACGGTCTCGCAGGCGATTGAGTTCGTCTTAGTCTTTGTTTTGGTTGCCGGCGTATTCGTGCTTTTGGCTTGTATAGCCGCCGGTCAAGACCAGCGACGCCAGGAGGCCGGACTTCTTCGCGCACTGGGCGCCAGTCGACGCCAGCTGATGCAGCGCGGCCTCTCGGAAATGATGCTACTGGGCGGCTTTGCCGGGCTCGTCGCAGTAGCGATGACCGAGGCCTTGGCTTCGGCGCTGTATGTCACGATACTTGAGCTACCACCCACCTGGCATGGCACCCTATGGCTGGTCACCCCACTACTCGCCGCCAGCCTGACCGGGATCGCTGGCATGCTAGCAACACGACGGGTGTGGCGAACCGCACCCGTCATTGTGCTAAGAGAAAGTTAAGCCGATACCCTACTAAACAGCGGCCAACGCGGGGTAATCCGTGTAGCCCTCAGCTCCGCCGCCATAAAACAGCTCAGGCCGCTGTTCATTGAGTGGCGCATCTTGTTGTAAACGCTCAACTAAGTCCGGGTTAGCAATATAGGTACGACCAAACGCTGCACCATCAATCAGCTGCTTATCCAGCAGATCCGTGGCTTTGGCGAGCGAATAGTTACCCGCACCAATCAACACACCGCGATAGCGTGAGCGCAATGCCGTTCGGAAGCTCTCGGGCAGTACTGGACCACCCGCCCAGTCCGGCTCGGACAAATGTAAATAGGCGACACCACGCTGCTCAAACTGCTCTGCGAGGTAAAGCCCCATGGCCTCGCCGTCAATATCGTCAAGGGCATTGAAGTTGCCCATGGGCGAAATGCGAATACCAACGCGGCCCGGCTCCCAGGCGGCGATCACTGCATCCAACACCTCTAAAGTCAGACGTGCACGGTTTTCCAAAGAACCGCCATAGGCATCACTACGGTCATTGCTTTCTGTGGATTGGAACTGATGAAGCAAATAGCCATGCGCGGCGTGGATTTCGACCATATCAAAGCCCGCAGCTTGAGCATTTTTTGTGGCCTGAATGTAGGTTTCAATCAAAGTAGGAATTTCATCTAACCCTAAAGCACGGGGCACCGAGCAGTTAACACGCTCAGGACGGCCATTTTCCCCGAGCACTGTCGTCTTGGTTCGTGCTGGCAGGTTTGAGGCCGAAACCGGTGCTTGCCCGTCAGGCTGCAAGCTGTTGTGCGAAATACGGCCCACATGCCAGAGCTGGATCGCGATGCGTCCACCCGCGTCGTGCACGGCTTTCGTGACCTGCTGCCAACCGGCAACTTGCTCGGCACTGTAGATGCCGGGTGTCTGCATATAGCCTTTGCCCTGGGGTGATACCTGAGCGGCTTCAGTC
>Ga0255101_1000222_pt1 | contig 15252 bp, 12 predicted proteins | sample Colum_Colum_RepC_2_FD_188588 | JGI IMG/M metagenome (GOLD analysis project Ga0255101, IMG submission 188588) | Freshwater microbial communities from Columbia River, Oregon, United States - Colum_Colum_RepC_8d | ecosystem: Environmental > Aquatic > Freshwater > River | place: USA: Oregon...
GCATCGCGTGGCCAGTGACGTACTGCTGCATCGCGCCGAATGCTGGTCGCCAGCTCAGGCGCAGTTCATTCGCGATGCCATGCGCGAAGACTCCGACTGGGCTGCCGCCGTCGATCAACTCAATGCTTTGATGCATCGCGCATGAAAACCCAGATCACACGTACAGAAAGCGACAGTTTCGGTGTAATCGAGGTGCCGGCAGATCGTTATTGGGGCGCGCAGACGCAGCGCTCCCTACAGAATTTTGATATCGGCGGCGAGCGCTTGCCTGCGCCGTTGATTCGGGCGCTAGGCATGGTCAAGTACTGTGCAGCTCGCTCCAACCTCACGCTGGGGCGTATCGAGTCAAGGCTGGGCGAGGCCATTGCTGAGGCAGCGCTGGCGGTCATGGATGGCAGCCTGGATGAGCACTTTCCACTCGTAGTTTGGCAGACCGGCTCCGGTACGCAGTCGAACATGAATGCTAACGAGGTCATTGCCAATCTCGCCAGCCAGCGCCTTGGCGGTGCCATGGGCAGCAAGCAGCCAGTGCATCCCAACGATCATTGCAACCTCAGCCAGTCATCCAACGACAGCTTCCCGACGGCCATGCACATTGCCGTGGTCGAGGAGATTCATGGCCGCCTGCAGCCGGCGCTGCGGCATCTGCAGCAGGCCTTGGCGGCGCGTGCCGAGGACTGGCAGCACATCATCAAGATAGGGCGCACGCATTTGCAGGACGCCACGCCGCTGACGTTGGGCCAGGAGTTCTCTGGCTACGCGATGCAGCTGCAGCTCGGTCTGGCGCGTGTGCACGATGCCTTGCCGCGTCTGTATCCGCTGGCGCAGGGTGGCACCGCGGTGGGTACCGGTCTGAATACGCCCATCGGTTTCGACAAGCTGTTTGCGGCCGAGGTGGCGCGCTGTACCGGCCTGCCATTCGTCACGGCGCTGAACAAGTTCGAGGCGCTGGCCAGTCACGATGCCTTGGTCGAGCTGTCGGGCGTGCTCAACACGCTGGCGGTCAGTCTCAACAAGATCGCCAATGATGTCCGGCTGCTCGGCTCCGGGCCGCGCTCCGGTCTCGGCGAGCTGGCCTTGCCGGAGAACGAGCCGGGCTCGTCGATCATGCCGGGCAAGGTCAATCCGACTCAGTGCGAGGCACTGACCATGGTCTGCGCCCAGGTCATGGGCAACCACGTTACGGCCACCATTGCCGGTGCTCAGGGGCATTTCGAGCTCAATGTGTTCAAGCCGGTGATTGCCTACAACGTGCTGCAGTCCATCCGCTTGCTGGCGGATGCGGCGCGCAGCTTCACTGATCATTGCATCAGCGGCATGACGGCCAACGAGGCGCGCATTGCCGAGCTGGTCGAGCGTTCGCTGATGCTGGTGACGGCGTTGGCGCCGGTGATTGGCTACGACAACGCGGCGCTGATTGCCAAGCGCGCGCATCACAACGGCACGACGCTGCGCGAGGAGGCGGTCGCTGGCGGCTTTGTCAGCGCTGAGGAGTTTGACCGCGTGGTGCGGCCCGAGCAGATGCTGGGGCCGGCTTAGGTTGCGGCGACCTCATTGCCAGCCGTGGCTGGTCAGCCAGTCACGGACTCCCCCGGCCACGGCGTGTGGCGTGCGTACCCAGCGCAGATGATCGGCGCGATCACCCAGTGTGGTGGCATCAAGCACGCGCTCGCTGACCTGGGCGCTGCTGAAGCGGGCGCGCATCGCATCCATGGCGGCCTTCGGGGCAAAGTCATCGTCGGCCATGCGCAGCATCAGCAAGGGTTTGTTGAAGTGGCGGATACCGGCTTCCAGATCTTCATCCAGCCCGATGGCTGCGTAACGGTTGTGGCGGGCCAGCTGCAGCCAGTCCTGCATGAGCCGGCGCGCTTCGCGGCCTCCGAAGCCGACCTTGTCGCCGGGGTAGTAGCCGAAGGCGCGGGTCAGCATGGGGATCATCATGATGAGCACGCGCAGCTGGTTGCGTACCTTGCCTTCGAAGGCTTCAAAGCAGGCTGTGCCGCAGGCGCTGAGAATGACGCCGGCGATGCGTTCAGGGCTGCGGCCGGCCGTCATGCTGGCATAGTGGCCTCCGAGGCTGTGACCCATGAGCACGACGGGCTGGCCGGGCCGCTGGCTGTGCAGCCAGCCGAGGAGGGCGGGAATGTCTTCATCGAGTGCTTCGCGATAGCCGAAGTCGACGCTGCGCGAGGGCCGCAGGGCGCTGTCACCGTGTCCGCGCTGCTCCATGATCAGCACAGCTGTGCCGGCTGCTTGCAGGGCACTGGCGAGCGGATCGTAGAAGCGCGCCGGGATGCCCAGCGCCGGCATCAGCAGAATGGCAGCACCGCTGCTGCTGGCGTTGAACCAGCGGACGGGTACGGCATAAGCTGATTTTTCAGGCGTGGACACGGGCAGGGTAAAGAGTTCGGCAGACATGCGGACCTCACGACAATGATCTTGAAAATAATGAGTTGCTGAAAAGTGACGGACTGAATGTACCATCAGTGCACAACCGCTCAACAAGAAGAACATGATGACGCGACAATTGCTCTGCCTGCTGCCTCTGCTGCTTGCCGCCTGCGGTACGGATAGCAGCATTCCTGCCACGCTGGCACCGGATACCGATGCCCTGCCGCCGCTGTGCGTGTCCAACACCTGTGGTCAGGTCATCGACATTGCCACCATCCCCGATGCTGAGAACACGCTGACCACGCCGGATGGGCGAGTGTTTGTGTCAGGCGGTACGGGGGTGTTTGAAATTCTTCGCAGCGGCGATGTGTATACCGCCACCCCGATCAACGATGCCGCCTGCAATTTCACGGGGCTGGCCCAGCGCGGCGATGTGCTATATGCCAATTGCTTCGATGGCCGGCTCTATGCCGCTCGCCTGACGCCATCGCCCAGACTGCAGGCTATTCACGAATACGGTCTGGCAGCGCCCAATGGCTTGGCCGCCGGGCCGGATGGCGCGCTGTATTTGACCAATGGTCCGTTGGCGACGACGGCGTTGCCCGATCCGAAAATTGTGCGCGTGGTGTTGGACTCGGCCGACCCGTTTAAGGTGCTCAGTCAGGCAGTCTGGCTGGCCAGCGGCCTGACCGCGCCGAACGGCATCGCCATTCGCGGCCGTGAACTCTATGTGACGGACAGCAGCCTGATGCCGCCAGCGCTGGGCCGCATCGAGCGCATTCTGATCGGAAGCGATGGCCTGCCCGGCGAGCGCCAGGTTATCGCCTCGTTGCCATCCATTCCTGATGACCTGAGCGTGGTCGGTGAGGGCTTGCTGGTGTCGCTTTTCGTTCAGGGCAATGTGGCGCTGATCGGCTTTGACGGTACGGTACTGCAGCAGACGGACCCGCTGGGGCTGGCGTTTCCATCCAGCGTACGCCTGACCAACGGGCCGCTGTTTGCGCCCGGCGATGTGCTGATCACGCAGAAAGGTATCATTGGCGATACCTCATCGCCTTATGGCAACCGCTTGAGTATCCTCAGGCCGAACGCGCGCTGAGTCGCGTGCAAACATAGCGTTTCACACAGAAGGAGCAAGCGTCATGCATGTCATCGGGTTTCTGCTGATAGGTGCCATTGCCGGCTGGCTGGCCGGTCTGATCATGAAGGGCAGTGGTAAGGGTCTGCTCGGCAATATGGTCGTTGGCGTACTGGGTTCGGTGATCGGCGGCTTCGTGTTCCAGTCCGTCGGCATTGCTGCCGGCGGTTTTGTGACGGCATTGATCGGGGCCATCGTGCTGCTCTTTGTTGTTAATCAGCTGAAGTCCTAGGACAGGACAGTTGCCGGGCAAGTCATGAGATCCCGGCATATTCGTAATTGACTTTACGGTCATGCTCTTGTGTCATGTGCGGGCATTTTCTGCCTGCTTATGTATTAAGGATTTCTCATGTCTTATCGTTCTGTTTTTCGCTCCGACCTGTTTGCGGGTCAAACTCATATTGTGACGGGTGGCGGCTCCGGCATCGGCCGTTGCACCGCGCACGAACTGGCCGCGCTGGGCGCGCATGTGGTGCTGGTGGGTCGCTCTGTCGAGCGTCTGGAAAAAACCGTGGCCGAGATTGTTGAAGACGGCGGTTCGGCATCGTATGTGAGCCTCGACATTCGTGAAGAGCAGGCGGTGAAGGATGCCGTGGCACAGGTACTGGCCGAACGCGGTGCCATCCACGGGCTGGTCAACAATGCTGGCGGCCAGTTCCCGTCGCCGCTCATGCACATCTCCAAGAAGGGCTGGGATGCGGTGGTGAACAGCAATCTCACCGGCGGCTTCCTGTTTGCCCGCGAGGTGTTCAACCAGTACATGCTGGCTCATGGCGGCAGCATCGTGAACATCATTGCCGACATGTGGCGCGGCATGCCGGGTATGGGGCACTCCGGTGCAGCGCGTGCTGGTATGTTCAGCTTTACGGAAACGGCAGCGGTGGAATGGGCGTTTGCCGGTGTGCGCGTGAATTCGGTCGCGCCCGGCTTCATTGCGTCCAGCGGCATGGATCGCTATGACCCGGCCTTTGCCGAGACGGTAATTCCGCAAATGCGCGGCCTGATTCCTGCCAAGCGTATGGGTGACGAAGATGAAATCAGCAGCACCATCGTGTTCCTGCTGTCGCCGGCGGCATCGTACATGACGGGTGCTTGCCTCTGTGTGGATGGCGGCTCATCGCTCAATACCAAGCTGTTCCCCTTGCCAGAACATAACCGTATGCCCGCTCAGCACGCGTTCCATCGTGCCGTGAAGCCCAAGGCGGTTAAAGACTAAAGCCGATAAAGACTCAGACCGCATTAGGGTAGTTGGCGTGTCTCACCAATAGCCCAGTGTGGAAACCGCTCAGGATCTACGTCAGCGTTTGTTAAGGCCTGTGCTAGATCCTGGGACGGTTGCTGAATGGCTTCATCCGTCAAGATAAACGTACCCCAGTGAATGCCTAGGCTCAGGCGAGACTGCACATCTAAGTGAATTTGTACGGCTTGTGCCGGGTCTATGTGTTGGCGTTGCATAAAGTCGCGCGGCAAATAAGCCCCAATGGGAATCATGGCGAAATCCATTGCGCCGAAACGCGCATGGATATCGCGGAAGTCTTTGGAGTAGCCTGTGTCGCCGGCAAAAAATGCGTGCTTGCCGCGATGCTGAATCACATAACCGCCCCACAGCGCCTCGTTACGATCCCCGAGCAAATAGCGCTTACTCCAGTGCTGGGTTGGCACTAGCGTGATTCGCAGGTCATCGCGTAGGGTATGGCTGTCCCACCAGTCCAGCTCTTTGATGTGGGTGATTCCTTGCTGGCGCAGCAGTGCCGCATTGCCCAGAGGCACTATAAATAACGGTGGGCCACCAATCTGCGCGTTAAGCTGCTTTAGGCTGGGCAGGTCGAGATGATCGTAATGATTGTGGGATATCACCACTGCATCAATAAAGGGCAGTTTTTCTGGAGAAATGGGCGGCGGTGTCAACCGTTTCGGCCCCAGCCACGATAGGGGGGAGGCGCGATCAGAAAAAATCGGGTCCGTGAGTACGCGAACGCCGTGACTATTTAGTAATACACTGGCATGGCCTAGCCAGGTGGCCGAACGACCTTGGGTGGTCGTGAGTTGGGATGGGTTGATGGCTTGCCAAGGGACGAGATCGGCGCGTTGTTCCGGCGCATCCCGCAACAGTCGCTGCCATTGCCAGCGAAAGAAGTCGCCCATGTCGGGCTCGCGACCCGGATAGTTATTGTGAAAACCCTCGCGGCTGTGATGCGGCTTCTGGCTATTGTAGTAAGCATTATGTGTTTGACAGGCCACTAGCAGCGGCAAGCCAAATAAGAGTACGAACATTTTCAAAGGCATAGCGGCTATCGCAGTCAATCAGTTAGTTGCGATAGTGCCGATAATTGCCGGTATTGGCAGCTGTTCAGGCGCGCTATTTCCGAGATTTGGCCTAAACTCAGTCCAATTTTTCGCCCATTTTTATGAGGGAGCCAGATTTGGCGCATACGGAATTTCTAAAAGACCTCGCCATTATCATGATGATTGCGGGTCTGATTTCACTGCTGTTTCATCGCTTGAAACAGCCGGTGGTGCTGGGCTATTTGCTCGCCGGTATGATCGTGGGGCCTCATACGCCGCCCGTTCCCTTGGTTACTGACATCGCCACGATTCAAACCCTGGCCGAGCTGGGCGTGGTGTTTCTGCTGTTTTCCTTGGGCTTGGAGTTCAGCTTAAAGCGCCTAAAAGCCGTGGGACTCACGGCCATTATTGCCGCCATCACCGAAATTGTGTTGATGATGTGGCTGGGTTATCAGATCGGCCTAGCCTTTGGTTGGTCAGAAATGGATGCTTTGTTTCTCGGCGCTATTTTGTCGATCTCCTCGACCACCATTATCGTGAAGGCTTTGGAGGAGTTGGGCCTGAAGCGTCAGCGTTTTGCCCAGCTAATTTTCGGCGTGCTCATTGTTGAAGACATCTTGGCCATTGCGCTCATTGCCTTGCTCTCGGGCCTGGCCGTGACCGGCGTGGTCAGTGTGGGCGCGGTGGTCGGCACCCTAGGCAAACTGGGGATTTTTTTGGTGGTGGCACTGCTGGCAGGCTTATTATTGGTGCCGCGCCTACTGGCACTTGTCGCCCGCTACAAAAGCCGTGAAATGTTGTTAATTACGGTGTTGGGACTGTGTTTTGGCTTTTGCCTGTTGGTCGTGGAGATTGGCTACAGCATGGCGCTAGGCGCTTTCGTGATGGGCGCCATCATGGCTGAGTCGCGGCAAATCAAGCAGATTGAGTCGCTGGTTGAACCCCTGCGCGATATGTTCAGCGCGATCTTTTTCGTCACCATTGGCATGCTCGTAGACCCAGCGGTGATTAGCCAGTACTGGCAGCCAATTTTGCTCATTACGCTGGTGGTTGTTGTGGGGAAGGTGGTGAGTTGCACCGTGGGCACCTTAGTGTCGGGAACGGATGCGCGCACCTCCCTGAAAGTCGGCATGGGCTTGGCACAGATTGGTGAGTTCTCTTTCATTATCGCGACCTTGGGTTTGACACTGGGGGTCACCAGCTCCTTTTTGTACCCCATCGTCGTGGCCGTGTCGGTATTAACCACTTTGCTCACACCGTATTTGATTCGCGCCTCCGACCCCTTGGCCGACCTGGCTCGGCGCTACTTCCCCGTCAGTTGGCATGACAGCCTTGCGGCCTACAGCGCGTGGCTCAGTGGCTTAGGCCCGAGCGTGGCTCAAGCCCAGATGACGGCGATCATTCGTCGCATATTAGTGCATGTGCTACTGAATTTTTGTGTGATTGCCGGCATCTTCCTCGCCGTCGCGTTTGTGCTGCGTGAGTCCGATTTCAGTCAGAACCTGCCGCAAATTTCGCCGGCTTGGCATAACACCGCGTATTGGTTGATGTCGCTGGTCTTGTCAGTCCCCTTTATGGTGGCGGCATACCGTAAGTTGGAGGCGCTGAGTTTGATTCTGGCGGAGCTGACTGTGGGTGGTCCGGCCATTGGCCTGCAGAGCTTTAAGCTGCGTCAGCTGTTGGCACGCGTATTACCGGTTTTGGCGTTGTTGGCCATGCTGCTGCTCATCGCCGGGCTCAGCTCCATCCTGCTGCCGCCACTGCATTTGTTCGTGGCCGTGCTGATGCTGGCCATGCTGCTGGCACTGACGGTCTGGCCGTCGGTAGTGCGCTGGCACTCGCAGGTGCAGATTGCCCTGCGCGAGACGCTGGCCAGTGACGCTGGCGATGAGCGTCACTGAGCTCCGGCGGTACTGCGTTCGAAGCGGCGGTACAGCACGGGCAGCAGGAATAGCGTCAGCGCGGTGGAGGTGATGAGGCCGCCGATGACGACAATCGCCAGCGGCCGCTGAATCTCGGAACCAGGGCCGGTGGCGAAGAGCAACGGGATCAGCGCCAGCGCCGTCATCGAAGCCGTGAGCATGACCGGGCGCAGACGCCGCAGGGCACCTTCACGAACGACGTCGGTCAGGTTCATGCCGGTGCTGCGCAGCTGATTGAAGCAGCTCACCAGCACCACGCCATTGAGCACGGCGATGCCGAGCAGAGCGATGAAACCGACCGAGGCCGGCACCGACAGGTATTCGCCGGACACCGCCAGTGCCAGCACGCCGCCGATCAGCGCGAGCGGGATGTTGGCGAGAATCAGCGCGGCCTGTCGCCAAGATTGGAAGGTTATGTACAAGATCAGGAAGATCAGCACCAGTGCGATGGGGATCACAATCGCCAGACGCTGGGCGGCGCGCTGTTGGTTCTCGAATTCGCCCCCCCAGGTCAGGCTGTAGCCGGTCGGCAGCTTGATCTGCTGCGCCACTTTCTGCTGCGCTTCATCGACAAAACCGACCAGATCACGACCGCTGACATTGGCGAGCACGACTTGATAGCGCTGGCCTTGCTGCCGGCTGACCTGCACCGGGCCATCAACCCGTTCGAACTGCGCGAGCTGGCCGAGGCTGATCTGCTCGCCGGAGGGCAGGGTGATCAGCGTTTGTGCCAGCGAGTCCGGCGTGCGGGCACTGTCCTGGCCCCTCAAGATCAGCGGTACGCGGCGACCGGTCTGGCTGATGATGCCGACCTGCTCCCCCTCGATCTGTGTGCGCATCAACGCCGCAAAGTCATCCACTGCGAGTCCGGCACGCGCCAGCGCATCGGTATCGGGCACGATCTGCAGATACTGCACACCGTTGTTCTCCACGAAATAGACATCCTCGGCCCCGTTGATGCCGCGCAGAATGCCAGCGATTTCTTCCGCCAGCGCATTGAGGCGGTTCAGGTCCGGACCGAACAGGCGGATGGCGAGGTCGCCGCGCACGCCGATGATCATCTCCGACACGCGCATTTCGATGGGCTGGGTGAAGGCGAGCTCGATGCCGGGGAAGTTGTGCAGTACCTGACGGATCTTGTCCACGATCGCGGATTTGCTGGCCAACTGCCATTCGTTGTCCGGCTTCAGGCTGATGAAGGTGTCGGTCTGGTTCAGGCCCATGGGGTCGAGGCCGATTTCATCGGTGCCGGTGCGTGCAGTGATGTTGGCAATGTCGGGCACGGCCTTGAGCAAGGCCTGCTGCACCCGCGTGTCGATGGCCAGCGAGGTTTCCAGGCTGATCGACGGCAGCTTTTCCAGCTGCACGATGAAGTCGCCTTCGTCCAGCGTGGGCATGAAGGTTTTGCCGACTTGCGTGTAGACGCCGGCGCTGAGCACCAGCAGCAGGCCGGCACCGATGAGCAGGGGCTTCGGCCGGGCCAGCACGCGGTCTAGCAGCGGCGCATAGTGCTTGGCGATGGTGCGGGGCAGCCAGGGCTCTTCGTCGGCCTCGCGCTTGAGCAGCCACTGCGCCAGCAGCGGAATGATGGTCAGCGACAGCAGCAGCGAGCCGGCGAGCGCGAACAGGATGGTCATGGCCACCGGCGCGAAGAGCTTGCCCTCCAGGCCTTCCAGCGTGAGCAGCGGCAGGAACACCAGCGCGATGATGGCAATGCCGGCACCGACGGGCACGGCCACCTCGCGAATGGCGGCGATGATCAGCGCGGTTTTGGCAGCGCCTATCGGCGTTTCCTTTTCTTCCTGTAGTTTCGCCACGATGTTTTCGACCACCACCACGGCGGCATCGACCAGCATGCCAATGGCGATGGCGAGGCCCCCCAGACTCATGAGGTTGGCGCTGAGCCCGGTCCAGCGCATGAGCAGGAAGGTCCACAAGGCCGATAGCGGCAGCACCACGGCGACCGTGACGGCAGCGCGGACATGGCCGAGAAACAAGACCAGCAGCACCGCCACCAGCGCCACGGCTTCGAGCAGGGCCTTGCTCACGGTATGCACCGCGCGATTGACCAGCGCACTGCGGTCATACACGGTTTCGAGGCGGGTGCCGGCGGGCAGGGTCTTTGCCAGCTCGGCCAGGCGTTGCTTGACCTCGGCGACCACGACCTTGGCGTTGGCGCCGCGCAGGCCCAGAACCAGGCCTTGCACGGTCTCGCCCTTGCCGTTATGAGTGACACCGCCGAAGCGCGTCAGCGAGCCGTGACGCACATCGGCCACATCGCGCACGCGAATCTGCACACCGCCCTGAGCCGACACCACCAGATTCGCCACATCGTCGAGGGTTTTCAGCCGGCCTTGCAGGCGCACCAGCAGGGCTTCCTCGCCAGCGCCGAGGCGGCCGGCACCGGTGCTGCTGTTGTTCGTCAGTAAGGCCTCACGCAGGGTATCCACGCGGATGCCGGCGGCAGCCAGACGAGCTGGATCGGGGGCGACTTCAATCGCTCCGGCGAGTCCGCCGAGCACATTCACATCGGCTACGCCGGGCAGCGTGCGAAGCGCCGGGCGTATCACCCAGTCCAGCAGGGCGCGGCGTTCGACCAGCGGCTGCGGCCCTTCCACCGTGAACATGAACATTTCGCCGAGTGGCGTGGTGATGGGCGCGAGACCGCCAGTAGCATCGGCCGGCAGGCTCGCCATGACGCCGCTCAGGCGCTCACTGACCTGGCTGCGTGCCCAGTAAATATCGGTGCCTTCAGCAAAGTCGAGGGTGATGTCGGACAGGCCATACTTGGAGGTCGAGCGCAGCATGGTTTGCTGCGGGATGCCGAGCAGATCGACTTCCACCGGCACGGTGACGCGGCTCTCCATTTCCTCCGGCGTCATGCCCGGCACTTTCAGGATGACTTTGACCTGGGGTGCGGACACGTCCGGGAAGGCATCAATCGGCAGGGTCAGGCTGGCATGAATGCCGGTGGCGATCAGGGCCACCAGCGCAAAAACGCTGAGAAACGGGCGCTGCAGGGCGGCGGCACTGAGTTGCTCCAGCTTCATGGCGCGGCCTGCAGCAGACTTTTCAGGGTGATCAGGCCGGATACCGCGACGCGATCCCTGGCGCTGAGTTCGCCTTGCACCTGACTGCGCTCGCTGCCGCTGTCCAGCCGGGTCACGACGACGGGCTGCACGCCGCTATTGCGTACGAGAAAGACATAGTGCTTGCCGCCGACGGTGAGCAGGGCACGTGTGGGCACGCTGAGGGCGGTGACTGCTGGCGCTTGCGTGGCCAGCGTACGAGCGCGCAGCCATTGGCCCGGCCGCAGGGTGCTGGTGTCGCCGCGCAGGGCAGCACGCACGCGAATTTGGTTGCCGGCGCTGGCGCTGCCCCAGCCAACCTGTTGAATCTCGGCACGGATGGCCAGCTCGCGATCGCTTTGCGGGTCGCTCAGGCGCAGCGTCTGGCCGCGCTGAAAGCGCTGAGATTCGGTGACTGGCACCGACAAGGCCAGCACTAGATGTTGCGGGTCGGCGAGCTGAAGCAAGGCATCGCCGGCACTGACGCGCTGGCCGAGCTGCACGGTTCGGCTGATCACGCGGGCGGCAGCCGGGGCGCGCAGAAAAACACGGCCCTGGCTGGCATCACCGGCAGATAGGCCGAGCAGGCTGAGCTGCTGGCGGGCGGCAGCAAAGGCGGCATTGGCCTCGATGGCTTTTTGCTCGCTGGCCTCCAGTCGCCGGGCAGCGATGATGCCTTCGGCATGCAGAGCGCGATCGCGCTGGCGTTCGGCATTGGCCAGCTTCGCCGCACTCTGTGTGCGCTTGAGCTCGGCGGCCAGCGCGGGTGCTTCCGGTGCGGCGATTTCCAGCAAGACCTGCTGCTTGCTCAGGCTGTCGCCCTCGGCCACGCGCAGGCGCGTCACCACGCCAGCCAGCGGTGCTGTCACCACCCATTGCGAATCAGCCGCCGCTTCTACCTGGCCATTGAAAGGCAGGCCCTGTCCGGCTTGCCCGGTACTAACCGGCTCGAAGCGAATGCCTGAAGCCTGAATCTGCGCGGCGGTCAGTGTCAGCAGCGGCGCTGCCTGCGTCAGGGTGCTGGCAAGCAGCAGAAACAGACCGTACGAACGCGCCCTCATGGCGTGACTCCTTGAACTTGATTGAATCGGGCGATGGCCCATTGCCGGGCAATACGGGCGCTGCCGTGCTGGCGTGCGATGTCGGCATAACGCTGCTCACCGAGCAGCCGCTCCTGCAGGCTGGTTTCGCCCAGTTGGTAGGCCTTGCGCGTCAGGCGGATTTCCTGCTCGGCGAGTGCCAGTCGTGCGCTCAGTTGCTGCAGTGCCAGCGTGCGGGCATTGAGTTCGTGATGCGCTTCGTGATGCGCCAGGGTGGCGGCGCGCTGCTCCCGGCGCACACTGTCTTCGGCTTCAGCCAGCTGCAGTTGCGCCGGCAGATGCTGAGCCCGGGCATGTGTCTGGCCGGCAAAGGGCAGGGTGATGGTGATGCCCACGCTGTCCGCGACATCGTTTTGAGCGCGTTCGCGCCGGCTGCCGATAAGCAGTTTCGGAGCCCCCGAGCCTTGTGCTTTCAGGCCCCTGACCACCTCTTGCTGGCGCTCGGCCCAGGCCTGTGCGGTGAGTAATGGCGGCCAGGGCTTGCTGCTGTCAGTCTGAGTCTCTTCGCCATGCAGCGGCAGAGCGCCAAGACCGGTCAGCGTGCGCCAGCGAAATTGCAGGTCAATATGTTGTGTCTCGGCCTCATGCAGCAGCAGCTCGCGTTCGCGCCGGGCATTCTCGGCAATCAGGCGCTCCAGCGGAGCGACTTCACCGGCCTTGACCTTGCGTTCGATGTCACTTTCCAAGGCCTTGAATGCGGTGACATCGGCCTCGGCCTGAGTCACCAGCCAGGCCTGCAGCTGCTCCTGCCAAAACAGTTCACGCACCTCGCCTGCAATTTGCCAGGCCTGCCATTGCCGATACTGGTGTGCGTAGGTTTGCGCCTTTTCGCCTTCGGCTTGCGCCGCATCGCGCTGACCCCAGCGCCACAGCGGTAGTTCCACGCCCACTTCGTTTTCGCGCAGGCTGGCACTGGCGGGGGTGTTGCGGTTATTCAGCGCATCCGTCTGATAGCGCCATTGCACAGCCGGTGCTGCCGACAGCCACAGGGCGCTACGTCGTTGGAGAATGTCACCCTCTTGTTGATGCGCGAGGAGAGCGCTTTGGGCCGGAGCATTTTGTTGGGCGGCGGCAATAGCGGCAGCTAGAGTCAGCGAATTGCTTCGCACCAGCTCTTTATGCTCATGGTTGTCAGGGCCGGAAACCGATGAATTAGCAGTGACCAATAAGGGCAGAAACAGTAGGGCGCCGAGCACGAGTCGGGGCAGGCGCAATGGTTCTGGGTTCATGGCAGTGCTCAAATGGTTTTGCCATGGAGTCTATCTAAATTGTCTTGCCAACGAGCGTCTGCGAAATGAACTTTTGTTTAGATTAGTCTAAAGTCTTGATGCTGGCCTTGCTCTAATTGCAACAGCCGTTGTTTAAGCTCTAGCCCCCCGCCGAAGCCATGCAGTGCGCCATTGGCGGCGATCACACGGTGGCAGGGCACAATGATTGGGATAGGGTTCGCACCATTGGCAGCGCCCACGGCACGAACCGCATTGGGTCGCCCGATGTGACGTGCAATATCTCCGTAGGAACAGGTTTTGCCATAGGGGATGCGCATCAAGGCCTGCCAGACTTCGCGTTGGAATTCGGTCCCGTGGAAAGCGCAAGGTAACTCAAAGGCCTCAAGTTCAAAGACCTGTCGCTTGCCGGCAAAATAAGCGTTTAGTTGTTCGGCCACCGAGGGCAGGAGATCGGCGTGGTGTTGCCAGTCGGGCTCGGCGGCTGCAAGTGGCTGAAGCACGCCGTTGCGACGACGAAAGGGTAGTGCGAGGCCGGTGAAGTGCGTGTCATTGGCGAGCAGGCGAAGCGGGCCCATGGGGCTATTCAAGTCGCGATACCGTTGAGTCATGGCGTGGCCTTTCTGGGACGAGTTCTGTCAGCTATCCTATCGTAGGTATTGAGCCCGCCAATCTCTACTTATAAAAATGACAAAGGAGCTGCACTCATGGTGCAAGAGCAAGGATTTACTGGCCATGGTCGTGGCTTTTTTAAGGCATTCCTCATTGAGGCGGCGCTGTATATCGGCATTGGTAGCTATGCCGTCATGGTTCAAGGGGCATCACCGTTCCGTGTTGTGACCATTTCTTTGCTGGTCTTTGTGTCCTTACGCTTTCTGATGACGCTGGGTAACTGGCTGCCCACGTGGAAAAACCGCTCACCGAAGCTCGCAGAGCATGAAATTGGCTGTGCAGCGACCGTGGCCATGCTGCTACGTGAGTGGTGGGCGGCCATTCTGACGTATCCCTTCTTGTTTGCTTTCGAGCCCTGGCTGGTGCCCAACAATCCCCCGTCTGGCCTGCCACATAAAGGCTTGCCGATCGTTCTAGTCCCTGGCTTCTTCACCAACCGTGGCTACCTCTATGCGTGGCGCAAATACTTGCTGCGCAATGGTTACGGTCAAGTGTATTGCGTGAGCCCCGAACCTATTTTTGCCGGTGTTGAGCCAAACGCTGAACATCTGGCGCGGTTTGTAGATGAGGTCTTGCAGGACACAGGAGCCGAGCGCGTCATTCTGATTGGCCACAGCATGGGTGGTTTGGTCATACGCCTATATCTGCATCGCTTTGGTGGTTTGGCCAAGTCAGCGTTAGCCATTGCAGTGGGCTCGCCCTTGAATGGCACGGTGCTGGCGGAGGGCAAGGAAAACATGGGCCCGATTATTCAGCAACTGACGCCTGGCAATGCCTGGGCTGCAGCGCTCACCGCTGAAGCAGAGGCTCAGCCATGCCCGATCCCGTTTATTACGCTGGTATCTCCCCATGACAGCATTGTGGCGCCGCAGAGCAATGCTCGCGTGGCAGCTCACTATGGCCGAGAAATTACGCTGCCCGGTGTGGGCCACATGGAAATGGTGAACTCCATGCAGGTCATGCGCGTACTCAAGCAAGAGCTCGATGCCTTCAATCGCGATTGAGTTTATTTGAACCGGAAAAGCACTCGCCAGCGTTTGCAGCGCGGGGGCTTTTCTCTATACTGCGCGCTCGCTCAGCCATGAGCGACGCTATGGTGACCCTGCCGGTCTCCTCGCAAGGTGAAATGGTTAATCCCGCCAGGTCCGGAAGGAAGCAACGGTCGCCATAGAGTCTGTGCCGAGGTCGGGCTGGTAGGGTTGCCACCCAACCCCGCTTTACCTTGTTGGCGGAGGCATTATGTTTCTGACCCTCTTGTTTGTGACCTTGGTGCTGTCTGCACTGGTTTCCCTGCTCGCTGCCCGTGCCTTTGCACAGCCGCTGCAACGCATTCTGCAACGCCTCATCGCGGACGATATTTTTCAGGCCTGGCAGCGCTACATGCAATTTGCCATCTTCGTGGTGGGTATTTCCTCTGGCGTGCGTATTTACGACTTAGAACGCTACATC
>Ga0255101_1000224_pt1 | contig 15217 bp, 16 predicted proteins | sample Colum_Colum_RepC_2_FD_188588 | JGI IMG/M metagenome (GOLD analysis project Ga0255101, IMG submission 188588) | Freshwater microbial communities from Columbia River, Oregon, United States - Colum_Colum_RepC_8d | ecosystem: Environmental > Aquatic > Freshwater > River | place: USA: Oregon...
TGCCGTGTACTACGCCTCCAAAGCCTATGTGCTGAGTTTCTCGGATGCACTGAACTATGAATTGCGTAGTAAAAACGTGCGCGTGACTACCCTCTGCCCTGGCCCCACGGATACCGGCTTTGCTTCCGCTGCGAATGCTGAAGCCTCGGCGGCTTTTCGCTGGCCCATGTTGTCGTCTCTCGACAAGCTGGCGGACTATGCCTACGAGTCACTTAAGGCAAAACGCGGTATTTCCGTGCATCGCTTATTAATGAAAGTTCTAGCCTTCACCGTGCGCCTTTCGCCCCGATTTATCGTGAATGCGATTTCGGCACATAGCATTGGTTTTAAAGCTTAAGTCCACAGCTTGGGCATCGGATTGGGCCTCTCATCTTGAGGGGCTCAATCCCTAAACCAAGGGTGCTGACTCACGCGCTCGGCGACAAAATCAATAAACGCACGCAATGCCGATGACATATGTAAGCGGCTGGGTGTCATCGCCCACAGGTCGCCCATGCGTACGCGTACATCCGGCAATACCGGCACGAGTTGGCCATTGGCCACCGCTTGATCGGTAATAAACCCGGGCAGTAAGCCCATGCCTAAGCCGGCAATGACGGCATCCATTTGCATCAGCGCGTTATTGGCGCTGAGTCGACCCGTTAAGCGCACATTTACTGGCTCCCGCCCAGCATCTAATGGCACGGTATTTTCTCTAGCCTGTCGAAAGAGTACGAAACTGTGTGACGCGAGTTCGCTGATATCGGTCGGGGCAGGGTGCTGAGCGAGGTAGTGGGGGCTGGCGAAAAATCGACCATTTAGCTGCCCCAAGCGGCGGCCAATGAGCTGGGCATCATTGAATGCGCCAATGCGCAGGCCGAGATCTACGCCTTCTTCGACAAGATCCACGACACGCCCAGAAAGATCAGCTTCTAGGCTCACCTCTGGGTATCGCTGCATAAACTCGGCGGTAATCTCCCCCATAAAACGCATGCCCAGTTCAACCGGCATGGTGATGCGCAAGTGTCCTCGCGGACTGGCTTGGAACTCACTCAACTCGCGTTCGGCATCGGCCAACTGGTTTAGATTGTGGCGAACACGATCGTAAAACTGCCGTCCCGCGTCAGTGAGGCTGAGGCTGCGGGTAGTGCGCTGCAACAAACGCACCCCAAGATGAGTTTCCAGACGGTTTAAGGTTCGACTGAGTGTCGATTTCGGTACGCCTAAGCGGTCAGCAGCTGCAGTAAAGCTGCCATCTTCCACGACGCGGATAAATACGCTGAGGTCATTTAAGTTCATGATCAGGCCTACTCCGTATTGTTGCGCTAATGGCAACAGTAATTGCCAATTGTCCTACTCGGCAAGGGTCTAATTTGGGTTTAGGCTGTACTCACTTTCCCAAGAGGTGCATCGCAATGATTTCAATTAAACAAACCATCAATAACCTCGTTGCTCAGCCGCAATTAAATGCGCTGCTTGCGGTGTTTTCGCGAGCGCTGATATCGCTTATTTTTATTGGCGCGGGTTATAGCAAACTAATCGGCTATGCCGGAACGCAATCCTATATGGAGGCGATGCATGTGCCTGGTGCATTTCTACCATTGGTCATTGCTCTTGAGCTCGGCGGTGGTATTGCGTTGTTACTAGGTATACAAACGCGCCTCGTTGCGGGCTTATTGGCAGGGTTTTGTGTCGTCACCGGGTTTATGTTTCATGGCGCGCCGGACCAAACGAATCAAATCATGCTGATGAAAAATCTCGCGATTGCCGGTGGTTTGTTAGCATTTGTGCGAACCGGTGCCGGAGCTCCGTCGCTAGACAAAGATTGATCTATGACAGTGTTTGTAGACTAGCCAATTCGTTTCAGTGGGGCACTCTTGTTGAATTAATAGACGAGAGTGTTCACCATGATTCACCGCCTGCCTGAGTTTGTATCGCCCATTAGCCCAGACGCTGCGGACGTTGTTCTGGTAGTCGGCGCTTCGCGCGGCATTGGCTATGCCATGGTTGAAGCGCTGCTGACTAAGCCTAATATAATGCTGGGCTCGCCTAATCATAAGCCCCTAATCGTGCTTGCGGCCTGCCGCCACCCTCAACGTGCAGAAGCGTTACAGGCATTGCAACGTCAGCATCCACAGCAACTTGCCTTGCTGACCTTGGATATGGCGAATGCCGAAGCGTTTGCCACACTCACGCAACAGCTAAAGTCGCTAACACCGACCTTACGCGCGGTAGTGAATACGGCGGGTCTGTTGCACGAGCCTGCGACGGATAGCCAACCGGCACTGCGTCCTGAGAAAGCGCTGTCACAAATACGAGTGGATGCGGTGATGCGCAGCTTTTCCGTGAATGCCTGGGCACCCATTCTGCTCGCACAAGCCGTATTGCCGTTAATTTCGCGACAGCATGCGTTTTGCTTTGCCTCGTTATCTGCCCGCGTCGGCTCGATTGGCGACAATCAACTGGGAGGCTGGTACAGCTATCGCGCGGCTAAAGCAGCACAAAATCAATTCCTCAAGACGTGGTCTATTGAACTGGCCCGAACACATCCTTTAGCGACGGTTTTAGTGCTGCACCCAGGAACCACAGATACAGATCTTTCGAAACCATTCAGCGCCCATGTTGTGCCAGAAAAACTCTTCACTAAAGAGCGTGTGGCTCAAGATTTGTTAGTGGTATTACGAACGCGTGGACCCGAAAGCAGCGGGGGATTTTTTGATTGGGCCAATGAACCTGTGCCGTGGTAGCAGACAATTGTCGTTATGGGGCTAGCCAAGGCTACATTCGTATTGCAGTATTCATGCTTAAAACATAAGCAGATACGACATGGAAGCAATCCCCAGACTACGCAAGCCCGCTCAAGCTCGCACACAGGAGCGTGTTGCCCGTGCCTTGCAAACGGCGGAGCAGCTGTTATTAGCAGGAAATCCGGAGGAGGTTTCTATTCCGGATATTGCAGAGGCATCTGGAGTTCCCCGTGCTAGCCTGTACCAATTTTATGCCAATAAACATCAACTCTTTGCCGCCATTGCAGAGCAGCATTTAAGTCGAGTCGCCGAAGAAGTTAAACATGGCGGTTCGGCATTAAAGGGTTTTCATTGGCGTCAAATTACGTTTCTGCTCGTGCAGGCAGCGTCTCAGTATTACAACCAAAATCCTGTGGCGGGCATCCTGATTTTAGGTTGGCCCATGAGTCGTGAAACCTACTTGGCTCAAGAAGTGACCATTGAAAATATTGGCGATGAGTTGCGTGTAATTTATGCCACAGCAAGCCCGCCCGTGGCTTTAACAGCCGCTCCCGATGTGGGCACTATTATCACCGAGCTGGCCTTTTCTTTGATGAAGTATGGCTATTACCGCCAAGGCGAAATATCCGAGGAAATTATTCAACAGGCATCTATCGCGGTGGTGGGCTATTTGCAGCAAGTTCTGCCGCCTGAAGTTGCGCAGTCGCAGCCCAGTGAGCAACAAGTTTCCGCTTTGCAGGCGCTGTTAGCTGCTTCAGCGCGTACTCCCGCTTAAGGGCATCACTACGCGACAAGCATCGGTCTGATCCCAATAGCGCGACGGGTGGATTGGCCTTAGTGAACTTCGCCCCTTTCCCGCTAAGGTGTTGTTGAAAACGGCGCTGAGGGTCCGTGCTGATGCCTGTGTACAAGCGCCCATTTTGACAAGCCAATACATAGACATACCAAGTCACTTCTGCTGTTATAGCTGGCACTGTTTTTCTATCGTGTATCAATAAATCTGACAAAGTGAGCTGCCCATGAGTGCTGTGCAATTAAGTCGCGAAGGAGCTGTTTGGCTGCTTACCATGACGCAAGGCGACAACCGTTTCAATGATGCCTCGCTAGCCGAATGGCACCAAGCCCTCGATACCGTGGAAACGAGCGCCGGCCCTGCAGCGCTGGTCATTACGAGCGCCGACCCTAAGTTTTTCAGTAATGGTATTGATTTGGAAGGGATCTTTGCGATTCATGGCCCTGAGTACCTACTGAATATCTTTGTGCCAAAACTTGATGCGTTTTTATTGCGTATGGCGAGGTTCCCGGTGCCGGTGGTCATGGCCATCAACGGTCACGCGTATGCGGGTGGTGCTCTGTTAGCGGCCACAGGGGACTTTCGGGTGATGCGGGCTGATCGGGGTCGTTTCTGTTTCCCAGAAGTCGACATTAAGTTGCCCTTCACACCCATCATGGATGCGATTGTGAAGTTGCTGCCCAATGCACAGTCGGCGTGGACCATGGCGGTTACGGCGGCTGCTTGGGGGGGCGAAGAGTGTCTTCAACGAGGCGTTATTGATGCGGCAGTGTCCGAGTCTGAGGTGCTACCCAGCGCCATGGCAATGGCGCAGCAATTGGCTGGAAAAGATCGCGCCACCTATGCCGCTATTAAGCGTCGCTGGCGCTCAGCCATTGATGCATTTGCTTTAAACGATTAATAAATAGTTTAGGGAAATCAACAGCTGAAATAAAAACGAGGGAGCTTTTTAGCTCCCCCGTATCACATCCGTACTGATCTACTTTTAGCAGCTAGATCCCGCCAGACCCACCAAAATTGGCCCAAGCACGGGGAGTGCGCATAGTGCTGAAGGGTCTGGAATGGGGAGGCCACCTGGGGAAGGTAAGCCGCCGGGAATAGGTAGGCCACCTGGAATCGGCAATGCAGGTGCACCACCGCCACCTCCGCCACAAGTGCCGCCGGCACCATCAACAATCGCTGGGCCAAGCACTGGAATAGCACACAGAGCAGCAATGTCTGGTACGCCACTACCACCACCACCGCCGCTACAGCTGGCGCCTAAGGCTTCAGCTAGAGGAGCGCCGATGCCTGGCACGGCACAGAGCGTTGCGGGGTCTAGTTGCTCAGGTAGTGCAGGGGCGCCGCCACTACCACCGCCACATGTTGCACCTAATGCACTTGCCAATTGGGGGCCCAGGGTTGGGATAGCACACAGTTGGTCAGGACCGACTGGCAGTGGGCTGTCGCCGCCACCGTCACCGCCGCCACAGCTTGCGCCGGCTGCGGAGGCTAGCTGCGGGCCAATACCCGGAATGGCACAGAATGCAGCTGGGTCAAGCATGTCCGTGGGGCTTCCGCCGCTACCGCCACCCGCGTCATCACAGCTAGAGCCAGCACCTGAAACGAGCGCTGGGCCTAATGTTGGAATAGCACAAAGGGCAGTTGGGTCAAGCAATGCAGATATTTGGTCTGGTACTGCTGGACCACTGGGTTCAGGCTCGTTTGCGGGAGGGGGCGTTGTGGGATTGGTATCGCCAACTTCATCGCTGGCACAGCCTGCGAGTAAGGCGCAGAACATCAAAACTGACAGCTTTTTACTAAACATGTGTGTTTTCCGTTTCTTTTTGTAATTGGCAGCGAAACTTAACACGCAAGCCCAAGGGGTAAAATGGATTCGTTAATGGTTAGATAGGTTTTTCGTTGTAATTTTGTTAATAGTGAGCCTCCCTCAGCGGGCTTTGGTAGTTGTAATTTTTACGAATCCTGACTGCCTGATCAAATTTAAAGCATTGATTTTACTTATGTTAAGCTAAAATTCGCCGTTTTTAGGCAGTGTCGGTAATGAGGTTGTTAAAGTCCAAAGTCACACAAGCTATTTGTGTACTTTTGTTGCCCCTTCATGTGTTTGCATTCGGAAATCCCCCTAAGCCAGATGGCATGACATTTCGGGAGGCAAAGCAGTTTTTAAAGCAATCTGTACACCAACCTGGCGATAGAGATGAGTACTGTGGCTGCAAAATAACGGCATCTGGAAAAAAATGGTTAGTGGATTGGGAGAGTTGTGGATACATCCCCCGAAAGAACGCTGAAAGAGCCAGCCGGATTGAATGGGAGCACGTCGTACCTGCGTCCGAGTTTGGGCAACAGCGTCAATGCTGGCAGCAAGGCGGGCGCAAAAATTGTAGTGCCAACGACGCTATCTTTGCTGCGATGGAAGGCGATCCTCATAACCTGGTGCCCGTGGTGGGTGAGGTGAATGGCGATCGCGGCAATCTAAAGTACGGGATGTTGGCCAGAGAGCAGGGCGTGGGCTATGGGCAATGTCCATCGCGAGTAGATTTTAAAACGAATGTGTTCATGCCAACCCCCGGCTTTCGTGGCAATGCGGCACGCACGTATTTTTACTTTAGACAGCGTTATGGCTTAACGCTGTCTAAACAGCGTGAGCAACTCTTTGCGGCATGGTCACGCCAAGACCCGGTGGATGCGAAAGAGTGCATTCGCAATCGGGTCATTGCGAAAAAAACGGGTGTGAGTAACCCGTTTGTTGCCCAGCATTGTGATTTAGTACTTGCCGCAGTTCGTGTTGGCGCGCGCTAAATTAAGAGCGCGCTAGTCCAAGAGAAAATGAGCACGCGCAACGGCAACGGGCTTTTCGGGAGTGTCCTGCCAAACATTGACCTGAACATTGGCAATTTGTTGGCCATGCTTGGTCACGCTGCAACTGGCGAAGAGTTCGCGGGCAAGTCCGGGGCGCAAATAGTCAATGGAGAAATCGACTGTTCGTGGCACAGCATGGCTTTCCCGAATCCACAGCAAATGCATGATGGCGGCCATCTCCATAAAGCCGCCGATCAGGCCGCCATGCAATGCCGGCAGTTGGTCATTGCCAATATTGTCCTGTTGGAACGGTAAGAAAAAGCGCAAATCGCCGTCCACTACGGCGAGCTTCATGCCAATTAGGCGCGCGTATGGGGAGAACTCCAGTAACGCCTCTGGACTTAATTGAGTGCTTTGACTCATGGCGTGACTCCTTGAACAGCTTCCCCTTTAAAGCTTCGGCGTCGCATAAACGTTGCGACCCCGTAGGCTACGGGTTGAGTGTTACCTTCCTGATAAGCCGTTGCCCGCGTAAAGGCAATTTCCCGCCCCATGCGATAGCACTCAGCCGTGCAATAGACAGCAAGGCCCGGCGTGGCTGGCCGGAGATAATCAATGCGTAAATCCAGCGTGGGGTAGCCGCTCACCTCATCGAGTAACGAGAAGATGCTGAGTGCACTCGTGTTATCGATCAGGGTCGTAATCACGCCGCCATGCAGCACACCGGTGCGACTGTCGCCAACGAGTCGCTCCTGGTATGGCAGGCGAAGCGTAGCCCTGCCTCGTTCTCCTTGAACGAATTCGATTTGCAATACTCGACTGTGGGGGATATGGCAAAGCCAGTGGGCAATATCATTAAACAGTGCTGGGTTTTTAACCGGTAAAGGCAGACTCATGTGAACTCCGCTGCGGGCTGCCGAAAGTCAGGCTATTTTACCGCGACTCAGTACTCGCGTGATCAATTGGATTTCGACTAATCTTGAGTGAACGCTTTCATTTTCACATGAGTAAATCGATATGACCGTAGTCTTGCACCAGTGGGAGATTTCGCCGTTTTGTCAAAAAGTGGCAAAAGCGTTGAGCTATAAGGGCATCGCATTTGAGGCGGTTAATTACAACGGCGCTTTGGCAGCGAAAGTGCAAGGGCTGAGCAAAGTCGGCAAAGTGCCGGTGTTGGATATTAATGGCTTACGCATTCAAGACAGCACGCGTATTGCACGATATTTAGATGAGGCCTATCCAGATGCGCCGCGTCTTTACCCCCACAACTCACTGCTAAAGGCGCAGGTCGAGCTATGGGAAGACTGGTCTGATGAGCTGTTGTACTTTTACGAAGTGTATTTTCGCGTCAATGACCCGGTGGCCTTAAATGCGGCGGTAGATGTTGCGATGTTGGGCCGCCCCACCTACGAACGTATGGTGATGAAGCCGATGTTAAAAACTGCATTGAAAGCGATGCTGTACTTTCAAGGCCTGGGTCGTCTGTCCAGCGAGGATGTAGAAGCTGAGTTTCACCGTCATTTGGCGCGCATCGAAGTCACTCTAGCCGCCACGGGCTGGTTAGTAGGTGAAAGTAGAACCATTGCGGATATCGCAGTGGCTACTCAGCTATCCGAGGTGATTCGAACCAGTCAGCGCATGGGGCCAATCATTTTACAGCATCCACGTTTGGCTCAATGGCTTAAGGCCCAAGCTTAAATTGATACGCCTGTCATTAAATTGAAACAGTATTCTGGGTCGGTTTTGACTAGACTCAGCTCATTATGGATATCGAGTTGAAGCACCCATGGCCAAGTTTATTTCCGTTGCTCAACTGAAAGGGGGAGCCGGAAAAAGTACGGTGGTGACCAATCTGGTTGCCGCGCTGTCGCAAGAGTTCCACACCGGATTAATTGATGCCGATATGCCGCAAGGCACATCGGCACGCTGGGCTGCGATTCGTCAGACTCCACATAACAATAAGCCAGCTTTTGAGGTCCTCACCGCGTCATCGGTTAATGAATTGGCGTTGGCCGCAGAGCGCTTGGAAAGTGAATGCGATGTGGTGGTCATAGATCTACCGCCGCGCAGTCTTAAATACTTGCGTGAAGTCTTGCCTTACAGCGACTTGGTCGTCATGCCTCTAACGGCCTCAGCCGCTGATGTTTGGGCGACTGAGCAGCTGATGGAGGCCATTCGCGAAGGAAAGCGCACCAGTAAACGCTTAAAAGCCCGGCTGGTCTGGAACCGCCTGCGAACGAGTAAGGCAACAGAGCAATTTTTAGCAGATACCGCTGGGTTATTGCGGGCAAAGCAATTGGAGTCCCGTTTAGGACAACGCACGGCGTATGTAGAGGCATTAGGGCGTGGACTATCTGTACTCGAGTGGAGCGATGCAAAAGCAAGCGCAGAGTTCGCCATTTTTTACCAAGAGTTAAAGCAACAGCTAAAGCTCGACTGACCAGGAGTGCCGCGTTTGCCCATCACCGAGTTGACCCAGCGTATCGAGCGCGAGTTCATTATTGAAGTGGCGCCCGTGTATTTGGCTAAGGGCCGAATTCCGAAACTCGAGCGCGTGCAGAGTTGGCGAAGCCGGAGTTTATTGCCCTTATTAAATCGCTTACATGGCACCGTGACGGGCATGGTGCAGCAGCACATGCGGGTGGATGGGCATCGATTAGTCTGGCTACAAGGTGGCAATCGAGACGGTGAGCCCGTCGTGCTTTTGCATGGCTTTGGCGCCAGCAAGGAAAACTGGTTGCCGCTTCTACCGTTCTTGGCAAAGCGTTACCAAGTCTTTGTCCTAGATCTTCCCGGTTGGGGGGAAAGCCAGTTTCATGCGGATGCGCTTTATGGCATGGATGAGCAAGTCAGTCGCGTGGCGACCTGGCTGGCCGCTGCGGTATCAGGGCCTGCGCATGTTGTCGGTAGCTCAATGGGTGGCGGGGTGAGTGGATTATTGGCTGGCCGCTATCCACATCTCGTGCGCTCGCTGACCCTCATGAATGCAGCTGGGGTCGCCGGTAAGGAGCACACGCCGTTTGAGCTGGGATTGCTGCAAGGGCGCAATGGCTTGATTGCCCATAATCTTAAAGGTGTTTTTGATTTATTGAGGATGACCATGTCGAGTCGCTGGCTAGCTGCCCTCATGGCCCCTGCGATGTCTAGCGATTTAATTTCTCGACGACACGTGAATGAGCATTTGTTTCGCCAGCTTTTGGCGCTGAGCCCGGACCCAGAGCTGCCAGCGTTTTCCAGTGTGGTTGCTCCCACGCAGGTGATCTGGGGGCGGGACGATAAGGTCTTGCATGTGAGCTGTAGCGATGTCTTTCAGCGACTAATTCCCCATGCGAAGGTGACCATTCTGAATGGCATTGGTCATTTACCCATGGTCGAAGTGCCGCGCGTAACGGCGCGAATTCTGCGACAGCATTGGCGACAAGCCACCTAAAACATCTGGTGGCTTGTCGCGATGCAGCATGAGTGGCCTTAGAAGCGGAACTTGCCGGCCAAGATGTCGGCAAACATTGCATTGTCTAACGGGGTATATGCTGTAGTGCCTGGCAGCAACACATACAATGCCTCACCGTTGCACTGGCTGGGGTCAAAACCTTCCTTTTTCAGACCAGCCTTTTGGTATTTGAATGTGCCCGTGGTTTCCATGGCGGCTTTCACGCGCAGAAACACCGGTACGGCATAGCTTGGCAATTCACGCTTCAGGTGCTGATACAGCCCTGCAAAATCCGTCGTCATACCGGCGTGTGGCGTGATGGCAGCCATGCCTGCACGTCCGTTGGTGTTAGGAATTTCCACGCCATAAACCACCGCCTCGGCGAGGTCATGGTGGGCAGTCATGATGTTTTCGACTTCAGTGGTTGAAACGTTTTCACCTTTCCAGCGGAAAGTGTCGCCGGTACGGTCAACGAACTGGGCATGACGGAAACCGATTTCACGCATGAGGTCGCCGGTGTTGAAGTACTTGTCACCGGCGGTGAAGACATCGGTGAAGATACAGGAGCTGTTTTTGCCCTGATCGGTGTAGCCATCAAACGGTGTTTTATCCGTAATTTCACCGATCAGTAGGCCGACCTCACCGCGCTTCACTTTAATCATGCGGCCTTTTTTGTCGCGCACGGGCGCTTCGGCATCTTTATCATATTTCACCAATGCATAAGGCATAGGCGAGAAACCGACGGTGTTGTCGAAGTTAAAGATGTTGGTAAAGCCCACATTGCCTTCCGACGAGGCGTAGAGCTCTGCGACTTCTTCGATGCCGAAGCGCTCCTTGAAGCTGCCCCAGATGTTCGGGCGCAAGCCGTTACCGACCATTTTGCGGACTTGATGCTGACGATCCGCGGCACTGGCTGGACGCTCCAGCAGATAACGGCAGAGCTCGCCCACATAGCCGATGGCGGTGGCGTTGAATTTGCGGCAGTCATCCCAGAACTCGCTGGCAGAGAACTTACGACGTAGCGCGATACCGGCATTGCCGGCTAGCACGGAGCCCCAACAGACCACCATGGCCGTGGCGTGATAGAAGGGCAGTGTGGCGTAGAGTACGTCGTCTTTGCCGAGGTTGAAGGTGAAGCCAAAGCCACCGTAAGCCTTCATCCAACGGCCGTGATTGAACACGGCGGCCTTGGGTAGGCCGGTGGTGCCAGAGGTGTAAATATAGAACAGACCATCTTTGCGGAAGGTGTTCTTGGTGGTTGGCGGGTTGTAGCTCGGGCAGCCCTGCAGTTCGATAGCGAGATTGTGCCATTCGTTGGGTGCTGTCCCGACTTCGGTGCGAGTGTCGGCATCGGCGAGCCAGAAGCAATCTTTTGTGTCGACGTCTAACGAGTCCTGAACATCAATCAGGTTTTGCACACATTCGGCACCGGCAATGATGCGTTTGGGTTTAACCAAGTTCACGCTGTGCGTGAGTACTTTGCCGGTTTGTGCCGTGTTTACCATGGCGCATACAACGCCGATTTTCGCCAAGCCAGCAACTGTAGCGAGCAGTTCTGGACGATTCTCGATCAGTACAATAACGACGTCGCCTTTTTGCAGGCCTTGGGCTAAGAAGTAGTGCGCAATGCGATTGGACCACTGATTTAATTCAGCATAAGTCACCTTGCAGTCGCGGTAGTAAATGGCAACGCCATGGGGGTTTTCCATGGTGGCTTTTTCAATGGCCCAGGCTAAGCCTACGGTTTCTGTATTGTCGGTGCTATTGGCCATCATCAGGCCGCGTACCATACGGGGTGCTTTTAACGCGAGCGCTGGGATTTTGCGCAGAAAATCAATGGGGCTGATGACGTCTTGATGTTGGGCCATGCGGGTGTGTCCTCGACAGACTAGGCGACCTGCCGTAGCGGTCGCGCAAACAAAAAAAAGAGCGCGTTTGGGCGCTCTATTGCGTGCGGGTAACTTAACTGTGCAGCACCAGTCTCGCAAGACTTGACAGGCGAGTGACGCGGGTCAAAGTCAGAATTAACCCTGACCCGCGCAGATACTTAGCGTTTTTTGCCTGGCAACGTGCCGTTAAGCTTGCAGATGATGCCGAGCATGACCTCATCGGCACCGCCGCCGATGGAGGCGAGACGGCCATCGCGGTAAGCGCGCGCCAACGGATTATCCCAAGTGAAACCTTGACCGCCCCAGTACTGCAGGCAACTGTCGGTCACTTCGCGCATTAAACGACCTGACTTTAACTTGGCCATAGAAGCCAGCATGGTGACATTCTCGCCAGCCACATGCTGCTCACATACCGAGTGCACGAGACCGCGTAAGCACTCGATTTCAGTTTGCAGCTCGGCCAATCGGTAATGCACCACTTGCTGGTCCAGCAGAGGCTTGCCGTAAATCATGCGTGAGCGGGCATATTCGGTGGTGAGTTCAATGCACTTGGTCAGCCCGCCGAGGGCGCTGGCGGCACAGAAAATGCGCTCCTCTTGGAACTGCATCATCTGCATCATGAAACCCATGCCTTCACCACCAATGACGTTGGTTTGCGGCACGCGCACGTCATCAAAAAATACTTGTGCCGTATCCGAACTGCGCTGACCGAGCTTGTTAATGGGCTTGGAGAAGGAGATACCTGGCGTCTTCGACGGCACGATGATCAGCGATTTATTGTTGTAGGGGCCTTCATCGCTGGTGTTGGCTAGCAAGCAAAAGAAGTCGGCCTGCAAGCTGTTAGTGATCCACATTTTCGAGCCGTTAATGACATATTCATCGCCCTCTTTAACGGCGCGCGTTTTGATGGCAGCCACGTCGGAGCCCGCGTGGACTTCACTTACTGCGATTGAAGCGACCATGTCGCCGGCAATAGCCGGACGAAGAAATTTAGCGCGCAATTCAGCCGAGCCAAAACGGGCAATGGCCGGGGTTGCCATGTCTGTTTGCACGCCAATGGCCATGGGAATGCCGCCACAACCAATGCGGCCTAACTCTTCAACTACGACCATGTTATAGGAGTAATCCAAACCCGAACCGCCATCTTCAACGGGCTTACAGATACCAAGCAGGCCCAAATCACCCATCTTTTTAAATAAGGTGTGAGCGGGGAAGCGACCGGCTTCTTCCCACTCATCCACATGCGGATTGACATCGTTTTCAACAAACTGGCGGGCAGTGCGTCGCAGTGCATCGTGTTCTTCGGTAAATCGCATGGTAAAAGTCCTTAAAAAACGCCGGCTATTTATGCTTGAAGGCGCGGTCGGATTCGCGCTGACCGTAAAGTCACACGTAACATAGACGGTGACGAACTTTTTTGCAAAAGCTCAAACGGATTATTTTGGAGTCACTGTGTTAGCTAACGTGAATATGCATTTACAACCCATTTTGACTCCTGGTGTGGACGCCTTGGCATGGGCAGCACCCCACCAAAGCAGTGTGCGTATTGCACTGCTTTCGGCGGGTGTTTTATTGATGACAGGCCTACTGACCGGACTTTGGAAGTACCTGGCGATTGCCAAAAGCCCGCAGGCGAGAGCGCCTTACTATGTAGACATTGCACACCGGGCATCCCTGCTCTATGCCTTTGCCGCTTTATTAATGGCCGCGATGGCTGCGCTGAGCCCGTGGTCGGTGAGTGTCACTTGGCTGGCCACCACCGGCCCCATCGTGTTCTTCTTTGCGGCCGTGTTTACCTACCTCATTCACGGCTGGCTCAATGACACCCGTAACCAGTTGGCCAAGCCGCATCGCCTCGGTCGCTTTACGCTGCCGGGCTGGCTTCTGCACGGTTTTATGGGTGTGTTGGCCGTGGTTGAAATTGTCGGCGCAGGGGTATTGGTGGCAGGGTTGTTTCAGCGACTGCTCTAGTGCTTCGCTGAGGCTTTTAGCCCGTTAGGGTTCGAGTTTCAATGCAATTGCGACCCTTGGCCTTGGCCGAATACAGCGCTTCATCTGCATAATGAATTAGCTCTTGCGAAGTCAGTTGCGGGTCTCGGTCCTGGCACACTAGGCCAAAGCTAGCCGTGACCTGTAAGCGGGTTTGGTTGTCCGTTATCACGTCAGCAGCCATAAGCTGCTGGCGGCAACGTTCGAGCACGATCATGGCCTCGGCGAGGTGCGTGTCGGGCAAAATCAGCATGAACTCTTCGCCGCCATAACGGCCCACATGGTCGCTTTCGCGCAGGGTCTCGCGGAGAACACGAGCTGCTATTTGCAGGACACGGTCGCCCATGGGGTGGCCCCAGGTATCGTTCACTTTTTTGAAGTGGTCGAGATCCAAAATAACAACGGAGAGTGGGATAGGCTTGCGCTGAATGCGTACAAGCTCTTGGTCTAACAAGTCTAGAATACTGCGGCGATTATGCAGGTTGGTTAGGGCATCGGTTCGACTCAATTGATGGATGCGTTCTTCGCGTACCCGCCACCAAGCCAGCATTTGATCGGCCATTAAGGTGAGGAAAACCAAAAATGGCGCGGCAAAGAAAAGCGTACTGTTCATCCAGAACAAATCGCTGGCCTGATCAGTCGACACCATCCGCACAGGAGCGTAAGGAATATAGCCAAAGACACTGGCATAGCTCAGCCCAACAATCGCGAATAATGCTGTGATGAAGGCCAACCACACGGGGAGGCGATTATGCAAGATGAAGCCAAAAATAGGGCCGCCCAGCAGCACCACGCCAGCACAGAACGACAGGGTGCCGATGGAGTAGCTCATCAACACTAAGCTCAGGGCATAGAACTGTAGTGTCACGTATTGATACAGCAGAAAATTGGGCCAGCGGCGACGCAATAACAGGCCAACTAGGGCAAGGCCAATGCCAGCGAGAATCAGCCAAGCTTCCACGACCATGAAAAAATGCACGACATCGACATGAATCAAGGCGTCTCTATCGGTGCGATTCAGCACATACAGCGACCAGAGAATGTACTGAAAATATAACGGAATCAGCAACGCGATCAGAATGAGCGACTTGTCTACGGCACTCCACTCCAAGGCGGCAGCGAGGCGCAGACGCAGATTCCGGTTCAGCAGCATGATGGCTTAGCTCCCAGACATCACATATTTAGACAGCAAATCCCGGGCTTTCACTTCGGCGTCCATGACCGTCATAAAAGTGTAAGCGCCCATGAGTTTTCGGCTAAGAAACATGAACTCTTTGGGCGGCACAGTGAAATGCCGCGTCGCAGCGGAGCGAGCTGCTGCTGAGGTCGCGCGAATGTGTAATTTGCTTTTAGCCCAGCAATAAGCGCCCTCGGCGTTAAGCAGCTCACGTGGCACTTTGCTGCTTTCAGCGAAAGGCTCAAAGGCTAGAAAGGCAAGGTCAATAAAGCCTTCCAACGTGCCGAGCTTCATACCGTCGAAAAAGCGATAGCCTTTCATGGCGGCCTTCATAGCATCACGATCGGCATGAAAAGCCGCACGGGTCATGCCGCGAGCTAGGTCGAGAATGTCGGCAGGGAAGTCGCGCAG
>Ga0255101_1000228_pt1 | contig 15048 bp, 15 predicted proteins | sample Colum_Colum_RepC_2_FD_188588 | JGI IMG/M metagenome (GOLD analysis project Ga0255101, IMG submission 188588) | Freshwater microbial communities from Columbia River, Oregon, United States - Colum_Colum_RepC_8d | ecosystem: Environmental > Aquatic > Freshwater > River | place: USA: Oregon...
AGGCTGGGTTGGTTACATAGCCAGCAAACTGGCCATCATCAATCGGCTTGCTGGCATTGAACTTGTCTTTGTCCTTGAGCCCGATGATGACTTCATTCACCAGCGGCATGCCCAAGCGAGAAACCTGTGACCAAGGGCCACCTTCACGCGAGGCAGTGGTGGTGTTGCTGCCTGGTTTCGGGTTAAGCAAACGACCTTGACGCAAGCTTGCCGATGTCCAAGCGCCAATGACTTTTTCACTGCCACTGGTCAGGCAGCTGCTGGCCACTTCCAGTGCGAGCGTGGTGACATTCTTGTCGGCCAGATCATCACGCTCTGCGCTTTCGCTACCCAACGGATTGGTCACATTAACCAAATCGAAGGTTTCTCCGAGGTTGACCACGAACGAGTCTTTGCGTTGCCCCACAAACAACTTGGCGGGCGTGGTGCAGCCCGGAATGTTGACGTTATATAGAAATTTGCCGGCATAACCATCGTAGTCCGGGATGGACTTGTTGCCGATGTTGTCTACAGGCTTGGTGAAGGTGCTGCTGTTGCTGGCCACATTGGTCACCAGCTGACGCGAGCTGCTGTTGCCGCGACGCAGACCACGCACCACAGTCACGGTATAGGTTTCGTTCACATTCAGTGTTGGCGTTGTGGCGTTGCTGGGCGGCAGGTTGATTAGCGGGATGGATGTCATCTGATTGCCAGCGGCGATTTTCTGATCGACCAGCGTGTTCTTGAAGCGGAATTGGAAGGTGATGTCTTCGTTGGCATCGCCATTGTTATCCACATGGATTTCGTAAAGCGCGTCGGGGTCCATAGAGAAGTAGTTGGGACCGCCGTACGCGTCTTGCAGTGGCTGATAGTTGGCAATCAGCGTGACAAAGTTAGCGCGACCCGGTTCGTAGCTGCGGAACATGTAGAAGTCAGTGGCATCAACTTTTGGTTGACGCGTAATGAAGGGGGCTTCGCGGTGGCTGGAGGCTTGGGCGGCTGGAACAAATGCCGTGCTAGCCAGCATCAGGATGCCGAGCATGGAAAGTGGCCGAACGGGGCCACGGTGGCGTAAATTCATGACAACTACTCCGTTTCTGTGATTTTTCTAGGACATCAATAGCAATACGGAGTGGTTGGCGGTTTGGATGCAAGTTAGGTGGAATTTATTTACTGGGGTGACAAGGTGGGGCGTAACTCGGTGCCAGTAGATGTGTGGCCACAGTCATCGAGAAGCTCCTGCATGAGTCGTGTCGTTATTCATCATCGCCGCTGAGACCAGCGCAATGGCTGTGAGTAGCCACAAATAGACCACGACAAAATGTGGCTCGCCGCCACCCTTGGCAAGCAGCGCCGTGGCAATCATCGGGGCTAAACCGCCGCCGAGCACGCCGGCAATTTGAACGCCAAGCGAGATGCCGCTGTAGCGCACGGCGGCTGGAAATTGTCGGGAAAATAGCAGCGACTCGGGTGCATACATGAGCGGAAAAACTACGCCAATGGCAATCACCAGCGCCAACCAAGCTGACGCTAATTCACGACTGCCCAACAGGGCAAAAAATGGCCAAACATAAAGCGCCAGTATGCTTAGGCCGATTAAATAAAGTCGCTTTGCGCCGATGCGGTCCGCAAGCCAGCCGGCGAGTGGCATGGTGAAGAGTGACAATGCCGCCCCGGCGGTGATGGCGCTGAGTATTTCTGCTCGGGGGAGTGCCAAGGTGCCTGTCGCGTAGGCCAAGGCAAATGTCGCGGACAAATAGAACCAGGCGTTCTCCGCCATGCGCGCGCCAATAATGGTCAGCACGGGGCGGCGATGATGTCGCAGGATGACCGCAAGCGGCGCTTGCACAGCAGTCTGCTGAGTTTTCAGTGACACAAACTCCGGTGATTCCGGCACACGGGAGCGAATCAGCCAGCCGACACCTAAGAGCACGATGCTGGCCAGAAAGGGCAGGCGCCAGCCCCAGCTCATCAGGTCTTCTTCCGGCAGTTGGGCGACGGCGCCCATGGCCAGCGATGACAGCACTAAACCTGCACCCACGCCGGTTTGCGGCAAGCTGCCATAAAATCCTTTTTGATCTGGCGGGGCATGTTCGACCGCCATCAAAACGGCGCCGCCCCATTCGCCGCCCACCGCGACACCTTGTAAGAAACGCAGCAGCACCAGAAGCGCAGCGGCCCAATAGCCAATTTGGTCGTGGGTGGGAATTAAGCCAATGGCGATGGTGGGAATGCCCATCATCAGCAATGTCAGAATCAGCATGGCCTTACGGCCGACGCGATCGCCAAAATGACCAAAAACAATGCCACCGAGCGGTCGCCCAATGAAGCCGACGGCGTAGGTCGCGAACGCCGCGAAAAGCCCACTGAGGGGGTCCATTTCGGGGAAAAACAGTTTGTTAAACACCAGCGCGGCGGCAGTGCCATAAAGAAAGAAGTCGTACCACTCAATGGTGGTGCCGGCAAAGCTGGCGAGCCCGGCTATCCGGTGATGAGAATGCTTGGGGCTCGACATGCGATGGCCTCGATGTTTTAGCTGGCTTTGCGGCGGCGATACACCACTTCGCCATCGGACAGATCCTTCAAATTCATGCCCTCCGGTGAGATAGAGATCACCTCAAAGCGTTTCACGTGATTGGGCTTGATGAACTGAGAAGGGTCGGAGACAAATTCGTTCAGCGTCAATACGCCATTTTTAACGGACCAACGAAAGCTTAGGCCGACTTTCACATCGCTGGTGTAGCCATCGTTATAGACATAGGTGGCGGTGGTATAACCCGTCGCGCTGCCATCCGCGAGGAAGGTGCCTTCACCATTAATGGTGGGTGATGTTGGGGCGTCCATTGCCTGCCACGTGCCGAGCAGCGCTTGCCTCAGTGCCAGATCATTGGCGGCATTATTGGCAGCATCTTTGGCGCTGAGCTTGGCGGGTGAAAGGGCAAGGCTCGGTGTGGCGATCAAGCTCAGCACGGGAAAAATAAAAGCGCTAAGCAGGGTGGAGGTTTTGAACATAACGTAGTCACTGGCTTTGATGGTTCGGAGCGATCTCAACGGCTGAGTTTGTATCACGGCATACGCCTGTTGCGACAGTCGCGTTATCATCGCCGACTCAGGCATTCTCTATTTAGGTCTCGTCCATGCGTGATTATCAACGCGAGTTCATTGAATTCGCTCTGGCCCAAGGCGTTTTGCGCTTCGGAAGCTTCACCCTAAAGTCCGGTCGTCAGTCCCCGTATTTCTTCAATGCCGGCCTGTTCAACACCGGCAAACGCTTGGCGGCGCTGGGTCGCTTCTATGCGGCCGCGATCGTCGATAGCGGCATTGAGGCCGATGTGTTGTTCGGCCCAGCGTACAAGGGTATTCCCATTGCCTCCGCTACTGCGGTGCAGCTGGCGGAAGAATTCGATCGCGATTTACCGTGGTGCTTCAATCGCAAAGAAGCCAAAGATCACGGCGAAGGTGGCCTGATCGTCGGCTCGCCGTTAGCGGGTCGTGTGCTCATTATTGATGACGTGATCACGGCTGGCACCGCCATCCGCGAAGTCATGACACTGGTGCAGAATGCGCGTGCGGCAGCGGTCGGCGTGGTGGTCGCGGTCGATCGCCAAGAGCGCGGTAAGGGCGAGCTGTCCGCCATACAAGAAGTGGTGCGCGATTTCGGCATTCCGGTGATTGCCATTATTAAACTCAACCAGATCATTGCCTATCTGGAAGAGACCGGGCTGCACGCTGAGCACCTCGATGCCGTGCGCCGCTACCGCGACGAATTCGGTGTGGATGCCTGATCGCTGATTTCTAGCTGGGTTCAAACAGGAGAGCTGCACATGCGTATTGCCGTGGTCATGGACCCGATTGCATCGGTGAATTACAAGAAAGACTCGACGTTGGCCATGCTCTGGGCAGCGGCAAAACGCGGCCACGAGCTGTTCTATTTGGAGGCGGGGGACCTGTCACTGCGTGAAGGCCGAGCCTACGGTCGGTTAGCGCCATTACAGATGTTCGAAGATCCGGCAAAGTGGTTTGCGCTGGGCGAGGCTGAACTGCGTCCGCTGGCGGAGATGGATGCGATTTTGATGCGCAAGGATCCGCCCTTCGACATGAATTTCATCTACGCCACTTACTTGCTCGAGCGCGCCGAGAGCGAGGGCGTGCTGGTGGTGAACAAGCCGCAGTCGCTGCGTGACTGCAACGAGAAGTTGTTCGCCACGGCCTTTGCCGATTGCATGGTGCCGACCATTGTGACCCAACGCAGCGCCGAGCTGCGCGCGTTCATCGCCGAGCATCACGATGTGATTGTGAAGCCGCTGGACGGCATGGGCGGCACTGGCATCTTCCGGCTCACGGCGGGAGGCCCGAACATCGGCGCCACTCTGGAAGTGCTCACCGACAATGGTGCGCGGCCGATCATGGCGCAGCGCTACATCCCCGAGATCAAGGACGGCGACAAGCGCGTGCTGATGATTGACGGCGAGCCGGTGCCGTTCGTGCTCGCGCGCATCCCGCAGGGCGACGAGATTCGCGGCAACCTCGCCGCCGGCGGTCGCGGCGAAGCGCGTCCGATCAACGATGATGAGCGCCGCATCGCGGCCCGCGTCGGCCCGGAGCTGAAGAAGCGCGGCCTGCTGTTTGTCGGGCTCGATGTCATCGGCTCGTACCTGACGGAAGTGAATGTGACCAGCCCGACCTGCATCCGCGAGATCGACCGCGAGTACGGCTACGGCATCGCCGACAAACTCATCGAGGCCGTGGAAAAGTGTCGACAGCAGCAAAAAGAGCAACAGCAAGCACTGGCGAAATGCAGTCTCTGACCTCTGCGCTGGATGCCGACAGCGAAGCCTTGCTGGCGCGTGCGCTGACCGCACGCATCCAGCCGCATTTGTCGGCGGCAAGGATCGCCTCGGAAACACTGCCCGACTGTGGTGGCCTGCAACTGTTTCTGCTTAACGACGATTTCCCGCACGACGCACTCAGCCCTTCGGAAATGGACTGGGCGCTAAACGAGCCGGCCTACTGGATGTTCTGCTGGGCTTCTGGTCTGGCGCAGGCGCGGCAAATTCTGCAAAGCCCCGAGCTGGTGCGCGGCAAGTCCGTGCTCGATTTCGGCACCGGCTCCGGCGTGGTCGCGATTGCGGCAGCGATGGCCGGCGCGGCGCGAGTCGTTGCTTGCGACATCGATCCGGCATCGCTGGATGCCACTGCCGCCAACGCCGCGCTCAACGGCGTGCAGCTGGAACTGGCCGGTGACTTTTTCCAGCTCGATGAACACTTCGATGTGCTGTTTGCCGCCGACGTGCTCTACGACCGCGCCAATCGCGATTTCTTGCCGGCATTTCTGGATCGTGCCAACACAGTCTGGCTTGCCGATTCACGGGTAAAAAACCTGCAGGCCGAGCACTACACCCAGGTCGCTTCGGTTATGGCTGAAACCCTGCCAGACCTCAATGAATTCGACGAGTTTCGTCGCGTGAATGTCTACCGTGGCCAGCGCGGCTGAGCGGCAGCTGCCGCCGGTGTCGCCGATTACACCGGCGGACCGCCTGGCATTCACTCTGGTGATGGCGCTGCTGGTGCATGCGCTGGTGCTCTTCGGCATCCGTTTTGTGGTACCGAAAACGCAGGCTGCGCCGGTGATGGAAGTAACCTTGGTGCCAGCCAAAAGTGAGAAAGCGCCGGTCAAAGCGGACTTCCTCGCGCAGGCACAGCAGGAGGGCAGCGGCACTTTAGCGGAAGCACGCTTGCTGACCACACGTGAGCGCACACCGTTGCCGGGGCAGGGTCGTGGCGCTCAGCCGGTCACCCCGAAAGCGCCGGAGCCCGTTGCGGCGCTGGCCGAACAGAAGCAACCGACATTGATCAGTACACGTCAGCCCTCAACGCCGGTCGCTACCGCAAAAGCCCCAGCACCACCGCTTGCGCCGCCCGTGCCACCCTCTCTCGATCTCGATGCCGACATCGCTGCCCTCGAAGCGCGGCTCTCGGCGAGCAAGCAGGCCTACGCCAAGCGCCCGCGCATCCGTACGCTGGCGGCGGTGAGTTCACGTCAGGATGATTGGGCGGGTTACATTGATCAGTTCCGTCAGCGTGTTGAGACGGTGGGTAATGCTCGCTTCCCTGCTGAGGTGCGGGCGCAGCGCCTTCAGGGGCAAGTACGCTTGCTGGTCGCGATCTATCCGGATGGCCGAGTTCAGCGCATCCAGATTCTGCAGTCTTCAGGCCATGCCATTTTAGATCGTGCAGCTGAGCAGTCGGTGCGCCAGGCTGAGCCCTTTGCGCGCTTCCCAGCCTCGCAACAAGGTCAGATTGATGTGCTACAGATCATCCGCACCTGGCGCTTTGCCGACACGCTGGCGACCGGCGTATAAGCAGGCGAATTACTTCGCCATCAACTTCCCGGTAATCCGCGCCAGCATCGTGCGCGGCATGAGACGGCTCATCATGGGTAATGGCTTGTTGACCCAACCAGTCACCACCACGGAATCGCCACTTTGCAAGGCTTTATAAGCCTGCTCCGCGACCGTTTCCGGGCTGTCCATAAACTTCGCGACCAGCGAACGATCGCTGCCAGCCACGGCATGGAAGCCACTGGATGTTGAGCCGGGGCAAACTGCCGTGACGGTAATGCCGCTGGTTTCTAGCTCAATCGCTAGGGCTTCGCTGAACGACAGCACATAGGCCTTGCTCGCACCATAGGCGGCAAAGTTCGGGCAGGGCTGGAAGGCGGCAATCGACGCGACATTGAGAATGCGACCACTGCGGCGGGCGCGCATGGCCGGCACTACACCGTGAGTGAGTTCGGTAAGTGCGGTGATGTTGAGCTGTAGCATGCCACTGACGCGAGCGAGGGGCATATCTTGCAAGGGGCCGTTAAGGCCGAAGCCGGCGTTATTCACCAGCGTATCGACGGTTAGGCCGAGTTGGTCAATTTGTGCCAGTAGTTGAGCTGCTGCACCCGGCACTTCCAGATCCGCCTCAATCACCTGTGTTTCGGTACCAAATCGGTTTTTGAGTTCTTCCGCAAGGGCATGCATGGGCGCAGTGCGTCGGGCCACCAGCACCAGCACGCGGCTGGGTTCGCGGGCAAAACTAGCGGCCAGTGCTGCGCCAATGCCAGAGGATGCGCCGGTAACGAGGGTGGCGAGACGGTGGGCCATGCGAGTGCTCCAAAATAGGTTGTTTACGACTGGGTGGTCACGATACGGAGTGGCGGCATCAGCGTCAATGCTTGATCTTTGGCCTGTTTAATCTGTGCCCCTTGTCTCCTGAGCGGGGAGTCCCCATAGTCTGGGCATGAGCATTGCAGACACGCCTCTTACCCATCAGTTCCTCATCGCCATGCCTGAATTAGCCGATGGTATTTTTCATCGCGCGGTGATTTACCTCTTTCGCAGTGATGAAGACGGTTCCGCCGGACTCATCATTAATCAGCCCAGTGAGCTGCGCTTTGGCGATTTGCTCACGGACTTGCGCCTGCCACCGCTGAAGCCCTTGCGCCGCCCGGATCAGCCGGTGCTGGTGGGCGGTCCGGTGCATCCGGAGCTGGGTTTTGTCTTGCATCGCGACCATGGCCCGTGGACGTCGACCATGCACAGTGCAGCCAATATTGCGGTAACGCATTCGCGTGATGTGCTCGATGCCATCTCGCAAGGTCACGGACCCAGTGAGTATTTGGTGTCCCTCGGATATGCCGGTTGGGAGCCGGGCCAGCTCGAACAGGAGTTGGCCGATAATTTGTGGCTCACGCTGCCGGCAAATGAAACCGTCCTTTTTGACTTGCCCTACGAGCAGCGATGGGAAGCGGCCATTCAGCAAATCGGCTTGGACTGGCGTTTGCTGTCGCACGAGGTCGGGCATGCCTGAGCTGCCGGAGCGCGTGCTGGCCTTTGATTTCGGCACCAAGCGCATGGGCGTGGCCAGCGGCCAGCCCATTACGGCCATGGGCTCACCCTTGGCACCGGTCACGGCGCGTGATGGCATTCCAGAATGGGATCAGGTGGATGCGCTGGTGAAGCTGCATCGTCCGCAGGTGTTTATTGTGGGCAATCCCTTAAACATGGATGGCACAGTGTCGGAGTTGAGTTTGCGTGCCTTGAAATTTGCCCGACGACTGGCGGCGCGTTATCCCGAAGTGCCGGTTTATCGCCAGGATGAGCGTTTAAGTACGCGGGCTGCGCGCGAAACGTTGGCCGAGGTCAGCCAGCAACGACGCGGCAAATTGCCGTCGCTGGACTCGACCGCCGCCTGTCATATTGTCGCGTCATGGTTTGCCGAGCCCAATTGGACTCGGGTGTAAGGTCAGCGAGAAGGGCATGAAAGTCGCGATTGAAGGGTTAGAGTTAGTGGTGAGGCCGGGTGGTCTGCGTGGTGTGACGCGAGTGCCGTTGGCGGAGATAAGCTCGTGGGACATCTTGTATGAGTTGCTCGGCCGGCGTTACTTGGCCTTTCATCTCGGCGACCGCACTGCTTATGCCCAATTGCCGCGTTTGAGTGTTGAAGCCCGTGATGCGCTTGTCGCAGAGCTATCCGCACTGACCGGCCGCGCGCCGGATGTTTCATTGCTCGAAAGTGAGCGCGATAACGAGCACTGGATTAAGGTCTGGGAGTACATCAAGTGGATCGGCAGTTATTTGCGCCTGTTCATCAACCCCATGCGTCCACCGGGTAAGCGGCCAAAAGGCTGAAGATCGGCGCGACGAGTTCAGCTACAATCGCGGCACGCTGATTCAGGATGCCGCCCCATGCACCAATCTCACGCCCATCAGGCCAGTCGTTTGCAGCTCAATGGCCGAGGCCAGCTCAAGCACTTTCTCAGCACCGAAGGTCTATCCCGCGAGCTGCTCACCGAAATTCTCGACCGCGCTGAAAGCTTTCTGGATGATCAAGGCGGTATCCGCAATGTGCCGCTGCTGGCCGGCCGCACGGTAATGAACCTGTTCTTCGAGCCCTCCACGCGCACACGCACCACCTTCGAGGTCGCGGCCAAACGCCTGTCGGCGGATGTGCTTAACATCGACATTTCGAAAAGTTCGACCAGCAAGGGCGAAACCCTGCGCGACATGCTGTGGAATCTGGAGGCCATGACGGCGGATGTCTTCGTGGTTCGCCACGGGTTGTCTGGCGCACCTCACTTCATCGCCAGCCAGGTCACGCCGCAGATCGCGGTCATCAATGCTGGCGATGGCCGTCACGCGCACCCGACGCAGGCCATGCTCGACATGCTGACCATCCGCCGCCATGCCGGAGCCTTTGAAAACCTGACCGTGGCCATCATCGGCGACATCCGCCACTCACGCGTGGCGCGCTCGGAAATTCATGCCTTGCAGACGCTGGGCGCGAAAGAGATTCGCGTCATTGGCCCGCGCACGCTGCTGCCGAAAGACTTCGAGCTGCTCGGCGTGCAGGTGTTCGAGGACATGACGGCCGGTCTGGCCGATGTTGATGTCGCGATCGCGCTGCGCATCCAGAACGAGCGCATGGAGTCGGCACTGTTGCCCGGCTCCAGCGAGTTTTACGGCCTCTTCGGGTTGACCCGCGAGCGCCTGAAAGTGGCCAGCCCGAAGGTGCTGGTGATGCATCCGGGGCCGATTAATCGCGGCGTCGAAATCGAGTCGGAAGTGGCGGATGGCCCGCAGTCGCTGATCCTGAAGCAGGTCAACTACGGCATCGCCGTGCGCATGGCGGTACTGGTGATGGCGGTGGAAGGGCAGCTTCAGGAGAACGGGCAATGAGCGCCTTGATTCGCTACACCGGCGTACGCGTCATCGATCCCGCGACCGGCACCGATACGGTGCAAAGCGCCGTCCTACAGGATGGCGTGGTGGTGGCATTGGGTTCGGCAGCCGACTTACTGGTGGTGAATGAAACGCAGGCGGCCGATGGCTGCTGGCTGACGCCCGCCTTTGTTGACCTCTGTGCCCGCTTACGCGAGCCGGGCCCGAAACAGCACGGCACCATCGCCAGCGAAACGCGAGCCGCTGCAGCGGCTGGGTTCAAACATCTCGTGCTGCCGCCCGACACACACCCGGTCATAGATCATGGTGCCGTTGCGCTGCAGGTCATTGAAAAAGCGGCCGCTGCTGGTCATGCCCAGGTCTATCCGGTTGGTGCGTTAACAAAAGGATTGGAAGGCAAATCGCTGGCCAGCATGGGTGGTCTGAAAGCGGCCGGCTGTGTCGGTGTGGGTCAGGCGCGTCAGCCGGTGGCCAGCCTCGACACGCTGCTGCGCTGCCTCGAATACGCCAGCTCCATGGGTCTCACTGTGTTCTTCTCGCCGGAAGAGGCTGCGCTGGCCAGCGGCTGTGCGCACGATGGCTTCATGGCCGCGCGCCTCGGCCTCACCGGCATCCCCGAAACAGCGGAGACGGTAGCGCTGGCCTCCGCGCTGCTGCTGGTCGAGCAGACCGGCGTGCGCGCCCACTTCGGCCAGCTCTCCTGCGCCGGCTCGGTCACGCTCATGCGCCTGGCCAAGGACAAGGGTCTGCCGGTCACCGCCGATGTCGCCATGCACCAGCTGCATCTCACCGATGCCGCGATTGACGGCTTCAACGCCATGGCCCATGTGCGGCCCCCGCTGCGCAGCGAAGCCGACCGCGTGGCGCTGATTGCCGGTGTGCGCGAGGGCGTGATAGATGCCATTTGCTCCGATCACCAACCGCTGAACGCCGCCGCCAAGCTGGCTCCGTTCGCCGAGGCGCTGCCCGGCATGTCCACTTTGGAAACCGTGCTGCCGCTAGGCCTAAAACTGGTGGCGGATGGCGAGTTGTCGGCACGTCGCCTAATTGAAGCGCTAACGTCTGCCCCCGCGCGCATCTTGCAAAAGCCGATTGGTGCGCTCGGCGAAGTTGCGTCGGGTGTGTTGCTGATTGATCCGGCACAGGCCTGGCAAGTCACGGACGATGACTGGTTGTCAGTGGGCCGCAATACCGTGTTTGCCGGGCAGATGATGACGGGGCGAGCACGTCTGTTGTCGTAAAACTGCAACACGATTTGCGTAATCTGCGGCTCAAATTTTATCTTGAGCCATCCCTATGCAACGCCGTCAATTTATTCAATCAAGCTTGGTTTTGGGTGCCACACTACCGAGCCTAGTGGCCTGTATGAGCAAGGATGGCTCAGATTCACCCGCAGGCGCTGTGCAATCGAAGGTCACTCCCGCGCGCGAAGTGGATCCTAAACTTTCAGCAAAAGCCTTTCCTTATGGCGTAGCCAGCGGCGATCCCGAAGCCGATAAGGTCATTTTGTGGACGGCAGTAAAACCCGCCAATGACAGCATTGAGGCTATCCCGCTGCGCTTGGAATATGTGCTGAGTCCGCTCCGAATCAAAAATGAATCGGAGTGGGCGGCTCTCTTTACGGTTAACGCCACGCAGCTATTGGGTGAGTTTCTAGCGCTGAAAGCGCGTGATTACACGGTGAAAATCGACCTCGGCCATGTTGCTCTATATGAAGGCGTTCGTTTTGCACAAGGCCAGATGGCCGCGTTGCCGGCGGAGCAGTTCATCTATTACCGGTTTATCGCAGGCTCGCAGGTTTCCCGTATTGGTCGCGCAAAAACGCAGCCGTCCAAGACTAAGCCTACATCGACATTAGCGGCCAACTTCGCGGTTGCCAGCTGCTCGAACTTGCCGGAAGGCTTTTTCAGTGTCTATGACATGATCAGCCAAGAAGATGGTTTGGACTTTGTGCTGCACCTCGGCGACTACCTCTATGAGTACGGCGAAGATCAATATGGTGATGGCTCTGCGCTCGTGCGTAATGGCATAGATCGTGTGCCTGAGCCGCCTACGGAAATGGTTACGGCCAAGGATTACATGCTGCGTCACGCGCAGTACAAGCGTGATCCTGAGTTGCAGCGTCTGCATGCCCAGTTCCCCATGATTTGCGTGTGGGACGATCATGAGTTCACTAACGATGCCTATCGTGATGGCGCCGAAAATCACACGGAAGGTGAGGAGGGCACGTGGGCCGATCGCAGTGCTGCAAGCTTACGTGCGTATTTCAATTGGATGCCTTTGCGAGAGCAGTTTAGCCGCCTGAGCACCAGCTTACGCCCCGATCCACGCGAAGTGATTTACCGTCGTATTCGCGTCGGGGGTTTGATGGATTTGATCATGCTCGATACCCGCTATGTCGGCCGTGATAAGCAAGCAGGAACGCCAGCAGTTGATCCAGACCGCTTCAATCCTAACCGTTCGTTGCTGGGCACCTCTCAGCGAGAGTGGCTGCAACTTCAGTTGCTATTGGCTAAAAATGAAGGGGCCGCTTGGACCTTTTTGGGCCAGCAAGTCATGTTTGGTCAGCTGAACCTAGTAGAGCTGCCGCAGCTACAGGTGTTGGGTCAGAAGCTGCTGGGAAATATCGCCGCGGTGAACATGGATCAGTGGGATGGCTATGTGGCGGAGCGTGACCGAGTCAGAAATTTCATTAAAGCCATTGGCTTGCAAAACCTGGTGGTGCTGACGGGTGATATTCATACCAGCTGGGCCATTGAGCTGTATGAAAACCCACTCTTGTTGTTAGGCGGTGCGCTGGAGAAGCCGTTTGGTGTGGAACTGGTAACGCCTTCGGTGACCTCGCCGGGCTTCCCGGATGGCGTTGCTGAAGTCGTGTCGGCAGCTATTCCGGTGGCGAATCCGCATATTCGTTACAACGAATTAAAGTCTAAGGGCTATGTCCTGGTAAATCTCACCCAGGAACGCATGCTTGCCGAATGGCGCTATGCCGCAAACATCACGGATCCGACCCAAATTGGGGTGGAGAATGTGGCGATGCGTAAGGCCTTTGAGGTTAAAGCGGGCACCAACAAACTCACCGATGTTTCTAATAGTGCGCTGCCATTGCCGGGGCTGCCAGGGCTGCCCTTTTAAGGGCTGAGTCCCGCGCGTTGCCAGGCTTGGGCAAGCGTCTGCATGCCCAGACTGCCACTGGTTTGCATGATGTGTTCAATTTGATTGAGCCGGTGCTCACGGATGAGGTGACGCACGGCCGCCGTGGCCAATAACACTTCGCGTATGACGGTGGCGTTTTGCTCCCGCCAAACCAGTTGCTGGCTGATAACGCCTGTCAGGGTGTCGGCGAGTTGCGTTCGCGCTAGCGCCTGCTCATCCGCCGGAAACAAACCGAGGATGCGATCGATTGCGCCGATAGCCGAAGCGGTATGTAGTGTGCTGAGTACTAAGTGACCCGTTTCGGCAGCGGTAAGGGCAATGCGTGCACTGTCTAGGTCACGCAGCTCACCCAGCAAAATTACATCGGGATCCTGCCTCAGCGCGCTGCGGAGGGCACTAGCGAAATTCGGACTATCGCGCCCTATTTCACGTTGACTGATTCGACCGTTGCCCTCGCCATAGCGAAACTCGATGGGGTCTTCTAAGGTAATGATATGGCCGCCCAAAGACGCCTGCCGATGAGCCACCAGTGCCGCCAGCGTGCTCGACTTGCCTGACCCCGTTGCCCCAGTAATCAGCACTAAGCCTTGTTCGGGGAGTAGTCGGTTAGCTAAGGCGGTGTCGAGCTGTACGTCGTTGAGGCTGGGAAGGTCGGGCGTGATGATACGCATCACGCAAAAGAGCCCGTGCTCGCAACGCGCTAGACTCCAACGAGCGCGACCTAACTCACGATGTTCTAGCGCGCCATCGACTTCGGCACGATATTGTCCTTGCAGCAGCGCTTGGGCATCGGCATGGTTAAAATAGGCGGCGAGTCCTGACCACGGCAATGCTGGGCAGGGTGGACAATTCGTCATCGGCAAGAGCTCGCCACGTACGCGCATGAGTGGCGCCAGACCGGGTGCCAAATGTAAATCGGCGGCATGGCTGTTTAAGGCCTGCAGCCAGAGGTGCGTAAACCATCGATCATCGGTCGCAGGGGTTGGCAATTTTCGTCGCCTCAACGTGGGGCTAAGCGGATGTGCTAAGCCATCGGTATAAGCAAAGATCAGCAGAAGGGGTTTCGCTAGTGCAGCGTTGCGAAAATAAAGAACCAACCGAAGCACTCATAACGCGATGGCAAGCGGTATGCGCGCAGTTACGCGCCGCTGAGCAGGCCGCTGATCGGCCTTCTGCCAGCGTGGCCTTGCTGGCCGTCAGTAAGCTGCACCCGGCGCAGGCCATCCGTACTTTGCATAGCGCGGGGCAAGTCGCCTTTGGCGAGAATTATGTGCAAGAGGCGTTAGACAAGATGGCCGAGCTGGCGGACTTGCCGCTGCAATGGCATCTCATCGGGCCGCTGCAAAGTAATAAGACTCAATCCGTCGCTGCCCATTTTGACTGGGTGCATTCGGTGGACAGGTTGAAGATTGCCCAGCGCTTGTCGGCTCAACGACCCGCCGAATTGCCACCGTTGCAGATCTGTTTGCAGGTCAATATCGACGATGAGGACAGCAAGTCCGGTTGTGCGTTGGCGGATCTTCCGGCGTTGGCGGAGGCCGTGCTGGCGCTACCCCATGTCAGGTTGCGCGGGCTCATGACCATCCCGAAACCGGGCAATGTCGCGGCCCATGCGCAGCTGGCAAAGACAGCTTCGGATTTACTCGCTAGACTGCCGGCTTTAGCCATCCAGCCCTTCGATACCTTATCGATGGGGATGTCTGACGATTTGACGGATGCGGTGGCCGCCGGCAGCACCATGGTGCGTATAGGCACAGCTATTTTCGGCGTGCGACCGGCGCCTAAGCGTTATTAATTGAGTACAAGCATGACGGATTCAAAGTACCCCCAGTTGGGCTTTATCGGTGCCGGCAATATGGCGTCGGCGCTGGTCGGCGGCCTGCTCGCACAGGGCTGGCCCGCGAGCCATCTCTGGTTGTCCGACTCCAACGTTGGGCAACTGGCGGCGCATGCGGCGCGCGGCTGCAAAACCGTGACCGATAATGCCGTTCTGGCCGCTTCGGTGGATTTGCTGGTGCTGTCCGTGAAGCCGCAGGTGATGGCCGATGTACTGCGTCCCCTGGCCGCTGTGGTGCAAGCGAAACAACCGCTGATATTGTCCATTGCGGCGGGGATTCCTAGCGATAGCCTAGTTCGCTGGCTCGGGGGCAACTTGGCTGTGGTGCGCGCCATGCCGAATACGCCG
>Ga0255101_1000244_pt1 | contig 14569 bp, 11 predicted proteins | sample Colum_Colum_RepC_2_FD_188588 | JGI IMG/M metagenome (GOLD analysis project Ga0255101, IMG submission 188588) | Freshwater microbial communities from Columbia River, Oregon, United States - Colum_Colum_RepC_8d | ecosystem: Environmental > Aquatic > Freshwater > River | place: USA: Oregon...
GGTCAGCATTGCTCAGCGCTACCTTCTGCCCAAGCAGCAAAAAAACAACGGACTCAAGAGTGGCGAGCTGGCCGTATCTGAGGCGGCCATTCGCGACATCGTTCGTTATTACACGCGCGAAGCGGGCGTGCGTTCGCTCGAGCGCGAACTCTCCAAGATCTGCCGTAAAGTGGTCAAGACCCTGCTTCTCAAAAAAGACGAGAAGAAGCTCGCAGTCACCCCCCGCAATCTCGACAAGTTTCTTGGTGTGCGCAGGTTCAGCTTCGGTATCGCCGAAAAAGAGAACCAGATCGGTCAGGTCACCGGACTTGCCTGGACCGAAGTGGGCGGTGAGTTGCTCACCATCGAGGCGGTGGCCGTGCCAGGCAAGGGCACGACCACCTGCACAGGCAAACTCGGCGATGTCATGCAGGAGTCGATCAAGGCAGCCATGACGGTTGTTCGCCGGCGTCAGCAGCGACTTGGCATCGCGCCTGGTTTCCACGAAAAACAGGACATTCACATTCACGTGCCGGAGGGGGCCACGCCCAAGGACGGACCCTCGGCGGGCATCGCCATGACGACCGCGCTGGTGTCAGTGCTGACAGGAATCCCGGTTCGAGCCGATGTCGCCATGACAGGCGAGATTACGCTGCGTGGCGAGGTGCTGGCCATTGGGGGCCTGAAAGAGAAACTGCTGGCCGCTCATCGTGGAGGAATCAAGACGGTTCTGATTCCGGAGGAGAACGTCAAGGATCTTCCCGACATTCCGGACAACGTCAAGAACCGGCTGGAAATCATTCCTGTCAAGTGGATTGATCGGGTGCTTGAGGTGGCGCTTGAGCGTGCACCCGTGGCGTTGCCAGAGGAAGAACCGGCACCTGCGAGCGTCGCTGAGCCGTCTCAGGCTGCAGCCGCAGAGCCTAAAGCCGCTTCCGGTGGACTCATCAAGCATTGACTGGGTTGGAATGATTTTCAAGGGCAAGTTGGCTTGATCCACGACCAGTCTTTGGTGTATAGTCTCGGTCTTCGCCAAGCGCATGACGGTGATCGTTTTCCGGGGTGCTTAGCTCAGTTGGTAGAGCGGCGCCCTTACAAGGCGTAGGTCGGGAGTTCGAGCCTCTCAGCACCCACCAAAGCCCGTGCACTTGGTTAGTTTCATGTTTCGTTCTGAAGCTCAAACATGGCCCGCCATGGCTGCGCTTCGTGCGATCAGGTTCAAGCAGTACGCATCATCAGGAGTGGTAGTTCAGTCGGTTAGAATACCGGCCTGTCACGCCGGGGGTCGCGGGTTCGAGTCCCGTCCACTCCGCCACCGACACCGCAGTGCAAGCAGGGGCGAACGTGAGTTCGCCCCTTTTTGTTTCTCTTGAGTCCGCCCCATGTTTGAATCCATCCGCAAGCACCAGCGCATTCTGCAATTTGTCCTGCTTCTGCTGATCCTGCCAGCCTTTGTCTTCTTTGGCATTTCAGGCTACGACGGCATGCTGTCGCGCGAGCCGGGTGTGGCTCGTGTGGGTGATCAAGACATCAGCCGCCAGGAATTTGACAATGCCCAACGCGAGCAACTGCAACAGCTGCGGCAAGTACTCGGCGCTGATTTCGATACCAAGCTTCTGGATACGCCGGAGGCCCGGGCGGAAATTCTAGAGAATCTGATTGCTCAGCGCGCGATCGCCTTGCAGGCCGCCAAAGCCCGGATCGCAGTGACCGATGAGCAGGTGCGCCGTGCCATTCTGGAGATACCCGGACTTGCGCGTCCGGACGGAACGTTTGATGAGGCCCGCTACAAGGCGATTCTGTCGGCCCAGAACCTGACGCCTGCGGGCTTTGAAGCTCGCCTGCGCAGTGACCTCGCCATGCAGATCCTGCCTGAGGCCGTGCAATCGTCTGCCTTTGTGCCCAAGGCGCTTGCGCAGCGTCTGGCAGCGTTGCAGGCCGAGGCACGTGAAATCCGGGTTCGCGCCTTCAAGGCGGCCGACTACACCACTCAGGTCAAGGTCGACGAGTCCATGATCAAGGCCTGGTACGACGGCAATCCCAAGGCCTTCGAAATCCCCGAGCGGGCGGATGTGGAATACGTCCTGCTTTCTCGTGATGCCCTGTCTGCGAGGATCGCGGTTCCCGAGGCTGAGCTCAGGGCGTATTACGAGCAGAACAAGGCCCGCTTTGGTTCGGCCGAGGAGCGGCGTGCAAGCCATATTCTCGTCAAGGCGGGCCCGGGGGCGCGCGAAAAGGCGGAAAAGCTGCTGGCCCAGGTCAAGAGTGATCCGAGCAAGTTTGGCGCAATCGCCAAGGCTTCATCCGATGATCCGGGTTCAGCCGCCCAGCAGGGCGATCTGGGCTTTTTCGGTGCCGGCATGATGGTCAAGCCCTTTTCGGATGCGGTATTCAGCATGAACGTGGACGAAATTCGGGGGCCGGTTGAATCTGAATTCGGATTTCACATCATTCGGCTGACGGCGCTCAAGCCTGCGGCGGTCAAGTCTTTCGATGCTGTCCGGTCGCAGATCGAGCGCGACGCGCAGCAGCAGCAGGCGGGCAAGCAGTTCGCAGAAGCCGCCGAGAGTTTTACCAATCTGGTTTACGAGCAGGCCGATACTTTCAAGCCCGTGGTTGAGCGATTCGGTCTCAAAGTTGAAACGGCACGGGATCTCACCCGAACCGCAGATGCGAATCGGGATCGGAATTCGCCGATGGCCAATGCGCGGGTTCTCGCAGCCTTGTTTTCGGCTGAGAGCGTTCGCGACAAGCGCAACACCGAAGCGATCGAGATCGCTCCTGGTGTGCTTGTTTCGGCCCGATTGATTCGCCACCAGGCTACCCAGAGGCGGCCCCTGGATGCAGTATCGACTGAAGTCAGGGCGCAGGTGCTTGCCGCCGAATCTTTACGTCTGGCCCGTGAGGCGGGGCAGGCGGCGCTGGCAACGCTCAAGAGTGAAGCCGCACAGGGGCGTCGGGCCGCCGAGACCATGGGTTCCCCGATCACGATCCGGCGCACGGATCCGGCCGGGCTATCCCCCGAGATCGTGCAGGCGGCCTATCGCATTGCCGGTGAGAGCGTGCCCGCGTTCAGCGGTACTGACAATGGTGCAGAGGGCTTTGTCGTCATTGAATTGGTCCGCATTGTTCCTGCAGCCCAGGCCGAGGTCGATCAGTCTGCGCCAACGCTTGCCGCACAGGCCACGCGCGTGATCGCTCAACAGGACGCGCTGGCTGCGATCGAGTCAGTCAAGTCCCGGCTGGAGGTCAAGCGCTACCCGGACCGCCTGAGCCCCAAGGGCGGATCAACGCAGTAAATTCAACTCTCGGTGGCGTTGCGGCTGAGGAGGCTGCGGGCCGCTGCATCCAGGTGCTCGGCACTGATCTCGTCGAGTTGCAATCGCTGCGCATGGTCCAGCTGCGGGAAGTTGCGACGGATGGATCGATCGTAGGCTGGGTCGTAGTGACTCACGAGCAGACTTTGCACGAGAGCACTCCACTGACCGGACTCGGCCTGTTCTGTCCAGGCAGCCACCTGAGCCTGCCCGTGCAGGGCGGTGAGCCGCTGCAGCTGCGCGATCAGCGGACTGTGCGGCTGGCACAGATGCCGATAGTCCTCCAGCAGAAAGCGGGTCCGTGTTGCTACATCGGCTTCGACCTGGATCAGAGCGGAGGCGCGGATGTTCAGGATCATGGCCTCTGGAATCTGGCACTGCCCGATCTTGCGGCTCTCGGATTCGACATAGACCGGTCTTGCCGGATCGAGTTCGCGAATCTTTGACCAGAGCAGGGACTCAAATCGCTTCTGGCTGGGTTGCTCCACAGAGGCGGCCGGGCTCGATGGGTTGCTGGAGGGTGCGGGCCACTGTCCGAGCACCGATCCACGGTGCTGCGCCAAGGCCTCAAGGTCGAGAATCTGGGCGCCCTGCCGACTCAGGCTGTCGAGCAGGCGGGTTTTTGCCGTCCCCGTGCGGCCGGCGATCACTCTGAATTTCAGGTTTGCGCTGCGGGCCTGCAGGTCCCTGAGCATGACATGCCGAAACGCCTTGTAGCCCCCCTCAATCAGGCTGACCGACCAGCCGACCCGCGACAGAACCGTGGCGAGCGAGCCCGAGCGCTGACCACCCCGCCAGCAATAGACTAGGGGGCTCCAGCCCCTGGGTTGATCGCGGAATTCGGTGTCGATCAAATCGGCAATATTGCGGGCCACCAGCGCGGCGCCCTGGCGTTTGGCCTCGAATGCGCCGGCCTCGGCGTTGGTCGTGCCCACCCTGGCGCGCTCGGCGTCATTGAGCACAGGCGCATTGCGGGCCCCGGGCAGGTGGTCGAGCGCATATTCGGAGGGGCTGCGTGCATCCAGAATGCTCTTGAATTCATCCCAGCGAGACACCACCTCCTCAGCGGTCAGTCGGCGCGGGTCTTTCATGCCAGCGGGGCCGTTTCGAGAGGATTGACCATGTTGAATTGCCTTGCTTCAGATCGCCGAGAGGTTCTGACTTACACTAGGGTTTTGCCGGATTGCGCTGCATGAAAGTCTTCAATCTCGCCTGCGAACACGACCACGCGTTTGAGGGATGGTTCGCTTCGGCCGAAGACTACGACAGCCAGCTTGCACGCGGACTGCTGGAGTGTCCCACGTGCGCCAGCCGAACGATACGCAAGTTGCTGTCGGCGCCGCGCCTTAACCTGTCGGCTCAGTCGGCCCCCGAGCCTTCGGCGCCTGCCCAGCCTGCGACCCCGGAGCAGGCTCAGGCCATGCTCTTCAAGCTGGCTAGGCACATCATGGCCAACACGGAAGACGTGGGCGCCCGGTTTGCCGAAGAAGCCCGGCGCATACACTACAAGGAAGCTCCCGAGCGAGGCATCCGGGGGCAGGCCAGTGCTGAAGAAGCGCGCGAACTGGCTGAGGAGGGCATTGAAGTGATGGCCCTGCCGCTTCCTGCTGCGGTCAAGGAACCGCTTCAGTAATTCTTTCCTGACTGTCAATTTCAGTGAAGCCAAGAGCGGATCGCTGCCAGCAGCGCGCAGCGATCCGTTCGATCATCGATTCACGTTCAATCGATGGCGCGTCACTCAGGATCCGCGCGTGATGGGCATCTGCACCTGATCGGCAGCACCGGGGATGGTGAGGTGCTTGGCCAGCTCGAGCTTGGCTACTGCATTGCGATGCACTTCATCCGGGCCATCGGCCAGACGCAGCGTGCGCTGGTGGGCGTACATGTAGGCGAGCGGGAACACCTGCGAGACGCCGCCGCCACCGTGCGCCTGAATGGCCCAGTCGATGATCTGGCAGGCCATGTTGGGAGCGATGACCTTGATCATGGCGATTTCGGCCTTGGCCACCTTGTTGCCCACGGTGTCCATCATGTGCGCGGCCTTGAGGGTCATCAGGCGGGCCTGATCGATCATGCAACGGGCGTCTGAAATGCGCTCGTGCCAGACCGACTGGCTGGCCACCGGCTTGCCAAAGGCCACCCGGCTGTTCAGGCGCTTGCACATGAGCTCGAGCGCACGTTCGGCCGCGCCGATGGAGCGCATGCAATGGTGAATGCGGCCCGGCCCGAGGCGGCCCTGGGCGATTTCAAAACCGCGGCCTTCGCCGAGCAGGATGTTGGTGACTGGCACCCGCACATTGGTCAGGGTGCACTCCACGTGGCCATGGGGGGCATCGTCGTAGCCAAAGACATTCAGGATCTTCTCGATCTTGAATCCGGGGGTATCGCGCGGCACAACGATCATGGACTGCTGCTCATGGCGACCGGCTTCAGGATTGGTCTTGCCCATGACGATGAGCACCTTGCAGCGCGGATCACCCACGCCTGAACTCCACCACTTGCGTCCGTTCAGCACGTACTCATCGCCTTCGCGACGAATCGACAGCTGAATGTTGGTGGCATCTGACGAGGCCACAGCCGGCTCGGTCATCAGAAAGGCACTGCGGATTTCGCCGCGCAGCAGCGGGTCGAGCCACTGGCGCTTGATTTCCTCGGAGGCATAGCGCTCGAGGGTTTCCATGTTGCCGGTGTCAGGCGCCGAGCAGTTGAAGACTTCTGCGGCAAAGTGCGTGCGGCCCATGATCTCGCACATGGGTGCGTATTCGAGGTTGGTCAGACCCTCGGGGACGCGATCGGAAAACGGCAGAAAGAGGTTCCACAGGCCGGCCTTGCGGGCGAGCGGCTTGAGCTCCTCGACTACCTTGGTGGGCACCCAGGCATTGCCGGCGCGGCGGTTGGTCTCGACTTCCTCGTGAAAGCGCTCTTCGTTCGGATAGATGTGCTGGTCCATGAAGGCCAGCAGGCGCTGGCGCATCTCCTTGACCTTGGGGCTGTACTCGAAATCCATGCGGGTCTCCGTGAGTGAAGGGTGATCAGAATGTGGGGGGCGCTTCAGGCCCCGACCTTGCGGGCAAACGACCAGGCCAGTTCGGCCAGCGGCCGCACCCGCTGCCCCTGTTCGAGCGCCTGCGGGCTTGAGGCAGTGCCATCGAGTGCCCGCTTGACAATGCCTTGCAGGATCGCAGCCAGGCGAAAGCAGTTGTAGGCAAGGTAGAAGTCCCAGTGTCCGATGGCCTCGCGTCCAGTGCGCTCGCAGTAGCGCCGGATGTAGGTGGCCTCATCGGGAATGCCCAGTGCAGCCAGGTCGAGCCCGGCAATGCCCCTGAACTGGGCCGGCGGAATGTGCCAGCTCATGCAGTGATAGGAGAAGTCGGCCAGCGGGTGACCGAGGGTGGAGAGCTCCCAGTCGAGGACCGCCAGCACGCGGGGTTCGGTGGGATGAAAGATCATGTTGTCCAGGCGATAGTCGCCATGCACGATCGTGGTTTCGTCGCCCTGCGGAATGTTGGCGGGCAGCCACTCGATCAGGCGATTCATTTCGGGTACCGGATCGGTTTCAGACAGCTGGTACTGCTTGGACCATCGCCCGATCTGGCGCGCGAAGTAGTTGCCGGGCTTGCCAAAATCGGACAGTCCTACGGCCTGCAGGTCAACCCGGTGCAGGGCGGCCATGACGCGATTCATTTCGTCGTAGATGGCCCCACGCTGCTCGCGACTCATGCCTGGCAGCGACTGCTCCCAGAGCACCCGGCCTTCGACGCAATCCATGATGTAAAAGGCACGCCCGATGACCGATTCGTCTTCACACAGGCCGAACATTCGGGCCACGGGTACGTCTGTTTGGGCCAGTGCGCTTTGCACCTTGAACTCGCGCTCGATGGCGTGAGCCGAGGGCAGCAGGCGCGCTACGGGGCCGGGCTTGGAGCGCATCACATAGCGCCGGGAGGGGGTGCTGAGCCGGAAGGTGGGGTTGGACTGGCCGCCCTTGAACTGCTCGACCGTGAGCGGGCCTGTAAAGCCTTCGACATGGGCCTGCATCCACTGTTCGAGCGCATGAACATCGAACTTCTGGCGCTCTGAAACCGGCGTGGTTCCGACATTCTGATCGACCAGTTCGCTGCTCATGAGTCTCCCCGTGTGGTTCTTTTCTCGACGATCTGATTGTAACTGCTGCCAGACAGCGGTCAGGGACCCTGGACTGTGGGGCGCTCAGACGTCCAGCTGTTCGAGCTGCTCACTCACCTCGAGCCAGGCCTCTTCGAGTTGACCGTGCTCGGCATCGAGGCCCGCTCGCTCACGGGCCAGCTCGGCACCGGCCTGGGGGTCGCGGAAGCTGTCGGGATCGGCCAGCTTCAGATCGAGCTCCTGCAGGCGCTGACTGATTCGCGCCAGTTTCTGTTCGATGTCTTTCAGGCGCTGCTCCAGGGGTTTGCGCAAGACGGCCCTCTGGGCGCGGGCCTGGGCGGCCGCTCGGCGCTCATCCTTGCGCGACACGCCCGCATCGGCTGCAGACGATCCTGCACGCGTGTCTTGCCCGATCTCACTGTCGCCCGCAGCGCCTTGCCCGAGATCATCGCGCGGGCCGCCTGCTTCGGGCTGCAGCAGCCACTGCGCGTAGTCCTCGAGATCGCCCTCGAAGACATCCATGCGCCCGTCACCGACACGCATGAACTGATCCACCGTGGCGCGCAGCAGATATCGATCATGCGACACGAGCAGCAGGGCGCCATCGAACTCGGCCAGTGCTTCCGCCAGGGCGTCCCGGGTACTGCCATCGAGGTGGTTGGTGGGTTCGTCGAGCACCAGCAGTTGCGGCTTGCCCCAGATCAGCATGGCCAGAGCCAGGCGGGCGCGCTCGCCGCCCGACATGGGCCCGACCGGCCGCGTGGCGTCTTCGCCCCGAAAACCGAATCGGCCCAGCCAGTCGCGCAGGGCCTGCTCCCGTTCCGTGGGGGCGCGGCGCTGCATGTGATGCAGCGGACTGGCCTGAGCGATCAGTCCGTCCACCTGTTGCTGGGCGAAGTAACCCACCCGCACCGATCGAGATCGGTTCAGTTCGCCGCCCAGTTCGGGCAATTCGCCCACCAGCGTGCGGATCAGGGTGGTCTTGCCCGCGCCATTGCGACCCAGCACGCCGATGCGCGAGCCGCGCCCGACCGTGAGGCTCGCGCCTTTCACGATCGAGGTTTCACCGTATCCGACATCGACGGCTTGGGCTCGGACGAGGGGATCCGGGCAATCGCCCACCGGCGCGAAGGAAAAATCGACCGATCGCCGCGCCCGCAGCGGCGCCAGCCGCTCGATGCGCTCGAGCGCCTTCAAACGCGACTGAGCCTGACGTGCCTTGGTGGCCTTGGCCCGGAAGCGCTCGACAAACCCCTGCAGATGCGCGATGCGGGCGGCCTGCGCGACCACGGCTCGCTCACGCTGCGCGGCCCGCTCGGCACGCGCCTGCTCGCAGGCCGAGTAACCCCCGCTGTAGCGGGTCAGCGTCTCGGCCTCCAGATGCAGCGTGGCCTGTGCCACGCGATCGAGGAAATCCCGATCGTGCGAGACCAGGATCTGGGTGCAGGGCATGCGCGCGAGCCGACGCTCCAGCCACAGCACCGCATCGAGGTCGAGGTGATTGGTGGGCTCATCGAGCAGGAGCAGATCAGCGGGGGCCATCAGGGCCCGCGCCAGATTGAGGCGCATCTTCCAGCCGCCTGACAGATGCGTGACCGGCGCATCGGATTGCTCCTGCGAAAACCCCAGTCCGTGCAGCAATTCGCGCGCCCGGGCCGGCGCACTGGGACCTTCGAGCGCCAGCCAATCGTCATGGGCCTGGGCGATGGCCATGCCATCGTTGACGGCCTGGGCCTGTGCGAGTTGATCGGCCGCCTTCATCAGGGCCGTATCGGCCTGCATCACAAACGTCCAGGCCGGCGCATCACTGGCCGGCAGGGATTGCAGCAGCCGCACGACGCGCCAACGCGCCGGCAGATCGATGGCACCCGCTTCGGGAATCAGATCGCCATCCAGCGCAGCCAACAGGCTGGATTTGCCACTGCCGTTGTCGCCGACCAGCGCGATCCGCTCGCCGGGCGCGATCTGGATATCGACATCGCGCATCAAGGCCCGGCCCGCGCGGGCCAGCGTCAGACCCCGTAACCGGATCACAGGGAGTCCAGCGCTTCGCGGCGGATCAACGCGATCTGACGATCGGCTTCATCGGTGGACAGCCAGGCGCATTCAAGGCGAGGGAAGGCCGCCTCGAAATGATCCACCTCGTGGCCGATTTCGAGCAGCAACATGCCCCGGCGCTGGAGATGATGCGGTGCCGCCTCAAGAATGCGGCGCACGAGGTCCATGCCATCCGTGCCACCGGCCAGGGCCGAATGCGGCTCGTGGCGATACTCGGCGGGCAGCGCTTCCATGGATTGGCTATTGACGTAGGGTGGATTGCAAACGATCAGGTCGAACCGCTCATTCGCGAGCGGCGTAAACAGGTCGCCCTGCACGAGACGGATGCGGTCCTGCAACTGATGAAGGGCGATGTTTTGAGTGGCCAGCGCGAGCGCATCGCCACTGAGATCGGCCCCCATCACCTGCGCCTGCGGATAGGCCAGGGCTGCGAAGATCGCCAGGCTCCCACCCCCGGTGCACAGATCGAGCACCTGGCTCACCTGATCGGCGTCCAGCCAGGGCGCGAGCGCGTCCGTCTCAAGCAACTCGGCAATCGGGGAGCGAGGCACCAGAGCCCGCGCATCACTCACGAACTTCAGGCCGCGCAACCAGGCCTCGCCGGTGATGTAGGCCAGCGGTTGACGATCATCACATCGGCGGGCGATCAACTGCAGCAGACCATCGATTTCCGGACCTGAAAGGGCTGCATCCAGAAAATCATCCAGTCGGTCCAGGGGCAGGTGAAGTCCCCAGAGCACGAGCCACGCGGCTTCATCGATTGCGCTCGCAGTACCGTGTCCAAAGAAGGCATCGGTCGATCGCATGCGACTGATGGCGTGGCGCCAGACATCGCGCACCGTTCGCAGATGCGGGCGGATGGCTTCATCACTCGGCTCGGGTCGGGGCAGGGCGCTCACGCGAGCAGACCCTCCAGAGTGCGCTGGTAAATCCGGGCCAATGGCGCCAGGCAATCCAGCGGGATCGCCTCGTTGCTCTTGTGAATGCTGCCGTTGGGGGGGCCGAACTCAATCACTTCGTCGCAGATCGCTGCCAGAAAGCGGCCATCGGAAGTCCCCCCCGTGGTGGACAGTTCGGTGGTGATGCCCATTTCGGCCTGGATCGCGGCACCGATCGCATCGGTCAGCCGCCCGCGTGGGGTCAGAAAGGGCAGACCCGAGAGCTTCCAGTCGAGGGTGTAGTCGAGCTGGTGGGCATCGAGCAGCGCATGCACCCGGGCCTTGAGGCCATCGACCGTGGACTCTGTGGAGAAGCGGAAATTGAAGTCGAGCACGGCTTCACCGGGAATGACATTGCTCGCTCCGGTGCCGGCGTTGAGGTTGGCGACCTGCCAGGAGGTCGCGGGAAAATAGGCATTGCCCTCGTCCCATCGCTCAGCCACCAGGGCGGCCAGGGCGGGAGCGAGCTCGTGGATGGGGTTGCGGGCCAGGTGCGGATAGGCGATATGCCCCTGGATGCCTTTGACGGTCAATCTCGCATTGAGCGATCCCCGCCGCCCGTTCTTGATCATGTCGCCCAGGTGGGTGTGCGATGTGGGTTCGCCCACGATGCAATGCTGGATGCGAATGCCGCGTTCCTGCAGGACCTGCACAACCCTGACGGTGCCATCAATGGCGGGCCCCTCTTCGTCGGAGGTCAGCAACACACCGATTTGACCGGCAAATCTCGGATGGGTCAGCACAAACGCCTCGATTGCGACCACCATCGCGGCAAGCGAGGACTTCATGTCCGCAACCCCCCGACCGATCAGCTGACCTTCACGCTCGGTGACTTCAAAAGGATCGGCATGCCACCACTGACGGGGTCCGGCGGGAACCACATCGGTATGGCCCGCAAAGACAAATAGAGGACCTGGCAGACCGCCTTTGCGGACCGCCCAGAGGTTGTCCACGTCGCCAAAGCGAAGCGATTCGCAGTTGAAACCCGACTGCTGCAGTCGCTTGGCGAGCAACTCCTGACATCCCGCATCGTCCGGGCTGACCGAGCGCATGCGGACCAGCGTTTCGGTGAGTGACCGAACCGGGCAACGGGTATCCAGTGCTTGGGGGGCATTCATGATTTGAGATCTGGGGAGGGCCGGTCGGAGCGGGGTTCACCAAAGATTCCGGCGTAAAGAGGCTCTGAAAATCCCACCACAATGCGCTGCTCGAGTTCAAGAACAGGCCGTTTGAGCAGCGTGGGATGGGCAAGCATCAATTCGCCTGCGCTGCTGGCATCGACCACCCGGGACCGCTCGCCAGGCGTGAGCTGGCGCCAGGTCAGGCCGCGCCGATTGATCAGGGCGTCCCAGGGCAAATGGCTCATCCAGAAAGCGAGGCGCTCGGCAGGCAGCCCTTCCTTGCGGAAATCATGCCAGTGCACGGCAATCGATCTTGCGCGCAGCCATTGACGGGCCTTGCGCACCTGGTCACAGGTGTCGATTCCGTAGAGATGGGCAGGTGCGTCGTTCACAGGCTCATCCAATCCGGGGCATGAAATCGGTCGAATGCGAGCCTGGGCGGCTCCCGGAGCCCGGGGCGGCGTTTGCATTTTCAAGCATCCAGAGCAGGTTGGTCGGCGAGTCGGATTGCGCCAGGGCATCGTCGGTCGAGGCTTTGCCCTGCTGAACCAGCTGCATGAGAGATGCTTCGAACGTCTGCGATCCCGAGGCCAGGCTTTTTTCCATCGCCTCGCGAATCTCGCTGATCCGCCCCTGCTCGATCAGCTCACCGATCAGCGTGGTGTTGAGCAGGATTTCGGCTGCGGCAATGCGCCCGCCTGAAGCGCAGCGAACCAGTCGCTGCGACACCACCGCGCGCAGGGTGGCGGCCAGGTCGGACAGCATCACGCCGCGATTTTCAGGTGCATAGAACCCGACAATTCGGGTAAGTGCATGGACCGCCGTGTTGGCGTGCAGTGTGGCAAGGACCAGATGGCCCGATTGCGCGTAGGCGATGGCCGCCGACATCGTTTCGGGATCCCGGATTTCGCCGATCATCAGACAGTCGGGCGCCTGTCGAAGGGCGTTGCGCAGCGCGATCTCCAGACTCTCGGCATCCGTTCCAATCTGGCGTTGATTGACGAGCGAGCGCCGGTGCCTGAAGGTGTATTCGATCGGATCCTCCAGGGTCAGGATGTGGCCCGGGGCCTGCTGACTGCGGTAATCAATCAGCGAGGCGAGGGTGGTTGATTTACCGGATCCAGTGGACCCCACCACCAACAGCAAGCCGCGCTTTTCCATGACCAGCTCGGTCAATACGGGCGGCAGGCCCAGGCGAGCAATCTCGGGAATCTGCGAAGGGATATAGCGCACGACAGCGCTGGCGGAACCGCGCTGACGAAAGACCGAAAACCGGAATCCGCCCACCCCTTTGAGGCCGTAACCCACGTTCAGTTCGTGACGGGTTTCGAATTCGGACCATTGACGGTCGCTCAGAACCTCACGCAGCAAGCGCTCGACCGCACCAGGGTCGAGCGCTTGCTGGTTGACCGGGATCAGCGAACCATTGATCTTGATCTGAACGGCCGCGCCTGCCGAAATGAACAGGTCGGAGGCCTGTCGTTCAGCCATGAGCGAGAGCAGCCGTTCCATGGCCATGGTTCAGCTCCTGGACATCATGCGCTGGCAGAAGGCACAGGCCACGGGGCGGACTCAGATGCCTCGCAGCAACTCATTGATCGCAGTCTTGGCCCGTGTCTGGGCATCGACCTTCTTTACGATCACCGCGCAATAGAGGCTGACTCGTCCATCGCCCGAGGGCATGCTCCCCGGGACCACCACCGACCCGGCCGGAACGCGACCGTAGATGATCTCACCGGTTTCCCGGTCATAGATTCGGGTGCTCTGGCCGATGAAAACGCCCATGGAAAGGACCGAGTTTTCTTCGACGATCACGCCTTCAACCACCTCGGAGCGTGCACCAATGAAGCAGTTGTCTTCGATGATGGTCGGGTTGGCCTGCAAAGGCTCAAGCACGCCACCAATGCCCACTCCGCCCGAGAGGTGGACGTTTTTGCCGATCTGGGCACACGAGCCGACCGTCGCCCAGGTATCGACCATGGTGCCCTCGTCGACATAGGCGCCGATGTTGGTGTAGGAGGGCATCAGGACGACGTTGCGCGCAATGTAACTGCCCCGGCGAGCAACGGCCGGGGGCACCACCCTGAAGCCGGCGGCAGCGAATCGCGCGGCATCCCAGCCGTCGAACTTGGTTGGTACCTTGTCATAGAACTGCAGAGCGCCGGCTGGCATGGGCTGGTTGTCCTCGAGCCGGAAGGAGATCAGGACGGCCTTCTTGATCCATTGATGGACCACCCAATCGCCCTGGAACTTCTCAGCCACTCGCAGCCGACCGGAGTCAAGCTCGTTGATGACATGGCCCACGGCCTCACGGATCTCGGCAGGCGCCTTGGCGGGGGTGAGTTCGGTGCGCTGTTCCCAGGCGGATTCGATGAGAGTCTGCAAAGTGCTCATTTGGAGATGGAAAGAAGGGTGGTCGGGCGGACGACGGGCCGGCGGCAGGAAAAAACCGCCGTCAGTTTAGGCGGGCGAAGCGGGGCGGTGCTCAACGGAACAGACCGGGCCAAGCGGCCAAAGCCCCTGGGTTGAGATCGCACAGGTTGGAAAATACTTGAGGATGATTGATTTTATTTTTTAAAACAATTATTTGAAGGGCTTTTCTGAATCGAATTCTAGGAGATCAACCCGCGCTTGAGGCTTCCAGCCCGATTTGCGATGCTCGGCCACGACCGTGGTGAAGATGCCTCCGCGGACATACCAGCGAGCGGTCAGTCGCATGAAGCGGGGGCGGATTGCCTTGACCATGTCGGCGAGGATCCGATTGGTGACAGCTTCGTGAAACGCGCCCTCATCCCGGAACGACCAGAGATAGAGTTTGAGCCCCTTGAGTTCGATGTTCTTGCGATCGGGGATGTAATCGAGCACCAGGGTCGCGAAATCGGGCTGGCCTGTGAGAGGGCACAGACAGGTGAATTCCGGGGCTTCGATGTGGATGTGGTAGTCCCTCTCCGGTGCAGGATTGGGGAAGGTCTCGAGCGTCTTGGCAGGTGTACTGGGCATGTCGGGGAGGAAAAGTGCTTGTTCGGGTGAT
>Ga0255101_1000246_pt1 | contig 14492 bp, 12 predicted proteins | sample Colum_Colum_RepC_2_FD_188588 | JGI IMG/M metagenome (GOLD analysis project Ga0255101, IMG submission 188588) | Freshwater microbial communities from Columbia River, Oregon, United States - Colum_Colum_RepC_8d | ecosystem: Environmental > Aquatic > Freshwater > River | place: USA: Oregon...
ATATGGGGCTGCACTGAGTTACTGACAAGTGGGCAGCACAGAGGTTAATGATGCAACTTAACGCGTTTGTACTAGCACTCGATGACCAACTTCAAGCGAAGAAGTTTCATGACTACTGCCCTAATGGTTTGCAAGTCGAGGGGCGAGCCGAGGTTAATCGAATTGTTACGGGTGTGACGGCTAGCGAAGCCTTGATAGATGCTGCCATCGCGTTTAATGCCGATGCGATTTTGGTGCATCACGGATACTTCTGGAAAGGTGAGCGCCCTGAAGTCACCGGCATGAAGCGTCGTCGTTTAGCGAAGTTGTTAGCGCATGACATTTCGCTGCTGGCCTATCATTTGCCGCTGGATGCACATCCCGTACTGGGTAATAACGCGCAACTTGCCTTGCGCCTTGGGCTGCTCAGAAATGGCCCGCTCTTTCCCGATGATCCCCGGGCAGTAGGTGATGTCGGTGAGCTTGCTAGCCCGCTGTCGGCGACGGATTTCTCCGCGCACATCGAGCGCGTGTTGCAACGAAAGCCCTTACATATTGCCGGCAGTGGCAAACCTATTTCGCGTGTTGCGTGGTGTACCGGCGGGGCGCAGGGCTTTATTGATCAAGCCATTGCCCTGGGTGTTGATGCTTACTTAAGTGGCGAAATATCTGAACAAACAGTGCATGCGGCGAGAGAGTCCGGCTTGCATTATTGGGCGTTGGGTCATCATGCCAGCGAGCGTTACGGCGTTCAGGCCTTAGGTGATTGGTGTGCGAAAGAGCTGGGTCTCACCCACCAATTTATCGATATCGATAACCCAGCTTAAGGTTGCAGGCGGCTGCGTTGCCAGTGACCTTTGCCATCCGGTAAATACAGCACGCGATCATGCAGGCGACTGGGTCGGCCCTGCCAAAACTCTAGACGATCAGGGGTGAGGCCATAGCCGCCCCAATGCGGTGGTCGTGGCACATCGATGGGGTATTGCTCCCTCAACGATTGCTCCCGGGTACGCAATGCGTCGGGGTGTGTCAGTGGCTGGCTTTGTGCAGAGGCCCAAGCGCCAATCCGGCTGGCGTAAGGGCGCGATGCGAAGTACTGATCAGAGGCACTGGCACTCAGCGGTGCAATGCGTCCCTCCACGCGAATTTGACGCTCTAATTCGGGCCAGAAAAAGGTCACCGCGGCGAAGGGGCTCTCTGCCAGCTCCTGACCTTTTCGGCTCAAGTAATTGGTAAAAAAACACAGTTGCCCGTCGTCTATGCCTTTGAGTAAAACGATGCGCGAGCTCGGGCGACCCTCTGGGTTCACAGTCGCCAAACTCATGGCAGTGGCTTCTTGTACAGAAGCGCTCAGTGCTTCATTTAGCCATGCTTGGAGCTGTATGAGCGGATCTGCATGACAGTCCTCTGGGCTTAGGCCGCGTAAGCCATAATCAAGACGGATGTCGGCTAAATTCGCTGAGTTCATACGGAAGATCCTGAGAGCAAAGCAGTGGTTTCGGGAGAATTAAAGAAACTCTCGAGGTGTTCAGCAATACGACGTTCGAAATAACCTGACTCCACCCAGGCATTTACTAGCGGCGTGCCCACGGCAACCACTTCACGTACGATCTGTTTGCGCGTAATCCCTAGGCTCAGCAAAACGTCCATGGCCTTTTGGTCGCCCGCGTGCGCATACCAGCCTTTAATCAGATAGGCCACTTGCTGGCGCATGAAGTCGGTCTGTCGAATTTGGTTCCAAAACACCATCGCCATGTAACTCAGACCTTCAATTTCTAAATGACGGCTGGCTTGACCCAGCTCATAAGCTTCGAGGTGTGGCCACAACTGATCGGCAAAGGCGCGCAGTTGATCTTCATTCAGCGCTTTGTTTACCAAACTCTCGCTGAAGGCAGCAGTCGACTTCACATTCGCCTGCAGATATTTCTTCAGCGTGGCTTCCATGGTCTGCTCGAGATTTCCGATCTTGCCCATCATGCCTTTGCCAGCCTTCAGCAGCGAAGACATGCCGGGCACGTTCCGAGACAGGGGGTTCTCTGTGAGTAGGTAATCTTGGATGGCATGAAAGAGCAAATCAGACAGCATGCGATGGTAAATCGGGCTGCCCAAGACCGAATGAATGACTTCACTCCGCAGCGCCGGGCGGGACACAAGGCGTTCCACCATAAAATCGTAAATTTGGCGGTTGATCAGCTGGCGCATGGGCATTTGCTGATGATTAGGGTTGTTAAGGCCCATCTCCACTAACATCACCGCTTGTTGGCGAAGCGCTTCCGTGGGCTCGTAGCCCAAAATATTGCGCTCAATCCAGCCTGCAATAACTTCTTCGCTAAACAACTGGCGAACTGAAATGCGCTCGAGCAAATCGCAATAGGCGTTAGCCTCCTTTTGCAAATGCCCACTGAGTGCATCGCCCGAAAGCTCCTTTAAAACAAATTGGAGTTGAGCGTTCATAAGTTGTTGTGCGATGGGATGCATGGTGTACTCCGAGAACAGCAAACTGATGCGCAACATAACGGGTTGAACCGGCAAAATCCATGCTGAAACACTGACCGAGGTCAACGAATGGTTGACCTTAGGCGTCCTTTTTGAAATAACATGATCTATTCAGCACGGAATGCTGCATTTATTCACGATAAAAATGAGTTCAGCAGCATGATTCAACGTTGGCTTGGGCGCTTATTGCTTGCCTTCACACTATTCAGCACCGGTGCAATAGCAGCCCCGTTTGCCTATTTTACGGATAAAGACCCAGCAGACTCTTTGCGCGTGGCTGTGCCACCGGCAGCGGCAGACGATATGGCCATGATGGCGCTGTCACTGATGGGCACTCCCTACAAGTTTGGTGGCACATCTCCGGAGTCCGGCTTTGATTGCAGTGGCCTCGTGCAGTACATCTATCGCGACATCAGCACCGTCACGCTGCCAAGAACAGCCGCTGAAATGGCTAATTTGGCGGGGCGAGATGTAACAACCCGCGAGCTGGCTGTTGGGGATTTACTGTTTTTCCGCTTAGGTAAGTCGTCCCGCATTAATCATGTGGGTGTGTACATTGGTGAAGATCGTTTTGTGCATGCGCCACGAACAGGCAAGAATGTGCAGATCGATACGCTCGATAACCGTTACTGGATGCGTTATTACGACAGGGCTCGGCGACTGTTTACCGACGACGGTAACCTGCACTCCTACGTGAACACGCCAACGAATCAGCGTGTTCAGTAAGTCAGCGCTATGTGTTGCGTTTGCGCCAGAGCACTTCCTGTCCACCGCCTTCTCGTGCGAGCTGTCGAGCCAGCACAAAGCAGTAGTCAGACAAGCGATTTAAGTACTGCAGCGCTAACGGATTAATGCTCTCCACCTGACTCAGCGTGAACGTGCGCCGCTCGGCACGGCGACAGATAGTTCGTACCACATGGGCTTGGGCTGCCGGCAGCGAGCCGCCTGGCAGGATGAAATCCTTCAACGCGGGCAAGTCAGCATTGATGCCATCGATGGCTGTCTCCAGTCGCTCAATGTAGGCCTGCGTCACCAGCGTATAGCCTGGAATACACAACTCGCCACCCACATCGAACAAGTCATGCTGGATATGCTCCAGCATGACCTGCGCCTCATGATCTGCCGCCAACCCTGCACGCAGTAAACCCACCTGAGCATTGGTTTCATCCACCGTGCCATAGGCCTCAACGCGGATAGCATCCTTGCTAACGCGGGTGCCATCGCCTAGCCCCGTGCTGCCATCATCGCCTGTGCGGGTATAGATTTTGGAAAGGCGGTTGCCCATGAGGGTGCTCCTGCTTAGAACGAGTAGCGTGCGGTGACATAGCCGCTGCGATCGGCCGTATTAAAACCGATCACTTGAGCATATTGCTTGTCCGTCACATTGTCGGCACGAAGGCCCAATGTCAGTTGGGGCGTTGCTTTCCACTGGCCGAGCAAATTGACGAGGGTATAGCCGGGTATGCGCTCGATGCCAGCGTTGCCAAAGTCTTTAGCATGACTACGTGCAATCACTTCCGTGCCCACGCTCCAGCGTGAGCTTGGCTGCAGCATAAACAGTCCATTGAGTCCGCCACGCGGGCGGCGGAGCAGGTCGTCACCATTATCATCTTTGGCTTTTAAACTATTGGCATTGATTTGGTAGTTAAAGATGCCGTGTTTACCCTGTGCCGTGAGTTCAACGCCTTTAATGCGTGCACGATTGAGGTTGATGTAGTTGTTGGGGAAGGCAAAATCATTGGTGATCAGACCACGAATTTCGTTGTCATAAACATTCGTAGTGAGGGTGTGCTGCTGAGCGACTTGCCAGCGAATACCTAGTTCACGTTGCTTGGATTTTTCAGGTTGAAGCGCTGGGTTACCAACAAAGCAAGGGCCAAAGTCATCAAAATCAAAATCGCCATCTTCTTCACAGAAGCCATTAAAGCCCAATGAAAATAATTGTTCGGCGGTTGGGGCTTTGAATGCAGAGGCCACAGTGCCATAAGCGCGCAAGCTAGTGGCCACAGGATAGGTCAGTGTTAGGCTGCCGGTATTATGCCCACCAAAGCGCTCATGCTCATCGCGGCGTGCACTGGCATTAATACCTAACTTCTGAAGCGTGGACTCAATCGTGACAAAGCCACCATGACTTTGAATGGTTTTGTCGTAACCAAAATCGCCTGTATTGATCTCTTCCTGCTGATAGTCAATGCCAGCAATGAGGTTGCCAGCCTTGCCCAAGTTGACTTGGTTTACCCAAGAACCTTGCAAGCGGCTAGCGTCTAATGTGTTGTCGCGCTCAACGCGGTTGTAGCCTAGCTCGAGGGTTTGCTGCCAATTCGCCGTGGTGGCGTGACTGAAGGCGACGCGAGCATTGCTGAGTTGTTCGTCCGAAAGGCCTTGGTCGAACTCAACCTGACGATCTTGATAAATAGCATTGAATTGCAACATGGACTTTTCACCCAGTTGCTTGCTGGCATTAATTTGTGCGCTTTTGCTGTGTTGGCCATCGCGATCTTGGTTGGATGGTGCCTTGCGTGCAGAGAAGCCGTCGAGATCTGCATAGCTGGCCGTTAGTGACAAATGGTCAAGGTCCTTGATAATGCCTACACCGGCTTGAAGCTCTTGCGTCTTAAAGCTACCCGCTCTAATAGCGACAAAGTTGCGACTGGTCTTGCGCGTGAAAATCTGGATGACGCCACCAATGGCATCGGAGCCGTATTGAGCACTGCGTGCGCCGCGTACGATTTCGATGCGCTCAATATCTTCTGGACGAAGCAAGGAGAAATCAAAGCGCCCATCGTTGGCAGTGTTTGCGCGCACGCCATCAATCAATACCAAAACATGATTGGAATTAGTGCCACGCATAAATACTGAAGTGGATGCGCCGGGAGCGCCATTTGACGCGACATCAATGCCACCTGCCAAGGATAGTAGCTGCGCGAGAGAAACCGACTGGCGGGCTTCAATGTCCTCGCGAGTGATGACGGTTGTACTGGCAGAAATTTCCGAGGTGTTTTCAGCAGCACGACTGGCTGTCACCACGACTTCGTTTAGGGCCGAAGTGGTGTCTGTAGCGTGGGCAGATACGGAGATGGCTAGTGCCACGGGTGCTAAGGCGAAAGGTAAAAACTTCATCTGTCATGTCTCAATGCTGTTTGCATCCCCGCAAACAGTCGTTCGGGAAATGCCAGCACGAAGACCGCGCCCGCCGTGAGGGCGAGCGCATGCTCCGGAATGAGCGCCCACCGCGCTGGCCGTATGAACTTGAGCCGGTCTCCGGGCTGACTGGCGGGCTAGTTGCCTCGGGTGCTCGCCTTCCCATCAAAAGACAGTGGCGGATGAGCACGTTTACCAGGGTCACCGTTGCGGGGGCAGCGTTGGGCTTTCACCAACTTCCCGTCTGCACATAGGCAGACCAGCGTTTAAGCTGGACACTCAAGAACGGCGAAATTGTGGCGATTTGCTGAATGAATGTCCAATACAAAAAATTAACAAAGGTCGAGTTGCACAGAGCTTTATCGATCTAAAATGCTTTTTATTTGAACAACTTGTTGCAAATTTGTGTTGCCTTCTTGCGTGTTGACCCTGAAAAGTTTAAAAGATAGATCTGCTTTTTAATTTACACAAAAACAACAATTAAGGGTGCGCTATGCTGCAGCGAAATCTCTCTTCCGTTACGCCTAGTTCTCGCACATATCCATTTGCTCCTCGCCAGTTGTCACTCGCTATTGCTCTAGCAGGCATTCTCCCCATGGCTCACGCAGGTTCTATGGACTTTGCAGGCGGGGAGGGCAAAATTACTTTTGACTCGACATTTTCCGCTGGTGTGTCTGTGCGAACACAAGATCCGGATAAACGTGTCATTGGCATTGTGAATGGCGGTACTTCGCGTAGCGTCAATGAAGACAATGGCAACTTAAACTATGAAAAAGGTGAGATTTTTTCGAGCGTATTGAAGGGTAGCCACGATTTTGATATCTCCTATGGTGATACAGGTTTTTTCGCTCGCTTTGGCTATTTCACTGACATCGCAGCGGCCAACAAAGATTTCGGTTTTCGCTTAAGCAGTCCTGAATTCAGTGACGAGGGCGCGACTGAGCGTGATTTGGGCATCATTCCACATAAGCGCTTGGACTTTGACGCGGAGTTGTTTGACGCCTATTTCCGTACGCAGTTCGACATCGCTGGTAAGACGATGAATATTCGCTTGGGCCGTCAAGTGTTGAGCTGGGGTGAAAGTACCCTGATTCAGGGGGGGATTAACGTCATCAACCCGGTGGATTTGACGCGTTTACGTACGCCGGGAGCTGAGCTGAAAGAAGCCTTTATTCCAGTCCCTCTGCTTTATGTCTCACAGCAGCTGACCGACAATATTTCGCTGGAATTGTTTAACCAGTTCAAATTTGAGCCGTTCCGAATTGATCCGCTGGGAACATTCTTCAGCTCAACTGACGTATTTAGTCCGGGCGGCACGCAAAGCTTCACCGGCTTTGGACGCACGCCAGATAATGCTCACGGCAGTGCTGCTATAGAGAACTCTACTATTCCGCGCGGTCCAGATCGCTATGCGCGTGATGATGGTCAGTTTGGCGGTGCTTTGCGCTTTTTCTTGCCGTGGTTCAATAACTCTGAAATGGCGCTCTACGGTATTAATTACCACTCACGCTTGCCGTTAGCGAGCCTCCTGCAAGCTCCGTGTAAGAATCCTCCGCCGGGCGGGGCGCTGAATTGTGTGCCAAGTCAGCGAGACGCTACTAAAGCCAGTGTTTTTGCAGAATATCCTGAAGATATTCAGCTTTTTGGTGTCAGTATGAATACCCCGGGCCCCTTTGGCATTGCTCTGCAGGGTGAATATTCCTATCGCCCCAATCTGCCTGTTCAGCTAGCCACAGTGGAGCTAACCTTGGCTGCTCTCGGCTTGCCAAACCAAGCCGGTTTTGGAAGCGATGTGCCTTCGGACTCTAATGGTGCAGCTAAAGCGCCTGGCGAAAAAATCACAGGCTTCAAGCGGGTAGAAGCGCATCAGGTGCAGTTCACGGGAACAAAATCTATTCCCAATTTACTCGGTGCTGAGCAAGTTATTTTGCTGGCAGAAGCGGCCTACTTTTTTCAGGATCTGCCAGATAACTTGAAGTTTGCGGGTCCAGCTACGTATTTACCCTCCGCTCAGAATCGGGTGTTACTGAATTATCCAACCCCGTTAATTGCGAATGGCGCTGTGCAGCCGGGTGACGAGGGCTATGCCACTAAGTCATCCTTTGGCTATCGTTTAATTACTCGTTTTGAGTACACCGATGCCTTTGCCGGTGTGAACCTTTTGCCTCGTGTTGTGTTTTCGCACGATGTTAAGGGTGTGAGTCAGTTTTTCACTGAAGATGTGAAGGCTGTTTCACTGGGCTTAAACGGCACCTATAACCAAGCTTGGAACTTTGACATCGCATACACCAATTTCTTTGGTGGCCGTGTCTTTAAGGGCGTCGACTGTACTGTTGGGCTTACCAGCTCAGTCGGTCCACTCACAGGGATTCCCGGGTTGCCGGTGGCAACTGGGGACCAATTGTGTTCGCTGCCAACTGGCCCCACAGCGCTACCTGCTGGTCAATCCAGAAAATTCGAAAGCATCGCCAACCCAAGCATCGACCGCGACTTTGTTGCGGCCAGCTTGAGCTACTCATTTTAATTAAAACAACGTGGAGTTTTCTATGAACCTCAAACCCCTATTTTTAACTGCAGCCATGATGGCGCTCAGTGCGAGTGCACTGGCCGCTGTTTCGGGTGCTGACGCCGCTCGTCTTGGTGCAGACTTGACCCCAATGGGTGCAGAGAAGGCTGGCAATGCCGCGGGTACGATTCCTGCGTGGACCGGTGGTATCACCACGCCGGTGGCCGGATTCAAGCCCGGTGGACATTATCCCGATCCTTATCCCGGCGATAAGCCAAAGTTTGAAATTTCGGCGGGCAACATGGCGCAGTACGCGGCTAATTTGACCCCGGGCCAACAGGCTTTGTTGAAGAAGTACCCAACGTGGAAAATGAAGGTGTACCCGACTCAGCGTAGCGCGGGTTACCCGAAAGCCATTTACGATGCGTCCAAAGCGAACGCAACGCGTGTGAACTTGGTCAGTGGTGGTAATGGCTTTACCGGCACTTCGGTGGGTGTGCCATTCCCCATCCCAAAAACAGGCGTAGAGCCGATTTGGAACCACATTGTGGCTTATCGGGGCGATACTTTTGACGTGAATACCACGCAGGTTGCAGTAACGCGCGAAGGTGCCTACACCCCGGTTCGATTCGAATACTCGTACGATTTCCACTACAACAATTTGAAGAAGTCGGAAGCTCAGCGCGAAAAGAACAAAGTCACAAACTTCATGCAGACGGTGACTGCACCAGCTCGTTTGGCTGGCCAGATTCTGCTCGTGCATGAATACGCAGATCAAATCGCCAACCCGCGTTCGGCTTGGACTTACAACCCTGGCCAGCGTCGTGTTCGTTTGGCACCCAACGTGGCCTATGACAACCCCGGTGTGGCTGCCGATGGTCTGCGTACTAACGATGACTTCACCCTGTTCAACGGTGCGACCGATCGTTACGACTGGAAGTTGGTGGGTAAAAAGGAAATCTATGTTCCTTACAACAGCTATCGCCTAAACAGCCCAAAGCTAAAGATTGCTGACATCGTGCGTCCTGGCCACATCAACCCAGAGCATGCTCGTTATGAGCTACACCGTGTTTGGGTCGTTGATGCCACGCTGAAAGCCGGCACAAGTCATATTTATCAACGTCGTACCTTTTACATTGATGAAGACTCTTGGAACATCCTGGCGGTGGACAAGTACGATGCTCGCGGTCAACTCTGGCGTGTGGCTGAGCAGCATTCGCAACAGTTCTACGACATTCCAGGTATTGGCCCAGGCGTGGAAGTGCATCACGATCTGCAGTCCGGCCGATTCTTGGCCATGGGTATGACCAACGAAGAGTCCACGGTATATGTCCGTACTAACCGCAGCGCGGCAGATTTCTCGCCGTCGAGCTTGCGCGGTGCTGGCACACGTTGATTCTTAACATAAAAGAGTAGATCACCATGTCGAAAGCGGTTCCGGCACTGTTTCTGGCTTTTGTAGCCGTCATTCTGAGCTATGCCTTTGCGCATCGCACAGGTGATCCAAAGCCAGCCACGCAAGTGCGCATTGAGACCACCATGATCATGTCAGCAGCATCAGTAGGTAATGCGCGCGTGGCTGTTGGTGAGCGTGGGCGGATTTTTCGCCAAGTCGATGCCAAGTCGCCTTGGCTGGCGGTAAAGTCGCCTACGGAGTCGACGCTGACACGTGTGCATTTCTTTGATGCGCAACAGGGTCTAGCTGTGGGTCACGATCAGGTCATCTTGCGCACCACAGATGCAGGGAAAACGTGGAAGCAAGTCTTCATTGATGCTGAAGCAGAGACACCGATTTTCGACGTAGTGCAGCTGGATGCCACTCGTGCTATTGCGATTGGCGCTTACGGTTTATTCCTGGAAACCGCGGATGGCGGGACGACGTGGACGTCCCGCTTTATTCTGCCGGAGGGCGAGGATCGACATTTGAATGCGATCGCCAAATTGGCCGATGGCACGCTGATGATTGCTGGCGAAGCCGGCACGATCCTGCGTTCTACGGATGCAGGTGCGAACTGGCAGAAGGTGGATTCACCTTATGCCGGTTCCTATTTCGGTGTGCAGCCTTTGGGTGGCACCCAAGTGATCATGTATGGCATGCGTGGCAAGCTCCTGCGTAGTGACGACAATGGCGCGTCCTTTGTTGAAGTCGCCGTGCCTATTGCCACTTCTTTGTTTGGTTCAGCTATTGCCGCGGATGGGCGTGTGTTGGTGGCTGGGCAAAATGGCGAGCTGCTGATCAGCCGCGACGGCGCTCAGACCTTTACCAATACCAAGGTTGAAGGTCGACCCATGTTGTCATCGGTACTGCCAACGGCTACCGGTGCGGATGTGTTTGGCGAAAAAGGCCTGCACTCTGCTGCCACGAACTGATCAGGATTAATGACCATGAAGATGCAAAATTTTGTGCAGTCGTTGTCTGATCTGCTGTTCGGACGACGCAAATTTTTCTTAGGTTTGTTTGCTGCCATTACGGTTCTGCTTGCGATTTCGGCGTCGCAGTTACGCGTGGATGCTGGCTTTGCCAAGATGATTCCGCTGGAACACCCTTACATGAAGACCTTCACCGAATATCAAAAGACATTCGGTGGCGCTAACCGTGTATTGATTGCGCTGCGAACCAAAGATGGCCAAGACATCTATAACGCTGAATTTCTGAAGACGCTCAAGGGCGTGACGGATGAAGTGTTCTTCCTGCCCGGTATTGACCGTCCGACCGTGACCTCGCTGTTCACGCCGAATGTGCGCTTCATCGAGGTGGTGGAAGAGGGCTTCTCCGGCGGCAATGTGATCCCAGCCAGCTTCGCCGGCACCCCGGAAGACCTCGAGCTGGTGCGTGGCAACGTGCTCAAATCCGGTCATGTCGGTCGTCTGGTGTCCAATGACTTCAAGGGCGCGATGGTGAGCGCTGAGTTACTCGAAGTGGATCCCAACACGGGCGAGAAACTCGACTACCAAGCCGTGGCCAAGAAGCTCGAGGCGATTCGTGCCAAGTATGGTAACGACAAGGTCAGCGTCCACATCATCGGTTTTGCCAAGGCTGTTGGTGACATCGCTGAAGGTGCTGCGGGCGTTCTAGTGTTCTTCGTGGTGGCGTTCTTTATTACGGCACTCTTGCTGCTCTGGTACTCCGGATCGGCCAAGCTCACGGGCCTGGCACTGATCTGCGCTTTTGTACCGGTGGTCTGGCTGCTCGGTATCTTGCCACTGATCGGCTTTGGTATTGATCCGCTATCTATTCTTGTACCGTTCCTGATTTTCTCCATTGGCGTCAGTCATGCGGTGCAAATGACGAATGCATGGAAATTGGAAGTCGTTGCCGGTGCTGATGGCTTCACAGCGGCCAAGAATTCTTTCTCGAGTTTGTTTGTTCCGGGCGCAATGGCGCTGTTAGCGAATGCGGTCGGCTTCATGGTGATGATCTACATCGCCATTGATATCGTGCGTGAACTGGCGGTGACCGCGAGCTTGGGCGTAGCGGTGATGATCGTCACCAACAAGATGCTGCTGACCATCCTGCTGTCTTACCTGAAGCTGAGCCCAGCGGAAACCGAGAAGCTGCGCAAGCAGGGCGGCGAAGATCGTGGCGAGTGGCTGTGGAAGCGCATTCAGGTGTTTGCAACCCCGAAGGCGGCCATAGTTGTGTTGTCAATGACGGCGGTGCTGCTCGCCGGTGCGGCCATCAAGTCGCGTGACATGAAGACCGGCGACCTCGGCAAGGGTATTCCTGAGCTGCGTGATGACTCGGTGTATAACCAAGACATCAATGCTATCGTTAACAGCTTCTCGATCGGCGTTGATCTGCTCTCGGTCATTGTGCAGGGCAAGAACATCGATGGCGCCTGTACTGATTTCGAAGTCATGGATGCGGTGGACCGCTTCGAAGCACACATCAAGAACGTGCATGGCGTTCAAGGCACTATCTCGCTGGCTGGCGCTTCCAAGGTCGTCAATGCGGGCTGGAACGAGGGTAACCCCCGCTGGCGCGTTCACTCGCGTAACCGCGATGTGCTGGCTCAAGCGGTAACGCCAATCGATACCGGCACTGGCCTGCTCAACACCGATTGCAGCGCCATGCAGGTGCTGATCTTTACTAAGGATCACCAAGGCGAATCGATCACCCACATCATCCAAGAAATTAAGGACTATGTGGCGGCGAACCCGCAGAAGAAGATCGACTTCAAGTTGGCGAGTGGCCCGGTTGGTGTGATGGCGGCGACCAACGAAGCGGTGGATGAAGCTGAAGTCATCATGCTGATTCTGCTCTTCGCCTCGATCAGCTTGCTCTGCTACGCCGAGTTCCGCTCGGTGGCTGCCGTGCTCTGCATCGTGGTACCGCTGGCGATTGTGGCCGTGCTCTGCAACGCGCTGATGGCGACGCTGGGCATTGGTCTGAAGGTGTCGACGCTGCCCGTGGTTGCCTTGGGTGTTGGCGTGGGCGTGGACTACGGCATCTACCTGTTCGAGCGCATGAAGCACTCGCTGGCCGATGGTGAGTCGCTGCAGGATGCCTTCCACAAAGCCTTGCAACAGCGTGGTACGGCGGCCATGTTTACCGCTGTCACGATGAGCATTTCCGTGGGTACTTGGGCATTCTCGGCACTGAAGTTCCAGGCTGACATGGGTATTCTGCTGGCGTTCCTGTTCATGGTGAACATGCTCGGTGCGATCTTTGTTTTGCCAGCGCTTGCAGCGTTCTTGGTGAAAGACAAAAAGTCCGCCTAAGCGAACACATAAAAGCCCTGCGCCTTCTCGAATTGCTGTTTAGCAGCTTGGGAAGTCGTAGGGCTTTTTTGTGGCTGAAAATCGGGGTGTGAGCTTACGGAGATTCGGGCGTAATGTTGACGCGGGTATGACCCTGTTGAATAAAGTGAAGCCGCTCAGCGGCAGCTCTTGACACGTCAATAACGCGTGAGCGGTGGAAAGGCCCGCGATCATTGATTTTGACGCGCACACTGCGTCCGTTGCGTAAATTTTCCACCATCACATAGGTACCCAAGGGCAGTGTGCGGTGAGCAGCGGTAAGCGCCAATTTGTTATAGCGCTCACCGCTGGCTGTGCGCTTGCCTTGCATTGAGTCGGCATACCATGAGGCTAATCCGACTTCGGGCGATGCCGACGGTTCTGAGGCCATCAGGCCACTTGAGCCGAGCGCGCTCACCCAGAAAACAGCAGATAGGGTGTAAATGGATGAGCGTCTCATCTTGCTTTTATAGCCCTGGCAAGGTGTATCCCGCGAGCTCTTCGCGTAATTTCACTTTTTGCATTTTACCGGTAGCACCCAGTGGAATGGCATCAACAAAGACGACGTCATCTGGAATTTGCCACTTCGCAATACGGCCTTCGTAGAACTTCAGCAACTCTTCGCGTGCCACATCGGCCCCTGGCTTTTTTACCACAACCACAATTGGCCGCTCATCCCATTTGGGGTGGCGCATGCCGATGCAGGCGGCCATCGCAATCGCAGGATGCGCCATGGCGATGTTCTCGACATCAATGGAGCTGATCCATTCACCGCCTGACTTGATCACATCTTTACTGCGATCGGTGATGTGCAGATAGCCATCGGCATCGATGGTGGCGACATCGCCGGTCGGGAACCAGCCGTTGATCAGCGGATCGCCGCCTTCGCCCTTGAAGTACGAGCGCACAATCCAAGGGCCACTGACCAGCAGCTCACCTTGCGCCTTGCCGTCATGCGGTAATTCGCGGCCTTGGTCATCAACAATTTTCATGCTGACACCAAAAACGGGGCGGCCTTGCGTGCAGAGGATTTTGAGTTGTTCATCTTCCGGCAGGGAAAGGTGCTTGTTTTTGAGCGTGCAGAGCGTGCCCAGTGGAGACATTTCGGTCATGCCCCAAGCATGTAATACGGTGACGCCATAGGTGTCTTTGAACATGCGGATCATGGCCGGTGGGCAAGCCGAGCCGCCAATGACGGTGCGCTGCAAGGTGCTGAAGCGCAAATTGTTCTGCTGTAAGTGGCCGAGCAGCATCTGCCAGACGGTGGGAACACCCGCAGCAAAAGTGACCTTTTCGGCCTCTAGCAGCTCATAGATGGACTTGCCATCGAGGGCAGGTCCTGGAAAGACCAATTTGCAGCCTGTTGCGGCGGCTGTGTAGGGGATGCCCCAGGCATTGACGTGGAACATCGGCACTACGGGTAACACGCTGTCTTTCGCGGACAGGCACATCACATCTGGCATGGCGGCTGCGTACGCGTGCAGCACACTGGAGCGATGGCTGTAGAGCACGCCCTTGGGGTTGCCGGTGGTGCCACTGGTGTAGCAAAGGCAGGCAGCGACGCTTTCGTCAAGCTCAGGCCAAGCATAGGTTGTGGCCTCACCCGCGATCCAGGATTCGTAGCTGATTA
>Ga0255101_1000247_pt1 | contig 14475 bp, 14 predicted proteins | sample Colum_Colum_RepC_2_FD_188588 | JGI IMG/M metagenome (GOLD analysis project Ga0255101, IMG submission 188588) | Freshwater microbial communities from Columbia River, Oregon, United States - Colum_Colum_RepC_8d | ecosystem: Environmental > Aquatic > Freshwater > River | place: USA: Oregon...
ATTCTCGGCGAGGCGGGCCTGCGACGGGCGATCGTGGTCGCCGCACCTGCCGATTGCTCGCCGGTGCTGCGGATGCAAGGGGCCGTCTACGCCACCTCGATTGCCGAACACTTTCGTGATCAGGGCAAACATGTCCTGCTGCTCATGGACTCGCTCACCCGCTATGCCATGGCAGCACGCGAGATTGCGCTGGCCGTGGGCGAGCCGCCGGCCACGAAAGGCTATCCGCCATCGGTCTTCGCTCGACTCCCGCATCTGGTTGAGCGGGCAGGAAACGGCAAACCCGGCGGGGGATCGATCACCGCGTTCTATACCGTGCTGACTGAGGGCGACGATCAGCAGGATCCGATCGCCGACTCAGCCCGAGCCATTCTGGATGGTCACTTCGTCCTCGATCGCTCCCTGGCGGAAGAGGGTCACTATCCAGCGATTGACATTGAACAATCGATCTCACGGGTCATGCATCAGGTGACCGATGCCGGCCACCTGCACCTTGCACGGCAGCTCAAGGCCTTGTGGAGCCGATATCGACGCAGTCGCGATCTGATCTCGGTCGGCGCCTATGTTCACGGCAGCGACCCTCAGACCGACACAGCCATCGCGCTCATGCCGCGAATCAGCGCGCTGCTGCAACAGGACATGCATGAAGGGGCGGATTTCACCGCGAGCCGTCAGGCGCTCGAGACCCTGATTCAGCCCATCCTCGGAGCAACCGATGCCGTGGGTACGCGCCGCACCGCGGGGGTCGCATGAACGAAAAACTCCTGCGCCTCCTGATCGAACGCGCAACACGACAGCGCGAAGATGCCGCCAGGGAACTGGTCCAGGCTCGCCAGGAGCACGAGAATGCTCATCGTGTGCTGGGTACGCTCAACGACTACCGGTCCCAGTCGCTTGAGCGTGGCCCCGTACGCAATCAAGTGATCACCGATACCCAACGACTCGCCATCGCCGGACAGTTCGATCGCCGTCTTGTCGCTGCCATCGAACAACAGACTGCTCAGACGCGGGTGCGCGCAATGACGGTGGATGATCGACAAAAGAATGCGACCCAGGCCTACCAACGCTTGAAGGCTCTGGAGGCGATTTCGCATCGAAGACAACAGCGTGAGTCTGCTGCGACGGCTCGCCGTGAACAGCGCCTGCTCGATGAATTTGCGACCGATCAGGCTGCACGACGTCAAGAGGAACCCGCCCGATGAACCCGGACAGTTTTCGAATCGAAGCCCAACTCGTTGCGCGCAACCGAGCCCAGGCAGCCGCCAGTCGGCCAAATGAAGCAGGATTCACCCGCGCTCTGGACCAGGCCGCGCGTCAGGTCAGTGACGATGACCGGCGGATCGAATCAATGCCCCCGGCGCAGAGCGATCGCAGCGGGCCGCTCGCTTCTCAGATGAACGGGAGGATCGATCACGAATCCGATGCCTGGGTCGACCACGAACCTGCGCAAGGATCCCGGCCCTCGACCGACACGGCACATGATGATGAGCCTGCCGGGTCCGCCGCAAGGGGCCCCGAACCCACGGGACATCGCACCAGCACTCATCAGGCAGCCGAACTCAGACGGCTCCTGAAGCAGTTTCAGGACAATCGCGCAGCCGCCCGAAGCCTTCAGGTCCCCGAGAGCGCCGACGCTGCAGCCGACGAAGCAAGCGGGGCCTCACCGTCCGCCGTGGGCGATGCCCGGCCGACCCGTGCCGCATCCGCAGAGGGGCTGCAGGACTTGGCCGAGGCGGCCGATGGGGTGGGCTCGGGTCAGGGAACCGAATCGGACCGCCCAATCGGGGCACGCACCCTGCCCGAAGCAGCGCCGCCTGCAGCCGAATCGGCCATGAGCCACCGCAGACCGGATCTCGCCTCGCTCGAACGCCGAGGTCGGGGGCCAGGCCCTGCAGCGTCGCCAGGCCGGCCCGACCCTGCGGCCGGCGAAAGCCTTGCGCAGATGCAATCGGCCAGCCCATCCGTGTCAAAAGCACCGCGCGGTCATGCGGCAGTCTCGGCTGGACCCGCCGACCCCGGCGCATTGTTCGGAGCCGCACTCCAGCGGGCCCAGGACAGCCCGATCACCCCGGGGTTCCTGAGCCCCCAAGGAGCGGAGTCTTCGTCGCCCGGACGGGCCGCCTCAGGTGAGACCCCGAATGGGCTGGGCCAGGCGGGCACCGTGATGCAGATGAATCCCGCCTCCCCCTCCCTGGCCGGCCACCTTTCCAGCCCGCCTTTCTCGACACCTGCAGCGGCCGAAACGCTGCAGGGGCGCCTGCCCTACGCGCCCGGCGATCCTCGCTTCGGCGAGGCTCTGGGCGAGCGGCTGAGCTGGATGATCCGCGACGGCTTGCAGCAGGCTGAAATCACGCTCAACCCGCAGGAACTTGGCCCGATCCGGATCGCGCTGTCGATGGAGGGGGATGCAGCCCAACTCGGCATCCAGGCGGATCATCCCTTCACGCGGCAGACCATTGAAGAGGCCTTGCCGCGCCTCAAGGCATTGCTGGCCGAGCAGGGGGTACAACTCGGCCAGACGCAGGTCGGCGAAGGTTCTTCGAGATCGGCCGACGGTCAGTCAGGACAGGATCGGGGCGACGCCCCCTCTCGCGGTCTGCAGGTCCCCGCATCCCGGGGTGACGAGACCGAATCCTCCGCGCAGGCCGGACTGCGGACTGGACAGGTTGCCCTGCGCTCGCTGGCGACCGGCCGCATCGATGTGTTTGCCTGACGGCCGATGAAGGGCACCGCCTTCTGTCGGCGGTCCCGGACCGCCGATGAATAGACGGTCTGCGCCCGCTCTTTTCATGGTCTTGATTTGCCGGCGCCTGCCTATGATGAGTTCATAGCTGAACTCGAACCGAGCAGAGTCCACAGATGAGCGATACCAAGCAGGACACCGCCCCGGCCCAAGGGGGCAAGAAAAAACTGATCCTTCTGATCTTGCTGGCCCTGGTGCTCGCTGGCTCGGGAGGCGGAGCCGCCTGGTGGTTTCTGGGCCGAGGGGAACCTGACGAAGAGGCCGCGGCCGCGAAAGCCGAGGCTGCACGTCGTGCCACCCGTGCGTTCGTCACACTCGAGCCTTTCGTCGTGAATCTCTCCGATGGCGGCTCGGAACGATATGCCCAGGTGGGCGTCGTGCTTGAAGTCGAGGGCAAGGAAGCCAATCAGAAGGTCACTGACCGCATGCCGGCAGTGCGCAATGACATCCTTTTGCTGATTTCCTCGAAACAGGCCCGCGAACTGATCGCCCGCGAAGGTAAGGAAAAACTGGCCGAAGAAATCGCCGATGCCGCAGGTCGGCAGATCGGCTGGGAAGGCCCCGAGGCCGACGAGGAGCCCGCACCGGTCAAGCCCGCAAAGGGCGGAGCCCGGACAACCGCTCCCAGACCGCGCAAACCCGCCATGGCCAATCCTGTGGCGTCGGTGCAGTTCTCTTCCTTCATCGTTCAGTAAAGCCTCGACATGGCCGATCAGTTTCTCTCTCAGGAAGAAGTCGATGCCCTGCTCGACGGTGCTGACGACAGCCCCGCAGGCACCGTTGAAACCCCGCAGGGCCCCATTCCCTACGATCTGGCCAAACAGGAGCGCATCGTCCGGGGGCGGATGCCCACGCTGGAAATCATCAATGAACGATTCGCACGCAATCTGCGGATCGGTCTGTTCAACTTCATGCGGCGCAATCCGGAAATCTCGGTGGGACCGATCCGGGTTCAGAAATTCGGCGCCTTCCTGCGGGGTGTCGCCGTCCCGGCAAACATCAATGTGGTCGGGGTCAAGCCTCTGCGCGGCAGCGGACTGGTGATCTGCGATCCCAAGCTGGTCTTTACCGTGATTGACAGCATGTTCGGGGGAAACGGCAGCCTGCAGTACCGCATCGAGGGGCGGGACTTCTCTGCCACGGAGCAGCGCATCATCCAGCGCATGCTCGATGTGATCCTCGAGGAATACCGCAAGGCCTGGAGCGGCATCTACGGACTCAGCCTGGAGTACATGCGCTCCGAGATGAATCCGCAATTCGCGACCATCGCCACCCCAGGCGAAATCGTGGTCGCCACCAGCTTCTCGCTCGAGATCGGTGATCTGGGTGGCGATCTTCAGATCTGCATCCCCTACTCCACGCTGGAGCCCATCCGGGATATCCTTTACTCGACGCTGCAGGGCGACTCCATGGAGACCGACAAGCGATGGGTGAATCTGCTGACCCAGCAGATCAAGGACGCGGCCGTCGAGATCACCGCCGAATTCGGTCAGGCCCAGGCCACCGTGGGCGAACTGCTGGCCCTGAAGGTTGGCGATTTCATCCAGCTCGACCGACCCGATCGGCTGATCGCCACCTCGGACGGTGTGCCGGTGTTCGACTGCCAGTACGGGGTTTCCAACGGTCGCTATGCAATCCAGATCGAAAACATCCTGAGCCTCCCGCAACCCGAATGACTCACCTGAAGGCCTTGTCATGACTACCGACACCACCGATCGCCAACAGAACGACGATCTGGCCGATGAATGGGCCGCTGCCCTCGAAGAAGCCAAGAGCACCCCCATGTCGGTTGGCAACGCAGCGGGCGGGGCTGACATGTTTCAGTCGCTGCCCGGCGCAAGCCCCGCCTCCGGCCCGGCGCCAGCCCGTCACGAGATCGACATGATCATGGACATTCCGGTCCAGCTCACCGTCGAACTCGGTCGCACCCGCATTCCCATCAAGCACATCCTCCAGCTGGCTCAGGGGTCGGTGATCGAACTGGAGGCCTTGGCGGGCGAGCCCATGGATGTTCTGGTCAATGGATGTCTGATTGCCCAGGGTGAGGTGGTGGTGGTCAACGACAAATTCGGCATCCGGCTCACAGACATCGTCACGCCCTCCGAGCGTGTCCGACGGTTGCGCCGGAGCTGACCCGTGAGTTCAGCGCCGTCGATCTGGCCCGCGCTGCTCGCGTTTGCAGCAGTCATTGCTCTGATTCCAGCGGTCCTGTGGGTCCTCAAGCGGCTGCAGGGTGGACTGACCCCAAGCGCACGAGGCATCAGCCTGGCCGGTGGGCTGGCTCTGGGTCCGCGCGAACGCGTCACCCTCATCGAGGTCGACGGACGGCGTTTTCTGATCGGCGTGACGGCCCAGACGATCAGCCTGATCGCGGAACTCGGTCCGGCGCTGCCATCGCCGGCCCGAGCATCTGCAGCATCACCCGACCCGGTCCGGGCGGAGCTGAAGCCGGTCAGTGAATCCGGTTCCGGGGGCCCCGCGCCGACCGCTGCGGGCTTCGCCGATCTGCTGACCCGCCTGAAGCGACCATGAGACCCGGCCCGGATCCTGCGGGGCCGAAGCCTCGTGAACTCATGCGTCTGCTGCTGGGACTGATGCTGGTCGGGTTCGCTCCCAACGTGCTCGCCCAGGCCGGGGTCACGGTCAATTCTGCACCTGCCGCAGGCGGCGGGACCACCTATTCGGTCCCGATCCAGACGATGCTCGCCTTTGCGGCGCTGTCATTCCTGCCGGCCGTCCTGCTGCTGATGACCAGCTTCACGCGGATTGTGATCGTGCTCTCGCTGTTGCGTCAGGCGATGGGACTGCAGACTACCCCGCCCAATCAGGTCGTGATCGGCCTGTCGCTCTTTCTCTCACTGTTCGTGATGGGTCCGACGCTCGACCGGATTCACGACGATGCCTGGAAGCCCTACAACGCTCAAACGATCAATCTGGAAACGGCGCTTGAACGAGGCAGCGGGCCCCTGCGCAGTTTCATGCTCAAGCAGACCCGCGAGTCGGATCTGGCGCTGTTTTCTCGGATTGCCCGCCTTGAGGAAGGGACCCGGGTTGAGGAAACACCGATGCGGGTCCTGATTCCAGCCTTCGTGACCAGCGAGCTCAAGACCGCCTTTCAGATCGGATTCCTGATTTTCATTCCCTTTCTGATCGTCGACCTGATCGTGGCCTCGGTACTGATGTCGATGGGCATGATGATGCTCTCGCCCGTCCTCGTCGCCCTGCCCTTCAAGCTGATGCTGTTTGTGCTGGCCGATGGGTGGACCCTGCTGGTCGGCTCACTGGTGGCGAGCTTTGGATGAACCCTCATGAGTCCTGAAACCGTCATCACCCTCGGGCGTCAGGGCCTTGAGATGATGCTCATCGTGTCGGCGCCACTGCTGCTCGTGGCTCTGGGCGTCGGATTGTTGGTGAGCTTCTTTCAGGCCATTACCCAGCTCAACGAGCAGACCCTGTCATTCATTCCGAAGCTGCTCGCGGTGGCGCTCACCCTGGTGCTGGCAGGCCCGTGGATGATCACGAGTCTGGTGGATTACCTGCAGCGCACCCTCAGCAGCATCCCGCAGTTCCTGATCGCAGGCTGAATGCCGTGGTGGCATTCTCGGATGCGCAACTGCAGTCCTGGATCGTGGCCTTTGTGCTGCCGTTCATGCGCATCCTTGCGCTTTTCACGGCAGCCCCCCTGCTGTCGATGCGAGCGGTCCCTGCACGTGCGCGGATCGGTCTGGCCCTGGTCATTGCGGCGGCCATGGCCCCGAGCATCACAGGCGCCATGCCAGAGGGTCTGACCCTGACCAGCCTGCGGCTGCTGGGTTTTGTGGCTCAGGAAGTGATGGTCGGGCTGACGATCGGTTTTTCAGCCCGCCTGGCCTTTGCGGCATTCGATCTTGCCGGCGAAGTCATCGGCCTGCAGATGGGTCTGTCATTTGCAGGATTTTTCGACCCGCAGGGCGGCCAGGGCAATGCCGTGGGCAGCTTCATGAATACCGTGGCGAGCCTCATGTTCATCGCGCTGAACGGCCCCTTGCTGCTGATCGCCGCAACACTCCGAAGCTTTTCCAGCCTGCCGATTGGGGAAGTTCCCTTTGCCTTTGCCGGCCGCTTCGATCCGGTGGCGCTCGGCGCAGAAATGTTCTCGCTGGGCCTTCTGATTGCCACGCCCTTTCTTGCGCTGATCCTGTTCGTCAATCTGCTGCTTGGCGTCATGACCCGGGTGGCCCCTCAACTGAGCCTGTTCTCGGTGGGATTTCCGCTGACCATTGGCGCGGGCATGGTGCTTCTGGTGGTGGGTCTGCCGTGGATCGAGCGCCCAATGGCGGACGCCCTTTTGCAGTTGCTGACACGTTTCGGCGCCTGAACCTGGAGAACACGATCAGCACGCCTGTCTGCGGCAATCAGACCCTGGACAGAACGGGCCCGGCCTCACGCAGATGCGCAAGGATGTGCTCGGCAATTTTGTTCAGGGGCACAATCTCCTCGACCGCTCCGGCAGCGACAGCCTCCCGAGGCATGCCATAGACAACACAACTCGCCTCATCCTGGGCCAGGTTCCAGGCGCCCGCGTCCCGCATCACACGCATCGCATCCGCCCCATCGCGGCCCATCCCTGTCAGCATCACGCCGATCGCATTCTTGCCAACCTGCTCGGCCACTGACCGGAACAGTACATCCACGGAAGGCTTGTGACGATTCACTGGCGGGCCGTCATCAATCTGCACCATGTAGTTGGCTCCGCTGCGCCTGACCCGCATCTGACGTCCACCCGGAGCGATGTAGGCATGGCCGGGTAACACCCGTTCGTTGTCTTCGGCCTCCTTGACGCGCATCCGGCACAGCGTGTTGAGCCGATCGGCAAAATTGCGGGTGAAGCCTGGAGGCATGTGCTGCGTGATCATGACGGCTGGACCGTCCGCAGGCATCATGCTCAAGACTTCACGCAGTGCTTCGGTCCCCCCGGTTGACGATCCCATGGCAATGATCTTTTCGGTACTCACCCTCGAATAGATCCTGGCCGCCCCCTGAGACGCCGCGATCGGTGACGCGGGCCCTGCGGCCCCACCCGGAGCACTCCCTGTTCGGGTCATCCCCGAGGTCAGGCTCGCCGGACCGTTCGAAGCCGAAGCACCGGTTGCGCTGCCCGCAGCCGGTGCCATGCCCGCTCGGCGACTGACCCGCGCCCGGACTGCGATGCGGATTTTTTCGGCGATTTCAGTGGTCAGTTCCTGCAGGCCCTGAGCGACACCGAGGCGCGGTTTGGCCACGAAATCGATGGCGCCGAGCTCGAGTGCGCGCAAGGTGGTCTCGGCGCCACGCTCGGTCAGCGTCGACACCATGACGACCGGCATCGGTCGCAGACGCATGAGTTTTTCAAGAAAGTCGAGACCATCCATCCTCGGCATCTCGACATCGAGTGTGATCACATCCGGATTGAGTTCACGAATGATCTCGCGAGCCACATAGGGATCCTGAGCAACACCGACACACTGCATGTCAGGTTGTGCATCGATCACTGTCTTGAGGATGCTGCGCACCAGCGCCGAATCATCCACCACCACGACACGAATTCTGCCTGTCACCGCCATGACGCGCTCCGTCAGAACAATTCGACGCTGCCCGCGGCTGACTGAGCCGGCGTCCTCGACAGCGAGCCGCGGGCCGCTGCCTCCTGGGTGGCAATGCCGCTCGCCTGAGCCGCTGCCAGTTTCTTGACCAATGCCCGTCCGCTGCCTGGAAAGAGGCAGACCTTGCGAGGATGGACATCCAGCACATCACGAGAAACCACGGGAATACGCTCCGAGGCCAGGAACTGATCGATGAAGCTCACATTCTGTTCACCGACGTGGATCGTGGAAAAATTGCTCATCACATGCCCACCACCAAAGACCTTGGCCTGCAGGCGCTCGCGACGCCCCCCTCGCTTCATCATCCCGTTGATCAGAAGCTCCATTGCGTAGACGCCGTAGCGTCCCGCGCTTCCGCCATCAGGCAACATGAAGTGATTCATTCCACCGAGGTGCGCGATCCGATCGATCAGGCAGACCGACACGCAGGAACCAAGCACCGTGGTGAGCAGCAGGTCGTCGGCATCGTGCACAAAGTACTCGCCCGGCATCAGCTTGACGGCATCGAGCCGGAAGGAAGCATCGTGATAGAACGCATGCGCCTCGTATTCGCTGCGAGGTTGGGCCTTGATCGTCCGGATGCGCTCCGAAGTGACGCCGGCCAGGCCGGTTCCGAGACGCTCGGCACCGGCAGCGGGGGCAGGCGCGCCCCCCGACGGGCGCGCTGCGACACGTCCCGTTGAGCGTGGGGCCAGACCGAGCGGGGCGGTCATGTCGACTGCGCCTTCATGCAGCCCGCCCCACGATGCGTTCGGCCAGTCGTTGATACACGGTCTTGCCACGCAATACGAAGAGGTCGCCATGAGCCGAAAAATTTTCGGAATGGCCTGCAAACAGCCAGCCCTCAGGTCGCATCGTGCTGTGGATCCGCTCGAGCACCCGCCGCTGAGTCGGACCATCGAAATAGATCATCACGTTTCGACAGAAGACCACATCGAAAGGCTGCGCGAAGCGCAACGGATCATGAATCAGATTGATCTGGGCAAACTCGACCATGCGCGCGAGTTCGGGCCGAACCTTCATGAGCCCGGCATTGTTCCCCTTGCCCTTCAAAAACCAGCGCCGCCGCTGCGCCTCCTCCAGACCTTTGTCGCTCGCCACGGGGTAGATTCCGGCGCGCGCGGTCTGGAGCACCTCCGTGTCAATGTCGGAGGCAAAGATTCTGACCTGTGCTGCGGGGCCCAGGGCTTCCAGCGCGGTCATGGCGATCGACCAGGGCTCTTCACCCGTCGAAGCCGCAGCGCACCAGATCCTGATCGGACCCTTTTGCGTCTTCAGGAACTCGGCGAGCATCGGAAAGTGATAGGCCTCACGAAAAAACGAGGTGAGGTTGGTGGTCAGCGCATTCACGAACGGTTGCCACAGCGGCGAGCCCGGCTGTTCGACCGCATCCAGCAGCTCGTGGAACCCGCCCACGTGATGATCACGCAGCACCCGGGTCAGTCGTCCCTGCACCATGCTCTGCTTGCTGGGCAGCAGATTGATTCCCGCGCGTTCCTTGATGATGCGGCGTGCGCGATCAAAATCCGCACCGGAAAGCAGGGCGGTGTTGGCACTTGCAGGCGAGGGAGTCATGAGACGTGAGCCTTCAATGCACAGCCGGCAGCTTGAATGCGTTGACCGCTTCCACGAGACGATCGGCCTGATCCTTCAGACTCGCCGCTGCGGCTGCGCTTTCCTCGACCAGAGCGGCATTCTGCTCGGTCATGGCATCGAGCTGCCCCACGGCAGAATTGACCTGGTTGATTTCACCGTCCTGCGAACGGGTCGCCACTGAAATCTCGGAGATCAGGCCCGCCAGGCGATTGACCGAATCCACGATGCCCTGCATGGTCCCGCCGGCATCATGCACAATCTGAACACCGGACTCCACGCGCGAGACGCTCTCGCCGATCAGTGACTTGATCTCGTTGGCCGCTTCCGCACTGCGCTGGGCGAGGCTGCGCACCTCGGCAGCCACCACCGAAAAGCCACGTCCCTGCTCGCCCGCTCGAGCAGCTTCCACAGCCGCATTGAGTGCGAGAATGTTGGTCTGAAATGCAATGCCGTCGATCACACCGATGATGTCGGCGATCTTTCGACTGCTGCCTTCGATGTCGCGCATGGTCTGCACCACCCGCTGAACCGCCTGACCGCCGCTGACAGCCTGATCTGCTGCCTGGGCCGCAATCTCGCTGGCCTGTGCAGTGCGATCTGCATTGTCATGACTCGAATCGCCGAACTGCTGCAAGGCCGCGGCCGTCTGCTCCAGATTGGCTGCCTGCTGCTCGGTCCGATTGGACAGATCTTCCCCTCCCTTGGCAATCTCGGCGGTCGTGACGCGAATGCTTTCGGCCTCCTGGCGCACATCCGACACCACCGCCATCAGATTGACGCTCAGTTGATCGAGTGCACGTGAGACCTGGCCCACGATATCGGCCTGATCAACCTGAGCACGTGCGTCGAGGGCACCTGCAGCGACCCGGTTGGCTGCATCCGCGACCCGGTTCAACGGTGCAATCACCCGATGATTGAATGAGAAAGCCAGAGCCGCGACCATCGCGATCAGCAGACCACTGCTCCCCCACAGCAGCGGGCCGGCCGGCAGCCCGGTCCAGAGTGCAGCCAGCGCAACCAGCGCGAGGCTGCCGGTACCCAGCAGGTTGCGCAAGGCCAGCGAGGATTGGATCTGCCGAACAAAGCCACTGACCGGATCCTTGCGAACCCAGCGACCGGCTTCGAATTTACCGTGACGCGCAGTGCCGGCATTGATGGCATCGTAGAGTGCCTGCGCAGCGGTGACTTCATCGCGACCCGGCAGGGTTCGCACCGACAGATAACCCACCACAGCGCCCTGCTCGATGACCGGAGTGACATTGGCCCGCACCCAGTAATGGTCGCCGTTCTTGCACCGGTTCTTGACCAGCGCGGTCCAGGGTCGTCCAGACTGAATCGTGTCCCACAGGTCCTGAAAGGCTGCGGCGGGCATGTCCGGGTGACGCACCATGTTGTGCGCCTTGCCGATGAGCTCGGACAGGCTGTAGCCGCTCACCTGCACGAAAGCTGCGTTGGCGTAAGTGATCCTTCCCTTGAGGTCGGTCATCGACACCAGCATGGTGGATGCCGAATAGCTTTGCTCGCGGTCGGTCACAGGTCCGTTGTTGCGCATGTTCGGGCTCCCTCGTTGCCTCAGAACTCTTCCCAATCGTCTTCGGACGACGGGCCGGAGGATCGAGTCGCCCCTGCCATCGGCCGTGCCTGACTCATTGTCGACACATTTGTGCCGACCGAAAGCCCGGATCGTCCAGTCGGCGTCTGCCGCGGAACCGACGGCGGCACGGCCCCCCGGGCCTCGACGCTGACGGTCCGATTCAGCGCCGAGCGGCCCGTGGCGACCGGCGCCGCGGGGCTGGCCGCTGCGGCGGGTTTCGAGACCGTGGGGGCGGGGCTGGCCAGCGCCTCGGCCGGCTTCGAAACCCGCGGCGGGTTGATTTCAGCGATCGGGCGGGCCAGCGGCAGGGATCCCCGGCCGGCGGGGGGCACGGCCCTCGCAACGGCGCCCGACGCGCTCACCGGGGCCTGTTCGACCTGGAACTGGTTGATCGCTGCGAGCAACTTGCGCGCCTGCTCCATCAGGCTTTCAGACGCCGCCGCGCCCTGCTCAACCAGCGCGGCATTCTGCTGGGTCATGCGATCGAGATCAGTGACGGCCGAATTGACCAGGGCGATGCCACTGCTCTGTTCGGTCGTGGCCGAAGAAATCTCACCGATGATATCGGTCACCCGACTGACAGACACCACCACCTCTTTCATGGTGTCGCCGGCCTGGCGCACCAGCTGCTCACCCGCCCCGACACGCTGCACGCTGTCGGTGATCAGGCCCTTGATTTCGCGGGCAGCCTCGGCGCTGCGCTGGGCCAGATTGCGCACCTCTGAGGCTACGACGGCAAATCCACGACCCTGCTCACCTGCCCGCGCAGCCTCCACGGCCGCATTGAGCGCCAAAATATTGGTCTGAAATGCAATGCCATCGATGACCCCGATGATGTCCGCAATCCGCCGAGAGCTCTCGCTGATCCCCGACATCGTGGCCACCACCTGCTCCACCACATCGCCCCCACGACGCGCCACCTCCGAGGCCCCCAGCGCAAGCTGATTGGCCTGTCGGGCGTTTTCGGCATTGTTGGCCACTGTGCTGGTGAGTTCCTCCATACTGCTCGAGGTCTGCTGCAGATTGGCCGCCTGAGACTCGGTCCTCTGCGACAGATCTGCATTGCCGGTCGAGACTTCGCCCACAGCCACCGTAATCTCATTGGCTGACACACGCACTTCGCTCACCACCTTCTGCAGCGAACCCGTCATCAGGCGCAAGGCATCGAGCAACTGACCGAATTCGTCCCGGCCGGCCTGCGGCACCTGAACATCGAGCTTGCCCTGGGCGATCGCGCCCGCTGCGGCGACTGCCTGCGATAGGGCCCAGCGCAGACGCCGGTAGATGAGCAGGCCGAGCGCCGAAGCCAGGGCCCAGATGAGCCCAACCGCGGCAAGGCTGAGCAACAGGGAGGTCAGGGCTGCCCTCGACTGCTCGTCGAGATGACGACGCAACTCCGGGACCGCGAGTGCGTGTGCCTCAAACACGCCTTTGAGCGATCGGGTGCCCGTCTCGAAATAGGATCCTGCCAAGGGTCGCTCTCCACCATCCAGAGCAACCTGCGACTCGGCCAATGCGAGAAAAGGCGCCAGAGGTTCGATCCCGGCACGGGCACGATCCAGCACCGGCTTCATGGCCGGATCCAGCTCGCCGGCAACACGGAGCTCGTCAGCCACATCCACCGCGAGGGTCCGGGCGGTCGCGACCATGCCGACCAGCGTCGCACGCTCCCGGGCCGTGACCTCGCGGGCTTCGCGATTGAGCAGGCCCGCACCGAATCCGCGAGTCTGACCCACCATTTCCGAGAGTCGAGGCAATCGATCCGTCAGCGCATCGGTCAGACGAAGCGCAGCATCATCGGCCTGACTGCTCAGTTCGGAGGCATCGGCCACATGCCGAACAAACTGCAGGACATCGGCGATCAGGGCCGTATGCTCACGAAAACTGGCTGCAGGCTCAAGTTGGGTATGTCGCGTTGCCAGCGCATTCCAGCGCGCTGCGAGCGCACTCCATTGGGCCGACAGACCCAGCACCTCGTTGGTCGCCGCGGCGGCAGACTGCGTCTGCTGCAACGCCTGCGCAACCTCGCTCGCAGCCCGGTCCACGCGAACCTGGAAGGATGCGTCGCCGGCCAGCAGCGAACGCGAGGCCCCGCGATGCTCCTGCATCCCCCGAACCACGGGCATCAAGGTCTCGACCATCTCAAGACCGGCATGATGCTTGCCCATGACCGTCAGATCCCGTACGGCCTCCTTGAGCATCAGAGCCATCAGGATCAGGGCAGGCAGCAGGGCAAGAACCCCCAGCAAGGCCATTTTGCTGCCGAATCCCAGCCGGTCGAGCCAGCGGGTCAGAACAGAGGTGCGCGCGTTCATGGCGGTGTTTCCAGAAAGATTCAATCCAGGAGTGGCCTGGCCTCAGCGTCAGGCCATCGCTCGGTCAAGCATGCTCAACCAGCGCCATCTCGGAGGCGCCCATCAACTGGTCGATCGCCAGCAGGATGAGCATTCGATCGTTGAGCGTGCCCAGGCCGGTGATGTAGCTCGCATCCACGCCGGAATCGATTTCAGGCGCCTCACGGATCTGATCGACCGACAGTTCCATCACATCGGAAACCGAATCGACCACAGCCCCCACCACACGCGAGCCGAGATTCAGGATGATCACGACCGTGAAATCGTTGTACTCGGCACTGCCCAGACCAAACTTCAGACGCAGATCGACGATCGGGACGATCACGCCCCGCAGGTTGACCACGCCCTTGACGAAGGCGGGCGCATTGGCAATGCGCGTGGGCTGTTCATAGCCCCGGATCTCCTGCACCTTGAGGATGTCAATGCCGTACTCCTCCTCGCCCAGACGAAAGGTGAGGTATTCGCGTGGATGGGTGCCCGAATCGGCTTTTTGGTCACGGGGGGTCATCATGGAATCTCCGTAGGAAAAGGGGGTCAGGGGGTCAGAGGGTGGGCCAGCGGTAAGGC